>SMTZ1_10001230_pt1 | contig 81956 bp, 75 predicted proteins | sample DeeMarSWOR136_30_FD_25667 | JGI IMG/M metagenome (IMG submission 25667) | reverse complement strand
GGGATTGGTCCAGACTCCAGAGAAGTGGATTTAACAAACTTCACCTTCGAAAAAAAAGAACTTCAACTCAGCCTGAGCCGAGGATTCAGCTCCTCTTTTGTCTTCCAGGGAAGTTATGTTTTTCGAAACATCAGGTATTTTGGCATCCAGGAAGGAACTTTTAAAGAAAAACTCGAATCAGTCGGGGAGCAATTTTCTCCGTTCGTCTCTCTTCTTTTCCGTTACGACACCTCAGACAGCCAAATCCACCCCAAACGAGGAATACGATTCGAGTTCCAAAATGACTTTGCTGCTGGTTTTCTGGGAAATAATAACGCTGCTTTTTATAGATTCAGCTTGGATTTCCGTATGTACAGACTCTTGTTTGGCACTAAAGATGTTCTGGGGAGGCGGTTCCACTCAAAATGCCTTGCGGGGTTATCAGATGAATCGGTTTCAAGACAAAGGGAAGGTTTTAACGAACGTGGAGTACAGATTTCCGTTATGGAAACAGATTGGGGGCAATGTCTTTATTGATGCCGGGAGTGTTTGGCCTTCCTTCGCTCAAATAGATGTGCAGCAATTCGCTGTTGCAGCAGGATGGGGATTGAGGTATTATCTCAGGGATTTTTGCGCTAGGTTTGACATGGGTTTCAGTCGAGAAGGCGTGGGAATTTATTTTAACTTCAATCATGTATTTTGATGGATAAGCTTTGGTTGCCTAATGTCTAGAGCAAAACCGAGTCTTCATGTGTGGCTTTTCCTATTCGGATTGGCTTTTGCCTCATTCCATATTCTTCCGACTTTTTTTCCTGCCTTCTTTATTAAGCCTCTGACATATAGCGATGTTCTCGATTTTATTACACCCTTGGCTGTGATACCCATTGCCTTTTTTCTGTATTTTCGTATTTGTCGAATCAACTCACAAAGATTTCTTCACTCAAGATTCCAGAGGATTTCATCAAGGATCCTACTCGGGCTGGGAATCCTTCTTTATGTATCTATCGCCCGACTCATAGATAAAGCAAATGATCCGGAACTGTTTGAAGCGGCCTACCTTTTCGATGAGATTATCAGCCATGCAATGCTGGATGGGGGAATCTTCCTGATTTCACTTTCATTGATTGCCGCATCTTATAAGATGTTCCATAAACTGAACTCCCTGAAGGAGTTCGGTTTTCTCTCTTTAGGAGCTTGTCTTTGTGGTTTTACCTTCTTTGTAAACAGTATTGAAGGACAGACGGTGGTGCTCATTCTGCCTGCAACCTTCATCGGGCTTGTCCTGTCACTGGCGTTTTATTTGAAGGAATTGAAATCAGAGATGAGAAATCCCACAATTCTTTTTTTCCTGATCGCTTATTTTCTTTGCCTGATACTTTTTATTTATTGGGGAGTTAAGTTTAAAGGTTATCCCCAATTCAGCGAGCTGGGTTGGATTTGATCCGTTCAGGAGAGCTCGTCGAGGACAGTTGTCAAAAAGTCCCAAAATATCTCAACCGAAGGCGCGTGGGCTCTTTCCTCGGGAGAGTGAGGATGTTCAATCGTGGGGCCGAAGGAGATCATATCCATTCCTGGGAATTTTTCTCCAATAATTCCACATTCCAGACCAGCATGGACAGCAGCCACTTCGGGTTCTTTTTGAAACCTTTTCTTGTACACTTCCTTACAAGTCTGAAGAAGCGGAGACTGAAGATTGGGCTTCCAACCCGGATAACCTTCAGGTTGGTTGATGCTGGCTTCCACGATTTCGCACAAGGCAGATAAAATATTCCGAGTGGACTCCAGTCCTGAAGCCACAGAGCTTCTGCTGCTGCAGATAATCTGAGCATTATCTGGATGGGTATGTACAATAGCCAGGTTAGTGGAGGTCTCCACGAGATCTTCCATCTCTGGATGCATGGCTATCACACCATGGGGGATGGTGAAGAGAAAATTGATCAAAGATACCTGGGAATCCGGTGTTAAAGGCTTTTTAGGCTCTTCTTTTGAATGTTCGAGAGAAAATTTTGCTTCAGTCTCAACCGCCTTATATTCGTCGTAGATCTTTTCAAAGGAAGTTCGGAAGGCTTCCTCTGTGACATCCTTTTGGGAAGAATCAATGTAAATATCTGCCCAAGCTTCTCTGGGTATAGCATTTCTTTTGTTACCGCCTTCTATGCCAACAAGTTCAAATGGACACGATTTTGAGACCTGCCAAAGCATTCGTGCAATCAATTTTATTGCGTTTCCGCGTCCCTGGTCTATGTCGAGACCTGAGTGCCCTCCTCTGAATCCGAAGAGCTTTAGTCGGAAAAGATCGCCATTTGATTCATCTTTTCTCTTCAAAGGAAGGGAAATTTCCGAGTCAGCTCCCCCCGCACATCCGATAGTGAAAGCACCCTCTTCTTCACTATCCAAGTTGAGCAATACTTCTCCATTGAGAAAATCGGGTTTTATCTGGGTCGCTCCGGTCAGTCCGGTCTCTTCATCAACAGTGAACAGAAACTCAAGAGGTCCGTGTTCAAGAGATTCATCCTCCATTATTGCCAGCGCGGCTGCGACTCCTAATCCGTTATCAGAACCGAGTGTGGTTCCCTTGGCGATTACCCAACCGTCTTGGATATCTGCCTGAATGGCATCCTTAGAAAAATCGTGGTCGACGTCGGAATTTTTTTCACAGACCATATCGATGTGGCCTTGAAGTATAACTCCTTTAGCCTTTTCTCTTCCAGAAGTGGCCTTCTTTGCCACCACGACATTTCCGACATGGTCTCTGTTCCATGACAGATTAAAGCGTTCAGCCTGAGCAACTATATAGTCACCCAGAGCCTTTTCATTACCTGAGCAATGGGGTATCTTTAAAATCTCCTCAAAGTGTTTCCAGAGATTGACTGGTTTAATCCCTTCGAAGATCGAAGTCATTTCTGTCCTCCAATTATGGGCAGCTTTTCACATAAAAATGTTTTGACTTTTCAGCCTTGATTTCCATAAAATTCTCATGCTTCAGCATGGAAGATTCGCTGATCCACACTTTTAGGGAAATTTATCAATGTTTTCCTGAGGTCTATTCTTCAGCTCCAGGCAGAATTAACGTCATTGGAGAACACACTGATTACAATTTGGGTTATGTTTTACCTTCTGCCATCCATCTCCGGACATACTTTCTTGCCGCAAGAAGAAAGGATAGAACAGTCCGAGTTTGGGCCAACAATTTTAATCAAGAGCAAAGTTTTTCCATTGATGAACTGAATTCTGGTGGGAAAAAAGGATGGATCGATTATATCAAGGGTATCTATTGGGTTTTAAAAGTAAAAGGGATTCCTCTTGGAGGAATTGATGCTCTCGTTCATGGAAATGTACCTCTAGGATCGGGCTTAAGCTCCTCTGCTGCCTATGAAGTGAGTGTGATAAATGCCCTCGATGAGCTTTATAGCCTCGAGATTGCACCCCTTGAAATGGCCGAACTGGGTCAAAAAGCTGAGAACGATTTTGTCGGTGTACAATGTGGACTGATGGATCAGTTTATTTCTGTTTTTGGGCAGAAGAACAGAGCTGTGTTTTTGGATTGCGAGAAGCTCGAATTTGCTTATATTCCTTTGCGTTTGGATAAAGGGAGATTAAGTATCCTCGTCTATGATACTGGAATTAAGCGAAAGCTTGCTTCATCTGAATACAACAAGCGCAGGTTGGAATCTGCGGAGGCAATAAGGATTCTGAAAAAATCTGGAGTGGAGAACTATAAAAATCTTAAATTGCGATCGCTTGTTGAAAGAGAGGGTGACCTTAAAGAAATACTTTTCAAGAGAGCGCGACATGTGGTTACAGAGAATGAGCGGGTTCAACAGGCCGTTTCTGCTCTCCAAAAAGATGATTTTCGGAAACTGGGTGATCTCCTGTTTCAGTCTCACGAGAGCCTTCGAGATGATTATGAGGTATCCTGTCCTGAGCTTGATCTTTTATACGAATGTGGAAAAGGCTTCCCGTCCTGCTTGGGAGCCAGATTGACAGGGGCTGGATTCGGTGGCTCAGGAATCGCTCTGGTAAGGAAAGAAGAAATCCCGGCTTTCAAAAGAATGCTCTTGGATAAAGCGAAACAAAGCGGGTATCCACAGCCTTTATTCCATGAGGTCGATATCGGTGATGGAAAAAAAATTCATAGATGTCAGTTGGATTGACATGTTTGCCTAAATATAATAGAAAGGTATAAAAGATGGTGGTAAGGGTTCTTCTTGCAAGCATTTTATCCTATCTATTGGGTTCTGTACCATTTTCTTATATTGTTGCCCGGTTAGTAAAAGGTGTGGACATTCGAGTCGTTGGAGAGGGGAATGTCGGGGGAAGAAATGTTTGGCATGTCGTAGGGAAAAAATATGGGATATTGGCTGGTTTTTTGGATTTTGCAAAAGGCATGGGAGCATTTGGTTTTGGTCATCTCTTCGGATTGGATCCGCTGTTGATTTGGATTTGTGGATTTCTTGCAGTAATAGGCCATTGTTTTCCTGTTTTTCTCAAGGGAAGAGGAGGAAAGGGAGCTGCGACAGCTATGGGCTTTTTATTTGCAATGCAGCCGATTGTTATCGCTATTTCAGGAATTCTCATGGGTGTGAGTTACTGGATATTTCGGAACTTCCATATTTCGATTTCCTTAGGAATGGCAAGCATCCCTTTGCTTTGGCGGTTCGCTTTTGGAAAGAGCTGGACAGAGACAGCCATACTTCTGGCTTTCCTTTTGTTTCTGGGTCTGAAGCGGATTATTGATGAGCCATACATGAGGAGGATAAAAACGGAGTCCGGCTGGTAAAATGGATTCTCTTCATATCATTATATTGATTTTCCTTGTTCTTCTAGGTCTGAATCTCATCCAGAATATTAAAAGAATAGGTTTTCATGAAAGCAAGAGAGTTGAAAAAGAGATTCCATTGATCTCTGTTCTCATCCCTGCAAGAAATGAAGAGGAGACGATAGGCAAATGTGTGACCTCCCTTCTGCATTCAGATTATCCACATCTAGAAATCATTGTCCTGGATGATAATTCCAGAGATAGGACCTATGAGATAGTCCGAATTTTGGCTCAGAATCATGAAAATCTACGCATTATCAAGGGACAGAAACTCCCTCCAGGCTGGAACGGCAAGAACTGGGCCTGCCATCAACTGGCTTATGCTGCCAAGGGCGATTGGTTTCTATTTACCGACGCTGACACTTGTCACAGTCCAAATTCGGTTTCTACTGCAATCGTAGCGGCAAAAAAGAGTCAATCACATTTTGTTACAGTCATTCCAGGATTGATCATGAAAAGTTGGGCAGAGAGACTCATCCTTCCTGTAATTCATTTTGCTTTTTTTGTTCTTATGCCCTATAAACTTATTAATTTTTCGAAAAACTCTCGTGTGGCTATCGGGATAGGGCCTTTTCTGTTTATCCAGAGAAAGAGGTATTTTTCCTGCGGAGGATTTGAGGCCATAAAGACTGAAATCTTGGATGATATGGCACTGGCAAAGATAGTCAAACAAGACAAAGGGAAATTGGCCGTCATAGATGGTACAGATATCATGCAGGTGCGTTTCTATACCTGTTTCAAAGAGATCTGGTCGGGGCTTTCTAAAAATTCCTTTCAGGCTATTGGCAGCTCCCCTCACTTTCTTTTTGGAATCTCTGTTGCCTGTTATTTTCTTTTCATTTATCCATATCTTTGCTTGGCGACAGCGATCTACTACAGCCAGAGTATGACGATTCCTTTTATTCAGGTGCTCCTTGTCTCTCTCATAAGGATCGGACTCTCCTTTCGTTTTAAGATGAGCATCATCTACAGTTTGCTCCATCCTTTCATGATTTTGCTTACGCTTCTCATTCTTTTTAATTCCTTTCGACTCTCGCTTTTCGGCAAGAAGATCGAATGGAAGGAAAGACTGTATCCAGTCGAATGATTAAAAGATCTCCTCTTTTTCTAACCTTTATCGTAGTTTTTTTTGTCGGATCGATCATGCCATCTTTTTTTGAAAAAGATGTCATAGAAAGGACCAAAATCATGACGAGCATCTTTCCTTTGATGGAATTTGCAAAAGCTGTAGTAGGGGATAGGGGAGATGTTGATCTACTCCTCCCTCCAGGAGCAGAAGTCCATACCTGGCATCCAAGGCCAAGTGATTTGGTCAGGCTCTCTGCTGCCGATCTTTTTATCTATATAGGAGCCGATCTAGAGCCTTGGGCAGAGGATATCCTTCGGAGTGTGAAAAAGCCAAAACTGAGAATATTGGAAGTATGTAAAGAACTATCCCTCCCCACAGCTAGCACGTCCCTCAATCATGGCCATCGAGCCGTCGATCCTCATGTCTGGCTTGATTTTTATAATGATCAGAGAATCATTAATGGGATAACTGTTATCCTGGGAGAAATGGACCCCTCAGGGGTATCTTTATACAAGAAAAATGCGGTCATCTACAATAAAAAACTGCAAGATCTTGATCGTATATACACAAAATACTTAGGAAAATGTGAGCAGAAAACAATCATCTTAGGGGGACACGCTGCTTTTGGGTATCTGGCCAAAAGGTACAATCTTCGCCAAGTTTCTCTCTACGGATTGAGCCCAGATTCGAAGCCGAGTCCGAGCCAGCTTATAGACATCGTTGAATTGATCAAAGAAAACGGGATAAAAGCCATATATTTTGAGGTGAGAGTTAGTAATGAATTGGCTGAAGTGATTGCTAAGGAAACAGGTGCAAGAACACTTGTCCTGAATCCCGGAGCAAGCCTATCAAAAAAACAAATGGATTCTGGCGTTAGTTTTCTGGAAATCATGCGAAAAAATCTGGAGAATTTAAAAGATGGTCTCTCCTGTCAATGAGAAAGAATCCTTAATAGCAATTGAAGATGTTTGTTATGACTACGGGCACGGGAGTGTTTTAAAGCAGGTAAGTTTTCCGATAAATTCTGGGGATTTTCTTGCCATTATCGGGCCGAATGGCTCTGGAAAAACAACGCTCCTGAAAATTATTCTCGGTCTCTTGAAGCCTACAGAGGGAAAAGTCAGAATTATGGGAAAACTAGTTGGAGAATTTAGTGAATGGCAAAAGATTGGTTATGTTCCTCAAAAAGTAACTCATATCGATTCATTTTTTCCTGCCTCAGTCAGAGAAGTTGTGGCCATGGGGATATTGTCAGCGCAGAGGTTCCCACGGTTCGCGAAAGGAGAGGATGATTCCATACTTAAGGCCTTACAGCAAGTTGAAATGGAGAAATACCTAAACAGAAGAATCGGGAGTCTTTCAGCAGGGCAACAGCAGCGCGTATTCATAGCGCGAGCCATAGCCAATCAACCTAAAATTCTCATCCTCGACGAACCGACCACTGGGGTGGATGCCCGTACACAGGGACATTTCTATGATATGCTGCATCATCTTAACCAGAAAGAAAAGATCACAATTGTACTCGTTACTCACGAAATTGGTATCATGAACAGGCATATCAACCAGGTTGCCTGTTTGAATCAAAAACTGACCTATCACGGTACACATGAAGAATTCTGTCGATCCGAAGAATTCAGAAAAATGTTGGCAGATGGACACCACTTGATCTCTCATCGTCACTGATTTGCTGATGGAAGCTTTTTTCGCATACGGATTTCTGCAGAGGGCGCTTTTAGCAGGAGTATTTATCGCTATCGCTTGCGCTCTCCTGGGTGTTTTCCTGATCCTTAGACGAGATGCCATGATTGGACATGGCTTGGCCCATGTTACCTTTGCTGGTGTTGCTCTCGGGCTTTTCTTGAATTATATGCCCTTAGTCATGGCTATGGCCATTGCTGTAGGTGCCTCTTTGATCATAATGAAATTGAAAAACATGGCTGGTCTTCACGGCGATACGGCTATTGCCATCTTCAGCAGTGTAGGTTTTGCTCTCGGAGTTATTCTGGTGACTCTTTCGCAAAGCTTTAATGTGGATCTTTTTTCTTACCTATTCGGCGAAATTTTGGCTATAGAGCCTTCAGAGGTTTGGTTCTCTATAATATTAGCTGGAGTCGTGTTGAGTCTCGTCGTCGTGAACTATCATAAGTTCATGTACATGACATTTGACAGGGAATCGGCAAAAGCTTCGGGTATAAAAGTAAACCGCCTTGATACTCTTTTAACTATCCTGACTGCAGTCACTATTGTCTTGGGTATGAAAGTGGTGGGCATTCTTCTGGTATCTGCCCTTGTTGTCATTCCTGCAGCGGCAGGACTTCAGATTGCTTCTAATTTCAGACAAGCCATGCTTCTCTCTACCGCAGTCTCCACAATTTCTGTGGTCCTGGGCCTCTTGTTCGCCTTTATTCTCGATTTGCCAGCCTCAGGAAGCATAGTGCTTCTTTCTTTTTTGTTCTTCGGATTAATTTTTGGATTTAAAAGGATAACCAGATAGAGATGCTCAGAACAGGGAACTGAACGCCCACATTCAAGACAGTCCCGTCATTTTTTCGAAGGTGCTTCTAAAGATAGAATAAGCCCTCTCTCCATACAGGCAGAGAATGATTTCCTTTGGGAATTCGTTCTTTTCGAGAAAGTCTTTGGTGACTTTTATCATGATCTCGCTGCATCTCTTTATCGGAAAGTGAAATATCCCTGTACTGATAGCAGGAAAAGCAATGCTTTTCAGTTTTTTTTTACCGGCGATCTTTAGGCTGTTGAGAGTTGCATTGGCCAGTTTTTTGTCCTCATCTCCCTCTCCATAAACAGGACCAACAGCATGGATAACGTAGTTGGCTTTTAAGTTTCCAGCCCCTGTGATAACAGCCTCTCCTGCCTCGATAGGGCCGATTTCATTGCATTCTTCTTGGATCGTAGGGCCGCCAAAATTTCGAATAGCACCTGCTACGCCTCCTCCCAAAATCAAAGATTTATTGGCTGCATTGACAACAGCGTCAACATTCAGTTGAACGATATTCCCCTCGACAAGTCTTAATTTACGTCCCTTGATTGTCCATTCGTCCATTCTTTCCCTCAAAGGTTTTGAATTGTTGATCAAGCATTATAGACAATATTCCGATTATTTGTCCAGGATTCCTATATTATATGAGCACCGTATGTCTTTCCCATTCTTCTCAAGGAATATTCATGCGCTTCTGGATCAAAATCAGCCACTCCTTGTGCATAGACTCTCACCTCATAATCTCTATTTCGTAAATCACCGACTGTATCCATCACACAGATCGATGTGCAAACTCCAACCACATGAACTTCAGTGACCTTTTTTCCAGAAAGAATTTGATTGAGGTTCGTGTTGTAGAAGGCGCTAAACCGAGATTTTTTGATAACGATGTCGGACTCTTCAACAGACAACTCGTCTATGATTTCTGCTCCTCGAGTGCCCTTTACACTGTGTCGGGCAAACATTTCAAACTCCAGATCATTCTCCTCATGAGAGTCGCAGATATAAACAACCAAATCCTCTCTCTTCCGGAATTCATCAATTTTTTGCTTGATAAAAGGAATAATCTGTCGAGCGGTTTTGCCGCAGTATAATGCCCCATCTTCCTCAATGAAATCCTTGAGCATATCAATGACTAAAAGAGCCTTCATGATTGATCCCTCCAATCAAGATCGTTTAATCCATTCTTTGGATTTATCGAATACATTCATGAAATTTTGCCTATCTAATGAGAGAAGCTTTACATCGGTTCTGTTTTTGATTTTGTCTACAAAAGGATTCGGTCGCTCCATAATGGTAGCCAGGACTTTATGTGGGGAATTCAACGCTTCTAAAAGAACGACCTGGAAAAGATCTGAGAAGAGTTCCATTTTACCTATCTCATCAACAATCACGATTTTCTTCTTCTGCAGGGCTTTTTCGATCGCTTCACATCCCAGCTCTTCCAGGGCTTTTATGTTTATACCATACCTTCCGAGGCGAAAACTGGATAGAAAATTCTTTCTTGCCAGGAGAGCAGTCTTTCCGTCCGGAATCGTATTGATCATAAAACCAACACGTTCTCCCCGCTCCCTGAGCTCTTCAGTAAAAAAACCTCCCGTTTTATTCTTTAGAATATCAAGTTCGATTAATTTCCTAACCAGGGTAGTTTTTCCTGAACGAGGTAAGCCTGTTATGAGTAAGTTAGTCAACGTTCTTGGTCTATTTAAGCTCCCTCATCACTATCTCTCTGATCTCGTCACCCATCCGGACCGATTTATTTTTAAGTGCCGTCGCTCTTCTCCTCAGATTCGCTTTAAATTGTTTGTCCTCGATATTTGGAAGGTTGATGATGACATTGTAATAGGCTCCTTCTGCTGCGGTCTGAGCTGTAAGCCCGGCGACACCGGCATCGCTCACAGAATTTTTGTTTCCATGCAGTGCTACATTTTTGGCCAATTCTAAGGCTTTTAAACTCATTTCCAGGACGTTGAAGGGCACAAGGGTTGCCTCCTTTGTTGCCCCCTGGATAGCCGCTTCTCGCTCTTTTTTTTGTTCGTCGGTCTTTTTTTTCATTCTGAAAGCATCCATGACTTTGTTAAAAGCAAGTGTATCTAAATCTACAGTTCTCAGGAATTCGTCCTTCAGCTCTTGCGCCGCCATAGCCCAAGTTCTCACCTTGTCTTGAACGTCTTCATAGTCTTTTTTTCCTATGGTGAGGTTAGAAACCATTGAGGATAGGGACGAGGAGAGAGCTCCGCATAGAGCTGCGGTGCTACCTCCCCCTGGAGCAGGAGAGTCCTTGGAGAGTTCGTTAGCGAATTCTCGCAGATTTTTATCGATTAGAGAATCCTCGACTTCCTTGAACTGATATTCAATGATCTTTTTTTGGGGATCAAATGAAGAAACATCCTCCAGCCCAAGGGACTTTACAGCGATATCGATGAGTTCTTCATCTGGAACGCCTGGACTTTTTCCCTGTTTGTCAAGATAATACCTTCCCGCCATAAGCATGGCTTCTTTTGGAATCAGGCCGACCAATTCGCTACCTGTAACCCGGAGACCTATAGCTTCGGCTTCCTTGATCGTCTCATCGAAAACAAGATGAGGGGGGGATACTCTGTAATTTGTGAAATTTATAGAAATTTGAGCTATTCCATAATCCTCAATATACCAACCCACAGCTTTCACTTCCTTGAATTTGCCAGGAACCTTGATAGCTTTTCCATTTTCATCCCTGATGATCTTTCCATTCTTATCCCTCTTTGCCCTTCCTCTTTCTCTCAAATTCAAAGCAATTTGATGGGCAAGTCTTCGATCTCTGGTGTTTAAATTTATATTGTAGGCAATCAAGAATTCTCTGGCTCCGATGACTGTAGCTCCTGCCCTGGGATTGAAAACAGGTGTTCCATAGTCAGGAGCCCATTCCGGATCTTTTAGTTTTTCTGGTAAGCCTTCGTATTCTCCCACTCGAATGTTCGCCAGGTTTTTTCTCTTCGGCTTTTGGGCAGCTTCTTCATAGAGATACACAGGAATATCAAGTTCTGAAGCAACCCGTTTACCTACTTCGTGGGCAATCTGTACACACTCTTCCATACTTACCCCACTAACTGGGACAAATGGACAGACATCAGTTGCTCCAATTCGGCTGTGGGCGCCCGTGTGTTTGGACATATCTAATACCTCGGCAGCCTTCTTAATAGCCCTGAAAGCGGCCTCCTTGACTCCCTCTGGTGTTCCGATAAAGGTAACGACAGTCCGGTTTGTGGATTCTCCAGGATCAACATCGAGAAGAGTGACCAGAGGAGTCGCTTCAATCTCTTTGGTTATGGTTCTGATTTTTTCAACATCTCTTCCCTCACTAAAGTTGGGAACGCATTCCACGAGTTTCATTCCATATCTCCTTTACTGATGGTATATTGCAGAACTCCGTCAGTGCTGTAAACGCTGATCTCATCAAACTCTTTCATGTTATTCAATATCTCCGGGTCTCCTACGATCATTATCACAGGAGTGTTCAATGAATATTTTTGCCCCATACGAGAAACCATTTCAGAAGTGATACGCATTATGTTCTCTTGATAGCTCTCCCAATGGGAGACGCCTAGATCAAAAGCCTGGATTTCTGAGATTTTGAGGGAAAGCTTGTCTATTGTGTCAACATTAAAAGGGAAATTTCCTATAAGGTAAGATTTGGCCTGTTCAATTTCTTGGCTCGGGATTTGAGCTTTGGTGACCGTCTCTATTTCTTTGAGTATTTCCGGGAGGGCCTTGCCGATGACTTCAGAGCGGACTTTAGCCCTGATGAAAAACACACCGCAGCTTTCGAAAAATTGCACCTCACTAAATGCATAGTAAGCGTATCCTTTTGACTCTCTAAGGTCCATAAAAAGTCTGCTGTTCGAAGTTCCTCCAATGACCTGGTTAAGGACGACGAAGGGGAAATAATCGGGGCTGGCTATTGGAAGTATGATGTTGCCCAAGTAAATCGTGGCATCCTTTGCTTTGGGGAGGCTGATGAAGCATACTTTCTGCTTTTCCTTAGGATCGAGGGGCGGAACTAGGGAGTATGGTAAATCTTTTTTTTCCCAAGGGCTTAAGTACCGGCTTACCTTTCTGGAAGCCGTTTCAAGGTTAAGGTTTCCGGTAAGTACAAGCTTTGCATTGTTTGGCCTATAAAAGTCTGAAAAAAAAGATACGATATTCCTTCGGCTCAAATTTTTTATTACCCCCTGATTGAAGGCTATTTTTTTATAGGGATGATTTTCAAAAAGAATCTGAAAGAGGACTCTTCGGGCTAGAAATTCTGGATCCATATTCTGGCTTGCCAACTCATAGAACATTGTTCTTTGGACATTGGCTATTTCATTGCGGGGAAATGTTGGACGAAGAATCATCTCTGACAACACCATTAAAGCCTCATCTAGATACTCCTCAAGAAAGGAAAGAGTGAAAATCGAATAGTCAGGAAAAATTTCGACCGTCAAATTTCCCCCTATGGATTCAATCCTTTCTTCAATATCTGAAGCTGATAGAGTTATTGTTCCTTTCGGAAGCATTCTGGCAGTCAGAGTTGCAAGTCCTGGGAAATCATCCGGAGAAGAACCTTCTCCTGTAAGAATGATCAAACGCAGGCTGATTATGGGAGAGTCCTGTCTACGTACTACAGCAAGATCGAGCTCATTAGTCAGTGAATGGTTTTCAATTGTTGGAAGGGAAAATTCAGGATAGGGTTCTGGATATGGGGGGGATCTGCGAAATCTTTCTTGTTCCCCTAGGCAAAGAGACAGTGAGAGCAGCATGAATGTAAAGAGTGTAAATACATATCTTAAGAGAGAAAGTATATTCTTTAGCTTCATTTTATTTTGATATCCAGAATGATTCTGTCGTCAGTAAAGTATTTATTTACTGCTCGAAGGATATCGATGTCTGTTACAGAAAGATAACGAGCGAGTTCGTTTGGCCAATCAACCAAATTATCCCTTTTGAGCAACTTTTCAGAGAGGAATATCGCTTTATCCAAAATCGTGGCATATTGTCTGAGATAGGAGACTTTAAAAATATTTTTTGATTTCTCTAGTTCTCGTTCAGGAATAGGGGTTGTCTTAAGCTTATTGATTTCGGAGAAAAGAGCTTTTTGGCTGCGTTCTCTCATTATCTCATTGTTGATTCGCATATAGATCTTGAAGGCTGAATAGTCTGCCTTATTTTCTATGCCCCCGCTCAGATATATTGCAGTTCTGTCTTTTTCGATGAGCCTTTTATAGAGACGAGATGTTTGTCCTTTTAAAAGAATATATTCAGTCATAACCAGGGAATAATGGTCTTCCGAATAGGGAGAGGCAATTTGATATCCCACATAAAATCCAGGATATGTAGCCAAAGGACTAACGATGGATTGGACTGTATTTCCAATATTCTCAAGTTTCTCTGAATTGAGAGAAGGGAGGTCATTTCCTCTTGGAATGGATGAAAAATATCTTTCAACAAGTTGCTGAACTTTGTTTTTATTGATATTTCCTACTATAGAAAGCACAGCATTGTTGGGAGTGTAAAAAGATGAGTAAAAATTAATCACATCATCGACCGTGATTTCTCTAATATCTGAAATCGATCCCAGAACAGGATGACTGTAGGTGAAGCCTGGAAACAAGAGCTGGTCAAAATACCAATAACTTTCAAGATAGGGATCCGTATCTTTCCTGATTTGCAATTCTTCAATAAGAGAATTTTTAATTTTTTCAACATTTGAGGCGCTGATATTGAGGGAATTCATCCTATCAGATTCAAGCCAAAGCACGAGAGCAAGTTGATTCGATGGTACAGTTTGATAAAAAAGAGTTCTATTTTCTGTCGTGACCGCATTCAAGATTCCACCAATTTTTTGTATGAAACTAATGTGCTGCATTTGCCCGACATTTCTCGAACCCTGAAACATCAGATTTTCAAGTAAATGAGCCAACCCTGATTTTCCAGGCTGTTCATGGACGGATCCAACATTATAGGCTATGACAACAGAAACGATCGGCAGAGAATAGTCTTCGGACAAAATCACACGAAGTCCATTTCTTAATGTGAATTCTGAAACAGGAAAGGGAGTCCTTTTTATTTGGACACCAGCGCCATTGAGCCAAAGCATCACTACAGATAAAGACAGCACAAGGAGGAGCATTTTTCTTATCACTGTTCTTAAAAAAAGTGAATACATGAGAGTTTTAAAAATAACATAAATAAGAATTCAAATTCAAATGTTGAAAAGGATATCTGATTTATGTTAAGTATTATGCCTTTCACGATTTCATACTCTCGGCAAGGAGCCTGATTATGAGTAAAAAAGGAAAGCATTTTTTCACATCAGAGTCTGTTACCGAGGGTCATCCAGATAAGATATGTGACCAGCTGTCAGATGCTATCCTCGATGACCTTATCGGTCAAGATCCCAACAGCCGTGTTGCCTGCGAAGCCTTGGTTACCACAGGATTGGTTTTCATTGCAGGAGAAATAACGAGCGGTGGCTACTGTGAATTCCAGAAAATCGTCAGGGATACAGTGAAGGAGCTTGGCTATACAGACGCTAAATATGGATTTGATTATGAGACCTGTGCGGTCATTTCATCCATCCACGAACAATCTCCTGATATCGCAATGGGCGTTGATGAGACTGCCGGACACGAGCAGGGAGCTGGCGACCAAGGACTTATGTTTGGTTATGCCTGCAACGAAACAGAAGAGTTGATGCCCCTACCTATCATGCTCGCCCATAAATTGGTAAAGAGACTGGCGCAGGTTCGTAGGGAAAGGACCTTGGACTATTTGAGGCCAGATGGAAAATCGCAGGTCACAATCGAATATGAAGGAAACACTCCACGCAGGATTGATACCATCGTGATTGCTGCCCAACATCATCCAGGAGTGAACATGACTGCCCTACGGGAAGATATTAACAGTAATGTTATCAACAAAGTCGTTTCTCCTGAACTTCTGGACCAAAATACAAAGATCTTTATAAATGAAACAGGCCGTTTTGAACAGGGCGGACCCCTTGCTGATACTGGCTTGACAGGACGAAAAATCATTGTGGATACCTATGGAGGAGTTGGAAGTCATGGCGGCGGCTGTTTTTCAGGAAAGGACCCCTCAAAGGTGGACAGGTCAGGCTCGTACATGGCGCGCTACATCGCTAAAAATATGGTTGCAGCAGGTATTGCATCTAAACTCGAAGTTCAGATTGCATATGCGATTGGGGTTGCTGATCCTGTATCCATAATGGTCGATTCATTCGGAACAGCAAAAATTTCTGAGGATAAAATAAAAGATTTGATAAGAGAGCATTTCAATCTCTCTCCCAAGGCGATGATCAAGAGCCTGGATCTGCTCCGTCCTATTTACAAAAAGACTGCATGTTATGGACATTTTGGGCGAATCGAAGAGGAGTTTACCTGGGAGAAAACGGATAAAGCAGAGATATTGAGAAGTGCAGCTGGACTTTAAGCATTTTGATTGGAGAGAAGCCATTCTGATGACAAGGTTCAAGAATATTGGCATCAAAGAGAGAAAAGGAGAGTATCATGGACCATGACGTCAAAGACCTCCAACTGGCAAAAAAGGGAAAACTGAGGATGGAATGGGCAGCAAGATTCATGCCTGTTCTTTCGTCCATAAAGGAAAAGTTTGCCAGGGAAAAACCCCTGAAGGGAGTAAAAATTTCTGCCTGTCTGCATGTCACCAGCGAAACAGGAAATCTGATGGAAGCTCTGAAGCTTGGGGGCGCTGAGGTGCGACTCACTGCGTCAAATCCGTTGAGCACCCAGGACGATGTGGCTGCGGCGTTAGCTAAAAATTATGGCATCCCTGTATTTGCCATAAAAGGCGAAGATCACAAAACCTATTACCGTCATATTCATCAAGCTTTGGACCACGCGCCTCACATAACGATGGATGATGGGGCTGATTTGGTGTGCAGCATTCATTCGGAAAGGAAAGAGCTGCTCTCCACAGTCCTCGGAGGGACAGAAGAAACAACCACAGGTGTGATTCGTTTGAAAAGCATGGCTCAAGCTAAAGTTCTTCATTATCCCATTGTGGCTGTGAATGATGCGAACACAAAACATCTTTTCGATAATCGTTATGGCACTGGACAAAGTACCATTGATGGCATTCTCAGAGCAACGAACATTTTACTAGCTGGATTGAATTTTGTTATCTCAGGTTATGGATGGTGTGGTCGCGGGGTTGCCACCAGGGCGAGGGGAGCCGGAGCAAAAGTGATTATCTGTGAAGTGGATCCTCTGCGTGCTTTGGAGGCTGTGATGGATGGCTTTCAAGTCATGGGATTAAAAGAGGCCTCTAAAATAGGGGATGTGTTTGTCACCGTAACAGGAGACAAAAATGTGATAACACAGGAGCATTTTCTGAAGATGAAGGATGGGGCTATCGTGGCAAATTCAGGACATTTCAACGTGGAAATCGATATACCTTCTCTGGAAAAGTTGAGCACCAAGAAAAGAAAAATCAGAGATTTTGTCGAAGAGTATACTCTGAAGACTGGAAAGAAAATATATCTACTCGGAGAAGGCCGTCTGCTGCAGACGAAGGTCTATCCCGTCCCCAGAGAAATTGATGAGGAAATCGCCAGCATGAAACTGAAATCTATGGGAGTCAAAATTGATAAGCTGACCGCTGAGCAGAAAAAGTATCTCGCTGCCTGGGATGAGGGAACCTAGCTATTTTAGGACTTTGAGATATTCGTTGATTTTGTCCCTTGTTTCTTTATCTGTCACTTGAGGATAAATTTTTTCGAATATGATTTTGGCATCCTCTCGTCTATCGTCTTTAAAATAAGCCACGGCAAGGTTATAGTTGAGATTGATATCTTCAGGATTGATCCGCAAAGCTTTCCTGTAGCTTTCGATAGCATCTTTGATACGTCCGAGCCTTTCAAGCACAATACCTTTCAGATTGAGAGACATAACCATGCGACTGTTTATTTCGATGGATTTTTCAACCAGTTGTAGGGCTTCCTCGTTTTTGTCTTGTGCTAGATACAATCTGGCCAGATTGTAATAAGGGAGTTCGCGTGACTTATAGGTTTCATCGGCTATTGCCCTTCTATATTCTTCCTCAGCCCTGTCCAATAAGCCCAATTCTTGGTAGACTGAGCCTAAATAGTTTCTTGCCTCTGAGAAGCCAGGATTTACCTGGAGACACTTCTCGAAATAGCCTGCCGCATTCTGGAACTCTCCTTGCATAAAATTGGTGAGGCCGAGTGCATTTAAAGCTAGATAGAAGTTCGATCTGAGAGCTAAGGCTTTATTAAAGTACTTTGTCGCTTCAGCAAAGTTTCCATTCTGTAGATAGACCAGACCTATGTTGTATTGATACTGCGGGTCCTCCGCTCTTTGTTTCTGCAGTTTCTCTTGGGTGGAAGCACAGAGAGTCAGCATCAGAGAGAGGATCAGAATAAAAGGAATTTTATATTTCATCATCTTCTCCTTTGAGAGTTTTGAATTCATTTTTTAGTTCTCTAGACATCAATTCTTGAAAAGCTTCTCTAGGATTTTTTCTTTCATATATTATACGGTAGACCTGATCACAGATAGGCATCTCTACCTCTTCCCTCTGGGATAGCAGATGTACTGAAAGGGTTGTCGAGATTCCTTCGGCTATCATTTTCATACCTGATACAATCGTCTCCAATTCCTTTCCTTTTCCCAGTTCGGAGCCCACAAAGCGGTTTCGACTCAATTTTCCCGTGCAGGTGAGCACAAGATCTCCGATCCCAGCCAGACCCGCGTAGGTTTCCAGCCTTGCTCCCAGCTTTATCCCCAACCGAGTCATTTCTGCCAGGCCTCGAGTGACAAGGCCCGCCATGGAGTTGCTTCCAAATCCAAAACTATCCGAAATTCCTGTTGCGATTGCAATGACATTCTTACAGGCTCCGGCGAGTTCCACACCTATTATGTCGGTAGAACTATAGGCGCGAAAATACAGACCGGAGACGAATTTCTGGATTTCTTTTGCCAATTGTATGTCCTTAGAAGCTACAACAACCACAGTGGGGTGGGATTCTGCCACTTCTTGCGCGAAGCTCGGACCAGAAAGGACAGCGACGCTCGGCTCGAAAAAGGATGAAAATACCTCCTCCATGACCTCGCTCATCCTCTTCAAAGAGTCCTTTTCAATTCCTTTGGTCATGCTCACGATGAGTTGCTTAGAAGTGAGATAGGGCGCAATTTTTTTGTATATGTTCCGGCAAAATCGAGAGGGAACAGCAATAAAAACAAGATCTGCATCTTCAACAGCTTGTCTCAAGTCAAGAAAGAAGGAAACAGAGGAAGGAAAAGCAATCCCAGGAAGGAACATCCTGTTTTCTCCGGTTTTTTTAATATCTCTGTAAATTTCATCCTCTTTTATCCAAAGTTTTGTTGAGAGCTGAAGACGCCCGAGATGGATTGCAAAAGCGCTTCCCCAAGAGCCTCCTCCGATTATGGTGGCATTCACTGCACTTTCTCTCCCAATTTTCTTTCGTTTCCTTTAATCAGACGGTTGATATTTCCAGCATGTCTTATGGCAACCAAAAGATACACTGCAAATCCTAGAAGAGTTTTTTCGATATCCCCTTGGATGATAAAAATAGTAATGGGTAGGCTCAGCATTGCTAAGAGAGATCCAAGAGAAACATAACGGGTTAAAAGGATCACGAGTATAAAAATGGCAATACAAATCAACAGAGATTCAACAGCCAGTGCTGAAAAAACGCCTACTGCCGTTGCCACTCCCTTACCTCCTTTGAACTTGATGTAAACCGGGAAACAATGACCAAGTACAGCCAGAAATCCACACAGTAAGGCAAATCTTTTATCTGGAAAAAGCCTCAAAGCAAGAAATACAGGTAAAAATCCCTTCAGAACATCTACAAGAATCACAGGGAGAGCAAAAATCCATCCCTTGAGTCTAAGAACATTTGTGGCTCCGATACTTTGGCTTCCAAAGCTGCGGATGTCTTTTTTTTCAGAGAGAGAAAACAAAACATATCCTGTGGGAAAGGAACCAAGGAGATAGGAAAAGAGGGCGAAGAATATCTTCATACGAGTGTATGCTCCGAAAGTTTGGTGTATTCGGCCCCAGTTGGCTTGAGTGTGCTCAGAAAAAGTGTGATTTGACTCACAGTCATATCACCGAATTCCTTTTCTTTGTTTTTGTCTAATATACAGAGGACAGATTCAAGATGATAGGGATTTTTTACCCTTCCCAATGTCAAATGGGGATGGTATTTTCTTTGCTCTCTGGGAAAATGAAGTTTTTCTAACTCATTTTCGAGCCTGGACTGGATCTCCAAAAGAGTCCTATTTTCCTTAACTCCAATCCATAGAACTCTCGGATTTTTTTTCCCCGGGGGAAAAGTCCCCGTTCCCTCAAGATTGAGCTGGAAAGGAGGATGGCCTTTCGTAATTTTGTTTAAAACAGTTTGGATCCCGGCCATTTTTTCTTTTGTTATATCTCCTAGGAATTTTAATGTGAGGTGCATGCCCTGCGGTTTGATCCATCTGATATTCTTGTCGCCTCTGTCCAGTTTTCGGATGAATTCGGAAATTGCATTCTTAATCGTCTCGTCAAGATCTATCGCAATGAATGTTCTCATTTCCTTCCCAAGAGATGTCGGCGAAGCAGATCCAAGGCTTTCTGGCTCGATTGAAATTTTACCGCATTTCTATCGCCTACAAAAAGATTTTTTTTGAGCTTTGCGCCTCCGTCCCATGACAGAGCAACATACACAAGGCCCACTGGTTTTTCAGTTGTACCACCAGAAGGGCCAGCGATCCCTGTGATGGAAAGACCATAGGTAGCCTTGGATTTCTCTCTTACATGCTCTGCCATTGTTCGTGCAGTCTGAGAACTCACAGCACCGAATTTATCGAGATGTTTTGCCGAAACATCGAGCAAATGAGTTTTTGCATCGTTACTGTAGGCCACGATACCGAGGAGAAAATAGCCAGAGCTTCCCGGGATATTGGTGATACGGTTCCCCAGTAAACCGCCTGTACATGATTCTGCAATGGCTATGGTTTCATGTCTTTCTTTCAGCAAGTCACCGATCACTTCCTCAAGATCTTGACCTTTTGTGGTGAAAATGTTTTCCTTCAATACGTCAGATATAAGTCCTTGCGCGTGGTCAATCCGTTCTCGAGCTAAGAGCTTTTTGTCAGATGATGTCTGGAGATGGATTTCGATCTGACCAGGATAAGCGAGGGTTGTAAGCTGGACATCAGAGATTTTAGGATAAATTTTTTTGAGCTTGCTCTCGATGGTTGATTCGGTGAGTCCTGCGGTTTTTATCTCTCGTCGAACTGTATATCTATTTTGAAATTTTCTTAAACGGGGCCATACGAAACCTTCGAACATCGCTCTGATCTCTCCAGGAGGCCCGGGTAACAGAAGGATGATGTGTGAATCAGTCTCGGTCCAGATCCCAGGGGCAGTCCCTTTTTCGTTTGGTAAGGCTTCGGAATCTTCAATGATGTAGGCCTGTTTTTTATTGACAACAGGCATTTTCATCCTTCGGCGGGCAAATCTCCTTCGTATGTTCTGCAGCAGTTCCTCTTGAAAGACAAGCTTTTTCCCCAATACCGAAGCCCATGCCTCACGCGTTCTGTCATCTTTGGTTGGTCCGAGACCCCCGATAGAGATGATGAGATTGGATCTGGATAAAGCCTGTGAGAAAGCGATGATTAGATTCTCCCATTGATCCCCTACAATGGTTTTAAAATCCACATCCAAGCCTAAATCGTTGATACGCTGAGTCAAATAGAGAGAATTTGTGTCTTGAAAATGGGGCGTGAGAAACTCAGATCCTACGGCCAGGATTTCTATTATGCTGTCTTTTTTGATTCTCATTTAAGGAGTAAGTAGAGGTTGAGAAGAATACCTGCAAACAGGGCGGCCAACACATCATCCAGCATGATGCCGAATCCCTTCGGAAAATCCTCAACTTGTTTGATCGGAAAGGGCTTTATGATATCAAAGAATCGGAACAACACAAAACTCGATGCGCAAAGAATCCAACTCGGATTGATAAGAAATAATGCCAGGAATTGACCAGCAGCCTCGTCGATAACGGCAGAACGCGGATCTTCTTTTTTTAAAGACACCGAATAGCTATGAGAGGCATAGATTCCTATGAGGAAAAGAAAAGCAAAAACGAGGAGGTAAAGGGGCCAACTCAGGCGAAATAGGAAAAATTTGTACATAACAACAACGACCGCACTGGTTAAAGTCCCAGGAGCCACAGGAAAATAGCCTAATCCTAAACAAGTGGCTGTCATTTTTACAAAAAGCTTCATCGGACTAAATCTCCTTGTAAATCATATACATCCGTGTTCGTGATTTCAACTTTTTGGATTGAGTTAAAGATCTCCGGTTTTCGTTCTCCTGAGGCTATCAGGATGACTCCGTCCACCTCAGGTGCTTGGAATTCTCCCCGTCCTACCATAACATGAGGGGCTTGTTTGAGGGTGCCTTCAATCAAAACTTCTATTTTCTGGTTTTTATATTTTTTATTGTTTTCGAAAGAGATTTCAGCCTGGAGCTCCATGATTTTTTCTTTTCTCCTTCTCTTCACACGGTTCTTGATAGGGTCTCCAAGTCTGAAACAATCTGTTCCCTCTTCCAGAGAATAGGTGAACACCCCGAGATGGTCAAAACAGGCTGTCGTGACAAATGCGTGCAGATCATCAAATTCTTTCTTCCCCTCACCCGGAAAACCCACCACAACAGAGGTCCGGATTGCTATTTCTGGAACTTTTTTTCGAATTTTCTCCAATAATTTCATTGATTTTTTTCCATCCAATCCTCTTCTCATCTTTTTTATGATGAAAGGATGAGAATGCTGGAACGGAATGTCCAGATAGGAACAGATCTTCGCTTCCCGTATGATCTCTAGAAAGGAATCTGATACTTCTTCGGGATAGCTGTAGAGGATACGGATCCATTCCAAATTTTTGATCTTAAGCAGTTCTTCGAGCAAACGAACGAGTCCTTCTTTCATTTTCTGGTCGCTGCCAAAAGCTGTGGAGTCCTGCGAGACAAGATTGATCTCTTTGACTCCAGATGCCACTAGCCTCTCGACCTCTCGAGTGATAGAAGAAATGCTCCGCGACCGGTAAGATCCTTTGATTAAGGGGATAGAACAGAAGGAGCATTTGTGGGAACATCCCTCGGATATCTTGACGTACGTCCATGCTAACGGAGTGGAAATTTTTCGTGGGGAGGAGTGATCGTAAAGAAAACAACTCTCCGAATTCTCATAGGGATGCCCTTCTGCTGCATAGGCGATTTTGTCGAAATCATTCACGCCAATCCACGCATCAACTTCAGGAAAGGATTCTTGAAGCGCTGTTCTGCTTCTTTGTACATAACACCCGGCTACAATTACCTTTTTTCCCCTATATCTTTTCTTTTCCTGAAGAGCTTGCCTGATAAAATCGAGGGATTCGCGGCGAGCTGGATCAATGAATCCACAGGTATTGATGACGATGACGTCAGCTTCCGCAAGATGAGCTACGGATTCGTAACTCTTCTCCTCTAAAAGGCCGATCATGACTTCGCTGTCAACGAGATTCTTTGCACATCCTAGACTGATTAACGCGACCTTTTTCATTGTCTTTCCATTGTAATAGGGGAGAATCGAAGAGTAAAGAATCCTTTTGTTTCAGAAGCATTTTTAAATACATGCGTGGAGCTCAATGAAGATTTAAGGATAGATTTTGTAAAGAAGGCGGGGGAATGGAATCGCTTCGCGGATGTGTTTGATCTTGCAGATCCAAGAGAGGGTTCTTTCCAATCCAAGCCCGAATCCAGAATGGGGCACAGAACCGTATTTCCGCAGATCTATATACCACTCGTAATCCTCTCGAGGGAGGCTATGCTCCTTGATCTTTTTTTCGAGCAGAGTAAGGTCATGGATACGCTGTCCGCCGCCTACAAGCTCGCCGAATCCTTCAGATGCAAACACATCAACTCCAAGGACTAGGTCCGGTCGCTCATCATCAGGCTGCATATAGAAGGCCTTGATTGAGGCTGGAAAGTGCGAGATGCAGACTGGGGTATCAAATATCTCAGAAAGGATGGTTTCCTCAGGAGCACCGAAGTCGTCTCCCCACTCGATTTTCGAGCCTTTTTCGTTGAGCTGGGGGAGAATCTCCTCATAAGTTACACGAGGGAAGGGCTTTTTGACGCGTTCGAGAGGACGTGTGTCTCTTTCCAGAATCTTCAATTCCTCGCTTTTTGTTTCCAGGATACGCTCGACGATAGCAATGATGAGATCTTCAGCCAATTCGGTGATTTCCTCCAGATGGGCAAAAGCTACTTCGGGCTCCACCATCCAAAACTCTATGAGGTGCTTTCTGGTTTTAGATTTTTCAGCTCGGAAAGTCGGGCCAAAGCAGTATACTTTACCGAAGGCCATAGCTGTTGCTTCATTATACAGCTGCCCGCTCTGGCTCAAATACGCTTTCTGGTCAAAATATTCTGTTTGGAAGAGAGTGGTAGTCCCCTCGCAGGCGCTTGGTGTCAAGATCGGGGTATCCAAATTCCTAAATCCACGATGGTCAAAAAAGTCACGAATAGCCTTGATGAGTTCGACTCTTATTTGAAGCACAGCGTGCTGTTTCTTTGATCGAAGCCAGAGATGACGATGTTCCATCAAGAAGGGAATGCCGTGCTCTTTAGGAGTAATAGGGTATTCGGGCGAGATCTGGATAATCTCCATTCCAGTTATTGCCAACTCATGACCCCCAGGAGCTCTTTTGTCCTCTTTCACGACTCCCCGCAGGATGAGCGAGGATTCTTGAGTGAGTTGATCAAATTTCTGGAAAAGTGGATGGTCCTTTTCAGGACTGTACAGCGTTCCCTGGACGATGCCTGTCCCGTCTCTAACAAGAAGGAAGCGGACTTTTCCGCCTGAACGTTTGTTATAGACCCATCCCCTTATTTCGATCTCTTGCCCTGCAAAGTCAGCAATGTCTTCTATGTAAATCCACTTCATGATGCCCCGATTATAATGAATTACATATAGAGGGTCAATGCCACATCCCCTTGACTCGATCTCATGACAAGGAGCCTGTTTCGGCCTTCAGTTTTGAGATGTGGACTACCTCCAACCGTATGTATATCCAGTTTCATACATGGCGAGAATGTTTTCAACAGGCGTGATGGACTGGATATTGTGGCAGGGAGCGAGGATATATCCCCCCTCCTTACCGAGCACTTCCATATTCTCTATGACCTCAAACCTTACTTCGGACACGGATCCAAAGGGCAAGGTGTATTGATTATCCATAGCCCCATGAAAGATCACTTTGTTTCCAAAATCTTTCTTAAGCTCTTTGCGATCCATATTTTTGCACCGCCACTGAATCGGATTCAAAATATCAATCCCGATCCCAATCATATCAGGAATGATTCGTTTGACACTGCCATCATTATGATGGAAAGCAAAGGCTCCATTTTGATGGACAAAATCAATAACTCGCTTCATGCGGGGTAGGAGAAATTCTCGGATGTGAGTGGGAGAGATCATCAGATCTTCTTGGCCGCCCATATCCTCAGCCACGTAGGTGAGCATCACTTTCCCTGGTATCTGCTCATAGATGCGTTGGATTTCGGCAAAAAGGAGGTCAAAAAGTTTATCGAGACAGTAATGAACAAGTTCTGGATTTTCGATCAGGTCTGAAAGAGCTCTCTCCTGTCCTCTTAAATCTTTGTAGATCAGGAAGGGCTCATAATGACCTCCAAGAATGGGGTACCTATCCTTCCCTTTAACCTGGGCCTTTATCGAAGTATAGTCCCACCAATCGGGTTCTGGCCAACGATAATGATTTGCTATCTCTGTCACGAAATCATACTCTGCCAGGGGATGAAATATGCACTCTTTATAGATGCCTGTTCCATAATCCATCTGTTTGTATCTGCAGCCAAAAACATCGTATCCAGGTGGGAATGAAGGACCCACATATTTTGGATTCACTTTGATAACCCTATCCACATGAATCTTTTGCATCATCTCTTCTTCGCTCGAACAGCCGAGGTGTCGCATGAGAAGTGAAGTGGTTTCCGGAGTCGCCCAATAATCCATCGGCAGGCGATCGGGTTTTTCTCGAGTCAACACAGCCAGCCATCTTTCCTTCGGAGTCATCGATTCTTTGGGCATGAAATGTTTCTTCCTTGCTGATCTTATAGCATATCCAGTTTCCTTGCTAAATCCAATAAAATTTTACGGAAAGGTCAGCACTGCTACTACATCATTCTTGTGGAGATGTTTCCGAAGGAACCGAGGATGCTCATTACCCAGCTTAAAATGTTGTAGATGTGAAAATCATGATGTATAGTACAGCCTGAAGATGTTAAGGACAGATCCTGAAATTATCCCTTAAGAAGAAAAAATCATGAATGAATCACTCTCCCGATTGACAACTCGAATGGATCATCTTTACGAATTCGACCGGGAGCCTGTCTCGCAAGGAAAACTTCAAACAGGTGCTAGATTTGCGGGCCTTTTTGCAGGTGAACATGTGGCTGCCACCGAATTTGTTATTGGTGCCTTTTTTGTTCTTCATGGCGTTAGCCTGCGTGACCTAATCCTCGGGCTTCTCATCGGGAATCTTTTAGCTGTCTTGTCTTGGACCTTTATCTGTGCGCCTATAGCCACTCGAACGCGTCTGACTCTCTATTGGTATCTGAGAAGGATTGCCGGTCCAGGACTGAATTTCATCTACAATATAGCCAACGCCCTCCTCTACTGTATTCTGGCAGGCGCCATGATTGCTGTATCAGCAACTGCCCTCGGTTTAGCCTTAGGGATCAGCATCCCTTCCTTGAATGATATCTTTCCCACAAGCTTCGGTTGGATTGCCCTGACACTGGCAATCGGTTTGGTCTTTACCATCCTGGCTGTTTTAGGATTCGAGAAGCTGAGCCGTTTTGCCCAAGTGTGTTCGCCATGGATTTTCATTTTGTTTATTGCAGGGGCAGTCGCCCTTCTACCGCGGCTGGGTGTTCATGCAAATTTCGATAATTTTGTGGAGATCGCCAAGACAAAAATCTGGAATGGAGTCGCTGCTGGAGGCCAAGAAAAGCTCCATCTGGGGCACATTTTGTTTTTCGCCTGGTTCTGCAATCTAGCCATGCACATTGGCTTATCTGATATGGCTTTGTTTCGGTATGCGAGAAGCTGGATTTATGGTCTGTATTCTGCCTTCGGTATGTACCTGGGCCATTTTCTAGCCTGGATCTGTTCAGGAATCATGGTCGCGGCTGTTGGGAGGGAGATGCATCCTGGACTGATGGCCTTTGAGGCTGCTGGACTGGCCGGAGCCGCAGGAGTTTTCATCGCAGGCTGGACCACAGCCAATCCCACATTATACAGAGCTGGACTCGCCTTACAGGTGGTCACGCCAAACTGGCCTCGCTGGAAGGTCACTCTCTTTGCTGGTCTCATGACTACCATACTATCCTGTTTTCCTGTTTTTTTTATGAAACTGTTAGATTATGTAGCCATCTATGGACTGGTTTTAATGCCCATCGGAGCTATCGTTTTTGCTGAACACTGGATTTTCCCGTTGCTCAAGATTGATCGATACCAAGCAGATAAAAACAAATGGATGTTCAACTGGAAGGCTGCAGCAGTGTGGGGAGGAACCCTTGTGCTGTGTTTCTTCATGCCCATCCATCTCTTTTTCCGTTGGCTGCCCGGATATATCTTTGCGTTAGCATTTTATGTCCTGCTCAATTTACTTAGAAGAAAATGAAAAAAATCCTGTTTTTACTGCTCTCGCTCCTGAGCCTTCTCATATGTTTGATTTCTCCATTCCTTTATTTTTTTGGCAGAATAGAGGAAGGGGATTATAAATGGATTTTCCTGTTGTCCTCAGTGGGCTGGTTTGTCTTTGCGACTCTCTGGGCTTCGGTAAGAAATAAAATCCAGCGCTTTTAAAATAAGCCAGAGAGTCTAGTCCGCCAGCAGTTCAAATGTGTAATGACCAGATCCCACCCTGATGATCACATCACTCTGGGTTTCTTCAACCATAAGAATGCCTGCAACACCGGTCAAAAATTTTTGGCCATCATAGATCTGTACTCCACTTTCTTTGAGGACAACGTTCCTCAGCTTCAGTTTGGGCAAGAGAATTTCAGCCTCTGTGTTTACTGGAACAGAGACTTTCAGAATGATGGAGTCAGTTGATTTCGACCAAGCACTTGTCAGAGGCCCCCTGGGTGTATGAATGGAGCCAGATGCGTATTTCAGGTCCCGCACCAATCGGGGATGGATCACGATGTTTTTGAATCCTGCCGAATTATTGTTTTGGTCTAAGCCTGCCAGAGCCCGATACAGCCAGGCTCCCACACTCCCAAACATCGGATGATTGTGAGAGTTCATCGAAGGACCGGTTTTATATTGCCAGAGTTCCCAAAGAGTCGTAGCGTCGTTCCGGATCATAAAACCCCAACTGGGATAACTTGTTTGCGTGGCGAGTTCGTAGGCTAAAGAAGATGCATTGAAGTCGGTTAAAACCTCCATAATGTATTTTGTTCCCAGAATTCCAGTGGTCAGATGGGTGTTGTGTTTATAAAGGATATTGCTTCTTAAGTTTTGGAAAACTGACCCCCTCGCTGACTCGGGTGCTAAATCCAGAAAGAGAGCCATTGAGTTAGCGGTTTGTGTCCCGTTGGCATAACTCTTGGTTTCGGAATCGAAATATTTTTTATGGAAGGCTTCCTTGATCTTTTCTGCCAGCTCCTCGTAGGCGTTTTCTTCAGCTTCATAATTCAACGTTTCCGCCATCTTTTTGAGAATAAGCACACAATAATAGTAATAAAAGGAGGAGACAAAACTTCCGGATGTTTGTTCTATCGCTACCCAATCGCCGTAGTAACTGTATTCGAGAAGGTTGGCTGTGGCCTTTGACCGAAGGAATTCTACGTATTTTTTCACACTTTCGTAGTGCTCCTCGAGAATCCGAGTGTCTCCGTAATAGCGATACATGTACCAGCAAAGCAAGGGATAGGCCGCACCCCATGCAGGATCTGCCGGACGCTGTCCCCAAATGTGCGGCACCGTATCTGTTATAGTTCCTTTTTTGTCTTGGACATCTCGGATGTCTTTGATGAATTTTGTGTAGAAAGCACCCATATCGAAATTCATCAGTGCTTCTTCAGCCGTGAGATGAGCATCTCCTAGCCAGCCCATTCGTTCATCCCTTTGGTTGCAGTCGGTGGGAATGCTGTGGAGGTTGGTCTTTTGTCCCCATATGATCAGTCGCTGCAACTGGTTCAAGATGGGATTGGAACAGGAAAAGCTGCCGATTTGTTCGACAGCAGAATGGACCACTTTTCCTCTTAATGTATCCATGGTCGGGACACCTGGAAATCCTGTCAGTTCCACATACCGAAAACCATGATAGGTGAAACGAGGCTCATAGATTTCTTTTCCATTGCCTTTCAGAATATAAATGTCTTGAGCTCTGGCAGATCGCAGGTTTTCTTGATTGATCATGCCATCTTTGTAAAGTAGTTCTGCATACCGCAGGCGTACTCGAGTTCCCCGAGGACCAGATACTCTGATCTCAGCCCATCCACTAAGGTTCTGACCCATGTCGAATACGTAGACTCCCTCCTGGGGCTGGGTGATATTCAATGGCACAAGCGCATCCATCACCTGGATAGGCTGAACCATCTGTGCAGAAAGTGAACCTTTTGGAACGATCCCTGTTTCAACAGGGCTCCATGTGCTGTCGTCAAATTTCGGCCTATCCCATCCTGGAGTTTCTAGACGCGCATCGTATATCTCTCCATTATAAATGCTGTCAGAAATGATCGGTCCATCCTTGCCTTTCCAGGATTTGTCGCTGAAGAATTTAATTTTCTCCCCTCCTTCGAGTTCTATATTGATCTGGAGCTTCAAGATTAAAGGATCACTCCATCCCTTCCCAAGCATGACTCCCAAGGCGTTTTCTCCCTCGAGAATCATATCCGTAATATCATAAGTTGAATAAAGAACTCGTTTTGCATAAGTTGTGTATCCCGGGTCGAGAACATTGTTCCCCACCTTATATCCATTCAGACGCAGCTCATAATACCCAAGTCCACAGACGAAGACTCGGCCCCGTTTGACCGTTCCAACGACTGAAAATTCTTTACGAACCTGGTTCATGCCGCCTATCCATTCTCCATCCCAGTCTTCAGGATAAAAAAGTCCTGTGTCAAACCGAGCAACTGTACTGTAAAGACTGGGCAGATCATTTGTATCCCAATATCGAACCTTCCAATAGTAGGTCCGATCACTCTCGAGAGATTTTCCCTCATAGACAACATGAATCGACTGATCGGAGAGGACTTTTCCTGTGTCCCACAAAATTTGGGTTTCTACAGATGGATCGGTGGATACGATCAATTGATAGGCCGACTGTTTTTGCCCCCTTTCTGAGTGTTCCAGCATCCAGAAAAAGCGGGGTTCTTTCACGTCTATTCCCATCGGATTCTTGAGGTATTCACATCTGAGATTATGCGGGGGCCGAGGACCAGAAGCGCTGTTGGATGCTTCGGCCCGAAACAAGACAATAAAAAGTAGAGAAACGGTTAAGACTATCTTCAGACATTGCTCAGCGAACATTTTTACCTCCTCTTGAATGGACTCATTTAAATCCAAGGCCCTACGCGGGGCTGAATACTGTCCGGAGATTTTCCGTTCAATCTTGTAATGGGCGTTATCCTGTATACCGGCATTATATTAAATCATCCATTGAAATAACACACACAAAAATCAGAAATGTTGGGGTGGAGGATCCCATTTTTGATTGACACGTACAAAACAGTGTGATAATTGAGGTTTGACGGACAAGAGGTGTATAAAGATGGCTGTTCCTCATTTTTTAGCCTTGGATTTGGGTGCTGAAAGCGGAAGAGCTATCCTTGGCTGCCTTGATAGAAACAAGCTTCAGATCAAAGAAATCTCCCGTTTTCCAAATCAAATGCTATCTATTCATGGGCATCTTTATTGGAATGTATTCCGTCTCTTTGAGGAAGTCAGAAAGGGATTGCAGAGCTGTTTAGGAGAGATAAAAGTCAAAAGCCTGGCTTTGGATACTTGGGGGGTTGACTTCGGATTTTTGGCTGAGGATGGAACGATCATCGGTCTTCCCTTTACCTATAGAGATCCCCACACAAAAGGGATAATGGAAGAATTCTTCAAAAAAGTTCAAGAAAGGAGAGTCTATCAACTGACCGGAATACAGTTTCTCCAGTTCAACTCTTTGTTCCAGTTGTATGCTTTGAAAAAGGAGAGGTCATCCCTTTTAGAAGCAGCTACAGATCTGCTTTTTATGCCGGACCTATTCAACTACCTTCTGACAGGGAAAAAAAAGACAGAATTCACCTTTGCTACAACCTCACAGCTCTATAATCCAAGGAAGGGAGATTGGGAGGAGGAACTTTTCGAAATCCTAGGGGTGCCGAGGTCGCTCATGCAAGAGATTATCCAGCCTGGCACAATTATTGGCGATTTAGATATCGACATAAGTCGAACTTCCAAAGGAGACCCTTTGTCGGTTATTGCTGTGGCCTCCCATGATACCGGTTCGGCTGTCGCAGCGGTGCCTGCCACAGGCCCAGACTGGGTGTACATAAGTTCAGGAACATGGTCCCTGATGGGGATCGAGACGCAAGAACCGATAATCAATGACCAAGCCATGGAACTCAACTTCACCAATGAAGGGGGAGTAGAGGGTACTTTCCGGTTCTTGAAGAATATCACAGGTCTTTGGCTCCTACAGGAATGCCGAAAAGCTTGGGCAAAAGAAAAGGATTACAGCTATGAAAGACTTATTCATCTGGCTCAGGAAGCTGAGGCTTTTCAGTTTTTCATCGATCCTGATTGGGGAGGATTCCTCAATCCTCCGGATATGCCTGAAGCCATTCGAAAATATTGTGTGTTGACCAGGCAGAAAACACCTGATTCTCCTGCTGAGTTTGTGCGCTGTGTTCTCGAGAGCTTGGCATTGAAATACCGAGTTGTTCTGGATCAGTTGAGACAGATCCATGCCCAGTCTTTTCGGAATGTTCATATCATCGGTGGGGGAGCAAAGAATAGTCTGCTCTGTCAATATACTGCTAATGCTACTGGACTTCCTGTGTATGCTGGACCGGCCGAGGCCACGTCGATCGGAAACATCATGATGCAGGCCTTAACTCTGGGAGTTGTACATACCGTGGCGGAAATGCGGGAAGTCATTCGCCGTTCATTCGAACTTACGTTTTATGAGCCTGAACATATGAGTGATTGGGAAAGAGCCAGAGGGCAGTATCTCGAGATCATAGACTTGGAGTGAGATGATGTTAAATACAGGCAAAATTGAAGAGGCCTTCAAATTAGCCCAGGAAATTTTCCTTGAAAAGGGAGTGAATGTAGAGGAAGCTTTTGAAAGATTAAAACAGATATCCATTTCAATTCCATGCTGGCAGGGCGATGATATCACAGGATTTGAAAAACCTGATGCTCGACTAGAGAGCGGAGGACTTAAAGTCACGGGGCATTTTTTTGGAAAGCCTCGAACAATTGATGAGCTAAGAATGGATCTTGAGAAGGCCTTCTCTTTACTTCCTGGACATCATCGTCTAAACCTACATTCGATTTACGGGGAATTTGGAACAAAAAAAGTCGGCCGCGATCAGATGAATGCCAGTCACTTCGAGGGATGGGTGAATTGGGCAAGTCAAAATCACATCAAACTGGACTTCAATGCCACATGCTTTTCCCATCCACAGGCCGACTCAGGTTTTACCCTGAGCAGCAAGGAACGGGGGATTCGCTCCTTCTGGATAGAGCATGTCAAGCGGTGCCGCGAAATAAGCGCGTATATGGGTCGATCACTCCAGAGCCCTTGTATTCACAATCTATGGATTCCGGATGGAATGAAGGACATCCCTGTCGATCGAGGGGCCCATAGAACTTTGCTCAAAGAATCTCTGGATGAAATTTATTCTGAAGATTTTGATCCCGGAGAGATGAAAGATTCATTGGAGGGCAAGCTGTTTGGAATCGGGAGCGAGTCCTGTGTCGTTGGTTCCCATGAATTTTATTTTGGCTATGCTCTCTCTAGAAGTAAGATGCTCTGCCTGGATACAGGACATTTCCATCCCACAGAATCTCTCTCGGACAAGATATCGGCGGTTCTGCTTTTCTTCGATGAGCTCCTGCTCCACCTGAGCAGGGGTGTCAGATGGGATAGCGATCATGTGGTCATCATGAATGATGATATGAGAAGCATTGCTGAGGAGGTTGTAAGGAATGACGCCCTGGAGCGAATCCATATTGGCCTGGATTTTTTCGATGCCAGTATGAATCGAGTCGGTGCTTGGGTCGTCGGAGTCAGGGCCACCTTAAAGAGTTTTCTCTGCGCTTTACTTCAGCCCGAGGAGAAACTGCGAAGATTTGAGGAAGAAAATGATTTTTTTTCAAGGCTTGCACTCCTCGAGGAAGTGAAATCTCTCCCCTTTGGAGCCATCTGGGATTATTACTGCCTGATGATGGATGTTCCTCCATCGGATATGTGGATGGAAGATATCAAACGGTACGAATCAGAGGTCCTCAGAACACGTAATGGATCAAAATAGCTTCCTCACCAAACCGGCCAGGTTTTGAGCATACTGTTTGCAGCATTCTTGCGCCCTATCGTCCGGAAATTCGATCGCGACAGGCCCATAATGATCACCCCTATGGTCTCCTTGGATGATCATTCCATGGATCAGCAGGGCATTGAGTATGTTGAGGATCGTTGTTTCGTTTCCCCCTCCTACATTTGCAGCCGATGAGAAAGCTCCTCCTACTTTTCCCTTGAGCCTTCCATGATATTTAATACTCTCATCTAAAAGCTTCTTGATGGGCCAAGCCATTGATCCATAATATGTCGGCGAGCCCATAACGATACAATCATAATCGGGCAGATCATCGACCTTTGTATCTTCTACTCTTTTCAGATCAACGGATAGGTCTGCTTCTTTCATTACATCCGTGATGATTTGAGCCATCTTTTCTGTATTCCCTGTCTGGGAATAGTAACAGATCAAAACTTTAGCCATAGTCTTACCTCCTCATTACCATTTCTGCGCCTTTTTAGGCTCCATTTTTCGAAGATCCAATCCTCTTTCATAAGCTCCAATGCGGTAAAGACAAATTTCCCTCACCGAAGATGGGTGATGCAGGGCTTCAGAAAGGGACTGAGATCCCACTCCCCAGACTCCGCCACCCTTCACGATCACCACCTTGTAATCATGGAGCAGTCCAAGGAAGGTCTCTTGGTCAAATTTGGGTGGGAGAACAGGTATCACAAGGTAGAGGTAGCTTCCTTCTGCATCGATGGGGATGACTTTTTCGAGCGGACGACTTTCTCCCGGGTAGATAAAGTGCGCTTGCGCTTCGGCTTCGGGAACCCAGCAGTGAAGCACGGTTTGAAAATCTGTATCCGCATAGATGGTTTTATGTATAGCCAATTCCTTGGAATCTTTCTTTTTTCGGATCAAAGGAATTTCCAGGAGAGGGCCGCCGATTTTTCTTGGCATGGAGGCCTTAGGCGCATAAAACATGGTTCTCACTCCGCGGATGGAGATAGTGCCTGTATGGAAAGGAGAGAGCCTGGATTCGAAAATTCTGGCCCCCGTCTTACGAAATTCCTTGATCAATTCCTCCTCATTCGGGAAATCACAGACATTATCGCCCTCGATCCAGTATTCATCTGGCCGATAAGAAAAATGGGAGTCTGGATCGGACTGGATTTTTTTCCTCAATTCATCGACATCAACCTGAATTTTTTTCATGAGGCGCGAGATATAGCCGGCGTTATTTGCCACGCATTGGAGGAAGAACGCCTCCTTGAGTGTGCGTCCTTTGGAAAAAGCTCCATGTGCCTGGACAAGTGTCACTGGATGATAGGAGAGTCTCTCCGGAATGACCTTGACCATTTCTGATGAACCGCTCGGAAGGGCAAACCAATCTACAGGAACGATTCCGCCCAGAAGGTAATATCCCAGAGGGTCCACAGGATAAAAGGGTTTGGGCTGGCTGGGCTTCGCTTCATCATCGAGCGTATCGATGATAAGATCTTTGGTGTGGCAGTGCATAGAAGCATTAATGTCTTTAAGAGCCAAAATTTTTGCATGGATATCAGCCTCTGAGGAAGCTTTGTAATATCCAAAATCCGTTTCTTTGAGAGAAGGAAAACAAATGTGTTCTGGCTCGAGATCTCCTTTTTGGGACCCCGTTGCTGTAATTGCCATCCTTTCTTTGCCCCTATCGTCTTTCCAGCGCATGACCATATTTCCACAGTGGCTGTCCTGTATATCATACAAGAGCGATGCCCGTCCGACAGTCTGAAAAAGACGCACGAGTTCTTCACTGGCTTTCCAGTGTTCCTTCCTCATTTTATTCCCTTCATACCCAGAGTTCTCACTAGGCTTTCAGTTGGCCTCCCTTTTTCATCCCATTCCCTTGCCAGATAATAATCAGATCGTAATCTTTGTGCCAAACCTAGAGGGATAACCTTTTCTTTGCCCCCTACAAGAATTGGCTCTTCTTGGAATCTTTTAGGTAGGATATCCTCTTCTGCCTCTAATCCTGTTTTGAGGTTAAAAATCCTTTCAAGAGTGGCTACGCGGTTTGCTACCTCTTCCAGCCGAGCGGTAGAAAAATCCATCCCTGTGGCACCGCTTGCTATACGGGCCCAAGTATCTGTGGAAAAGGCAAATCCTGTAAACCGACAAATTCCAAGGCTGTCTTGGATAATTCCCAGATTTTGCATGTTACGGATAGCGATGGGTGACTGGAGAATACTGAAACGTGGAATTTCCTTGGTCCCTCCAAAAAAGGCCAGGGAGACCGCATAACCGCCCCTGAGATGGCAGGCTCCAGTTGGAGAGGTCATATAGCCTAAAGCTTGTGTAAACGAAGCTCTTGGATCATAGCCAGGGACTTCCATCTTTTTGACAGTCATGGAATATTCGGGATGTTTGTAAAGCTCGGCCAAGCGATAGGAGCCCTGGGCCAACAAGTCACCGATTCCTTCTCGTCGTGCGATGAGCTCGACCATTTTCTCCAGCATCTCTGCTTCTCCAAAACAGAGTCGAAGACCGCCTTTTTTCTCTTCAGGCATAATTCCTTTTTCTACCAGCTCCATAGCGCAGGCAAGTGTTCCTCCAAAACTGATGGTGTCCATCCCTAATTCGTTGCATCGGTAATGTCCCAAAGTAATGCTTTTGAGATCGTATATCCCACAATCTGGACCAGTCATCACGATTGTCTCATATTCAGGCCCTTCTCCTTTTTTTTCGCCCACTCGAGTGTGACGCTGGCAGGCTATTGCACAGCCGTAACAGGCCCCAGGTCGCTCCAAAATGGAGTCACGTATGGCTTCCCCAGAGATTTGATCTAAATCTTCTTTTTTATGGAGATTGCTCTGAAAGTTGCAGTAGGGAAGCATCTCTATGATATCGATGAGTTTCAACAGCCCCGAAGTGCCCAGTTCCCGCAGTAGACGCTTGGTTATCGGAGCCGATCTCATTAGATAATGGGCTTGTTCAAGCCCGGACTGGTATCTTTCCTTGTCATGAATCTGTGTTTTTATCTGTCCAGTAACTTTTATCGCTTTGAGATTTTTGCTCCCAAAGACAGCTCCCGGACCTCCCCGTCCATAGGCTCTGTTCTTATCGTTCATTACAGTTGCAAAGCGTACCAAGTTTTCTCCAGCAGGACCTATACAGAGAATGTGGGGTTGTTTGCTCGGCTCAGCGTTCTGGATCAATCTTTCTGTTGTTTCATGCACATCCAATCCCCAGAGCTGTTGTTGAGGCACGATGTCTGCATGATCAGAGTGCACCTCTATGATCACAGGCTCTGAGGCCTTGCCCTTGATAACTAAGACATCATATCCGCAGGACTTGAATGCGTTTCCCCATGTGCCCCCGCAGTTTGTGCTTCCGATGAGCCCTGTCAAAGGAGACTTGAAAACCATATGCCCTCGACAAGCTGTTGGTGCGCGTGTGCCGATAAGAGGAGAAGTGGCGATGACTATGGCATTTTCGGCGCCAAGTGGATCACACGCAGGATCGATCTCGTCGAAAAGAATTCGGGTAGCAAGACCTCTCCCGCCTAGATAATGCTCGACGAATGACTGGCTCAAGATATTCTTTTGAATCGTTCCCCTTGTGAGGTCGATTTCAAGGATTTTTCCGTGATATCCGAATAATTTTTCTTGACTCATGAGCCTACACAGTTGGGGCGGATTTCTAGCATACTAAAAGCCAGCCTTCAAGACAAGAAGCATTGGAACGATGAAAATCTTTCTTTTGTTTTATGTGTGATTTAATGTATTATGACGAAAACGTTCGGTAAGTAAACGATCATGACGAAGCGAAAATTCGATCTGCAACCCAAATAATTGGATAAGATGGGGCTAAAGTTCTAAATGGCCATAAAGGCAAAGCTTACGACATTCGATACAACGATGATTGTTGTGAGCCTTGTGATCGGCATCGGCATTTTCCGTACCCCTGCCATGGTCGCGAATGCCACAAAAACTCCTTTTCTATTTTATACAGCATGGATTATGGGAGGATTGATAAGCCTCCTGGGCGCTCTCACATTTGCTGAGATCGGTTCCAGATTCCCAAAACCTGGTGCATACTACAAAGTTGTTGCCGAATCCTATCATTCTTCTTTGGCCTTTATGTTTAATTGGGCGGGAATTTTGATCGCCAATGGAGCAGGGGCTGCTGCAGTGGGAATTATCGGAGCCGAATATCTCACGCCTATTCTTTTCTCCCCTAAGAATCAGACACAGCTTACTGTTCAGCTAACAGCGGCTGCTATGATTTTAATTTTATTCGTCATCAATTTTCTTGGTATAAAAACAGGAGCATGGGCCCAGAATGTGTTGACCCTACTAAAAGTGGCAATGATTCTGATGCTGGTTTTTGCTGCTTTCCATTACAAGAGTCCTCCAGTAGAGGTGGCTGAACAGACTGCTTCAAACCAACCTTTTTGGTTGGCTCTAGGAGTAGGGTTCATAGCTGTGTTCTATACTCAAGGAGGATACCAAAACACAATCAATTTCGGGGCTGATATGAAAAAGGCCCGAAGAAATATGCCTAGAGCTATTCTTTACGGTATTCTCATCATCATAGTCTGTTATCTGCTGATTAACGTAGCGTATGTGAAAGTTCTCGGTGTTCCAGGGATTGCCGGATCCAAGCTGGTAGCAGCAGAGGTGGCGCTCGCGATTTTTGGGAGGTTTGGCGTTCTGTTCGTCTCTCTTGTTATATTCTTTTCAGCCATGGGATTTCTCAATGCAACTTTCTTACAACTCCCGAGAGCTTATTATGCCATGGCTGAAGACAAGACTCTGCCCGATATCTTCATGAGGGTTAATAAGCGAACCCAAGCGCAAGAATTCACCCTCATATTTTTTACGGCAACGGTTCTGCTCTCGATAGCTTTTCTTGGCACATTCGAAAATATCGTCAACTATGTGATGTTTGTTGATGCCCTGAGTATAGCGGTTGTGGCATCGACTCTGTTTGTTCTGAGGCGGAGTGCGAAAGAACAAAATAGTGAGTATGATGGCTACCATGTTCCTCTCTATCCTTTTGTGCCCGCAATCTTTGTACTCTTTCTTGTTTTTGTTTCCTTGAATGTGCTTTGGAATGACACACGCTCGGCCCTGTTAGGAGCACTGATTTTTGCTTCAGGATACCCAATTTTCCTTTTTATGAGAAGAATCAGAAAAAAATCTCTGCCAAACGGGAGGACAATGCAATAATAAAGGATGATCTCTGGATACAGATTTTTTAAACATCTACAGTAAAGGCAGATGGATAGAACTCTAAGAGCAAGGAGTCAGGGGAGATGTAAAGGCAGATGGATAGAACTCTAAGAGCAAGGAGTCAGGGGAGATGTACTATGGTAAAAAAAATAACAAAAGAAGAGATCATGGAAAAAATAAACAGAGGCGAAAAATTTAGGCTGATCGATGTGAGAGATACACCGGACTATGAAAAAGAACATATAGTGGGAGCTATCCACCTTTTAATAGGGGAGATGATGCCTGATCGATTGGAAGCGCTGGTTGAGAAAGATGATTTGATCATCACGTATTCTGAAGACCTAAACTGCCCAGCTAAAACGATTGCAGCCCAAAAACTCGTAGATATGGGATATACGAATGTTTTTGCCTACGAGGGAAGCTGGAATGAGTGGAAGGAATCAGGATATCCTGTTGAATAAGCGAACGACCACACAGAAGACAAATTTCGACATTTTGTCAATTCACCAACAAAAATTGTAAATATTTTTGGTCAAAAGGGGTGCTTAAGATTTCTAATTATATGAAAATAATAAAATTACGATTTGGCATGGGATTTGCAGAAGATTTCAGTGAGGAGGCGGGCATGACAAAGGTGATCATCAAATCAAAGAAGAAACTAGAAAAGCATTTTCGAACGATCGGAATTTCTGGAGTGCTTTTTTCATGGACCACGATGGCTTTCGTATGGCTCGGTTCAGCCACAGCATCCTATGTCAGCTACTGTTTGACTGCAGGGCTTTTTGGATTAGCTATTTTAGCAAGTAAAAACTAATGCTATAAGAAATACAATCATACAGCGGGGCCATTATTTTAAGGGGGATTTAATTTGACTTAGCCCACCTTCATACACAAATCCAATTAAATTTCTATTTGCCCTGTCATTGAATATTCTTGGTCATAAATTATTCTGTTTTTTTAATTTTTTAATCACTATGTTAGTATGAAAGGGATGGCAGAACCTCGCTCCTTTGTACCGGTCAAACTCATTTGTGGAATTATTGCAGGGAATGAGGAAATCTTGAAAAGAGCCACAGAGAAGCTAATCCAGATGTATGGCGGGATAGATCTTAAGAGTGCACAATTTTCTTTCGATTTCACAGATTACTATGAGAAACAGATGGGAAAAGGCCTGAAGAGGATATTTATCAGCTTTGAGAGGCTCATCTCGCCTGAGGAATTGAGTGGTATAAAGATGAAAACCAATAGGCTGGAAGCCGAGATAAAAGAAGAAGTTGAAGCGGAGCATAGAATCGTCAACATTGATCCTGGATATTTAACATCCTCTGCATTGGTAATGGCTACAGCCAAAGATTTTGCCCACCGCATCCCTCTTAAGGATGGCATATATGCACATCTTGAATTTTTGTTCGGTAAGGATGAAGTAAGAATTCTGGATTGGACGTATCCCGATTTCCGCACTGAAGGGTATCAGGATTTCTTTATGAAGGTCCGCCAGCTCTATCTGGCTCAGCTTAAAAAAATTCAATGAGGAATCAGCCTATCATCTTGAGGACTCAGTCCTCATCAATATCCAGTGCAGAGATTTCCCTCAGTTTTTCAACAATTTCAGGAAGCTCTCGCAGTACGATCTCCATATCTTCTTCTGTATTGAATCGGCCTAAGGACATGCGGATCGATGACCTGGCAATTTCGGGTCGGAGTCCTATAGCACTCAGAACATGGGAGACCTCTTCTGAGTCTTCACTGCAAGCAGAGCCTGTGGAAACGTAAATCTCTTTCGTAGCCAAGGATAAAAGGATGGCTTCGGCCTCCAATCCATAAAAGGCAAAATTTAGTGTTCCTTTGATCCTCTCTGTTTCATGACCGTTAAACTTCACTTTTGGTATTTTGTCCTCGATTCCTCTCTTTAAATGATTTGCCAGCTTTTCGATGTGTTTTTTATCTTTATCTCCCTTTTCAATCAGAATTCGGACAGCTTCTCCAAAGCCTATGATGCCTATGGTATTCTCGGTTCCGGCCCGCATGAGTCTTTCCTGGTGTCCGCCATAAATCAAAGGCATGATATTCGTGCCTTTTCTAACGTAAAGCGCGCCAATTCCTTTAGGACCATAGACTTTGTGGGCGGAAATCGATAGAAGGTCCACTCCAAGCTTGTTCACATTGACATTGATTTTGCCAAAACTCTGGACTGCATCTGTATGCACAAGAACACCCCTGTCTTTGGCGATTTTAACCACTTCCTCGATAGGCTGGATGGTTCCCAGCTCATTGTTGGCATGCATGATGGAGATGAGAGCCGTTTGGGAAGTGATGGCTTTTTTGAGTTGGTCTAGATCGATCATACCATATGCGTCGACAGGAACGAATGTGACTTTTTTGCCTTTTCTTTCTAGATAATAAGCTGTTTCCATGACAGCAGGATGTTCGATCGCCGAGGTTATGAATTCATTTTTCTCCGGAAAAGCGTCGAATATTCCCCTTACGGCAAAATTGTCCGCCTCTGTACCTGAACCGGTGAAAAAGATCTCAGTCCTTTTGGCTCCCAATGCTTGCGCGATTGTCTCCCGGGATTCGGTGATGGCCTCTTTTACCACTCGTCCAATGGGATAAAGCGAAGAAGGATTCCCAAAATGTTCCTTGAGAAATTCTGACATTTTATCGCAGACTCGAGGATCGAGGGGAGTCGTAGCATTATTGTCAAGGTAAATCATGATCAATTATAAGGACTGTTCTGAAACCTATGCTTCCAGTCTCTCTTTGATGATTTCAACCACTTCGAAACCAGCTCTCTTTTGACCTTCTTTAGCTGCGGCACCGATATGAGGAGTGGCCAATACGTTGGGATGGTCAATGAGCGAAAAATCGACTGGAGGCTCTTTTTCAAAAACATCGATCGCTGCTGCCCTGACTTTGCCTGATTCGAGCGCAGTCAGGAGGGCTTGCTCATTCACTGTACCTCCGCGGGAGGCATTGACCAGGATCACTCCGTCCTTCATCTTGGAGAATTCTTCATCGCTAATAATATGCCTTGTCTGCTCAGTTAGAGGAAGGTGAAGGGAAATCAGATCAGATTGAGACAGGAGTTCTTCCATACTGACTTGTTTGATATCCAAATCTGACTGGACATTAATAATATCATAAACCAAGACCTTCATTCCGAAAGCCAGTGCGCGTCTGGCAACGTCGAGTCCAATCCTTCCGCTCCCTATTATCCCCAAGGTTTTCTCGTACAGCTCTGTGCCCGAAAAGGCCTTTTTCTCCCATTTGTGCGCTTTCATAGAGAGATTCGCCTTGCCGTGATTCCGTACTGAGGCCAGCATTAAGCCAAAGGTGTGTTCAGCTACAGATATCGTTGTAGCTGCCGGGGTGTTCGCAACTTGGATTCCCTTTTCATTCGCTGCTGTGACATCTATATTGTCCAAACCAATTCCTGCACGGATAATGAGTTCTAGATTCGAAGCGGCATTAATAACATTTTTTGTCACTTTCGTTGCTCCACGGACCACAGCTGTATGGAATTCAGGGATGGTTTTAATGAGTTCTGCCTCATCCATTCCAGTCTTGACAATGACCTCCAGGGTGGGGAGAGATTTCAATGCTTCCAAAGCTTCTGGACTCATAGGGTCTGCGATAAGCACTTTTTTCATTCCCAATTCTCCTTTAATACTTCTTCAGCTGCTTTGATGGCATTCCCGCTTTCAAAATCATATCCAAGCTCCGAAAGCGTCATTTCCATGGCGCTAAGAGCTGTGATGATATCAAATCCACCCATATAACCCAAATGGGCAATCCGGAAGAATTCCCCTTTGTGCGGATCCTGGGCACCGGCAATATAGGCGCCGTACTTCCCCTGCATGAGCTTAACGAACTGAACACCATCTACACCGGTTGGAGTTTTGACTGCGGTCAAAATATTTCCGGGATTTTTGGAAAGGAGCTCGAGACCTATGGCCTGGACAGCTTTACGCGTGGCATCTCCAAGGATGCGGTGATGTTCAAAAAGTTTCTCCAGACCTATTGATTTGATGATATCTAATGCTTTTTTCTGCTGAATAATAAGAGTGACAGCCGGAGTCCAAGGGGTTGTTCTTTTTCCGATGCTCTTCTTGGCTGCTTTTGCGTCAAAATAAAATTTGGGCATGGTGGATTTTTCAACCAGATCCCAAGCCTTGTTGCTGAAAGCTATGTAGGCTAATCCCGGGGGAATCATGAATGATTTTTGAGAACCAGCGACCAAGACATCGACTTTCCACTCATCCATCGGGCAGGGCGTTGCGCCGAGCCCTGAAATTCCGTCAACAACCAGGATTGCATCTGTATCAGCCACAACTTCTCCATATCCTTGAATGTCGTAGATTGTTCCAGAGGATGTTTCCGAAAGAGTGGAGAAGACAGCTTTTGTATCAGGCTGAGCATGAAGTTCTGCAGCGAGCTGCTCCTTGGTGAAAGGCTCTCCCCAATCGAGCACAATCTCCTTGACTTCTGCTCCATAAGCGCGGCAGATTTTTCCCCATCTCTCGCCGAACTTTCCTCCGTTCAGAATGATTACCTTGTCTCCAGGACAAAGGGTGTTCACAACGGCTGTTTCCATAGCCCCAGATCCAGAGGAGGTCAGAATGAAGACATCCTGATCAGTCTGATACACATACTTAAGACCATCTGTAGTAGCCATGAAAATCTCTGAGAATTCTGGAGTGCGGTGATGAATAATGGGTTCGGCAGCAGCCGATAGGACCTTCTCCGGAACAGGCGTGGGACCAGGAGAAAGTAGATAATATTTTTTTATCATGTAAATCCTCCTTTATGCACGGGGAGTACCTCGCCATCGTGCTCATTATTATTATGACACATAAAAGTAGCAAAAAATCTGGAATCCGTCAATTAGAGTTGACAGAGGAGTTCAGTGAGCAGTGCTGTCCTCTGGATAAGTGAAGGAAGAACGAGATGTTCGTCCTCGGCATGTATGCCCTCTCCATCCGGTCCCAATCCATCAATTGTAGGGATACCCAAGCTGGAGGCGATAGAAGCATCAGATCCACCGCCTGTTTTTCCTGCCTCTAGAGACATCTTGAAAGAACCGTCTGCAATTTCTTTGATCTGAGAGAAGAGTTTCATAGATGCTTCGGTTTTTTCCATCGGAGGAGTTGAACTCTCTATGGTATAGCGGATTTTTGCACCGGGACGAATGGGTTTCAGCTGTTTAATCGTACCTAAGATCTTCTGTTTATGCATGTTCGTCCAGAACCTCGTGTCCAATGTGGCAGTTGCTTTCTCTGCGACAATATTCGCTTTTTCACCACCACTGATTAATCCAGTACTCAAGGTGGTGCCCTTTGTTCTTCTCAATTTTCTTAAAGATCTGAGTTGATCCATGAGTTCTTCTATAGCATTTATCCCTTTTTCTGGGCTCCCCGCGTGGGCTGCCTTGCCTGTTACTTCGAGCCGTATGACCAGCCGGCCCTTCCTCTGTGTCTTCAACCGACCGCCTGGTAGAGAGGGCTCAAGACAGAGTACATACTCAGATTTTTTTGCCAGTTTTCGGATGATTTCGTAAGCGGCCTCGTTTCCGATCTCCTCTGCAGAATTGATGAATATGAGGATATTTTTTTGAGGTTCAATATTCAAGTCTCGCAAAGTCTTTAAGGCGTATACAGCCATGACCAATCCTGCTTTCATATCCAGCACACCTGGTCCAAATACATTTTGGCCGCTCAGATAAAAAGGCATGTTTTGTATTCTTCCTACGGGCCAAACAGTGTCGATGTGGGTGAGCACAAGAATAGACTCCTTCTTGAGTTTGGACTTCAATGCGGGATATTGGATAGTGTACAGATCACCAATTTTCTTTTGGGGATAACGTGTGATTTTTGTGCCCACATTTCGAAACTCTTTAATGATAAATTGGGAGCATTTATCCACCGCTTTTTTGTCTAACGAAGGTGACTCGAGATGGACGGCCTGTTTTAGTAGATTAACCATTTCCCCCTGACGAGATTTGAAATAATGCATGAATTCCATAATCTCTCCTTCATAAGCTGGCAGGTAATGTGAATGTCATCAAATCCTCATTTTTTTTAAAATAATGTATCACAGCTTCAATCAAACTTAAAACGAAATTTTTAAATGATTAGAGATTTGACTAAATTTTTGTATTCAGGCATTATCGAATCGTGAGGGAAAAATTCAAATCTTTTTTTCTGATCTTGAGCCTATTGAGTTTTTTCGTCCTTGCAAATGCAGAAACACAGACCCTGAGCATTCATGCCAAAATAGGTGCCGCATCCCCTGTAGAAGAGCACATTCATTCGAGCCTTTCCGGAGCATTTGGATTAGCGCTTCACTTTGACAACAAAATTTCTGTTTCTCTTGATCTCGGTTCATGGAAAAGCCTTGTAGATGAGAAACTCCATAGAATGTTCAAGGGGAAGATGACTTTGACGCCGCTCCTTATTTCTTTTCGTTATTTTTTGACTTTGGATAAGAGGATCTCTTCCTATACTGTCATTGGAGGCGGTTATGTTTTTACCCACTTCAAAATGGATGACGTGATCACAATACCTGAGATAACCATAAGCCAGAAAGTCACGAGTGGTCTATGCCTTCATGTCGGATTAGGTGCCTCATTGAAAATCACGAAGTCTTTTGGATTGCTGGCTGAAGGTGTCTATTTCTCCCGAAAGTCCAAGGGAGTTACCACGATTTCGGATATGAATTTCGGTTCGAGCTCAGAGGAGTTTTCCGTGCGACTCCATACAATCCTCTTTCAAGTGGGTATCATCAGTTTCTTTGATTGAGGCACAATAAATGAATATTTTTTCATTTTTGTTACTGCTTTTCATCGCATCTCTTGCTGGCGCAATCGGGGCTAGGATTGCAGGAAGAAAGGGAATGGGATGTTTGGCTTCGATAGCTTTAGGATTTATCGGGGCTCTGATTGGGACTTTCATCGCCCGGCAGTTTGACCTTCCCCTTTTTCCATGGATAAAATTTGGATCTCAACCCTTCCCGATTGTCTGGGCTATAATCGGAGCGGCTCTATTTGTGGCATTCCTGAATCTTTTCAGCCGACCCTCAAAATAGTCGCATCAAGAAAAAAGAGACAAAACCTTTTTGTATGTTTCGGTCACTCCCCTGACTGTCCTGCCGAAGAATTTCTGTTTTAATTTTATGGCATGAAATCGACATACCTCATGGCAGCACACGCAGTGGATGCAGAGAGAATCGTCAATTCTGGCTGTACTATCCTGTTTCTGGGCAGCTCCAGCAGGACAGATATCCACACACTCCCAACAGGCTGTGCATTTCTTTTTGATTATCTTAGGTATCAATATCAGTTGATCTTGAATAAAGGCATGAAGAAAGGCTGGAATTTTTTTTTGGATCAGCCCTGTGGCAATGGCAGATTGTTTGAAATCTTTAATCCTGACATCCTGAATTCTCTCTCCGATGATTTCAATATTTTTGAATTGGCCCACGCCGAGCCCTCTTTCATCTGCATATTTGGTCGTGAGAATCTGTAGGGGATCCAGTCCTATGATTTTTGAGGCCACAGCATCTAGGGCTACTGCATCGCGGCTGGCAAGAATAAGGTTCACCTGCTTGGGTCTTCCTGCCGATGGCCCTTCTCCTTCCATCGCAATAACGGCGTCCATGATATTCAGATGAGGAGGGGCACAAGAAAATATATCAACAAGCATCTGGCTAAAAAGTTCGTTTTTAAAAAATTGGCGGTGGTAGCTGCTCCGAAGTCCATGGGGAATGATGCCGTACATATTTTTTACAGCCCCAGTGAACATGGTGAAAGAATGAGTCTTTAATTTAGGAAGATTAATGAGAAAATCTGAATCGAGCAAAAGAGGGGAAATATAAGCTTCTTCCAAAACTTTCCCCTTACAATCGATTCTTCGGAAGCCAACTTCCTTGAGATTCACGAGTGGAATCTCAAGGTTGTTACAGAGTTCACGATAACCTGAAATCAAGAATCCGTCTTTTTGTTTAGATTGGATGTCGTCTCCAACGGTGATTTTACACCCAATCTCCTTCAGGAGGAGAAGGACCTCTCTTGTAAAAGCGGGGTGGGTGACGATGGCTTCCTCAGCAGGCGAAGGAGGGGAGAGGTGGTTGATTTTAACGAATGTATTGGATCCTGGCTTTATGATATTTTCAAGTCCTCCGAGTAGGGAAAGAGCATGAGTCAGTGCTTTGCGCATCAAATCGCTTTTGTAATCTTGAATCTTTTGAAGAGATACCATGACATATTTCATGATTCGCCGGGTATTATACCAAAGTCCATTCCTTGATTTATAGCATGATATGATGAATGCCCGTATCACTTCTGAGTTGACTTCGCAATAAGAGTTTATTAGTGTTTATCCATGATTATTTTGATAGTTGCGGGAAAGATAGCATTGTCCCTCTTGATCTTATTCTTTGTATGGTTTTCTATGACCAGTCTCATGGAAAGGGAGAGAAGAGCTTTTGGCAGAAGTTTGATCTTTCTTTTGGCCTTTACCTCTATAGGTGCTTTTTCTCTGAAGGCTACCATTCTGCTAAAGACTTGGTCATTCGGCTTCTTTGCGGTTCTTATGGGATTTTTTTTACTCTTAATTCTGATCTCTCCAAGTCCAAAAAAAAAGACAGAGGTTGTTGGCACACAAAATAGAATCGATGAGAGGGATGTGATTTTTGCCCGATTTGATTATGAACATGGAAGTTCTTTAATCCAGAATTACTACAAGAGACGGCCAGTGTTTGAGCCTATTGACAGGGAAATAAGAGAGCTTCCCGATTTGTTCGCTCCTGTCCACCAAAAAAAAAATCCTATCCTCTTCTCGTTGGCAGATTCTGAGTTTGATTTTCTCGAACATCAGCTCTCCCTGGTTCGAGGCGAGAAAAGTCCTGAGGCATTGAGACTTTCTGATGTTCAAAATACTCGGATCATCAAAAGTATCATCAAATATTTGGGTTCGGATCTCTGCGGTATCTGTTCCCTTGACCAGACCTATATCTACTCACATGTAGGGCGAGGCCCTGAGGTTTATGGAAAAGAGATCGAGTTAGATCACAAGTTTGCTATCGTGCTTGCCGTGGAGATGGATCTGGCCATGGTCTCTTCAGCCCCCAAAGCTCCTGTGATTGTTGAGACGGCCAAGAAGTACGTTGAGGCTGCCAAAATATCTATCATTGCAGCCAATTTCATTAGGCGCTTGGGATACCCAGCAAGAGCTCATATTGCAGGGAGCAATTATCAATGCATGCTTCCTCCCCTTGGCTGGGAAGCTGGATTGGGAGAACTGGGAAGGCTGGGGACATTGATAACGACCAAATATGGTCCCCGAGCAAGACTCGGTCTTATAACAACTGATCTCCCGCTGATCCCCGATAAAAAAAAGATATCAGGGGTCCAGGATTTTTGCGAAAAGTGTCAAAAATGTGCTAGAAACTGTCCAGCCCAAGCTATACCCTACGGTCACAAAAAAGAGGAAAACGGCTCATTCCGTTGGATACTGAATCGAGAGGAATGTTACAGATATTGGCGAAAAGCGGGAACAGACTGTGCCGTATGTATTTATGTCTGTCCTTATAGCAAGCCTAACAATCCCTTTCATAATTTCATCAGGAAACTCGCTTCCACATCCTCGAGTGCTCAGACCTTATCTGTTTGGGGCGACGATCTCTTCTACGGACGCATTCCATCGAGAAGAAAATCTCCGTTGTCGTTCTGACTTATTGGTTTCCTTTTTGTTTAAATAAATTTAAAGAGGAATTGAATGCATCAAAAATATTGGAATCTCGTTAAGGACATCAAGCAGATAAGAAAAATTTTCCCAATTTTAGACCGCTGTGTCTATCTGATCAGTAATTCATTAGGGGCTGTCCCCTTTAGAGTTCAAGACGATCTCCAGCGATTCTATGCGCTTTGGGCTGAAGAGGGAGTGAATGCCTGGCAGAAGGAATGGTGGGACCTTCCTCGTAAAGTTGGAAATGCAGTGGCTGCTCTGATTGGTGCAGTTGAAGACAGCATAACAATGATGACCAACGCAACCCTTTGCCATTGGATCGTCCTGTCCACACAATTTTTAAACGACCAAAAAAGAAGAAAGATCATCATAACAGACCACGATTTCCCCTCAATCATTTATTGTATTTCTCAAGTCTGTGCCTTCATGGGATGGGAACTCGATGTGGTTGAAAGCAGGGGAAAAACAGGTCCAGTTGCGGATGAAATAATCGAAAGGATCGACGAGCACACACTCTTTATAGCCACCTCGCATGTCTATTTCAAATCGGCCTATGTTCAGGATATTTCGCGAATTGCTCATCATGCCCATCAGGTGGGTGCCTTGTCCCTCGTCGATGGCTACCATGCTCCTGGTACACTTCCTGTCGATGTTGAAGCGCTAGGGGTGGATTTCTATATCGGTGGCTGCTTGAAATGGTTGTGTGGGGGGCCTGGCAATGCATTCCTGTATGTGCGCCCCGATCTTCAGAAAACTCTCCAGCCTCAATTGACAGGATGGTTCGCTCATAGGAATCCTTTTTCCTTCTCGACAGAGATGGAATATACAGATGGATCTTTCAGGTTTATGTCGGGAACACCTCCAGTGGCCGCTCTGTATACAGCGCGTGCAGGTTTAGAAGTGGTCAAACAAATTGGCATGCATCAAATCCGTCAAAAATCTCTCGATCAGACACGATTGATCATCAAAAAGGCTAAGGAAAGGGGATTCTCTCTTTACACTCCCGAGGAGGGTGATTTAAGAGGGGGGGCGGTTTCTTTGAGTTTACCCCATGCCTGTCAGGTAAAACAGGCCTTGATTGAAAGAAGAGTGAAGGTAGATTTCAGAAAGGGGTATAAGGGCGATGAAGATGTCATCCGGATAGGGCCTCATTTTTACACCGAGGATAACGAGATCGACTTCTTATTCGAAGCCATCGATGAGATTTTATCATCAGGAGAATATAAAAAATATTACGATAAAGTAGAGCAGATCACATAAGCATATACTCTTCATTTCTGTCACGAACCGATTACTGGCGAAGCAGAAGTTTACAGAGTCAAGGTGTTTAAAAAAAAGTAGGAATGGGTTATATTAAGAGCGGTGAGGAGCATAAATTAAGAGGGAAATAGGTTGAACAGAATATCACGACGGAAATTTCTGCATAACTCGCTGGCCTTGATGTGCTCTACTGCGGCTCTTCCAGCTGATTTTTTCAGAATCGAAGCCTCCTCCGATTATCCCTCATATTTGAAGCTTCACAAAGATGGAACTCTTTCCGAGCGTGTGAAACAGCTACAATCTGTCTATGAAAGCTGCCATCTGTGTCCGAGGGATTGTAGGGTGAACAGGGTGAAGGGAGAAACCGGAAGATGTCTAGCCTCTTCACAGGTTAAGGTTTCCAGTGCTGTAGCTCATTTCGGAGAAGAAGCACCCCTCGTCGGAAAATATGGGTCAGGCACCATCTTTTTTTCCAACTGTGGATTGCGATGTATCTACTGTCAGAATTATTCAATAAGTCTTGAAGGTGAAGGAATTGAAATTTCAGATAGACGGTTAGCTGAAACTATGCTGAAGCTTCAGAAGCTGGGGTGTCATAATATCAACCTAGTCACACCGACTCACTATGTACCCAATATTGTCAGTGCTCTGCAGATCGCGATCCCCCTGGGTCTTCGGATTCCTCTCGTGTATAACACAGGAGGATACGATAAGCTGGAGATTCTCCAGCTTCTGGAAGATATCATTGATATTTATATGCCTGACTGCAAGTATATGGATCCCTCGCACGCTTCAATATATTCGGATGGGGCCTATAATTATCCTTACTATGTAAAGATTGCCCTCAAAGAAATGTACAGACAAGTGGGTGATCTTCGAGTGGAAAAAGGAATCGCTTTAAGGGGCTTGCTCATCAGACATTTGGTGCTTCCTAACAGGATAGCTGGAACAGAGGAGTTCTTGAAATTTGTATCCGAGAACCTTTCCGATACAACCTACCTCAATATAATGAGGCAATACAGACCCGAGTACAAGGCCTTCGAATACCCCGAAATTGCCCGAAGAATCACCGGCAAAGAGTACAAAGAGGCATTGGCTTGGGCAGAAAAATTCGGCTTGAAACGACTAGATAGGTAACAAGTGAAACATTTGAAGTTTTTATATACTCTTTTGTTACTGATTTTTTTTCTGGCTGTCTCTCATATAGGATTGAATGCCGAGGTTCCGTATCAGTGGAAGGATGTGTACATCGGAGCCTTAGAATCTAAAGCATGGGCAGGATTGCTGATGATCCCCCATCCCGAGAGCGCTTTTGCTTTTCGACTGCGAGTCATCAAGCAAGGAGAGACAGCCGAGGGGATCGACCATCTCTTTCTTGTCTCAGAAGTAGGTCCTCATTCCCCTGATGGTCAATATGCACGCATGAAATTCGATTTAGGGCTGCCATTCAGAAAAGAAGAGAACACTCCCATCTTGAGAAAGCCCTCAAAAAAGTCTTCGACTATGGTTATGGAATGGTCTCGTCAGAATGAAAGAATAGTCATCGGAAGAATTGTTGTCCCTGAAGATATCGAGCTGCAGTTGATTCATTATTTTCCATGGAACTTTGCGGGCATTTATCAGCACCTTTCGGATGGGCAAGTCACAGGAGAAAGTACTTCGTCCCAGAAACAGCATTATTTGTTTTGGACAAGCAGGGAGGGAGCAGAAATCCAAACCTCTACCGAAAACACCCTTGTTTTGACATTCTCGTCAAAACGCATCTATTTTGTAGCCGGTGTGGGAAGGGATTTGAGAATTCTCCAAAATCAGATATACAGATACAAAAATGAGGGGATTATTGATAGATTCTTAGCAGAAGAACAGAAAAGGTACGAGCGCAAAAGAGTCAAGATTGATGGACTATATGAGGGCGTCGAAGAGGCAATCACGAACAATCTTTTTTGGACAATTCTCTATCAGCCAGGAAATCATCGTTTCTATACTCCTGCTGGTCGACGTTGGATTTTTCCTCGGGGGGATGGTTCATATGACCATTGGACAATTTTCGAATGGGACTCTTTTTTGAATGCCCTTTTGCTGTCAATAGAAAGCACAAAACATGCAAAGGATGTTATGAAGTCTGTCCTTGAGACTCAATATCCGAATGGAAACATTCCAAATTGGCGGGGAAGGTATACAGGAACTCCAGACAGGTCTCAACCACCCATTGGTTCCTATGTTGTTCTCAAGTGTTTTCAGAAAGATGGAGATTTGGAATTTCTTCGATACGCCTATCCTTTTTTAAAGAAATGGCATTCATTCTGGAAAGCCAAAAAGCAAAATGGTCAGGCCCGCAGGGATGGCAATGGAGACGGGCTTCTCGAGTGGGGGTCGGATACAGAGCTTGTCGCCTCCGATCTTCCCCCCTGGGAACAAGATGCCAGCGGAGAGATCCGAGCTGGTTGGGAGTCTGGACAGGACGACCTTCCCAACTGGGATAAAACAACCTTCAACGAGAATACCGATACACTGACGATGAATTCATTGGATCTGAACTCTTTATACGCTCTGGACGCTTGGTGTTTAGCAGAGATCGCCAAAATTCTCAAGAACGAGCAGGAATTTTCATATTACTCGGCAGAATATGTACACATAAAGGACCTTATCAACACCTATCTTTGGAATGAGACTGAGGAATTTTATTTTGACAGATATTGGGATGGCCGCTTCTCTGAGAAAAAAGCAGCTTCGAATTTTTATCCACTCATAGCCAAAATCCCAGACCGAGCAAGGGCCCTGTTGATGGTAAAACGCCTTCTCAGCGAGAAGGAATTTTGGGGAGAGTATGTTATACCCACCATATCCCGGGATGATCAGGCATTCAAGGACCAGGATTACTGGAGAGGCAATATATGGCCGCCGCCCAATTATTTGATCTATCAAGGGCTCAAGGCATACGGTTTTGATGCAGTCGCCTCAGAGTTGGCCAAGAAGAGCGCGGATCTTTTTCTCCGAAGCTGGGAGAATTTCCAGATCTGTCCAGAGAATTTTGACGCTCGTACTGGAGAAGCAGGCGGGCGTAGATTTCAGAGCTGGGGCCCTCTGTTTGCTTTGATTGCCCTGGAGGAATACTTGGATTTTACGCCCTGGGATGGATTCAGGTTTGGGATGATAAAACCCGAAAAAAAAGGCAAACTCTCCAGGATCTTCATTCAGGGTAGACATTATGATGTTATGCTCTCACCTTCTAAGGTCAAACTGAAGGAGGAGGGAAGGGAAATTCTGGAGGCAAATGAAGCCGCCGTGTTTCGTCACTTTCTTTATTCAGAAAGTGAAGTCTCTTTTGAAGTAAAAACTCTCGAGGAGACAGAAATAAAGATTCATTTTCTTTCCAAAGGAAAATACCAGCTTGAGGTGAACAATCAGTCTTCGGAGATCTTTAAGGGCAAATCGATCAAGGTGAATGTGCCCCAGGGGGAGCACACCGTCCTCATTTTGCTTCTAGAGAAAGAAGATTAGATCGATTCTACCACTACTCAAGAGGGGATGAACATGAAAAATTATTCTGGGGAGATAGAATCTATCGTGTTTGAGGGAAAGGTTGCCCTGATTTCAGGTGCAGCATCCGGTATTGGATTGGCAATAGCTCAACGAATGGCTAAAGCAGGAACCAATGTTGCACTGATAGATGTTGATGAATGCGGTGGCAAACAGGCTGCAGAGGATCTACAGGCTCATCGGATTCAATCAAAATTCTACCTGTGCGATGTCAGTCAAAGTTCTGATTGCCAAAAGACAGTCTCAAATGTGCTGGAGGATTTTGAAAAAATTGATATCCTGGTGAACAATGCTGGGATTATACTAAGAAAAAATATCATAGAGTTGAGTGAAGATGAGTGGGATAGGGTAATGAATACAAACTTGAAGTCTGTGTATCTCCTTTCTCATTATATCATCCCCAGCATGGTTGAAAATGGTGGAGGAAGCATCATCAATATCGGTTCTGGCTGGGGTCTTAAAGGAGGGCCGAAAGCCGCTGTTTATTGTGCAGCAAAGGGAGGTATGGTCAATCTAACTCGAGCCATGGCTATAGACCATGGAAGTCAAAACATTCGGGTGAACTGTGTGTGCCCAGGAGACATCGAAACCGAACTTCTCCGGAAAGAAGCAGAGCAGCTCCATGTAGATTTCGAGGCGTTTATCAAAGAGGCTGCCAAAAGGCCGCTTCCCCGAATCGGCAGTCCCAGCGATGTTGCCAACGCAGTGCTCTTTCTTGCCAGCGAGATGTCTAATTGGGTGACCGGGAGCGTTTTGGTTGTAGATGGAGGGGGATTAGCATAAAAGTATTTTTGCCTTGTAAAATGTACTTTCATAAATATGAGCGAAAGGAGGACTCTGTGAAAACTCATATTTTAAAGATTGCATACTGTATGTTTTTCATTCTCTTCTTGTTTCACGGACAAGCTCTTACAGCAGCAGGAAAAAGGAAAGATACAAATGAGGATAAATATTCAGTCGAAAACATATCGCTGAGTGCTTTGAAATTTAGATCCATCGGACCTGCTCTGACTTCAGGAAGAATATCTGATTTTGCCGTTAATCCCAAAAAGAGGAGCGAGTATTATGTTGCCACTTCATCCGGCGGCGTATGGAAGACAATCAATGCAGGGACGACCTTTGAACCGATCTTCGACAGCCAAGGTTCCTATTCTATCGGATGTGTCACTTTGGATCCTCAAAATCCCAATATTGTTTGGGTAGGAACTGGAGAAAACAACAATCAGCGGAGCGTAGGCTATGGTGATGGAGTATATAAATCCGTTGATGGCGGCAAAACATGGAAAAACGTGGGTCTCAAAACATCAGAACATATAGGTATGATCATCATCGATCCTAGAGACACAAATGTGGTCTATGTGGCAGCCTATGGCCCCTTGTGGAGTCCCGGAGGAGAAAGAGGCCTTTACAAAACAACAGATGGAGGCAGGTCATGGGATGCAGTGTTGACTATAAGCGAACACACCGGCGTCAGTGAGGTCCATCTTGATCCCAGAAATCCTGATATCATATATGCGGTCGCTCACCAAAGGCGGAGGCATGTGTTTACCTTGATCGATGGCGGGCCTGAATCTGGTATTTACAAATCTGTAGATGCAGGAAAAACTTGGGAGAAAATTAACAAAGGATTGCCCAGTAGCGATCTAGGAAGAATTGGCTTGGGTATATCTCCAGCTGATCCGGAATACATATACGCGATTGTAGAAGCCCAAAGAGGCAAAGGGGGTTTTTACCGCAGCACGAACAGAGGGGCTTCTTGGGAACGAAGAAGCAGTTACACTTCCAGGGGAAATTATTATCAAGAATTGTTCTGTGATCCTGAAAATTCGCTTCGAGTCTATTCTATGGATGTTTATCTACAGGTGACGGATGATGGAGGAATATCCTGGCGGAATCTTGGCGAGCGGAGCAAGCATGTCGATAATCACGCCATGTGGATCGATGTCAATGATACGAATTACTATCTTGTGGGGTGCGATGGAGGAATCTATGAATCTTTTGATAGAGGAAAAACATGGAAGTATATGCCGAATCTTCCGGTCACACAGTTTTATAAAGTTGCAGTGGACTCTTCCAAGCCTTTCTATTACGTTTACGGCGGCACCCAGGATAACTCCAGTATAGGAGGGCCTTCTCGAACAACCAGTGCACACGGCATTGTCAATGCTGATTGGTATATCACCCAAGGGGGAGATGGTTTCGAGTCTCAGATCGATCCCAAAGATCCGAATATAGTGTATTCTCAGTCTCAATACGGAAATCTGGTGCGTTTTGATAAAAGGAGCGGAGAGAGGCTCGGAATAAAACCAAAGGAGAGAAAAGGCGAAAAGTCATACCGTTGGAACTGGGACGCTCCGCTGTTGATCAGCCCTCATTCAAACACGAGACTCTATTTTGCGGCGAATAAGCTCTTCCGTAGCGATGACAGAGGAGGAGACTGGAAGGTCATCAGTGGTGATCTGACGCGCCAGATTGACCGCAACACGCTCGAGGTCATGGGCCGGATTTGGCCTATGGATGCAGTGGCTAAAAATGCATCCACATCCCCATATGGAACGATCGTTGCGCTGGATGAGTCTCCAATTCAAGAGGATATGCTGGTCATAGGGACAGATGATGGGCTCATACAGGTAACCGAGGATGGAGGGGATACATGGCGGAAGATAGATCGATTCCCTGGCGTACCTGAGGGGACATATGTAAACGCGGTTTTGGCATCTCAGCATGATAAAAATACCGTCTACGCGTCCTTCAACAACCATAAAAACGGCGACTTTAAACCCTATGTACTCAGGAGCACAGATGCTGGAAGAACATGGGTGTCCATTTCTTCGAATATGCCCGAACGTGGATCAGTCTATGCCTTGGCTGAAGATCATATCGAAAGGAACTTACTTTTTTGTGGAACAGAGTTTGGAGTGTTTGTTACCTTGAACGGGGGGAAATACTGGAAGCAATTAAAGGGCGGCCTTCCGACAATCGCTGTTCGGGACATAGTCATACAAAAGAGAGAAAACGATCTTGTACTGGCTACGTTTGGGCGAGGATTTTACATCCTAGATGATTACACGCCCCTCCGCTTTCTCACCTCAGATACTTTAAATCAAGATGCCGTTGTGTTTCCTGTAAAAAGTGCTTGGATGTTTGAAGAATATGGCCGCTTGGGCGGTAGAGATAAAGGATCCCAGGGAGAGATGTATTTTACGGCAGATAATCCGCCATTCGGTGCAACAATCACTTATTTTCTGAAGGAAAGCATTCAAACGCTCAAAGAGAAACGGGAACAAGAAGAGAAAGAGGCTGTTAAAAATAAGCAACCGGTCTATTATCCTTCCTACGATCAAATGAAAGTAGAGGAAGAGGAAGAGACCCCCTACTTAATTTTTACCATTTTAGATGAGGAGGGATATGTCGTGCGCAGGCTTAGGGAGGCCGCAAAGGCCGGGCTGAACAGATTGACCTGGGATCTCAGATATCCCGCTGTGGATCCTACATCGACAAGAGATATCAGTCCAAGCTCCAGCGGTCCTTCAAGCACTTTCGTTCTCCCAGGGAAGTATACAGTCTATCTGTCCAAAAATGTCAATGGAGTAGAAATAAAGCTGACTGAATCTTTAGGCTTCGATGTAGAGACTCTAGGCCTTGCGACTCTACCCGCTGAAGATCGGGCCGAACTCGTTTCCTTCCAGAAGGAAGTAAGGGAATTGAACAGAGCTGTTAATGCAGCTTCGAATCTTGTCAGGGAACTCGATGATAAAATCCAACATTTCAAAGTGGCGATGAAGAGTGTCACGACACAAGAAGCAGAGCTTCATGCAGATATTAAAACTGTAGAAAAAAAGGTGGCTGAGATCCAGAGAAAGCTGTTCGGAGATAGCACGCTGAGGCGAATAGACAAGGATGCTGAGCCAGGCTTGTCCTCACGCGTCAGCAGGATCATTTCAGATCAAAGACGTTCCACATCCGCACCCACACAGTCTCAGAGAGATGCATTCCAGATTGTGGCAGAAGAGTTTCCTCCGATTCTTGCAGCCTTGAAGAGAATTATTGAAGAAGATATCAGGAGAATAGAGAAAAGACTTGAAGACATAGGAGCTCCTTATACGCCCGGACGGATTCCTGAGTGGAAGCGAAAATAAAAAAACTTGACATTATCGTGGATATAATGGAAAAAATAACCTATCCAAATGATGGAAACTCATCCAAAACCTGAGGGAGTTGTGCTGCAGGCAAAAAAAATGAACATATAGGAGTGAATATGAATATCTACATCATCGTCATACTTTGTTATCTGGCGGCTCTGACCATCATGAACTTTTGGAGATCGAGCCGGGTCAAGAGTAAAGAAGATATGATGGTTGCTGGACGCCAAATATCCATAACCAAAATGGTTTTCACCCTGATCTGTACCTGGATTGGCAGCGGCACCTTTATTGCTGGAGCGGAACTTGCGGCTAAGGCAGGATGGAGTTCACTCTGGTTCCCTGCGGGTGCTTGGGTAGGTATCATCATTATATATTTTCTTGCAGCAAAAATAAGGACATTCGGCCAGTACACGGTAGGAGATATCCTGGAAGTCAGGTATGGCCCGATCGCAAGAGTCGTTGGAGCTATCGCCATCCTTATCAGCTTCACTGTCATCGTAAGCTATCAGTTCAAAGCCGGAGGATACATCCTTAACGCAATATCAGAGGGGGCTATTTCTGTAGACCAGGGCATATTCATGTCCTTTGTTTTCGTGACATTGTTTACAGCAGTTGGAGGAATGATAGCAGTGGCTAACACCGATCTTCCAAACGGCATCATAATCTTGACGTCGACGATTCTTGCCACTCCGCTAACGATTATCGCTGCTGGAGGTTGGGATAAGATCAAAACTATTCTTCCTGAGACCCACTTTCAGGTCTTCAGCCAGGAATTCGGAGCCAATCCTTACCTGAAAATTCCAGCCATCGGTCTTTCCACACTTCTGCTGCTCCTCGGAGTCCAGAGCATGTACCAGAAATTCTACAGTGCCCGGAATCCCCGTGAAGCCAAAAAAGCGGCTGGTATCTGGGTAGTGGGAACCATAATTGTCGAAGGCGTGGCCATTGTTATTGCCGTTTTCGCTGCATCCTACTTCTGGCAGGAACTGCAGGCCGGAACTATGGAACACGCAGCTGTGATAATACAGGCAGCAAAGAGAATGATCTGGCTTCCTGTCGGAATTTTATTGTTAGGGGCAGCCACAGCGGTTGTCATTTCAACGGGCATGAACTATCTGCTGTCTCCCACGACAACCTTGATGCATGATGTCTATCTGAGATTCAGCAAAAAAGAGAAATCCGAAACAAAGCTAGTATGGCCGCAGAGAATATTGATTATCATTTTAGGAGTTATTGCATTCTTCTTAGGCTGGAAAATGGTGTCTGTGCTCGAGCAGGCTTATTTTGCCTATACTCTGTATGGTGTGGTTATAACCCCGGCTTTGCTTGCAGCTTTGATTTGGAAGAGAGCTACAAAAACAGCAGGAATTGTCTCGATTATCTCAGGCACAATTGTTACGTTATCCTTGAAACTTGCTGGTTCCTTCTGGCCGTCAATCATGAAACCTATCGGTGATCCGAATGCAGATCCCTTTGGGATTCCAATCATCTACTGGGGTTTAGGAGTGTCTGTCCTCAGTTTGATCTTGATTTCTCTTTTCACTCAGCGCCCCTCTAAAGAAGTGTTGACCAAGTTTTTCCCTGAGAAAAAGAAAAAGGAACAGCCATAGAAAAAAACTATTCCGATAGGGCATGTTGGCTCCTTAAATAGAGGATAAAGGAGGATTATTGTGCGCATCGATTTTATCAAGCTCATCCTCAGTCTAATTATCTGCCAGCTGGTGGGAGTCCTGGGCTCTCTCTTTACAGCCCCGGCAATCCCAAAGTGGTACGCTTCTCTCCAAAAACCTTCCTTCACTCCTCCAAGTTGGCTCTTTTCTCCTGTTTGGATCTTTCTCTTTGTGTTGATGGGAGTGACTCTTTACATTCTTTGGGAAGATTACTCAAAAAGAGGCGCAAAAATAGCTCTGATATTTTTTTCCGCTCAGCTCTTACTGAATCTGATGTGGTCCGTGATTTTTTTCGGATTAAAATCTCCGATGGCGGCTTTTATAGAAATCATTGTTCTGCTCTTGGCCATATCCCTGACTATTCTGAAGTCTCTACAAGTCTCAAAAGCGGCCGGTTATTTGCTCTTGCCTTACATAATCTGGGTCAGTTTCGCTGCCGTACTCAATTACTTCTTCTGGAAGCTCAACTGACCTGAGCTCTTTATAAACACGCTTTCTATTTTACGGAAGTTATTGCCCTATGTATTGCAGTCAGAGACATAAATAAATTTTCTGAATTAGGTCGTGATCCGCTTGATTCTGAGGGTGTATCAGGATTGTTATCGTTTTTTGTCAGCGAGATAGGCTCTCTTGAGTGTGTCTCCCCTGAATCCTTGTCTAAGAGCCTCCAAGGCTAATACTTCATCCGGGGGGATATTGCCCAGGTTGACTTCTGGTCCAAAGCGGATGATGAGCTCTTGCTGTTGATTTTTTATCGGCGCTTCCCAGAGCAATTGATTGACGTCTTCTACACCTGCGACGATATTATCCACCTCATCTTGTTTGATCCTCCCTTCTGAATCGAATATTCCCACACCCCTTCCTGCTTCACGAGCTTCGATAATCACCTTGAAGGCTCCATTTCGGAGATCCTCTTTGATCAGTTTGTGAACAAGCGCAATTGGAAGGATTTCCTTGGGGTCTTTTTTCCCTACTTCGGTGATCACTTTAAAGCCCCTCTCTAATGCTTTATTGATGATTTTTTTTCTAGCCTCGGGATCTAATTCTATTGTTCCATCGGAAATCTCGATAGCGGAAAAGCCCAATTCTTTTGCCCTTTCCAAGTATTTCACCTCATCTCCCTTCCAGAGGGCTACTTCGAGAAAGGTTCCCCCGGGCATAACATCAATATATGCGGAAGTCAGTATGCTCATTTTTTCCTTCAAGAATTCTTTCTCATAGAATGCCGATGTCCCGAAGGTCAGCTTTAGGATATCAACGAATTCGCCCGAAGTCTGAATAAGATCTCTTATCTGATTCAGGCCCATCCCTTTATCGATTACCATAGTCAATCCAGCCGTTCTGGGTTTTGAAGATCTGCCTTTGACAGGAATATCTGTAACGTCCTCCCAAGCTTTTGTCATCTGCCTTATCCTCCCGCGCTTATTTTATAATATTCTCCCAGCAATGCCTAGGATTGGACAACACAGAAGAGATCTGCATGTTTGTGCTTTGACTTACTAGCTCACTGACCTCTGCCAGGCGAGCCTTGGCCAATTCTATTTCATCCAGCCCCAAAACTACGAGTTCATCATACAGAATGACAGTCTCCGTCAATTTTTGGGTAATATTATCGTAAAGCCCTTTAATTGCTCTTTGTTTTTCCTTGATGGGATTGAGGATGGTTTTCTCAAAGCCTCGCTCGATTCGAGGAAAGAAGATGTGGACTGAGGATGGATTTTCAATAGTCTCCTTATGGGTTCTATGCTCAGATAGATCAAGAGCGATCTTTTCCTTCCATGGTTCCTGAGACGCTGGCTTCTCTCCATAGGGAAGAAATCGAGGGAAATCATAGAGCAGGGTTCCAAAACGGACGTTGTCCACCAGAGATCCCATATGCCAAACAGTCTTATCTTTGATGATCTGGAAATGGACGGTCTCCGTCGAGAAAAGTTTCAATCCCTTCTCTATACCTCTGAGAAGAAAAACGGTCTTACCGCTCCCAGCCCCTCCAATGATCACAAATAGACTGTCTGAGTCATCATCATAAAGAGCACAAGCATGAAAATTGTAGATTCGGTGCTTTTTTTCGAGCAAATAGAGTGTGTATCTGTAGAGAAAACCCTGGTTGCCCCAGAGTGTATATCTCGGATCAGAAGCTTTCCTTTGCAATTTGAGGAAGGGGCCTTTGAAAAGGAAATGACCCTCTCGGTTTTCGAAGGAGGTCTCAGAATTGTTTTCCTTAACAGAAATATGTCCATCTAAATTCGGAGTGTAGGGTATGGTCTCTACTGCTCTAAAATCTGTAAGAAGCGATTCGACCTTTGTCTCGAGTGTCAGATGTGGCAGGAGTTTTTCCCGATTGGATTGAATCCCAATGGTTGCTTGGAGTATCTTGACTGCGGTATTGAACATACACATTGTCTCATATGAGCTGAATGGTTATGATACATGATAATACATTATGAATCGACTTTCAAAAATGGAGAGAATGCTTTCAGAAATAACCCCCAAAGGATCCACCAATTCATCGATCACTTAGTTGCGGCATGGAGAGCTGAAAAGCCCAGAAGAAATTTTTGACAGACGACGCGAGAGAATCCTGTATCTCGAAGAATTGAAGTAAATTCTTCAGGAGCATAGAAGCGAGGTATGGTGAAAGAAAGATATCTGTAACCCGCATTGGATCCAGAGAAAAACCATCCAACCGGTCGCACGATAAACCTAACATAAGAATGAAATACCTGTCTTATTGGGTGCAGGGAAGGTTGGCTGGTTTCGAGGTTCAAAAAGTATCCTCCAGGCTTAAGCACCCTGAAAAATTCTCTCAGATAAAACTCCAGAACATCCCTGCGAACGTTCAGATTCCGAGTAGCAAAAGATATAGTCACGAGATCGAAACACCCATTAGGAAAAGGAAGCGATCCAGCCTCGGCAATGCTGAAAAAGACATTGGGACGATGGCTTTTATGCTTGGCTTTTGCCAGCATTGACGGGGAAAAATCGACAGCGAAAATTTGGACTTCTTCCGCAGCACAACCTGAAAGAGTGTGTGCCATTTCTCCTGTGCCACAGCAGACATCTAACCATAAAGTCCCACCTAAAGAAGCAGCCATTTTGGCTGTTTTTTTTCTCCAGAAAATATCCAACCCGAAAGTCAGTATATGATTGATCAATTCATATGTTTCTGCGACTTCTGCATAAATTTTCTGAACACCTTTTCTCACTTTCATCTTTCTGCTTTTGAACGTGGGATTATAATGGATGTTCAGGAATCAGACAACAAAAAATATGTTTGCTGCGCTTTATTTTTTTTCTTAAGGGAATAAATATTTTTATGATAGAATAAAAAATTCATATGGATGGGAAAAAATTCAGGCGAACCTTCACGAAAGAAAGGAGATAATATGAAAAAAAGAGTTTTGTTAATCGGGATTTTCTTGGTCATTTGCTTGTTCTCCTTGACCGGCCTTCACGAGGCACGGCATCAGGAAACAGGATATGATTATGATATCCTCATAAAAAATGCGAAGGTTTTTGATGGTTCTTTGAATCCTGCAGTTAAGGCTGATGTGGCGATAAAAGATGAGACGATTTTAAAGATTGGAAGATCCATCAAGGGCAGAGCAAAGAAGATCATTGATGCCAACAAGCTTTACTTAGCTCCGGGTTTTATCGATATGCATACGCATGTTGACCGGGGTATGTATTTCTCTGAAAACAGAGCCTGCATGAATTATCTGAAGCAAGGAGTCACATCTGTCGTTGTCGGGCAGTGTGGAAGGAGCGCCTGGCCAATTTTCGAAAAAGCCGAAGACCTTATCAAGAGATGGAGTGGAGAAGGAATCGGTCCGAACGCGGCTCTCCTCGTGGGTCATGGTCAAGTTCGCGAAATTGTCATGGGGGTGGAAAATAGAGAACCCACACCTGAGGAGTTGGAAGAGATGAAAACTCTCGTGAAAGAGGCAATGGAGCAAGGAGCTTATGGGCTCTCCACTGGCTTGGAATATTTACCAGGCAGATACGGGAAGACTGATGAGGTTATCGAGTTGGTAAAAGTCATTGCCCCCTATGGAGGAATCTACCACACCCATATGCGTAACGAAGGGGAGCAGCTTCTCGAAGCCGTGAAGGAAGCGATAATGATCTGCAAAGAATCTGGAGCCCGGACTCATATTTCCCATTTCAAAGCAGTAAGAAAAAACAACTGGGGGCTGGTTAAGGATGCCTGTGCCCTGATTGAAGAGGCTCGTAAAGAAGGACTAAAGATCACTGCTGATCAATATCCCTATAAATTTTCGAGTGGATATCCATACAGGGGCCTCATTCCCAGATCCGTGTGGCTCGGAACAGGCGAATTTGAGAGACTGGAAGATACGGATCTGGATGAGATTTTTAATCATCTCCGGGATACCCAAATGCTTGAACTTTACGCAAAGATCACTCCTTACCTTCCCATCTCAGAACGTCACCAACAGTTTTTGGATGAACTCCCCAGAAAAAGACTCGTGGAATTTGTGAGGGAACACCTCATCAACGCGGGAGATTTTCAAGGACCCTCAAACACGAGAGAGAGAGTTCTTTTTGTGGAGAGAATGAACAATTCAGAGGAAGCCGAGAAGATCCGTGATGGGGTGGACCAGTATATCGAGTCCATGGCAGGAGCCGATAATATCGTTGTCGGTATTTGTGTCGATAAAAAATTAGAGGGAATGTCCTTAAAACAAATTGCCGACATGAAGGGACAATCGGTTGCAGACACGGCCATACAGCTCGAATTGATGGGAGCAAGATCTGTTCCTCTCAGGATGTCTGAGGACGACATAGAATACATCATGAAAAAAGAATATGTGGCCACGCATTACAGAGAAAGACTGTAACTCTTCCTCATGTGATCCGCTCCCAAACCTCACTTGCTGCTGATATCATGAATTGGAAGGATAGAGGTTGGATCAAGGAAGGGTACAAGGCTGATATTGTTGCTTTTGATCTAGATAACATAAAGATAAAGACTTCCATTTCCAATCCCCATCAGTACAGCGAAGGAGTAAAATACCTCCTTATTAATGGTAAAATTGTGCTTGAAGACGGAGAATACACCGGAGCGCTTCCTGGAAAAGTACTTAAACTCAATTGAATGTAAATACTTCATTTTATCAGGCCCTTTGAGGTTTTTTGGCAGAAGAAAATCACTAAGATAGCCTTGGATATCACTTGAAAAGTACAGATTCAGTCTAGCCACAAAGAACACTGATGAAATGGTGAAGCAGATGGATTCAGTGACTCTTCGTTCTGAGAGGGGAATTTTTGAACGAAAAATATAGCGAGGAAGTGAGGATTCCTAGAAAGGCCAGGAAAAGAAAAGGAGAACTTATGCCAAATTTGTCGGAGAGGAATCCGGATACAAGCACGATGATGGCTCCTGTGAGCATCTGGATGTTGGCGACTATACTAAAAGCCACGACATGATTACTCTCTGGAACTTTGTTGGCCACGAAAGATTGAAAGGCAGGGAAAATAAGGAAGAGGAATGCTCCATAAAAGAAGAGCCCGACAACCGCAAGCCAAAGAATGGAAGATACCCCCAACAGCAAGAGGAAAAAAGTTGAGCCGATTAAACTCATAATTGATGCTTTCTTCCGCCCGATGCGTATGATCAGATATCCATATAAATAGGTCATTACTGTCCCTATTCCTATCCAGAAGGCAAGAAAAGCTCCTGTGTTTCCCAACGGCACTTTGAATTTATGGTTAAAGAGGGAAGGAGCGTAATAAACCGTAGTTCCCCAGCACGCCCCTCCGAAAACAAAGCCCAGAACATAGATTTTGATATCTTTCAAAGTTCAAAGTCTCTATCCAAGATGCGAAATCTGGTCTGATGGGATTTTCGCTTTTTAGAGAAATATTCCGAACAACGAGATAACTGAATAGACCGAGAGCCAAGCTGGATAATGCGCAGACGTACAGGGGCATTTTCCAGCCAAAATTTTGAGCTAGGAAGCCAGACAGAATGAAAGCTGTAAATACGCCCAGGTTTCCTGAGCCACTTTGGACACCCATAGCAAAGTCAAGACCTTGGTCTGGATGGCTTCTTGACACCGTGGCTATACCGACAGGGTGATAAAGGCTTATGAACATCCGCATCAGGAGATAGAATAAAAGCATAGATACAAAATTTTTTGAAAAGGTGACCAACAGAAGAGAGACAGAGATGCCCGCTATGCTGAGCAGAAGCAGATGTCTGTATTCGAACTTGTGAGCGTGATGAGCGATAACAATTTGGAACAGGAGAGTGACAAGGAGTCCGAGGTTGGACAAAATGCCGATATCAGAATATTTTTTAATGATAAATTGCTGGCTGAAGAGCAAGGGAAAGATCATCGGAACGGTGACAGCTGTGGCATCATTCAACGCGTGAAATAAAGATGCGGAGATAAGGATCTTTTTTTTCATTTTTGGTAAGAAAATGGATTTATACTAAAGAGTCTTTCTGTTGTCAATTAGACATGACCTCACCCCTCCGGATGACTTCATGACCAGCTTGCCTGATTTCAATAGAAAGAATAACACAAACAAGATGGCCTAATTTTGAGTTGCGTATATGGACCAATTCGGTTAATGTATTGGGGATTCGGGAAAAAACAGGAGGAAACATGAAACATAAAATATCGAGAAGAGATTTTTTTAAGGCTGGAGTCGGAGCTGGGGCGCTGGCCATGCTGGGGAACGGAGAAAGACTCATTGGAGGGAAACTGGACTCTGGAAAGATGATTGCCATAGCCAGCGGGAATGGTCAGAGAGCAGTGGATAAGGCTATGGAGTTAATGAAATTGGGAGAGGATCCGCTGGATGCTGTGATTGCAGGAGTCAATATAGTGGAAAGTGATCCAGATGATATGTCTGTGGGCTACGGAGGCATTCCCAATGAGGAGGGAGTGGTCGAGCTCGACGCTTCCGTCATGCATGGGCCGACCCATAATGCAGGAGCCGTAGCAAGCTTGAGAAATATAAAGAATCCTTCCAGAGTGGCTAAGCTTGTAATGGAGAGAACAGACCATGCCCTCCTGGTAGGGGAGGGAGCTTTAAAATTCGCTCGAGCCCACGGATTCAAGGAGGAAGATCTTCTCATAGATAGAGCCAGAGAGATATGGCTCAAGTGGAAGGAAAATCTTTCAGATAGGGATAACTGGTTTCCACCAAGGTCAGAGGAGCTTGACGAAGAAATCCGGGACATCGTTGCATACCATGGAACCATCAATTGTTGTGCTTTAGATGCCAAAGGAGATCTTGCCGGAGTGACCACGACAAGCGGGCTGGGCTTTAAGATTCCTGGAAGAGTAGGAGATTCTCCCATCATAGGAGCAGGCCTTTATGTGGATAACGATGTCGGAGCGGCCGGCTCAACGGGAAGGGGAGAAGCGAACATCCTAACTTGTGGAAGCAATATGGTCGTCGAATTCATGAGAGATGGATTCTCTCCAGAAGAAGCCTGTCTGAAAACTCTGGAGAGAATCGCGCAAAAATCAAAACTGCAGCCTTATCTCGTCGACAGAGGTCGATTTGCCGTTCATGATGGGGTGTCGAGTCGTTTTGAGGAACCTGCTTATCTCTATAAAAGAGAGCGTAGAAGATAGAACAGGATTACTGTTCCTCTAGGACAATAGCAGGATATCCCTCATTCATCAGCTTTTTGGCGATCTCTCTTGCAGAATCTATGGTTTTCGCTTTAATTCTTACTCTGTAGTAAGTTTGGTGTGCTGTCTCGAATCGAGAGATGTAAACATTTTTATAATTCTTTTGAAGTTTGTCCCTCAATTTCGAAGCATTCCTTTTCTCGATAAATGCTCCTACCTGGACGGAGAATTTTTGAGATGACCTTTTTGGAGAATATTCTTCAAGTATTTCGATTTCAACCGGGATAACGCCAGGACCCAGCATATCCAGTGCCTTAGCCGCTGCATAAGAGAGGTCGATAATTCTGCCCTCGATAAAAGGACCTCGGTCGTTGACTCGGACTATTACAGACTTTCCGTTATCCAGATTTGTAACCATGACATAAGTTCCAAAAGGCAGGCTCCTATGAGCAGCAGTGAGATCATACATGTCATATACCTCTTTACTTGAGGTCGTTTTGCCGTGAAAGTCGGGACCATACCAGGAAGCCATCCCGGTCTGAAATGGCTCAGAAGGCGGGAGAGCGATCTGGGCACAGGAAGAAAAGGAAAACAGCGAAAAAATGAGAAGAAGGGAAAGAATTTCTTGTTTCTTCATCAGCATGAATGCCTCTCAGCCACAGTCAGTGTTGCCTATTCAAAGAAATTTAAGAAGGTTCTCTTTTAGGAAGGAGAATGCTTTGTCCGGGGAGGAACGATATGCAAAGATGTGGAGATCTTCGGGATCGATGGTTCCATGTTTCAGCAGTGATTCAAAATGTATGATGTCTTCCCAATATTCCTTTCCATACAAAAGAATAACGAGGTGATCTCTCCGAATTTTTCCAGTCTGGACCAGAGTGAGGACTTCGAAAAGTTCATCCAGGGTCCCGAAGCCACCAGGGAAAGCCACGATAGCTTTGGCTCGATTCACAAGCCAAAATTTTCGCATGAAAAAATAATGAAAAATAAATGAAAGTTCGGGAGAAATATACGGATTGGGCTTTTGTTCCTCTGGGATAGAAATGTTCATTCCAATAGATTTGCCTCCAGCTCGAGCAGCCCCACGGTTTGCAGCTTCCATTAATCCCGGCCCTCCTCCGGTACAGATGACAAAGTTCTTACCTTTGGGCTCGAGCTGAATTGCCCATCTAGCCAGATAATAGGCTAGCTCTTCTGCCTCCCAGTAATATTTGCTGAGCATGGATTCTTTTTCGTCTGGTTCTGCCTTGGTGGATCCAAAAAAGAGCACTGTGTTGTTGACTTTGGATTGGTTCAGTCTGGCTAGGGGTTCGAGGTATTCGCTTAAAATCCGGATTGTCCGAGCCTCTGGCGAAACCATGAATTCCAGATTTTTATAAGCCTTTTCAGGATGAGCATTTTTTTCCATTATTTACCTCTTTCAACGGAATCTGTTTGCTACTTTGTATCTCTCTCGAACGAGTAAATATTCAATGGTTTTGTTTGATAACAAACTAAAAGTATAAGAAAAAATAGCTGCAATGTCCAAATCATGAGAATATCCATTAGTTATCTTTTCGTTTGAACTTTTTATTTCGATGTATTATCCTTCTTTTTTTCGAAGAAAGGTTAATAAAATTAAGGGGAGAGAAATAGTGATGTGTAAAGGACTGGAAAATCTCAGCTCGAAAGAATATCCAGGACGTATCATCATTATCGGACAAGATAAAAGCGCCAAAAATGCTGTTGTCATTTATGCAATAACTGGAAGATCTCCATCTAGCCAGGCGCGGAAAATGGAGCACAGTCAAGATACGATTTGGGTCAAGCCCACAGATAAAAATCTTTTAGAGAAGGGGAATATCGATCTGCTTATCTATCCAAGCGTCTTCTGCCTGCCTCATGGAATAGCAGTCAGTAACGGCAAGCAGACTGTAGATGTCATGGCCTGTCTTGGGCAGGGAGAAAGTGCGGCGGAAATTCTTGCTTTTGCATTGAAAAATTGGGACTATGAGCCTGATGTGCCTACCTATACTCCCAGGATAAGTGGCTGTGTGCTCCCAAACAAAAACGCAGCTATGAGCATAATAAAGAGATCACCAAATGGTAAAGCAATAAGGAATCTGTTTGAATTTCCTCTTGTCCCTGGAAAAGGGAAATTGATCATGACTTACAAAGGGGCGAATCAAGATCCGCTGCCTTCCTATTCTGGAGAACTGCTGGATTTGGAGATAAGTTCATCTTCACCGCAAGAAGTTGCCGAAGATGTCTATAAAGCTTTAGAGCCAGAGGATAAAAAAATGGACTTCAGGGTTGCCGTGGCCTGTATATTTTCTCCTGATATGGCATCAAAAAAATTTCATATACACATCATCAATAGATTCGAAGAGGGAATGGAGTAAAATGGAAAAAATAGATAAAACGACTCGTTTGCAGTACCGGACAAAAGTGGAGGAAGATTTTCCAGACAGTCTTCAATGGGGAAGCCTCAAATTCAAGAAAAAACTCTCCATGCGATATGGTGAAAATCCCGGCTATCCTGCAGCTTTCTACCTGGAATTGGAGGCATCGGGTCCCAACATGGCCTCATTGGAGGTCCTCCAGGAGGGGACCAAAGGTCTGAGCTACATAAACATCGGCGATATGGATTTGGGGCTCCGTTTGGTGAAGAAACTCTCGGGTATATACAAAAAACGCTTCATATGTGCCCTCATCAAACACGAAATGCCGAGCGGTGTGGCAATGGGAGATAAATCAACAGAAGTTTTCGAAAAAGCATGGGGATGCGACCCGCTGTCGAATTTTGGGAGTGTGGATGTACTAAGCTACTCTGTGGATAAATCGACGGCAGAATTGATAGTAGAAAAAGGAAGAAATGTCGAGGTGATATTCGCTCCTGGATTCACTTCTGACGCTCTAGAAATTTTAGCTACACGGAAGCCGTTACGGATTGTAAAGATTGGAGCAGAGCTCGATGACCCAGCGATTGACAATGGATTGGAATTCAAAAGAGTTGCAGGAGGATTACTCGTACAAATGCGATTCGACTCCAAAATCGTGTCTCTGGAATCAGTGGATGTCATCTCCAAAAGAAAACCTTCCCAGGATGAAGTGGAAGCAGCCATCTTCTGCTGGAATGTTGCCTGCTTCACTCGATCCAATGCCATTGTTATCGGGAAAAAGGACAAAGTCCATGGAATTGGCTCTGGTCAAAGAAGCCGGATCGATGCTGCAGAGGATGCCATCAGATTTTCAAAACGAGGCTATGGTTCAGAAGGATGTGTTATGGCATCGGATGCATTCATGCCTTTTACAGATGTTGTCGAGCTCGCTGCTCGAAGCGGGATAACAGCCATCATTTACCCTCTTGGTTCGCTCAGAGATCAGGAGGTAATCGATAGAGCAAATGAGCTCGGGCTGGCCATGATTGTCACCAAAAAACCAGGGGAAACAGACAGCGAGAGGTGTTTTCTGCATCGATGATGATGGAGATTTCTCAAGCTAGGGGCGAGATAAATTAAAAGTCGGATTCAGCTTGACTAAAAGATGAGGTGGAATATAATAAAAGACTTTTATAATAACTTTAATAATCTTGGTATCACGAACTCTTGGTTCGTCGATGCCAACAGGAGGAACTCATGAAAGAAGTTACAGTGGAAGAGTTGTTGGCAAAAGCTGAACAACCCTCCAAGGATGCTATGCGTCTGCATCCCTTTTATAGGGGAAAGATCGAGGTTATTCCTAAGTGCCGGATAAGAAATTTTGAGGATTTCGCTATTTGGTACACGCCTGGAGTTGCAGCACCCTGTAAGGAAATTCAGAGACACATAGAAAAAGCCTATGAGATGACCAACAAGTGGAATTTTGTAGCAGTGGTCTCTGATGGATCACGTGTTCTTGGACTTGGGAATATCGGACCAGAAGCAGGTCTCCCGGTGATGGAGGGGAAGGCTCTCCTGTATAAATATCTGGGAGGAGTGGATGCTTTTCCAATCTGTCTCGATACCCAAAATCCTGAAGAAATCATCCAGGCGGTCAAGTGGCTCCAGCCAACCTTTGGAGGCATCAACTTGGAAGACATCGCTCATCCCAAGTGTTTCCATATTTTAGATACCCTGAGAAGAGAAATGGAAATACCCGTGTGGCATGATGATCAACAGGGAACGGCCTGTGTTACAGTTGCAGGGCTCCTTAATGCTGTCAAGATTGTTAATAAGAAAATGGAAGACATAAAGGTCGCATTGATCGGCGCTGGTGCCGCAAATATTGCTATTGCAAGGTTAATCGTTACAGCTGGAGTGAAATCAGAAAACATCATTGCTGTGGATTCCAGGGGAATTCTGCATAGAAACAGAGGCGATCGAGAGATGCTAAAAACAAAATATAAACAAAAATGGCATCTGTGTGAGACCACTAGAGAGCATGGCCGATGATGCTATCGTGTTTGCTGAAGCCAATCCTATTCCTGAGATTTGGCCTTGGGAAGCTAAGGAAGCCGGAGCAAGAATCGTAGCCACAGGACGATCGGATTTTCCGAATCAGGTGAACAACTCCCTCGGATTTCCAGGAATATTTAGAGGTGCATTGGACATCATGGCAACCAAGATCACAGATGATATGTGTATCGAGGCTGCTAAAGAATTGGCTAAAGTTGCAGAGGACCATGGGATCCATGAGGATTACATCATCCCCAACATGGATGAATGGGAAGTATTTCCCAGGGAAGCCGTTGCTGTAGGGAGCAAGGGCATACAACAGGGTGTTGCCCGGATCAAGCGACCTGCCGAAGAAAGATTCAAAATTGCGGAAGCCATTATCAAGAAAGCCAGAGAAGAAGTCCAATTCATGATGAAAGAAGGATTTATCGAAGATCCTGATGAAAATAAATAGTGGGGATCGCTGATAATACGAGTAAGATCTGATACATTTTATTAACCTGAATCATTCATCAACATGATTTTTTGAACAGGTATTTTATCCTATACGACTTGAAATAAGGGACATGTACCGATTTTCTGAAATCGGTGACGGATTCTAGATTTTTGAGCTTGTGTAAGAGAACTTCAGGAATACATAAATAATCTATAAATAATCCAGGTTAATACATCCCTATAAACTGAATAAAAAAGCAAAAAAACTTGAATTGATATATTTATTGGAGGAAATAAATGGCAAAGATCATAGGTATTGACCTAGGAACCACCAATTCAGTTGTAGCTATTACAGAAGGTGATAAACCGGTCATTATCCCAAATGAGGAGGGAGGACGAACCACACCTTCGGTTGTTGCCTTTACTGAAAAAGGAGAACGGCTGGTGGGTCAAGTGGCAAAAAGGCAGAGAATTACCAATCCAGAAAACACAATATATTCCATCAAGCGGTTTATGGGAAGAAGACAGAACGAAGTTCCTGAGGAGATCAGTCAGGTGCCCTTCAAGGTCAGCAAGGACTCAAAGGGAAATGCGGTTGTCGAGGCATTAGGAAAAAAATATGCACCACCTGAGATTTCAGCGATCATCTTACAGAAATTGAAAAAGGCTGCTGAAGATCATCTGGGTGAGAAGGTGGAAAAAGCCGTAATTACAGTTCCCGCCTATTTTAACGACAGCCAGAGAAAAGCCACCAAGGATGCTGGAACCATTGCAGGTTTGGATGTGGTGAGGATTATTAATGAGCCTACTGCTGCAGCACTTGCTTACGGTATGGATAAAAAGAAGGATCAGACCATCGCAGTTTATGACTTCGGCGGCGGAACATTCGATATATCCATACTTGAAGTCGGAGAAGGTGTCGTGGAAGTAAAATCCACAAATGGTGATACCCATCTGGGCGGAGATGACATTGACCAGAGAGTTCAGGACTGGCTCGTGGCTGAATTCAAAAAAGAGTCAGGAACCTCACCAAGGATAAGATGGCACTCCAGCGTTTGAAGGAAGCAGCAGAAAAGGCAAAGATGGAGCTTTCGACGACCATGGAAACGGAGATAAACCTTCCGTTTGTCACAGCCGATGCCTCTGGACCGAAACATCTCTTGATGAAACTCTCGAGATCCAAGTTGGAACAGCTTATGGAGGATTTGATCGAAAGGACCAAACAGCCGTGCTTGCAGGCATTGGAAGACGCTGGCTTGAAATCGGGAGATATCAACGAAGTGATCCTAGTGGGCGGTTCGACCCGAATACCTAAGGTCCAGGAATTGGTGAAAAGTCTGTTCGGGAAAGAGCCTCACAAAGGTGTGAATCCGGATGAAGTTGTCGCCGCGGGAGCTGCTATTCAAGGTGCCGTGCTTTCTGGGGATGTCAAGGATGTGCTCCTTCTGGATGTTACTCCATTGACTCTTGGCATCGAGACTCTTGGAGGCGTGTTTACCAAAATGATTCCGCGCAACACTACCATTCCTACAAAAAAGACAGAAATATTTTCCACAGCGTCGGATAATCAGCCCAGTGTCGAAATACATGTACTCCAGGGAGAAAGAGAAATGGCTTCCAATAACAGGTCCTTGGGACGTTTCCATCTTGACGGGATTCCTCCAGCTCCTAGAGGAATTCCTAAAATTGAAGTGACATTCGACATCGATGCGAATGGTATTCTTCATGTCTCGGCAAAGGACATGGGAACAGGCAAACAGCAGGCTATTACGATCACCGGACATTCAGGGCTTGATGAACAGGAAATCGACAGGATGGTAAAAGATGCAGAGTCTCATTCAGTAGAGGATAAAAAAAGAAGGGAATTGGTGGATATCAGGAATCAAGCGGACCAGATGGTCTACAACATGGAAAAACTTCTTCGGGAAAACAAAGACAAAATTCCAGAGGATGAGGCCAGCCTTATACAAGTTGAAATCGATAATACGAAAAAGGCTGCTGAGGGAGAAGATGTGGATGCCATTAAGCAGGCTATGGAGAAACTTTCCCAAGCTTCACATAAGCTGACGGAGATGATGTATCAACAGGCTGCGCAACAACAGGCTCAACAACAGGCTGGAGGTTCTCAGGAATATTCTGGAGAGCAAGCACAGGATCAAGAGCAGAAAACAGAGAGCGCATCTGAAGAAGAAGTGATAGACGCTGAAGTTGTAGACGAAGAGAAAAAATAAAACAAGATTCTCCAAGGGTGAAAAAGGTCAGGGATGGCACGCGATTATTATCAAGTATTGGGGATTGATAAAAAAGCCTCCACAGCAGAGATCAAAAAGGCTTACAGAAAACTGGCGAGAAAGTACCATCCCGACCTTAATCCGGGAGATAAAGCAGCAGAAGCCAAATTCAAAGAGATTCAAGAGGCTTATTCTGTCCTGAGTGATTCCAAAAAACGAACCCAATACGATCAATTTGGATTCGTAGGAGAAGCCCCCCCCGGTGGCGGCTATCAAAGAGCCTCTTCATCAGGATTTGAGGGATTTGATTTCTCGAGCTATGGATCTTCTCCTTTCCAGGATTTTTTTGAAAACATCTTCTCGACTAGGACTCGAGAAACTCAACGCTCCATAAAAGGAGAGGATCTCCTCTACACTATGAATGTTGGCTTCCAGGATGCTATCAATGGGGTAAAAACCCGTATAAAACTCACCAGGATGGTAAGTTGTCCCTCCTGCGGGGGAAGGGGTTATGTGCAGAGCAGCAGTCAAGTCACCTGTCCGGCATGTGGAGGAAGCGGTCAGACCTCGATGCAGAGGGGTTTCATGAAATTTGCCACAACGTGTCCTTCCTGTGGCGGGACAGGAAGATCTTCTGGTACTGAATGTTCCAGTTGCCATGGATCTGGTCTGGTTCCCAAAACAGAACTCATAAGTGTACGGATTCCTGCAGGAGTCGATACAGGATCCAAGGTTCGTATTGCCGGAAAAGGAAATGCAGGAAGAAATGGAGGGCCAACAGGAGACCTGTTCATCACCATCAAGGTGGATGGCCATCCATTTTTTAAAAGGGAAGGAAAAAACATCTATGTGAAGGTTCCAATCACAGTGCCAGAGGCCACTCTGGGCGCAAAGATCGAAGTCCCCACTTTATACGGGAGGACAACCATAAGGATTCCTCCTGGTACAAAATCCGGGCAAAAGTTTCGGCTCAGAGAAAAGGGAGCACCTGTTCCTGGAAAAAAACTCAAGGGGGACCAATTTGTAGAAGTAAACATAGTTCCCCCGCCTTTCAACGACGAGAGGATAAGGGAATTGATGAAAGAGCTCAGAGAAATTTCGGGAGAGAATCCGAGAGAAAAAATGAGAGTCCATTAAAGTGAACAGAAAAAAATTCTATCATATAAGTGCAGTTTCGCAGATGTATGATATCCATCCCCAGACGTTAAGATTGTATGAAAGGGAAGGTCTTCTGAAACCATCCCGGAGCGATGGAAATACCCGTCTCTACAGCGAGGAAGATCTGAAACAACTCGAATTCATCCTCAGCCTGACACGAGATCTTGGGGTCAATCTTGCTGGTGTAGAAGTTGTGATGAATATGAGACGAAAATTGGAACAAATCGAATCAGAAGTAAACGAATTCCTCGATTACATAAGACGAGAATTTTTTGAAGGACGCGAGGATGAATTCGAAGAGCAAAGAAAATCCTTAATCCGCATAAGCCCGGCCAAAATCGTCAAAATCGAGAGAATAGAGAAAGAAAAAAATGGATCATAATTTTAAAGACTCTCTCGATTCCAAAAATCTTGCGCGCTATCTCAAGCAAATAGCAAAGTTTTCCCCAATCACCCAAAAGCAAGAAAAAGAACTGGGGAAGCTCATTCAAAAGGGAGATAAAAAAGCGATCCGAAGTCTGGTAGAATCCAACCTGAGATTTGTGGTTTCCTATGTAAAAAAATACAAGGGGATGGGGCTCAGTCTCCCTGACCTCATCAATGAAGGAAACCTGGGATTGATTGAAGCAGCAAAAAGATTTGATCCTGACAAGAATGTCAAATTTATATCCTATGCGGTATGGTGGATCAGGCAGGCCATAATTCACGCCTTAACAAAATACTCGCGCATCTATCACATTCCTCAGAAACTTTCAGATCAAATATCAGAGATGAAAAGGGTCAAGGCTCAACTGAAAAAAGAGCTGGGCAGGGAACCCACAAGAGAAGAAACAGCCGAAAGAATGAACATTGAAGTGGAAGAAATAGAGGATTTGGAAATACTCGAAAGCAAAGATGTTTCTCTGAGTGATAAGTACTATAACGATGATGTAGAGGTCGGTGATAAGATCAGGGATAGTCTCTCTCCTTCCGTCGAGCTTCAAATTGTCAAGAACTCTGTACAGGAAAATATCAGGGATATTCTCAACCAATTGGATGAAAAGCAAGCACTTGTGCTAAAATTAAGATTCGGAATAGAGGATGAAGAACTGAAAAGTAAATATGGAATCGAAGATTTTAGTCCGAAAACACTCCAAGAGATAGGTGACAAGCTCGATTTAACAAGAGAGCGAATAAGACAAATCGAGAAGAAAGCGATGAGAAAATTGGCTCACTCTCATAAACTTCAACAACTGAGAGGATATTTAAACTGATGGCAAGCAATTCCTGCTCTCAATGCAATGACACGGGATGGATTCTTAAAGAAGTAAAGGGAAGCCTTGTGGCTAGACGATGCAACTGTTATGAGGAAAAAAGGAACGAGATACTTTTGGAACAGGCTGCCATCCCAAAGAGGTATGCTAGCTGCTCATTTAAAAATTTTGAGCCAGAACACGATGATTCCCTGCGTCATGCCTTAAAGATTGCCAAACAGTTTGTAAAGAATTATCCTGTGCAGGATGTCGGACTACTGTTTATTGGTCCTTGTGGAGTGGGAAAGACCCATCTGGCTGTAGCAACCATCAATGAGTTGATCCAGCAGAAAAACGTCCCTTGCTATTTCTGCGATTTCAGAGAGCTAATAAGACGGATCCAGAATACCTATTCGCCTGATTCCCCCTTGACTGAGTCGGATATCCTCGAACCCATCTTTAACAAAGATGTCCTTGTGTTGGATGAATTAGGAGCCAAGCGAACCACAGCTTGGGTGGAAGAAACGATTTTTTACATCATTAACCATCGCTATAATAATAAAAAGCTGACTGTTCTAACCTCCAATTTTCCAGATCATATTGATGATGAAGAAGATTCCAGAGAAGCCTATTTTAAAAAAGGCGAAGAAACACTGGTGGATAGGATCGGAGTGCGGCTGAGATCGCGGCTGTATGAGATGTGCAAGATCGTGAGGATGGAAGGAGACGATTACCGGAAAAAAATCAAACAGGCGGGTTATCGTTTCTAATTGCGATTTTTTCCACTTTTTGTTAAATTAAAGCAACTCTGCTCCTCGGTAGCTCAATCGGCAGAGCGGGTGGCTGTTAACCACTAGGTTGTAGGTTCGAGTCCTACCCGAGGAGCCATTCCTACAGGGGAAGATCCTCAATTTTCTTTAAGCACCATTAAGCCAAAGTAAGCGGGTTTAAGCGAAATTTGTGACATATTTGTGACATGGGAATAAGTTTACCTTGCTTACATCCCCCCCTCAGGCCCTAGAAGTCCCGCCAAGATCGGAGGGGAGTAGATCATATTTGAGTATTTTGTAAGCAGATGTAACTGGACGCGACTATTTGTAACTAGATTGTAACTCCTTTGTAACTCTGCCAAGCCAAAATCAAGAATCCCCTCTTGACACTTTTCACTAAAGACCCATATCCCCCCATGAAGGAATTAGTGAGGGATAACCTGCTCATCAATACACAAAATATTTTCACAGCATATGAGCGTCTGACTACGAATCAGAAGGTCGGCAGTTCGAATCTATCCGGGCGTACCAGATAACCTCTCTTATTTTCAACAATTTACCTTGTTTTTGAGCTTTCAATCCTAATACCATAGTTTCAGCACTAGTCAACATTTTTTGTGTAATATTTGTGAAATGGGTGGCGATCTGCCTATACCTGAGAGCGACGGACTCCGGATCCGATCTCTGCGAATTTCCTAAGTCCTTGAAAACAAAGTAATAGTCAATCTTATCAGCAATTTACGAAATTTGTTCTAGGTATGTGGAGGTATACCTAGGTACGGGAAAGTACATCCAGGGTGGTCACAATATGGTCACAATTTAATATGTAAATTACTCCATTTCGAAATTGAATCTAAATCAAGATATTAAGTGGACCTCCGATGCTTTAGACGTAGCAAGTGTGGAAGATACAATTGTTGGGAATGTAGTGATGCTCATAAAGAATGTAAATGCGGACATACAGGATGGCAAGAAAGGACTTATCTCTGTCAGAGAACAGCCATTAGTATTCGTATTTAATGATGGGTATCACTAAACCGTGTCTGGTATCTCGGCTATCTCATTTGAGAAGACCTTGATACAAGATGTTTTTTCAAGATCTGACAACGTCTTTTTAAGGAGTTTTTGTTTCCCACATATCCGGCAAAAGATGTGGACCTGAAACTCAAAGTCTCTTCCGCTGGCCTCAATTCTCTTTATATTGAACGCTAACTGCTCAGATTTCCCACATGTCTGGCATGTAAACTGGGCACACAGGATCGGTATTTCTTTCATCACTGTCAGCATCATAGTCCCACATTCTTGGCAAGATGTTTCAAAGATTTTTTTGTTAGAACTCGCCATCCTTCCTTCCCCCTTTACCGTCCATCCTGAGTCTTCGCCTTCCACGGTTTTAATCCATACATCATCATCGTGCGGATCATAGCCGCACATACACTTACCAGTGTATGTAGAATGCAAATGTTTCCGGCATTTTAGCTTCACTTCACTGTTGGCTATAAGGTTAGCCAGCTTATCAATCGCTTCCTGAATATACAGGCCTTGCTTGTCTAGTATATTAATCCCTTGTGAAGACAATAATACCCTAACGCACTCGCTCACATCTCCTCCCGGTTGTCTGAAATCCTCTTGAAAGATAGGGATCATCGACTTTTCCGCAGCATGTGCTTTCTCGATTTCCTGTCTGACCCAATCAGACTCCAGAGTGTATGCAGCCAATAGGCAAACAAAAACATCGCACTCGAAAATCTGCTCTGTCAATATATTGTCAAAAGGACCCACAGAATCTATGTCGCGGATATCCATGAAGGCTTCGATCTTCCTAGATCTCAACTCTTTCCATACCAAATTCGCAAGGAGCGAGCTCGATTTCCTATTGTAGCTAACAAAGGCTTTTATCATCAGATTTCCCACATCTTCCAAGGGTATTATCAATATTAATCATCGCGGCAGGAGCTGTTGCAAATTCCGACCCATTCCGGTCACTGATTCCGATTTATTCCGGTCACTAAATCCGGGGCATTCCGGTCACCGATTCCGGTTTATTCCAGCCACTTTTTGCTGGGTTTCGGAATCTAGACTCACTGAAGCGACGCTGGATAACTTGAAAGGAATAAGCCATCATGGCTCTTCTCGAAAAGAGAGGAGGATGAGATGGCAAAAAAGAGGTTATCCATGCGAAAAATCAGAGAAGTTCTCAGGTTGAATCATTCGGGGCTTTCCATTCGGGCCATTGGCAGGGCCTGTTCAATCGGGAGGGAGACGGTCCGGGAGTATTTATGTCGGGCCTCAGAAGCCGGTCTTGGCTGGCCACTTCCCGATGAGCTGTCCGATGAAGAGTTGGAGAGACAGCTTTTTCCTTCTGTCGTAAAGATATATGGAAAAAGGAACTATCCCAACTGGGCATTGGTTCATAAGGAACTGCGGAAAAAAGGGGTAACCCGCCACCTGCTCTGGACAGAGTATAAGGAAGAGACTCCGGATCATTACCGCTATTCCCGGTTTTGCGATCTCTACAGAGAATGGGCAAAAAATTTAAACCCCTCGATGCGGATTCCTCACAAAGCGGGAGAGAAGCTGTTCGTTGACTATGCAGGGCTGACTATGCTCTACAGAGATCCTTCAAGCGGAGAGGAGAAGAAAGCGTATATTTTTGTAGCGACATGGGGAGCCAGTAATTATACTTATGCCGAGGCCCATCCCTGCCAGAGTCTCACTTCCTGGATTGGCGGTCATATAAGGGCGTTTGAGTATTTTGGTGGCGTTCCGGAGCTGCTGGTGCCCGATAACACCAAGACCGGTGTGACATCGGCGTGTTACTATGAGCCGGATCTCAATCCCACTTATTTAGAGTTGGCCCGGCATTACGGAACAGCTGTGCTTCCGACCAGGGTTAGGCATCCCAAAGATAAGGCCAAGGTGGAAAAAGGTGTGCAGGTTGTCGAATACTGGCTTATCGCACCGCTGAGGAAAAGACAGTTTTTCAGCATCGAAGAGATCAACGAAGCCCTGTGGGAAAGACTCGAGGATCTCAACACCCGTTCGATGCAGCATATGGAGAGAAGCCGACAAGAGATGTTTGAGGAACTGGATAAACCCGTACTTCGGCCTCTGCCGGAGAGAGCCTTTGAAGTGGCCGAATGGAAGAGGGCCAAAGTGAGCATTGATTATCATGTGGAGTTTAAAAAACATTACTACTCTGTGCCCTACACGTTGATCAGAAAGCATGTCGATATCCGGGCCACAGGCCAGGTTGTTGAGGTCTTTTACAACTCACGCCGAGTCTCTTCACATAAGAGGGACGACACTCCGGGGCGGCATTCCACACATCCTGAGCATATGCCGGAATCGCATCGTCATTATGCGGAGTATAATCCCGAGCGGTTCATTAACTGGGCAAAGAAAATCGGCGACTTAACAGAGCAGCTTGTCAACGGCATCTTCTCATCTCGGGCTCATCCCGAACATGGATATCGTTCATGTCTGGGGTTGATGCGTCTGGAGTCACGATATGGAAAAGAACGCCTGGAATCAGCTGCCAAGAGGGCCCTCTTTTTTGGCCTCTATTCCTTCAAAGGTGTGAAAAACATCCTGGAAGCAGGACTGGATAAAGCGCCGTTGGAGGAATCGACTGGTGTGGGCAGCAAAGCACACGCCAATATCCGCGGAACAGACTACTATTCCTGAAGGGTTTGACATGGATCGATCAGAGATAACACTTTATACGGCTTCTGAGGGCCTTGTTTTTATGAGCGTTTTGCCTTTTGGGCCAAAATACAGAAAGAAAGGAGATAATCATGCTTCATCAGCCGATAGTGGATAAATTATCCGCGCTTAAGCTCAGCGGTATGCTGGAAGGACTGCGGGAGCAGATGGAAAGCCAGCAGTACAAGAAACTGAGTTTCGACGAGCGTTTCGGTCTTCTTCTGGACAGAGAATGGGACCTGCGACAGAGCCGAAAACTGCAGCGCCGGCTGCGAATGGCACGGTTCAGAGAACCAGCCGTCATGGAGGATCTCGATCTCTCGGCAAAGCGGGGACTGGATCGCAAAGAGGTCCTTTATCTGGCAGAGGGAAAATGGATTGGGGAGAAGCTTAGCATGATCATTACCGGACCCACAGGAGCAGGAAAGACTTATCTGGCCTGTGCCCTTGGAAACTCAGGCTGCCGGAATGGCTATTCGGTCCGCTATTTTCAGCTCTCCCGGATGCTAGAAAAATTAAAACTTGCCCGTGCAGACGGTTCCTACCAGAAGTACCTGGACCAGATAGCCAGATGCCAGCTTCTCATCCTCGATGACTGGCTTCGCAATCATCTCTCAGAGACACAAACGAATGACCTCCTCGAAATCGTAGAGGACAGATACAATCACACCTCGACCATGGTCGTCACACAGATCCCGGTCGCAGAATGGCATGAACAGTTTGCCAGTCCAACACTGGCTGATGCCACCACTTGGAGGTATAATGAAACACCAGCGTCGCTTCGCTCCGAAAGGTGGCCGGATTGAATCGGAATCAGTGGCCGGTTTCGTCGGAATAAGCAACCTCCTGCGGCAACAAGTCTAGATGCGAATGAATGGCGCATGTCATGAAACCTTAGGCTATGAATTCCTGCGTCTTTAACAGCTTCGGCAAAAGATTTCTTGATGTCTATATAGGGCTTGTTGGTTCTTGGATTAGGGAAAACGAACGGTGACTTTCCATTCAGTGTTTTTTCATATCTCAACGTTTCGTACAGAAGACCGTTAATTGGGATGAATCTGGGCTTTCCGCTCTTTGTGTTTTCGACTTTAATCTCTTGATTGTGAAAGTCTACCTGATCCCATTTCAGATTAAGGATTTCTCCTTTTCTCATTCCAGTATGAAGAGCAGTAAGTACAATGGGTTTTAGATATCTAGGACATGAATCCAGGAGTTTCTGTTCTTCTTCCAAGGAAAGTAATCTTTCTTGGAGATTGTCCTTCTCAGAGAACAGCTTTACCTTATTAACTGGATTCGTTTTCATGTATCCCCAATCAACAGCCAGGTTGAACATCTTCTTCAATAAAGCCAGATATCTGTTTGTAGTGCTCTTTTTAGCCCCATTCTCAATTAACAAGGTTCTGAATTTTTCTACTAGCAGCGAATCAATTTCATGTAGGTCTTTGTCTTTAAAAAAGGCTTTGATTTTCCGCAGCATGTAATCGTCTGTTATCCAGCTTCGTTTGTTGACCTTAGCATAATTTGTTAGGTAGAGTTCAGTGAAGTTGGAGACCTTCATTCTTTTTTCTTCCTTTTTGAATCCATGCTTTCCCCTAAAGGCATCGGCTACTTTAATTTGAAGAACCCTTAGAGCATCAGCCCGAGACTGAGCATTTTTTACCACTTGACGAATTCTCTTTCCCTCGACTCGGTAGTAGATGTACCACCTTTCCTTACCTGTTTTGTTTTGCCTGAGATAAACTGAGCCAAAGGGATAACTCCAGATTTTTCCCTTCTGGCTCATCTTTACTCCTTTCAAGTTCAGCTTATCATATGCGTCAAGATTTACGTCG
>SMTZ1_10000066_pt1 | contig 82116 bp, 78 predicted proteins | sample DeeMarSWOR136_30_FD_25667 | JGI IMG/M metagenome (IMG submission 25667) | reverse complement strand
CATTCAATCAAAAAACTCCTTTTTGTGTCAAAAAAATTACTGCTGTTGTTGTTTGGTAAGAATTTTGCTCTGAAGCTCTCTTAAAGAGCCAGGAAGCAAAATGGCTATAATCAATAAAAATCCCATCGCAATATTCATCACTAGTCCAGGAACATTGATTAAACCCATCCCAAACCTCATCAACCCTACCATAAGAATAGAGATTACTACTCCCAGAATACTTCCTGTTCCACCAAAAATATAAACGCCTCCTAGCACTACGATGGTTATAATTTCTAATTCCCATCCAGAGGCAATATTGGGGCGGGTACTACCTATTCTTGAAGTGAGAAGAACTGAAGCCAGACCAGAAAGTAATCCTATAAGTGCAAAATTAAAAAAACGAATTCTATCAACATTTATTCCAGAGAATCTTGCCGCTGTAGAATTATTTCCAATGGCAAAAAGCTTTCGTCCATAGGTGGTTTTATGCAAAACAATCCCGAAGATAATGGCAAGAATTATAAAGAGTACCAATTGAAAAGGAATCCTCGTATTTCCTATACAGCCCTGGCCTAAGTAAGCAAAGGATTCAGGGTATGTAGTAACTGCCATATCACCAAGTATTACATAAGCTATTCCTCTAAAAAGAAACAAACCGGCAAGAGTAACAGCGATGGCTGGAATACCTATTTTGGTTATGATGAATCCATTAAGGATTCCTACTGATAGTCCAGTTAAAAGTCCAATAAAAATCAGCGCTGGGGTACCAGCACCCAAATGCTGGGAGGCGAGTCCCATAAAACAAGAGGAAAGAGCAATAATGCCGGCAACCGAAATATCTATATCTGCACAGATGATGATGAACATCATGGGAAGTACAATAATCGCCTTTTCCGTAAAATTAAAGGTTGTACGCAATATATTATTCAAATCGAGGAAATAAGGCGAAAGGCTGGAATTCACAACAATTACAACTACCAACATAAAAAAGAGAATGACTTCCCACTGCATTAAAATATGCCAGATTGACATTGTTTTAGTACTCTTCATTAAAGATTCCTCCTCCTTATTATCAATTCTTGAGTGCGTCTCTCCATTATAGTATTGATAATCACAGCTACCAGGATAATCAAACCCTGCAAACCCATCTGCCAGAAGGGAGAGATATTAATCTGGGTAAGAGCATTATTAATGACCCCTAATAAAAGGACGCCCAACAATACCCCCAAGGTTGTTCCTGATCCACCAAAAATACTAACTCCTCCGACAACACAAGCAGCAATTGTCTGCAGATTAAATCCGAGGGCTGTATCACTTTGAGCTGAGGCATACCGTGCAACCCAAAGCAAACCAACTAATCCACAAATAGAACCGGTTAACATAAAAGGAAGGTATTTAATCTTTTTAAGATTTATACCTACATACTGGGAGGCTATCTCGTTGCCACCAACACCATATATTTCTCTGCCCGCTCTAAAAAGAAGATTGGATACTCCCAGGAATCCTCCTCGGGGAAGGTTTTTAAAAGCGTCTGACATCTCATGAGCGCTGACCCACGTCCCCCCGCTTACGACAAATACAAATCCTCGATAGATACCCATAGTGCCTAAAGTGACGATAATGGGCGGAATTCCAAGCAGGGAAACCAATATTCCATTAAAGGAACCCAGCGAAAATCCTATTAATATGGATAGTAAGACAATGGCAAATATTGGAATCTCAGGATGATATTGATGTAAAAGGGCTACGCTCATACCTGCTAGAGCCACTTCTGCACCTACAGATAAATCGATTCCCGCTATGAGGATAACCATAAACTGCCCCATGGCAACCATTGCCAGGAGGGCGGTATCGTCCAGAATATCCCTGAAATTCGCTATGTTTAGAAATCTGGGAGATCTCAGGCTAATAATTACTATTAAAAAAACGAGCAAAACGAAAAGAGTAAATTCCCTTTTTTTAAGCACCTTTTCAAACAATTTTTACTTCTCCTTAATTCAAATATGGCCAGTTGCTGCTTTGATTATCTTTTCTGCACTGGCTTCCTCTCTGGTAAATCTCGCTGCAATGCAACCTTCATGCATCACAACAATATTATCAGACATCCCTAAAATTTCCGGTAATTCTGAGGAAATCATAATCATTCCCAGTCTCTGCTTGGCAAGTTCTCCCATAAACTTATGCACAGCGGCTTTTGTAGGAACATCAATCCCCTTGGTTGGTTCATCAAGAATTAGTATTTTGGGTTTAGTGGCGAGCCATTTAGCAAGAACTACTTTCTGTTGATTTCCACCTGAGAGGGTCTCTACTAATTGCTCCCAACTACTAGCTTTTATATCGAGACGACTTCCATATTCCTGGGTAACTTTCAGCTCTCCTTTTTTATTCAAGAATTTTCTAGCGTGGCTAAGCTCGTTAACTATGGGAAGGGTGACGTTCTCTCTGATATTCATCTTAAGAATTGCCCCCTGCTGCTGTCGATCCTCAGGAATATAAGATAGTCCTTTGTCCAGGGCTTCTGTCGGGTTTCTAATTAAGACTTTTTCTCCATTAATAAATATTTCACCTTCACTCAATTGATCAATACCAAAGATGACCTGCATTACTTCTGACCTTCCCGAACCTACAAGGCCAAAGAAACCTAGTATTTCACCTTCATGCAGTTCAAATGTTATATCTTTAAATAATCCAGTTTTTGAAAGATTCTTAACTCTAAAAATAGTAGGACCCTGCTCCACATCTACTTTGGGAAATATTTGGCTTAAACTTCGCCCCACCATCATAGCTACAATCTTGTCAACGCCAGCCTCCTTAACCAAACCTTCCCCTATATACTTTCCATCTCTTAGCACTGTAAAATAATCGGCAATTTCATAAACCTCATCAAGTTTATGGGAGATAAAAATTACGGCTTTACCTTCTTTCTTTAATTGTCTGATAATTTGATATAGATCCTTCACTTCCTCAAGAGAAAGAGCAGAGGTTGGTTCATCCATGATCACAACATCTACATCAAAGGAGAGAGCTTTAATAATCTCAACTAGATGCCTTTCGGCAACGCTTAAGTTTTTCACCCTAGCATCTGGATCAATATCCACTTCAAGTTTTTCCAGTAGAGCCCCGGTTTTTTCCCTCATCTGGCCCCAGTCAATTAGTCCCATCGGCTTTTTGATGTGATGCCCCATAAAAACATTCTCAATTACAGTAAGTTCAGGAAACACAGTGACTTCCTGGTGAATTGCCGCAATCCCTGCTCTTTGAGATGTATGAGGAGATGCAAACCCAACTTCTTTGCCTCTAAGAAGAATTTTTCCATCTGTAGGCTGATAAACACCGGTTAATAGTTTGACCAGAGTAGATTTACCCGCCCCATTTTCTCCTATTAAGGCATGAACCTCGCCTGCTCTGATTTTGAAATCCACTCCATCAAGGGCTTTAATACCGGGAAAGTATTTCTTAATCCCTCTCACTTCTACAAGACATTGTTCCACCTTAGAACTCCTCTTATCTTAAGATAAAAGAAATAAAGAAGAATAATACCCGGCTTTGCTTCTTTTTGAAAGCTCCCTACCAGGCTGAGTTTACTACTTATTGAATAAATGCGTTGGTAATTTCTCATAAACCATTTAACATCAACAACTTACCTGAGCAACTGACGTATTACCCTACCTGACAAATCGATCAGGAGGGCATCATGGCTTCAATCACTAGTAAAGATCAAGAAAGGTCGCCCATACTATTACGCTGTCGAATCCAAGCGCATCGACGGAAAGCCTCGGAAAGATCACATAACCCTCACCGCATGTCCGCACGTCAGAAAAAGCTTGCTCAAACCCTTGAGATCGGCGAAACTCTTGGACGAAAAAGGTAATACACGCCTAAACGACCTAACTGCCTGAATTTATGAAGATTGTGCCTTAACCTAAGAACATTAACCGGAAACTCAGGCTAGTAAATCGCAGAGAATTTCTCTATGTTGCTCTTATCAAAAACATAGGGTTCTGCCATTACAGCTGTACCACCTTTGCCTATGGTAATGTCACCCATTTTGCCGACTTTCATCACTTCACCTACCTTGCCCTTAAACTCGCCTGTCACCAGTTTATAGGCGATATAGGTTGCTGAATACCCCAGCTCGATCGGGTTCCAGAGAGCCATTTTCTTGCAGGTACCGTTCAAAATATACTGTTTCATCTCCGAGGGTAGGCCAAGTCCAGTAAGTTCAATTACTCCAGAGAGTCCTTTATCTTCCAGTGCTTTTCCAGTTGCTGCAACACCAACTGAAGTGGGTGATATAATCCCCTTTAGATTGGGATAGGATTTAAACAATCCCATTGCCTCCCGGTAGCTCTTATCAGAGAGGTCATCACCGTAAACAACAGCTACTAGTTTCATATCCTTATAAGCAGGTTCTTTCAGTTCCTCCTTCATCCATCCAATCCAGATATTCTGATTGGTAGCCTGAGATGTAGCACTCAGGATAGCAATTTCCCCTTTATAGCCAATCATCTCAGCTATCATCTGTACCTGCTGTCTACCAATAAACTCAGGACCAGATGGGTCTAACTGCAATATACGTCCACCTTCTGCAACTCCTGAATCAAAGGAAATTACCTTAATACCAGCGGCCATAGCTGCCTTACAAACGGGAACCAGGGCATTTGGATCATTAGTGGAAACGGCAATAGCATCCACTTTCTGAGCGATAAGTGAGTTAATGATTTCTATCTGACCCTCAGCCGTAGGTGTAATTGGCCCTTGGTAAATCAATTCAATGTCTTCTCCGAGTCCGATTGCCTCTAACCCGCCATCTCTACAAGCTTCGAAAAAGGCATTTCCCAGGTTTTTAACGATCATAGCGATCCTGACTTTAGCGAGCGCATGACTTGAAACCATCCCTACAATCATAATCACCACCATTAACACCATCAGTAGTCTCTTCATCACTTTTCCTCCTTTACAGTTAATTTTTTGGCCTTACACTCTAAAACTAACACCTATTTATTCTCTTCTAATCACCTCCTTTCTTGCACAAGTAGTACCTTTCATAAAACTCTGAAAGACCTAAAACCTTCCAAATTCAAAGTAATCACGAAGCTATTATCACCTCTATGCCTTGGTCAGAGAGTAACTTTTTATACTCAGAAGGAATTCCCTTATCAGTAATAACCTTACTTATAATTTTGAAGGGGCAATATTTACCAGAGCCATTTTATTGAATTTACTACTGTCAACAACAAGAATGGTTTCCTTGGCTGATTCAACCATTGTCTTCTTTAACTGAGCTTCTGCTTCATAAGAATCAGTTAATCCAGCAATAGTAATCCCCTTTGCTCGAAAAAGCAGCTTATCCACATGGTAGTTTCTCACTCCTTTTTCTGCCAGAGGTCCTAGATAAGAGAGAGACCGTGAATGAAAGAGACCATCCGTAGAAATTACCGTGACCCCAGATCTACCAATTAATTCGATTGTAGGAAATTGCTTTTTGAACAAACAAAACTTCTAGCACAAAAATCAGGAAGATTGCAACTTTCAGGCTGATGAATAGAACCTTAGAACCTTCAATTAATTGAAAATCTCTGTGTGGCCAATGTATAATCTTAAAACACAATTTCTTGAGAAAAAAGGGGGGCGATCAGACCATGAATGAGAGAATACAGAGACTTAGGGAGCGATTTTTGAACAGTGAACGTAAGGTAGATATTGAGCGGGCTATGATCATTACGGAGGTTTACCGGGAAAACGAGGAAAAGCCTCAGATAATCAAACGTGCTCTGGCTTTGAAAGCTATACTTTCGCGCATGAGTATTGAGCTGCGGGACGATGAACTGATTGTTGGGAATCAAACGAATTACAGGCGCGGGGGACCCCTGTTCCCCGAGTATGCAGTGGACTGGATCTTGGAACAAATGGATACTTTCCCAACGAGGCGAGGGGACCGGTTCCAAATTACCGAGGAGCAGAAGCAGACGCTGCGTGAAGTATTGCCGTATTGGAAGGGTAAATGTCTGCGGGACAGGGTTAAGGGCTGTATTCCTCCTTTCCTCAAGGAGATGTTAAATGATGGCGTCTTTGCCAACGAGAACTACACTATGTCAGCCCCTGGTCACATTGTCCCCGATTATGAAACTGTTCTCCAACGAGGACTAATCGGCATTAGAGAAGATTGCAAGAGGCGAATGGATGCTTTAAATCCGTGGGACCTCGGTTATGCTGACAAATTCAACCTGTACCATGCCTGTTCTATAGTCTGCGATGCCTTGGTTGAATTCGCTCAGAGATATTCCCGCGAAGCGAGTTTGATGGCCCAAAAGGAGACTGACGAGAAAAGGCGAGCGGAATTTTTTCGCATATCGGAGAACTGTCTCCGTGTGCCGGCCGAACCCGCACGTGATTTTTGGGAGGCGCTCCAGTGTATCTATTTGCTGCAGGTAGCCATTCAAATAGAGGGCAATGGGCTGGCCATCGCTTTGGGCCGACTCGATCAGATGCTCTATTCATTTTATTGCCAAGACATGGCGAAGGGTTTAATGACGAGGGAAAGTGCCTTAGAACTCATCGAGTGTTTCTTTCTGAAACTGAACGAGACGGACAAGGTGTATTCCAATGAGGCCACTCGATATCTACAAGGCCCATCCCACGGCCAGACCATTACGCTAGGAGGAGTAACCAAGGATGGCAGAGACGCTACCAACGAGCTATCACACCTGTTTGTTGAGGCTGACCTCGATATTCACCTTGTCCAACCTGATCTCGCCATAAGAGTCCACCGCACTATTCCAGTGGACTTCCTGCATAAGGGTTGTATCAATATCAGAGAGGGCTTGACAAAGCCTAAAGTCTTTAACGATGAGGTTGTCATCCAGTCTCTATTGGATTTAGGGATCCCCTTGGAAGACGCCAGGGGCTGGGGTGTGCTGGGTTGCAGTGAACCTGTGGTTTCGGGGAAGACCAATAGCGGAGGGAATTCAGGCCAATTGAATTTAACCAAATGCCTAGAGCTGGCTCTCAATGACGGTAAGTGTCGACTTAGCCAAAGACAAATGGGACCCCGTACGGGTAATCCAGTTCAATTTCAGAGCTTTGAAGATGTCTTAGAAGCTTTCAAGAAACAGGTAAGTCATTTTATCCAGTACCTGGTTCTCTACGATAACATAATCGACAACCTTCATGCGGAGGTTGCACCGCTACCCCTTTATTCCCTGCTCATTAGAGAGTGCTTGGAGAGGGGCCTGGAGTTCAATGATGGTGGAGCTCAATACAATTTCACCTCTCCCCCAGGAATCGGTACGATAACCACTGGGGATTCGCTGGCTGCTATTAAAACCTTGGTGTACAAGGAACAGGCATTATCCATGGGAGACTTGCTGGAAGCCCTGCAGAATAATTTCGAGGGACGGGAAGATATCCGCCAGATGCTTATCAACCGTGCTCCCAAATTTGGCAATGATGACGATCTTGTTGACGGCTTGTGCAATGAAGTACTGAGGATCTATTGTAATGAACTGCGTAAGTATAGGAACCTTAGAAACGGTCCCTTCATTGGTGCCTTATACCACCTGACTGCCAATATACCTTTCGGGAAACGCACTGCTGCTACACCAGATGGTAGGAAAAGGGGTGAGCCGTTAAACGACGGAGGGATTTCTCCTGTTCACGGACGGGACAAAAAGGGCGCTACCGCAGTAGCCAAGTCGGTAGGCAAGCTCGACCATGAGCGGGTGCCGCATGGATCCATCTTGAACCAAAGGTTCCATCCTTCCCTCCTCGAAGGAGATGATAAGATAAAGCTATTTCAGCAATATATTCGAGCCTTTATGGACCTGGGTGGCTGGCACAGCCAATTCAATGTGGTTACCTCTGACATATTGCGAAAGGCACAAAAGGAGCCCGAAAATTACCGAGATCTCGTGATCCGAGTGGCTGGTTATAGTGCTTACTTCACGCAGCTGGAAGAAGAGCTTCAGAATGACATCATAGAGAGGACCGAGCACAGGGCGCAGTAGCGGCAAAAAGTGATGTCATAGGCAAGTTTGAACAGAAGGCAAGGAACGGCGTACGTGAGCGAAGAAGGGGTTGTCTTTGATATCCAAAGGTTTTCCATTCATGACGGGCCAGGTATACGCACCTTGGTATTTTTGAAGGGATGTAATTTACGATGCCCATGGTGCTCTAACCCCGAATCTCAGCATTTCGAGCCGGAACTCTTTTTCCATCCTGAGAAATGTATCGGTTGCAAAAACTGCTTAAAAGCCTGCCCCCATGGTTCAATCATCCTTGAAGATGGTCAACTATCCTTTAAGCGATACCTCTGTCAAAATTGTGGCAAGTGTTCTTATGTCTGTTATGCGGAGGCCCGGCTGATAAGAGGCCGCCAAATGAGCGGGGAGTCAGTCGTGGAAGAGGTTCTGAAAGATGAACCCTTTTACATTAATTCCGGAGGAGGAGTGACTTTAGGAGGCGGCGAATCGCTTGCTCAAGCTGACTTTGCCGCGGCAATCCTTAAGAAATGTAAGGAGAAAGGCCTTCATACTGCCGTAGAGACCGCTGGCCACGTTCCCTGGCCGCAGATAGAAAAAGTTCTCCCATATACCGACATCTTCCTCTATGACGTGAAACACATGGATCCCAAGAAACACTGTGAGAATATTGGGGCCGATAACCGGCTGATTTTGACCAATTTAAGGAGGCTTATTGAAAGGAAAAAACAAGTGGTGGTGTGTGTGCCTGTCATCCCTGGCTTTAATGCCACAGCAAGCGAGATAGATGCCATTGCCCATTTTGTGGCTAGCCTGGGGATCAAAAAAATCAATCTTTTTCCCTATCATCGATTTGGAGAAGGGAAATATCTCCTCCTCGGTCGTCACTATCAATTTCAAGGGCGGAAGAAGCTGAGCGAGGAGGAGATTCATGGATTCAAAAAGGTGATGGCAGCAAGAGGGTTAAAAGTGAAGGTAGGGGGCTAGTACGATAAGAATGTATGCAGAAGAACTGGACCTTTCCTTCATTAGTCAAGAAAGGAACTCAACGGAATCCTTTTAAAACCGCAGATTTAAAAGACCTGAAAATTGACGAAATTAAATTAACTCAATAGCGTAATATAAATTATCAGTTGAAAATAATGGATAATTCTTCTCCTGTATTTTGCGTTCAACTGCCATTAAAAGAGATTAGGTGTCAGCAATTTAGGCACAAACAAGCTTATATCTGAAAAAATAACGAGTAATGAAAGCACGATCAGCATAACAAAAAGGAAAAACCCTACCTCCTTAATGGCATCCATGCAATTTATGCCCGCAATTTCACTGGCAATGAGCAGGCAGAGCCCATAGGGGGGGGTAATAAGGCCGAAGGATAATGCGATAACCCCAGTTATGGAGAAGTGGAGAATGTGAATTCCCGTGTGTTCGGCCAAAGGCTTTAAAAGCGGTCCGAGAATAACAATAGCGGGAATGGCATCCATAAAGGTTCCTACAATAAGGAAAATTCCGACAATAATAAAGAGCATTACAGTCGGTGATGAGGTCACATAACCTATGGAGTTGACCAGATAGGTGGGTATTCGGAAGTACGCTAGCACCCAGCCATAGATGGAAGCTGTCCCCACAGCAAACAGAGAGAGGGAAGCCAGTTTCGCTGTTTTTAAGAGGAGTGATGGAATATCCCTCAGAGAAAGGGAAAAGTAAATCAAAAGCCCCAGTAAGAGGGAATAAACAACGGCTATGAGGGACGCTTCGGTAGGAGTCACAATACCTCCCACAATGCCGCCTATTATAATAAGGGGGGTAAAGAGACCAAGTATGGACCCCTTTAAACTGACAGCAATTTCCTTAAGACTGATCCCCGATTCAATGGGGTACTTTCTCTTCCAGGCAAAAAACAGGACCAGAATCATCTGGGACACGCCGATCAATACGCCGGGGATAAAACCGGCCAGGAAGAGCGCTGCTACCGAGGTGTTCAGTACCCCACCCCAGACCACCATAAGAATACTCGGTGGAATAATAACTCCCATGACGCTGGAACAGGCCGTGACCGCTACCGTGAAGTACTTGTCGTACTTTTCTTTTGTCATGGCTGGAATGAGCACGGACCCAATTCCAGCTGCATCAGCGGTGGAAGAACCGGAGAGCCCGGCAAAAAGCATACTGACCACCACGTTAACATGACCGAGACCCCCTGGAAGGGCCCCGACCACAGATTTGGATAAGCGGATGAGTCGATTCGTGATGCCCGACTCATTCATTATATTGGCAGCCAGAAGAAAAAAGGGGACGGAAAGCAGAATAAAGGACCCGTAGGAGATCATCATGCGCTGTAACAGCATGACGGGAGTGACCCGGGGTTCGAGAAAAAGAATCGGGATTACCGCAAAGGCCAAGGCAAAGGATACGGGAATCCTCGAGAGAACAAGTAAAATAAGGATTCCAAACATCAGAATAGCGACCAGTACTGGGCTCATTTTCCCTTCCCACTTGATGCGAAAAATTCCTTATAGATGTTTTCAGCCAGAAATATAAACCATGAAATACCAGCGAGAGGCACTGAGATATAGATGGCGCCCAGGTTCAATCCCGTAAGTTCGGATTCCTGAATGTAACCCATCAGAAAAAAGCGGTAGCCAAAGATAACAAAAATGAGAACTACGCCGTACATGAAGATATAATAGATTACCCTTACAGCTTTATTGAGCCCCGGACTCAGGTTTTTGGGAAGAAAATCCACAAAGAAGTGTTTTCCCTCTCGTACTCCGATAATCGAGCCTAAAAAAATAGTCCAGATAAGGGAGAAATTTGCGACCTCCTCTGTCCACAGATAGCGCGGAATAAAGGGAACATATCTTCCCATCACCTGCAGTGCCACAGAGATAAGCAGGGCACCCATCAATATAATGATTATCTTTTCTAGTACTCTAGTATATGTTTCGAGAATTCTCTGGATCACTCTCTCTTTTCCTGCACAATAATAATGAGGGCAGGTAGGAGAACCTACCTGCCCATGGAATGGTTTGAGTCATTTAATGTTTCTTAAGTTCCTTAAGATGTCTTCTACACCAAGTTCCTTAGCATATGCCTCCACAACGGGGGTAGCGCGTTTTATCATCTCGGCGTTGTCGAACTCGATCAGTTGAATCTTCCCTTCACCGGACATCTTCTGGAGTATAGCCCAGTCCTCACTGGCTTCTGTATCCCGAGCCCATTTGCCAGCCTCGGCACCGGCTTTCAGGATAGCATTCCGTAAGTCCTTGGGGAAGCTCTGAAGTCTTTTTTCGCTGAAGCAGAAGGGCCGGATTGTAAGGGTATGTCGGGTCAGGACGATATAAGGTGCAACTTCGTAAAACTTCATAGTCACTACAGCAGCGGCCTCGTTTTCCAATCCGTCAACCACCCCTGTCTTAATGGCATTATAGACCTCAGCATAGGCCATAGGAGTAGCCTGAACACCCGTTGCATTAAATACCTTGGCCTGGATAGGAGAACCCATTACCCTCATCAAAACTTTGGGAAGATCGTTCATGGTTTTAACCGGCTTTCTAAGGATCATATTCCGTGTTCCGCCGCCCCCATAGCCTAGAATCCGCACGCCCTTAGCAATGAGTCCTTTCTCTAGAGATTTAAATACTCCGCTCTCTAAGGCTTTAACCTTATGGTTATAATCTCTCCAGAGAAAGGGAGTATCCATAAAAGCAGCCTTCTTACTCCAGGTAGCGATCCAGGATGGTGCTATAAAGGCAAAATCAACGGAGATCCCTTGCATCATGAACTCAAAATAGTCCTTTTCCGAACCCAGGTCACCCGAATGGTGCACATCCACCTCAAGGGGGCCCTTGTAGTGCTTTTTTAAAAGATCACCAAATTTCATCATAGCCCGGTAGTAGATGTGCTCCGTAGGCAGCATGCTAGCACCCACAAGTTTGACCGGTTTAGCCTTCGCTTCTGCCTGGCCTCCAGAGTAGAGCGGAAAAAGCAGGAAAGTCAGTAAACAGAGGACTGTGGTAACTGTGATTAGTTTTTTCATCTTACCCCCCTAGTTAGTAGTTTCTCTGGATTCATTCAAAAAATAATTTATTTAAGAAATCTAGATCACCTCCTTTCTTTCTATAATTTCTTAAGAAAATGTACCTCACCTCCTTTCTTCTATCTCAAGAAACGAGAACTTCTAGACACCGCGGCCGTCTCCTCGATTTTCAACGTTGGAAAAACCGTCCGGTAATGAACGACAGGGCCCATAATTCCGCTTCATACGCCAGAGCCCTGCCACCCCCATAGCTATTCTTGTTCTTGCGCTCGTATTAACCTGTTGCAAGCCTGGTCTAAGTGCTTGCATAGCGCCTCTTTGGCTTTTACTACGTCCTTCTTGAGGATGTTTTTTATGATTGCCGCGTGCTCATTTGTCCATAATTTTATTTGTTCGGTTTGATTTGGATGTGTTAGCACCATTTGTATCTTGGTGAACAACGTATCATAGACTCTTATCAGCTCCTTGTTCTTCGAAGCGCCGATAATATACTTGTGAAAATTGAGGTCATACAGCTTCAGTGATCTCCTATCGGCTGCCTGTTTGCCATCAGGCTCCCTCAACCATTTTTTCAATTCAACCTCATCTTTCCCATCCAAGTTGTCTATGAGCTTTTCTAGAGCGGACAACTCCAATGCTTTCCTTACATCAAAAGTGTCCTGAATATCTTTTGCAGACAGGCTGGTAATAAATGTTCCTCTTTGAGAGAAAATATCGACGATGCCCTCGGCCTGGAGTTGGTTGATCGCTTCTTTGATAGGAGTTTTGCTTATTCTGAGTTGCTGAACCAGCTTCTCAATCAGGAGTTGGTCCCCAGGCTTGTACTCTCCATTCAGGATACGCTGTTTCAGCATTTGGTAGACCATATCCTTCAGGTTCTTGCGATTGCGAAATTGCCTAATACTTATCAGCTCAGGCACATCAAGGTTCCTCCCTCCATTGACGTCTAACATCTTAGATGTTAAATTTTAGTATGTCAAGCATTTTTTTAGGCCACTGACTTTCAATTTCACCCCTGAGAGGAGGAGCAAGCATGCGGATACCGAACGTCATACACCTCGGTCCCAATCGAGTCTGGCGAACCTATCTTGGTGGAAAGACTCTCGATGCCCTTGAAGGCAGGGAAAATCCTGCCGATAAGTATTTCCCAGAAGACTGGATCGGATCTACCACCCGAGCGAGCAATAAGGGTCGTGAACATCTGAGAGATGAAGGGCTATCCCGTGTGTCGATTCACGGACAAAAACACTTACTGACAGAGATTATTGAGAGGAACCCTGCGGAAATACTCGGTACGGAACACTGCCGGAAGTACGGAGGGCAGACGGGATTCCTTGTGAAATTCCTGGACTCCGCCATCCGGCTCCACATCCAGTGTCACCCCACCACCGGGTTTGCGCAGAAACACCTCAACAGCAACGCCGGAAAAACTGAAGCTTATGTGATTCTCAAGACCCGGGAGGAGGTCAAGGATCCCTATATCTACATGGGCTTCCAAAATCCACCGGATATCAATGAGTTCCGGACCGCGATTTTGGAGCAAAGGATGGATCAGATTCTTGCCTGTTTCGAGAAGATCCCCGTGAAACCAGGGGACGTATTCCTTGTGCCAGGAGGCTTTCCCCATGCCATTGGAGAGGGTGTCTTCATGATCGAAATCATGGAGCCGACTGACCTCGTAGTACGGATCGAGTTTGAACGGGGAGGTTACCTATTGCCCGAGGAGGCCCGCTTCATGGGACGAGACGTCGATTTCGCTCTTTCCATGTTTGATTTCAGCCGCACGACCGTTGATGATGTCCATGACCGGTTCTTCAGCCGACCTCGGATAGTCAACGAGTTCAATCCTGACAGCTCGGAAGCGAGTCTTATTGATGAAAGTCTGACAAGCTGTTTTTCGGTTCGGCGTCTCGCGTTGAAAGGAGCCATCGAAAAGAATGAGGCTGGTTTCTATATCGCAATCGTTACAGAGGGATCAGGCGCTATTGAAAGCGGCGATGGTGAACCACTTTCCCTCCGGTTTGGGGATCGTTTTTTGGTGACGGCTAAGGCAGAGAATAACCGTTATTCCTCCAAGGATGGAATGCAGCTGATACTGGCACTTCCTCCCAAATAGAACGGACAATATTGTCAAGCTTGGGCGGGTGGAGAGCGGGTGACCATGGAGAATGAACTCTTAAAAAGATCTCGAGAGCACCCTGGAGAGAGCCGAGAAAAAGGGAAAAAGGGGGACAACAGGCTACTTTTTGTGTGCGGATTTCGTGGGAGCTTCCTCGAACCACATAGCCAGTCAATGCAGCTGATCTCGGGCTTTATCCTGCCGATTTGAGCATTTGAAGAAGGGGGATTTATATGGAGATCATTATAGTCTTATGCCTGATGCTGATCGTCATTTCAATCTTTTGGATTTACCGTCAGACGAATGCCAAGATTGACGCAATAAATGCTCAGCTGATTGAAACGAAGACACTCCAAGGTCAAACAACTGAATCATTCGGCCAAATTCAGTCCTCACTCGGTCGACTAACTGAGGCAAGCCGACATATGGAGGAGGTTGGTAAAGATATCTCTAGCCTCAGTGATATCTTGCGTGCACCAAAATTACGTGGGGGAATAGGGGAACTTCTTTTAGGAGATTTACTTTCGCAAATGCTATCCCCAGAGCATTACAAGCTTCAACATTCCTTCAGCAGTGGCGATCGTGTTGATGCTGTAATAATCCTAAAAGTTGGGATGGTCCCTGTCGATGCAAAGTTTCCCCTAGAAAGCTTTCAACGAATCATTACATCATCGGAAAAAGAGGCTCAAAAGAAGCATAAGCGGGAATTCACACACGCTGTTAAGGGCCATGTTGATAGCATCGCTCAGAAGTATATTCTCCCTGACGAGGGGACGTTCGATTTCGCACTGATGTACATCCCAGCTGAGAACGTATACTATGAAACTATTATCAAAGATGAAGCTCTAGGCGAGGAGAGGAGTTTGCTCAGCTATGCGCTGGAGAGGCGTGTAATTCCAGTCTCCCCTAACTCATTCTATGCCTACCTTCAAGCTATTGCACTAGGCTTGAAGGGTCTGCAGATTGAGAAGAAAGCCCAAGAGATAATGCAGTATCTGGCACGTATAGCGGGGGATTTTGATCGTTTCAAGAGCGAATACAGCACCCTTGGCGGTCATATTGAACGAGCAAGGAAGAAATATGACGATGCCAGCAAGTCGCTCGATCAGTTTGAGGATAAACTGATAAGTGCTCGAGATCCATCAAGGCTTTTGCCACTAGAAGATGTTGAGGCCCTGAATAAAGGTTCTGAGGGTGATTGAGAATTCCCCTATTTACCCTTCTCTATTTGACTATTTCTAGAGTCTAAGAAAGTGCCATCGCATATGATATTCTTCAAGCGACGCAAACCAATGAGGAGAGGTGGAAAAGAGCCTGAGTCTCGAGGAGAGGAAGGCGGGTCTACCACCTATGAGAAAAGGATGGACGAAATTACTCAGTGCAATATTGAACACACCGATATCCTTGAAGTCCTGCGAGGGCAGATACAAGAGGAGAGGCTGATATCGTGGTCCAAGGCATTAAATATTGACGGCTTCTTAAAAGTCCATCTGCCATTCGACAGGCTCATGGCCCTGAGCAAAGCCGAAGGGCTGCGTTCCGCTTCATCCTTCGTCACTGCACCGTACTCCTATGTACGCCTCATTCCTCAGGGTTTGCGCGCCTTGCATCTGGATCTTTTTTCTTTGCCGTCTTATTTCGACTTTTTACAATAACGTCAATATTGGTATAAGAAGAGTATTCAAAGGAGCGGGTTACTCAGGTGGGAGCCCGGAATATGAGTCCCTGAGGAATTTGTATCAATTCATCGGAAAACAGAGGATACAGCTCCTGGGAAATCCCACCATGAAAGAGGCAAAAGGGATAGAGAAGATGGACCCCCTTTCCGTCTGTATCGTCTGCGGGATACGGGTATTGCAGAGCGAAAGGGGACTTTCGGGAATGATTAATACCATGAAGCTGAAACTCTTGGAAAGGTACTTGGGGTGAGACTCTCTTTCCCTGATGACAGCGGTTCAACGTCGAAGGGCTGTTGTTAATACTTGGCCGTTACATACGCCCTGTTTCTCCAGAAGATGGTGACCACCACCGAGCGCTTTGAATAGCCCGTCTGCTTTTTGTATTCCAAGGCGATCTCCTTGGCCATTTTCTTTAACGTTTCCCTCGATGGATACTCCCTCAGTTTTAGCCAGATCTGCCAGTCACTTTTAAACTCAATGGACTTTATCCTGTAGTATTTATCCAGCAGCCAATTTTGGAAATCGATCTGAAGCTGTTCGAGACTGGCGGTCTGATCCTCAATCTTGACGAGCCCTTTATAAACCCAGGCCTCAACGGGCCAAGCCAACTGCACCCAATTGCCCTCAATCCTATCAATGAGGTAAGAGTCTCCCTTTTTCAATTTATCGATGACCTCGAATTGCTTCCCGGGGCCGGACCTCACATTCAGAGTATTCGATAAAACCACGGCTCGTTGCGCATGTATTCCCCTCGTTGGGATGAGAAAAACCAAAAAAAACAGAATGAAAAAAAAGGCCCTTTTCATTTCTCCCACTCCTTAAAGGTGGATTAGTAACTGATCAAAGCTAGGCACCCTTTTAGTTACTATAGCAGAATGAACCTTCATTGCAAGGGATTTTTCCTTGATGCCTTTTGGGAATTGCCCGGGTGGCCCTCGAAAGCCCGGGAGTGACGGAGCAAGACCTTGGCGGCCCTGCTCCTCGGGAATTGAGAATAACCCTCTCAATCTCCCAAAGCCCTGGAGAAGAAGTTCTCATATCGGAAATCAACCGTTCACCACTTCAGTTGATTCGACTGCGCTGACGCCGACAAATGGCCATGGCTACAACGATTGCCCACTGGTAGTACTCCCTCTGGGTTCACAGGCCCATTCCTCAATGGGATTCAAGGCCCAAGACAACGGAAGCCTCGATTTGCCGCTGGGGAATATTCCAATATCTTCGCAATAGCTCGTCCTTGTTGGGTAAAAGCCGAAATCCGTGTTTCTCATAAAACTGAATGGCCCAGACGGCATCGGACCAGGTGCCTACCAGAAGCTGGGTTTTCGACAAGCCCTTCACATAACTGAGAAGGGAACTTCCAATGCCCCTCCTCTGGTGGTCCCGTAAAACATAAGCATGCCGGATGAGGGTGACATCTTCCACCGGCTGAAACCCCATGACGCCCAAAAGCCTCCCCTCCTCTTCCCATCCGAAAAAGCTCATCTCCTTCATTTCCCTCATCAGCTCGGCCGTTGGCATGTAGGGTTCGTGCCAACAATCCCATGGGATGACGCCCTTGTAAGCCAAGGCCCCATCGTTGATGACACGGTAAATGATCTCCATGTCGGTAAGTTTACATCTCCTAATCATTGGACTCAAAAAGGGCTTTTGCTTTCGCCTAACAAATGGACGGACTGGGGTACCTACGTTGTTTTTTCAGCCTTCAGGGAATCTTCAAGTACGCCTACCTTGGCCAAAAGCCCGGCTAATTGGGTTCGCCCCGCGGTGACGGGATGCATCTTTTCGATGAACTGGCTCTTAGGACATCTCTTCTTCGATTCATCCAAGAGCTTATTGAAGGCATTGGCAGCCTCCTGACCGATCGTCCCCGCTGGATCCTTTTCGGCCTTGGACTTGTAGGATTGACGTAATGCATTCACCTTTTCTATTAAATCGGATGTGGGCATATTCATCCCTCCTTTTCCGATGAGGCATGGTGGGAATTAAGGATAGCTTACGTTCTCCCATGTTCCCGTCTCAGTTGACCGGTAGCATGCCTCGGCTATGGCCACCGCTATCACCCCGTCCTCAATGGTCACTGGGAAGGGAACCTCCCGGCAAAGGCTATCACAAAAGGCCTTTAATATTTCGTAGACGGTGGGGACCGGGTTTCCCAGCTCGATGGGCTTCCATTCCATCCCCCTCACCTCGTGGAGATAGTTGTGGACGTGATCTGCAATGAGCTGTCCATTTTCCCCTGCCACCTCGATCAAACCATTCCGCCCCTTTGTTCCCCTCGATCCCATAACAGTGGCGATAATATCACTCTTTTCGAAGGTCATGATAGCCGAGAAGTTATCCTCCGTCTCCTTCGTGACGACGCTATTGACCCAACAGGACACTTTATCCACCTCCATTCCGGTAAGAAAACGAAGGAGATCGAAGCTATGGACCCCAGTGTGTAAGACGATTCCTCCCCCGGAAAGGTCCCTTCGATCCAACCAAGCTAGGGGAGAAGGTTCAAACCTTTGGCTGAGGTGGAGCGAGTGGAGGGGACCCAACGGGGGGATACGTGCCCTGAGGGCTATAACTACGCCATTGAATCGGAGGGTTTGGGAAACCATGAGGCGAACACCATAACGGGAGATCGTCTGGCGAATCCGGATCGCCTCTCTCATATTGATGGCCATTGGTTTTTCCAGAAGGATGTGTTTGCCTCGAAATGCGGCTTCCTCGCATACGGATACATTGAGGGCCGGGGGAAGGGCCACGACTACGGCGTCGATGGACTTATCAGCTAAGAGGTCAGAATAGGTGTGGAAATATCGGCACCCATATTGCCTGGCCTGTCTTTTCCCCTCACCGGTGTTCCGACGCCAAAGGCCAATGAGATCTATCTGGGGGAGATCTTCATGGATGTGTTTGGCGTACCGACTTCCGTGTCTGCCAACACCGATGAGGCCGAAGCGAAGCGGGGATTCCATGATCGTGGACCGGCCCAACAACTCCGAGCCTCTATTGCTTTGAGCTGGCTTTTATGTGATCCCTCCAGAAAGGGGAGATGTCCCGGAGTCTTTCGATGATGGGGGGTAGTTTTTCCAAGATATAATTGATCTCTTCTTCCGTATTGTAAATGCTCAAACTGAAGCGAATGGACCCATGGGCTGCGGTAAATGGAACCCCCATGGCCCTGAGCACATGGGAGGGTTCCAGGGAGCCCGAGGTACAAGCCGATCCGGATGAGGCACATATCCCGTGGTTACTGAGAAGCAACAGGATAGATTCCCCTTCCACATACTCGAAGCTCAAGCTCACCGTGTTGTGAAGGCGATGTTCCCGGTCGCCATTGACCGAAGTATTGGGAATCTTATCCAACAGGCTTTGTTCCAATTTATCCCTCAGGAGACGGACTCGATTATTCTCTTCTTCCAGATGGCGAGAAGCTAGCTCACAGGCTTTTCCCAGGCCAACGATATAGGGAATATTCTCCGTTCCGCCCCTTCTCCCCTTCTCCTGGTGTCCCCCGATGAGAAGGGGAGAGAATTTGGTACCCCTTCGGATATAGAGTGCCCCGATTCCCTTGGGGGCATGGAGCTTATGGCCGGAGAGGGAGAGCATATCCACGGTACTCCCCTTCATACCGAGGGGGATTTTGCCCACCGTCTGAACGGCGTCGGTGTGGAAGGGAATTCCCCGGGATTTGACGATTTGGCCAATCTCCTCGATGGGAAAGATAACTCCCGTCTCGTTGTTGGCATACATAATGCTGACCAGGGCCGTACTGTCCGAAATCGCCGCCCGTAGCTCATCAAGGTCCAATCTGCCCTCCCGGTCCACCGATAGCATGGTCACCCGATACCCCCTCTTCTCCAGATGCTTACAAAGGGTCCACACCGCCGGATGTTCCACCCGGGTTGAGATGATATGGCGTTTTTCGGGATAGTTTTCCAAGGTACCCCGAATGGCCGCGTTATCGCTTTCCGTCCCGCAACTGGTAAAGACGATCTCATCGGGACTTGCCCCGATAAGATCCGCTACCCTTTCCCTTGCCTCCACCGATGCCTTCTGAACTTCTCCCCCCTTGAAATGCATACTGGAGGGATTTCCATAGAGGTCGTGGAAAAAGGGCTTCATAGCCTCAAAGACCTCTGGTGCTACCTGGGTCGTGGCATTATTGTCTACATAAACGGTTCTCACTCCTCCACCTCAACGGTGATGTCGTCGGTGACGAACTCCTTGAGCTTTGCCTCGACGTACTGTTTCAGGGTGAAGTCGGCTGAGGGACAGAAGGAGCAGGTCCCCCTCAAGGCCACAATGACCTGACTCCCCTCGATATCGATGAGCTCAAGATCTCCGCCATCCTGTCTCAAGGCAGGTTTGATCTCCCTCTCAAGGGTCTCCTCAATGAGCCTCATTCTCTGTATGTTGGTCAGTCTTTCCCCTTTGGCCGGCTTGACGAGCTCGGGTTTTTTCTCCCTTTCCCCCCAGATTTTATCGATAATGTCCCTGATCTTAGGATGGCAGCCCTCGCATCCCCCTCCTGCCTTGGTGTAATGGGTCACCTGTTCTACCGTGTGGAGGTTATTCTCCCTCACCGCCCTTTCAATCTCCTTGTCGGAAATACCGAAGCAGTTGCATACGATCTCGAACTCTTCTTTTTCCCGTTTTTCGCCGCGGTAGTTGGCGATGGCCGCTGCCAGGGCCTCTCTGCCCATTACCGAACAGTGCATCTTCTCCTCGGGGAGACCTCCGAGATATCCCGCGATGTCTCTGTTGGTGATCTTTTCCGCCTCCTCAAGGGTCCTTCCCTTTACCAACTCCGTGAGGGCAGAAGAGGATGCAATGGCACTGGCACACCCAAAGGTCTTAAATTTGACATCCTTGATTCGCTTGTCCTCGTCCAGCTTGAAAGATAGCCTCAAGGCATCGCCGCAGGCCAGGGAACCCACCTCGCCAAACCCATCGGGATTCTCGACTTCGCCGACGTTTCTCGGGTTCATGAAATGGTCTTTAACCTTCTCAGTATACTCCCACATATCCAGTTACACCGTAATGATATTTTATATCACTAATAATATATAAACGAACGAACTGTTAGGCCAATGCTTTTTACGGAACTCCACTAACGAAGCTCACCAGCTAAGGGATGAACTTCATGCTTCTCCCGGCAATTACGGGTATTTCAGGATAAGGGAGAATTCCCCCTCAATGCCTGAAAGCCCTCTGCCCAGTAAAGAGCATGGTAACCGGCGGATCAGCCTCGTTGCAGGCCTCGATGGATTCGAAGTCGCGCTCGGAACCTCCGGGCTGAATAATCCCGGTAACTCCTTCTTTTATGGCCACATCAACTCCATCCCGGAAGGGGAAGAAGGCATCGGAAACCATAATGGAACCAATCAAGCCCCCTTTTTCCGCGGTTCCCTGATCATCGATGGCCTCCTTTTGAGAGGGGTCTCTTTTCCCTGATCGGATTTCACCTTCTAAAATCTTGTAAGGAATCCCATACGTTTTGAAGCAAAGGGCATCGGCATACTTTGTATAGGCCTTGAAGATGGCAATCTCAGCTACCCCGACCCGATCCTGCTCTCCCGTTCCAATGCCCATGGTCACCCCATCTTTGACGTAGATGACTGAGTTGGAGGTGATTCCCTGTTCAACGGCCCAGCCGAAGATCATATCTTCATACTCTCCCTCCGTTGGCATTCGGGAAATGGTATACTGTTTTCCCTTATAGGAAGCAGCTGCGGGCTTTAAATCCTCTTTCGTGGTGATGGCGTTGATGGAAGATTGCTGCACGATGATTCCGCCGTCCATGAGGGATTTGAAATCCACGAAGCGGAGGTTCCGATACTGCTCCAACCGATCGATCCTTCGAATCCGAATGATCCTCAAATTTGATCGTTTGGCCAATATCTCCACGATCCCTTCCTCATATTCCGGAGCCACGACCACCTCAAGGTAGTTCTGATTGATCATTTCAGCCGTGGGTTTATCGATGGGTCGGTTAAAGGCCGCACAACCCCCAAAAGCAGCGATCCGGTCGGCCATATTGGACCTCTCGTAAGCCTCTGAAAGGGATCCCCCATATGCAACACCACAGGGATTATTGTGCTTCATAATGGCCACAGCCGGCTTTTTCATTAAGAATTTCAATATATTGAGGGCATTATCCACATCAGTCAAGTTGATTTTTCCCGGATGCTTTCCGGACTGGATCATGTCCTCATCCCTGATGTCGCTGACCAATCCAAAATCGGGGCCAATAAAGTGACAATCGCCGAGGACCAAGTTCCCATTGACCAACTCGTATAGCGCGGCCTCCTGCCCCGGGTTTTCCCCATACCTCAGTCCTTTTTCGATGAGTTGCTGCGACGCAGGATCAGGGAGTTTCCAGGTCCTCTTTCGGTAGAGAAGTCGATGCTTGCCGAACTGGATGCTCATCTCATCGGGAAAATGATCCTCCATGATGGTCCTATATATCTTCTTATATTCCTCCATTGACTTCCCCTCAGCGTGTCTCTCCTCTTAAACAATGATAAGCTATCCTTCTCTTATAATCAAGAATATTTCCGATAAAACTCAGAACAGTCCGGTAACAGGAAATATTCCTTTAAAGACACGTATGGGCTATACTGAGTAAGTGGATGCGAGATGGAAATCGAAAAGGTTTACTATAACGAGAAATATCTGCCGAAAGTGGAAAATGGGAATCCATGGATCCATCGTGGGGAATTGATGGGTCCCATTGACCATATCGAACCGGGTTCGCTGGTAGAGGTTTTCACATCGAAGGAGGATTTTGTGGGAAAGGGCTACCTTAACCCCAAATCGGCAATTGCCGTCCGGTTGCTCACCCGCCGACCGGATGAGGAGATCGGGAGGGATTTTTTCAGGAAGAGGATAGAACAGGCAAATGAGCTGAGGATGCGGATTTATCCGCAACTGACCTCCTACCGAGTCGTTTACGGGGAATCCGATGGGCTTCCAGGTTTAATCGTCGACCGCTACGGAGATATCTTAGTCCTCTCCTTTACTACAGTGGGTATGGAGCATTGGAGGACTACCATCATCGAGGAAATATCAGAGATATTTGCACCGAGAGCCATCGTCTTGCGAAACGACACCAAGCTTCAACTCAAAGAGGGGTTGGCTCTCGAAAAAGGGGTGATTGTAGGCGAACTTCCGAAAGACATCGTGATCCAAGAACACGGATTGTCCTATTACGTTGATGTCATGGAGGGGCGTAAAACGGGCTTCTTCTTCGATCAAAGGGAGAACCGGGGGATACTGGCTCGCTTCATTGAAGGCGCAACGGTACTGGACTGCTACACCTATACCGGCGCATGGGCGTTAACTGCGGCTTTACATGGTGCCTCTCGGGTATGGGGGGTTGACAACGACATAGGAGCCATTCAGTTGGCCCAAAAGAACGCCACATTGAACGGCATACATAATTGCAAATTCATTGCTATGGAGATGGATCAATATATCCAGCAAGCGGCCAATATGGTAAGAAGGTTTGGGTGTATCATCTTCGATCCCCCGGCCTTTATTAAGACGAGGAGGAACTTCGCCCAGGGCCTTGAGGGCTATCTGAGGAGAAACGCCGAGGCGATGAAGCTAATTGAGCGCGGGGGGTTTTTCGTCACCTCATCCTGTTCCTCCTACCTTTCCTGGGATGCTTTTTTGTCCATGATCCACAGGGCCTCGCTCAGGGCAGGGAGGACGATTCGAATCCTGAGATACGGAACTCAAGCCCCAGACCATCCAATCCTTCCGGCATTGAAAAAATCTGCATATCTGAAATGTCTCTTCCTTCGGGTGGATTGATCAAGCTCATCTTATGAAAGAATCATACAACGGGAAAAAAGGAAGATTGACTGGGTCTTGCGAATTTGTTAAAAACGGGTTATTCAAGGGAGTCCAAGATTTCCCATCCGTTAGTTGCCCCGGAGGAGAAAATTTAACCAGGGGAGAGCTTTCTTGATTCGATATATCGGCCTCTTTTTCTCCATCGCTCTGGCATTTTGGGTCTACCTTGACGCCAAGAAAAGGGGTAAAACCCCGGGTAAGGCCCTGGCCTGGGCAACAGGAGTTCTGTTATTGTGGGTCGTTTTTTTCCCCCTTTGGTTACTTACCCGACCTAAAGAAGTACTGGGGGAGGATGCATTCGAACACATGAGGGTCTGTCTGAGCTGTGGGGGATATATAGATCGTGAGGCTTCCTTTTGTCCCCATTGCGGCCATCGCCTTTCATAAGAACGAAGTTCCTGGAAATCACTGCAGAGGGCCCCTTTCGGGCACCAGTACTTATGGGGATAGGATAATGGAACGGGGGTACCGGGCCAAGGACATTTCCAGGCTTTTTGGGTTTAGCGAGGGCCAAATCAAATCATGGCACCGAAGCGGACTTGTCCCCCATGTACACATGGAAAATGGGGAGCCCGTCTTTGGATTCAGGGAGCTTTTCTGCTTTAAGGTCATGAGGGATCTCATGGATAAAGGTATCACCCCGAGGCGGATGAGAAATTATTTGGGTCAACTTAAGAGGTTCCTGCCGGAATCCGAAAGACCACTAACCGAACTCAAGTTCACCATTGAGGGAGGGAAACTTCTCGTTTGCAAGGAGGGTCAGACCTTCGACCCTCGGGGACAACTCCATATGGACTTCTCCATAAAAAAGCCGAAGGCTGTGGTTTCTATCGATCGAAGGAGACGGAACTTCTTGAAGGCCTCACAATACGAAGGGGATGCTTCTCCGGAACGCGCCATCGCGGAGTATAGGCACCTCCTGGACCGTGAACCCGAGAATGCAGACTTCATGGTGAACCTCGGCAATGCCTACTATGGGATGGGCGATACGGAGAGGGCTCGCCATTGGTATCTCAAAGCCCTGATGGTGGACCCAGACCACGTGGAGGGAAATTATAATCTCGCCAACCTCATGGACGAGCAGGGGGAGGTCGAAACTGCCATCGTATTCTATCTCAAGTCCATCAAGAGGGAAAGAACCTTTGCAGATGCCCATTTCAACGTAGCGATCTGCTTCCATAAACTGGGAAGGCTCGAAGAGGCCAAGAGATATCTCACCTCTTACCTGAGATTCGATTCCACCAGTGAGTGGGCAAAAATAGCGTTGGAGCTGCTCAGTTTGTATTGATATCATGGGATATCTCGCGCTAGGATAAAACTTGATTGTTGATCTTGCCTATTGGATATTTTTGTGGCCGATGACATTGCGAATGTTTAAAGATGGAACAAGGCGGGTTAAATTTTGGTGGCTTTCCGTGAGTTATGAGCGAGGAGGTTAAGACACTTTTAATCCGTAACGAGAGGCTTTCATGAACAAGGGATTATCAAAAAACACTGAAGACCTGACGTCTGATGAAGCCATGATAGAAATCAGCGATGTGCACAAGTGGTTTGGCGACTTCCATGTCCTTCGGGGCATAAACCTGACCGTCCACAAAAGGGAACGTATCGTCATCTGCGGCCCTTCAGGGTCTGGAAAATCAACCCTAATCCGTTGTATCAATCGCCTGGAGGACCATCAACGGGGCCAGATCATTGTGGATGGTATCGAGCTCACCAATAACATAAAGAATATCGAGAAAATCCGCGCGGAAGTGGGCATAGTTTTTCAGCATTTCAACCTCTTCCCCCACCTGACAATCGTTGAAAACCTGACCCTCGGGCCCATCTGGGTGCGGAAGGTCCCCAAGGCCGAAGCTGAAGAGACGGCCATGTATTTTTTGGATAAAGTGCATATTGCTGAACAGGCACGAAAATATCCAAACCAACTTTCAGGAGGCCAACAGCAGCGTGTCGCCATTGCCCGCAGCCTCTGCATGAATCCGAAGGTTATGCTCTTTGATGAACCCACCTCTGCTCTTGACCCCGAAATGATCAAGGAAGTGCTGGACGTCATGATCGAACTTGCTCAAGAAGGCATGACCATGATTGTGGTGTCGCACGAAATGGGCTTCGCCAAGAGCGTGGCCCACAGAGTGCTTTTCATGGACTTTGGTCAAATTGTCGAGGGAAATACGCCGAAAGAGTTCTTTGAAAGCCCCCAACACGAGCGGACCAGACTCTTTCTCAGCCAGATTTTGCATTGAAATGATCAGAGCTTCCACCTTGAATAAGGCCGGTGGGTGAAGCCTAGAGATCGATTTTGAAAGGACTTCGGTGAGGGGGGATCGTGGAGATCTCCATATTTCAGGTCCTCTTAACTCTTCTCTTTGCCGTTTTTGCGTGCATTATCGTGAGGATGGGGCTGTCCACCCCGAGAGTACAGCACTTTCGAAGGGGGCCGGATGAGGATCCGACACCGCGGTATCGTGAAGGATCGATTGCGCATCTTCATCAGCCCCTTTATCAACCAGCAGTTCATCTATTCGGGCAGACGGGTTGACCTCTCTTCCGTTATGGCGGGTCATATTGTGGAGATAAGGGTGAGAAAAGTCCCTCTTTTTTGGTGTGTGGGCTGAAAGTTCTGGGATCTGCTCGGAAGGGGTTTCGGTCAATCCTCCCGCTGATATTCCTGGGGTTCTTGACCCCTTTTCTCCATCGACTCCTTGAGTTTTCTGGCCGTCAGGAGGCCTTCCTTCAGGGCATCTCTATTGAGCTTCTCCGTCCCCTTGGGAACTCTTGCGAGGACCGCCGTCTCCATGGCCTTGGGGGAGATGATGTCTATAAACTCCGTTATTGCGCCCAAGGAGATGGTGTTGGCGACGATCTCCTTGCGAAATTTCTCCCTGGCTATCTTGGTGAAGGGTATCTGGATGGCTTTGCTGGTGGGAACCTGATTTACGAAGGTTGAGTCGACGATGAGAATCCCGTCTTCCTTGAGGTCACGATAGTATTCGTCGCAAGACTTTTGGTTCATAGCCAGAAGGAGGTCGAGCTTGATGGCTTTGGGGTAATCGATCTCCTCGTCGCTTGCGATGACCTCGGCTTTGCTTGCTCCCCCCCTCGCCTCGGGTCCATAACTCTGGGTTTGGGCCACGAACTTTCCTTCGTAAAGACCTAAAGCCTCGGCGAGGATAATTCCACTCAGTATGATTCCCTGGCCCCCTGAACCGCTGAGGCGTATCTCGTATCGTTTAGCCATGCCTTTTAAAACAGGTCTGCGAAACGGGCCTCCCGTTATCCCGCAAAGGAGGATAACCCCTCCTTCGCCCGTTCCTTAACCTTATCGTACTCATCCTGATAAATGGGGAGCTCCTTGTCTACTAAAACTCCGGTGATAATCTTCCCCTCGAGCTCTTCGGGTTTCATCCGTTTTGCCCGTTGTACCGTCACGGCATTGTCCCTTTGCCACTTCATCATGTCCACAGCGGAGCCCAAGAGATTTTGTTTGCCATATTGGACATGGCAGTGGCTGATTACCTCAACGACGCCGAATCCCTTTTTTAGGATCGCCCTCTCCATCAAGCCATCCAAGAGTTTTGCATGGTAAACTGTTCCCCTTCCCACAAATACCGCCCCTGCCGTTACCGCCAATTCCGAGATCTTGAATTCCTGCTCGATATGGATATAAGGGGCCGTCGTAGCACTCATACCATAAGGGGTGGTGGGCGAGTACTGCCCCCCGGTCATGCCGTAAATGCTGTTGTTAACGATGATGGCCGTCAAGTCGATATTTCGCCTGGCCGCATGGATGAAGTGATTCCCACCGATGGCCATGGCGTCGCCATCGCCCATGATGACGATGACGGTGAGGTTGGGGTTGGCCAGTTTGATTCCCGTGGCAAAGGTGAGGGCCCGTCCGTGAGTGGTATGGAGGGTGTTGAAATCAACATAGACGGGCATCCTTCCGGAACAGCCGATGCCAGAGACCAAGACGATATCATCCTTTTCGTAGCCGGTCCGGTCGATGGCCCGTATCAAGGCACCCAGTATGATTCCCGTTCCACAGCCGGGACACCAGACATGGGGAAACTTCTTGTCATGGCGAAGGTATTTATAGATGAGCTTGGTGACTTCTTGCATCAAGACACCTCCCTAATCCCCCTCAATATCTGCTCCGGGGTAATCGTCAATCCATCAACCCTGTTTATGGTACTCACCTTTGCCTTTCCCTCATTCACCCTCTTCACTTCTCGGGAGATCTGGCCCATGTTAATCTCCGGAACGATGACAACTTTTGTCCTTTCGATGACCTTCTCGATGGCTACCCTCATGAATGGCCAGAGGGTCATCAATTTGAGCAATCCCACCTTCATACCCCTTTCCCTGGCATTGATTACCGCCCTCTGGGCTGATCTGGCCACGGTACCATAGGCGATGATGGCGATATCGGCATCTTCCAGCTGAAAGGACTCGCCCATCTGGATCTCTGGCAAGCCAAGGGTAATCTTGCGATGAATGCGATCCATGAAGGGGCCGATTTCGTCGGGCCTTAATGTGGGAAATCCCCGGATATCATGGGTGAGGCCAGTCACATGAAACCGATAGCCATCGCCAAAAGCAGCCATGGGGGGAACACCTTGGGTGGTATCCTCGTAAGGGATGTACCATTCCGGTGGCATGGTGGGTCTGATCCGGTCGATCACCTCCACCTCCTCTGGGCGAGGGAAGGTGAGCTTCTCCCGCATATGCCCAACAACCTCGTCAAAGACGACGATAACGGGGGTCCGATATTTCTCGGAAAAATTGAAGGCCTTCACGGTGAGGTCGAAACACTCTCGCACGGTGGAAGGGGCTAAGACGATGATGGGGTGATCACCATGGGTACCCCATCTGGCCTGCATCACATCTCCCTGAGAGGGATAAGTGGGAATTCCCGTGCTGGGGCCTCCCCTCATGACGTCCACGACAACACACGGCACTTCGGCCATACACGCATATCCCAGGTTCTCTTGCATGAGGGAAAACCCCGGGCCGCTGGTCGCCGTCATCGACTTTACTCCCGCCAAAGAAGCACCTATGATGGCCCCCATACTCGCAATTTCGTCCTCCATCTGGATAAAGGTTCCATCAACCTGAGGAAGCTTGACGGACATGATCTCCGAGATCTCCGTGGCGGGAGTAATGGGATACCCCGCAAAAAAAAGGCATCCGGCATACAATGCCCCTTCCACTACGGCTTCGTTCCCCTGCATCATGAATTCCCTAGGTTGTCTCTTTTTCATTCCGCCTTTCAATTCTCCTTCTTTTCCTGCTACTTTCCACCGTGATGGCGAAATCTGGACATCGAATCTCACACCATCCGCATCCCGTACAAGCCTCCAAATCCTTCACGAAGGGATAGCCCTCCTCATTGATGGCCAAAACCCCTTTTGGGCAGAAAGCGACACATATCCCGCAAGCCTTACACCACGCCTTGAAGATATCGATCCTCCTCACAGCCCGCCTCTTTGGTTTGGGCTGCGTATCTTCCACGGCCTCCCTTACTCCTTCTGAAACATTACCTACGTTTTCTGCTTTCATCCCTTTCCCCTATCCCATACTAAATCATACATCATGCCCTTTAGGGTGTCAATTTTGTATGAAACGGGGCCTTGCGGGTTTTCGCAGTAAAAAAACCAAGAAATATCAAATAGTTACAGAGTGCAACGGGACGAGCTAAGTTCAAACGATTCCCGGGAAGCCAAAGTTCCGCCCCGTGATGGCAGTAATCCCCATGAAAAAGGAAAGCATGTTTGCCCCCTTCTTAACTGGGTTGAATCAGCCCTTCTAGGCTACAATCGTTGATCTTTACCTATCCGGCTGTCCTTAAGACCTCTCTTCTGACGGCCAGTTTTTGGACGAGATAGATCGAGCCGAAGATGAGGAAACCCAGGATCCTGAAGGTTGTATGGGGCCAAAACAGTCCGATTGTGGCGAGGCCTACCAAACCCCTCTCCCAGAGGAAGAGCTTGCGGGTAAAGTGCCCCTCCATGGCGACGGTGAAGGCCAAGAGCCCCAGGGTGGCGCTCACAGCGGTAATGAGTACCTCGTGGAGAGGTCCCTCAAACAGCAGGGGTGTGTAAGCGAAGAGGAACGGGATGATGTAAAGGCCCTTGGCCAATTTCCACGCGGCAAAGCCAGTTTCCATGGGCTTTGATCCTGCTATTCCCGCTGCGGAATAGGCGGCCAGACAGACCGGGGGGGTGACATTTGCATCCTGACTATACCAAAAGATGATCATATGGGCGGCCAACAAGGAGATTCCCAACTGCTGCAAGGCGGGGCCGGCCAAAACGGCCAGAAAGATGTAAGAGGCGGTCACCGGCAGCCCCATCCCCAGCACGAGGGAGGCCAGCATCACCAGAATGATGGCCCAGAAGAGATGACCGCCGGAAAGCTCGATGACCATCCCGGAGAAGGTGACCCCCACTCCGGTGATCCCCACGATTCCGATGATGATCCCGGCGCAGATGAGAATGGCGGCGGTGGACACGCTGTTCCTCGCGCCTATGTAAAGGGCGTCCAGGATATCCCTCAATCCCATACGCGTCTCCTTGCGAGACCAGCTCACCGCGACGATGGAGAACATCCCTATACAGGCGGCATAGGTGGGGGTAAACCCCCTGACCAGAAGCAGGACCAACAGCGCCACGGGGATGAGGAAAATCGCCCCTTCTTTGAGGACCTCTTTGAGATCGGGGATTTCCTCCTTACTCATGGGCTTCATTCCCATCTTGAGAGCCTCGATATGTACGAAGTAACCCACCGAGAGGAAGTACATCACGGCAGGTATCGCGGCCACCCCAATGATCTTGAGGTAGGAGATCCCGGTCCACTGGGCCATGATGAAGGCCCCTGCCCCCATGATAGGGGGCATTAATTGTCCTCCAGTGGATGCGGCCGCCTCCACGCCTGCGGCAAAGTGAGGTCGGTATCCTATCCTCTTCATCAAGGGGATGGTGAAGGAGCCCGTGGCCACGGTGTTGGCCACCGCGCTGCCCGAGACCGACCCCATGAAGCCGCTGGAGATTACCGCGATCTTGGCGGGACCACCGACCCGGCGGCCGGTCAAAGCCCGGGACAGTTTAATGATAAACTCCCCCGCCCCTGACTTTAACAGGAAGGCCCCGAAGAGGATAAACAGGAACACATAGGTTGCCGAGACGGTGCAGACGATGCCGAACATCCCCTCATCGGTAAGGTACATGCGATAGAGTAGCCTCCCCAGTGCCACCCCCCGATAGTGAAAGGAGCCGGGGATGTATTTACCGAGAAAGAGGGCATAAGCGAGAAAGGAGATGGAGAGAAGGGGGATGATCGGCCCAGCAGCCCGATAGGTACCAATGAGGAGGATAGGGATGGCGATGGCCGCAAAGATGTAGTCCCTCATGATGGGGACAGAACCCCTCTCCAGATGGAGCTCCTCCTCGAAGAGGACGATATAGGCCGCCACGGCACATACGAGGAGGGCAAAGAAGACATCCAAGGGGAACCCCTTTTGGGGTTTTCTCGTAAACAGGGGATAGAAGAAGAAGGCCAAAACCAGGATGAACCCGAGGTGAACGGCATTGCGGTAAATCCCTGGCATCACCCCAATGGTGTTCACCCAGATGTGGAAGAGGGAGGCAATGATTCCTATGATATAGACAACCAAATTCCATTTTCCCGGGAGTTCCCGAAAAGCGGTGGTAACCTCGCCTCTATCCTCCAGGCCTTTGACCTCCTCTTTCTTCCCTTCCTCTGCCATAGGGTCCCGTCGGATGACCATGAGAAAAGCGCGGGTCATGGCCCCCTTTCGGGGGCCATGACCCGCGTCCAGTCCCTTAACCTCCCTCTGGCGGGACAAGGTTCTCGGGTATCTTCAGCCCCTTCTCCTGATAGTATTTGTAGGCCCCTCGATGCAGGGGAGCGGGCAGGCCGCTGAGGGCATTATCCAGCGTTATGAAGGCCCCCATCTTGTGGACTTGCTTCAGGTAGCCAGGGTTATCAAAGAGCGTCTTGGTGAGAAGATAGATTGCCTCCTTGTCAACATCCATCCGTACCCCGAGGAAATTAGGCTGAGCAATGCTCGGTATCGGCTTTGTCTGTCCCGGATACATATTGGCCCGGATGACGTAACGAAAACCCGGATAGGCGGTTTTCTCATTAATCTGTTTCAGCTGTTCGTCGGTAAACTCCAGGATTACCGCCTTCATCCCCGGGGTGGCGAAGACATCGGTTACCGCGGCCACCGGGGGACCGGCAACGAGGTTGGCGCCTTCTATTCTTCTATCCTTCATCGCCTTGGCCGACTCAAAATAACCCAGGTACTCCCCCTTGACATCCTCCCTCTTCATGCCGAGCCCTTCCATGATGGTAAGCCCGGACCTCTCAGTGCCGCTTCCGGCCCTGCCGATGGAGAACCTGAGTCCTTTGATATCGGTAACAGTACCCGTTTTCACCTTGTCTTTATAAATCACGAAGTGCTCCACATTGGGCCAGAGCATGGTGATGGTGCGCAGTTCCTTATACGGCTTCCCCTTGTAAATCCCGATGGCGTTCCAGGCCATCTTTCCGAAGAGCCCCTGGAGGATGGCCAGATCCACCTCCTTCCCCTTGAGCATGTTGACATTCTCCCCTGAACCAGCGGAGGTGATGGCCTGCACCATAATCTTATGCTTGTCTGCCAGCTTGATGCTCCAGAGGGAGGCCATGCCGACGCCAATTGGATAGTACGTCCCCCCCGTGGTGGCTGTGGCGATAACCAGGGAAATGGGTTTCTCGTTTTGGGCCAATGCAACTCCCCCGATGGAGACCGCCACCAAAGCACAAATTAGGGATACAGTGAGTATTTTGGATAGGTATCGACTATACATTTCCTTCCCCCTTTCATTAGGGTTTTTGGATCAAATGTGTTGGCTTTTTCACCTCCCTTCCTTTGGTATTTTCGTCATCATATGTAATTCATGAGCCGAAGTCAAGGAAATTGAGATCTGGAGTTTCCTCAGTCTTTAGGGGCATTCCGTTGTTCCTGAGCGTAATCTGCTGGAGAAGGGTCACTTCGGAACAGGTCGTTGCCCTGGTTCTCTGGAGCGGGAAGTTATTCAGTGCTGCCGTGCTGCAGCCAGAAAGGGGAATGAGGTTAGAGGTTGGGGGCTGAAGGAGAAATGCCAAGTGACAAATAACGCAAAATGGACACGGACACGAAGCACGAACACGAGAGTCAATGTCAAAGTTCAAAGTTGGGAATCCTTGGAAAATTGGAAAAACGAACTCTGAGCGAAAGGGAATTTGGGCAAGGGGCCGCAGAGCTTTGAAGCGAATGGACTGGGAAGTTCCCTGCTGAAAGCAAAGGGGGTACCTTTGATTTTTCGGGTTAAGCTTGTATAATGTGATGAAAAAGAGAATCGAAATGGGGTCTTAAGGTGGAGATATTAAGGGGGAAAGAGATCATTTTGGGTGTGACGGGGGGGATTGCGGCGTATAAGGCCGTTGAGCTGGTTCGGGAGTTGACCAAAGGGGGGGCACGGGTGCATGTAGTCATGACCAGAAATGCTCAGAAGTTTATTACTCCACTCACGTTTCAGACCCTTTCGGGCAATCCCGTCCAGACAGACCTTTTTTCCCTGGTTGAGGATTCCAAGATAGGTCATGTGGCCTATGCGGATATGGCCCATCTAGCGGCGATTGTTCCCGCTACGGCCAATATTATTGGGAAGGTGGCACATGGCATCGCGGATGACTTTCTTTCCACTATGATCATGGCTACCAAATCGGCGGTACTGTTCGCCCCCTCCATGAATGTGAATATGTGGGAAAGTGTGGTGGTCCAGCAGAACGTGGCCACATTGAAGAAGGCCGGTTATTACTTTATCGGTCCAGAAGAAGGGGATTTGGCCTGCGAGGTCATCGGGCAGGGGAGATTGGCGGCGGTGGCGGATATTGTGGAGCGCATCGAAGACCTCTTGGTGAAAAAGGACATGGATGGAGATCGTATTCTCATAACTGCAGGCCCAACCCATGAGCCCATCGATCCGGTTCGTTTAATTACAAACCGATCTTCAGGAAAGATGGGATTTGCCCTGGCGAAGATGGCCCGAAGGAGGGGGGCGGATGTAAGCTTGATTAGTGGCCCCACAGATCTTCCCGTTCCGCGGGGAAATTTTCGGTTCATTTCGGTGGGGACGGCTTCCGAGATGCGAGAAGCAGTATTGGAACAGTATAAGGAGTGTTCCGTTATCATCAAGGCCGCAGCTGTTTCCGATTATCATCCAAAATTTGTGAGCAAGCAAAAGCTGAAGAAATCGAACGCCTCTGTCTTCCTTGAACTGGAGAGAAACCCCGATATTATCGGGGAGGTCGGATCGCTTAAGGGAGATCGTGTCTTGGTAGGATTCGCTGCTGAAACGCAGGATCTCATCGCAAATGCCAGGAAAAAATTGAAGGAGAAGCATCTGGACTTGATTGTCGCTAACGACGTTAGCCGATCCGACTCGGGGTTCGCAGTGGACACCAATAGAGTGATCCTTATCGACTCCCAGGGGAAAGTGGATCGCCTTCCATTAAAGAGCAAGGACGAGGTGGCAGATATTATCCTCGACAGGGTCGTTCAGATTTTGAAGGGAAAGGGTGGCCGGAGACGGAAGCCTTAGGATGAGTTCTTTATGGAAGATCGTGCAAGGGCAAAAGGGATGCTACTGGTTTTTCTCGGGCTTTTCATTTTGAGCTTTGGTTTTCGGTGATTTACCGGCAGGTTTTCCCGCCTCTTTTTCGCCTTTCTCCCCTTTCTTTCTGCTTTCAGAAGGGTAATCGTTTACGTAGAATCCCGATCCCTTAAGGATGAAATTCGAAGGCGAAATGATTCTCCTCGCCTGTGCCAAACACTCTGGGCAAGCGGGGTTGGACTCTTCGTCTAGCTTATGGAAAACCTCGAAGATATTATTACACTTTTGGCATTGATATTCATAGATTGGCACGGAGTCACCTCAGTGCAAAACTAGGCCATTTATCATAACGGCGCATTCTGAATCTCCCTTCGGAGCTTGGTCAACGCCTCTTTCTCTATTTGTCTAATCCTTTCCCGTGACAGTTGAAATGTATCTCCAATTTCCCGCAAAGTCAAAGGGTTGTCGCTCATGATACGGTGAGTGATGATGTATCTCTCCCGTTCGCTCAACCTGGCGAGGGCATTTGAGATCTCGTTCTTCTGGATCTGGGAATCCTGAGATCGAATCAGCATGTCTTCCTGATCGGGAGAATCATCGGAGAGGAACGCCAATGGGGTTAATTCTTGATCCTCATCGAAGGGGAGATCCAATGATAGGTCCCTTCTGCCCATACGTTGCTCCATCTCATGGATCTCCTCCTCTTTCACCCCCAAATCCTTCGCGATTTCCTCATAAGATTGTGGATGATCTCCTTGGGGAGCTTCTAATAACCTTCGAACTTTTCCCAGTTTGTAGAACAATTTCTTCTGGGCTTGTGTGGTTCCGATTTTAACGAGACTCCACGACTTTATGATGAAATTTTGAATGTATGCCCTGATCCACCAGACGGCATAGGATATGAAACGATATCCCCTACGGGGATCGAATTTCTTAACAGCCATCATCAATCCGACGTTTCCTTCCTGAATCAGGTCCAGAAGTTTAAGCCCATAATTCTTATACTCCAAGGCGATCTTGACAACAAATCGGAGATTTGATGTAATCAATTTGTGGGCTGCCTCAATATCACCTTTCTCCCGATATTTCAAGGCCAATTCGAATTCCTCTTCGGGTGAAAGGATAGGCAATTGGTTAATCTGAGCCATATAGAGATCGAGGGCATTGCTGACAACTGGAAGGCGAGACATTTCCTATTCCCCCCTATTATTAGCACTCTTCTTATGTGAGTGCTAATAATGTAACCACTTGATACTAAAAATGCAAGCCCCAAATAGAGGAGTTTTCCATAGCAATATTCAAATGTGAGCTAATATTGTTTCTTTTTTTAATATTTCACAGAATATTTTGAAATTCCATCGATTTTTAACCATTTTCAATCGAACAAAGGGTTCTTTGAAAAGATATCTACCGGTTTTAATCGGGAGGAGTGGTAAAGATGGAAGAAGAGGAGAAGGAGAAAGAGGGCAAGGGGTTTATCGTAAAGGACAAAAGGCATTTCTATCAGCAAGAGGGAGAGCGGGCCGCCGGCGAAGAGGAGAAAGGTAAGGAACCACGGGCTGACAAGGCGAGGTTAAGACGAGAGGAGCGGAAAAAGGAAGCCGAGAAAAAAGAGGAGAAAAGAGAGGAGGGGAAAGAAGAGAGAGAAGAGAGCCAAAGGCGGGAGGTTCCCCTCCCCGAGGTTACCTTTTCCAATTTTGTCTTTTCTCTGACCACTCAAGCTCTCATCCAACTAGGTGAGATTCAGGACCCAGAATCGCAGAAAACCATGAAGAGCCTCCCCTTGGCTAAACAGACCATCGATCTCATCGGGATGTTGAGGGAAAAAACCAGCGGAAATTTGGCAAAGGAGGAGGAGGCTTTGATTGACAGCGCATTATACGATCTCAGGATGAGGTATGTGAAGGCATCGGAGTAGCTCGAATCTCTTTTCCGAAAAGCCCTCCTTCCCCCCATAGCCTGAGAGCATCAACGGATGGTGAATTCCGATAATGAACCTCCCCACCTCATGAGCTCACTTTCCAATCCCGTAACAGTTGCACAACGAGCCTCACTCCCACGCCCGTTGCCCCCTTCGGGATGTAAGGCCTATCCTTCCCTGCCCAGACAGGACCGGCGATATCCAGGTGAACCCATGGGTATTCCCCCACGAATTTCTTGAGGAAAGCACCCCCGGTAATGGTCCCCGCGGGCCTCCCCCCTACGTTCTTTATGTCAGCGACTTCGCTCTTTAGCTGTTCCTCGTATTCCTCCCATAGGGGCAGTTCCCAAACCTTTTCGCCCGTTCGATCCGCAGCTCTGCTGACTCTTGCCTTGAGCTCTACGTCATTTCCCATCATTCCCGTCACGTTTTCACCCAGGGCGATGATACAGGCTCCGGTAAGGGTTGCCAGGTCGATGATGGCTTTTGGTTTGATACGCTGCGAATAGGCCAAGGTATCGGCCAAAATCAGTCTTCCTTCCGCGTCGGTGCTGATGACTTCAATGGTCTTTCCGGATAGGGAGTTGAGTATATCTCCGGGACGGTAAGCCGAACCGCTGGGAAGATTCTCCGTTGCGGGGATCAGGGCAACAAGATGGAGGGGGAGCTCGAGCTGAGATGCGGCTTGAATGACCCCTAGTGCTGCCGCTCCTCCTCCCATATCGTGCTTCATCTTATCCATGTTTTCCGACGGCTTAAGGGATAATCCGCCGCTGTCGAAGGTAATTGCCTTTCCAATAACCACAACCGTATCGGGGCCCCTCTTTGGAGGTTTGTATTCGAGGATGATAAATTTAGGGGATTCACGGCTCCCCGAAGCCACAGCGAGGAGTGCTCCCATTCCGAGGTCTTTCATCTCTTCCATGTTGAGGACTTCCCACTTGAGGCCGTTATTCTCCGCGACATCTTTGGCCACCTGAGCCAACATCGAGGGAGTTTTCCGATTCGCCGGTCGAGAGACCAAATCCCTGGCGAGATAAACCGCCTTCGAAATGATCTCAGCGGCGTCCACGGCATTTTGAATACGGGAGATCTTTTTTTCGTCGGGGGTAACGAGATGGACCTGCTCAACCTCTTTGATCTTCTCCCTTTCCTCGGTCTTGAACTCGTTGAACTGGTATAGCCCCAGGTGGATTCCCTCGACAAGCCCCTGGGAAAAATCTTCGAGGCTGATTTTCCGCTCCCCCCTGAGGTACGGACACAGGGAAAACTCCCTTATCCCCTTATCGCGAAGAAATCGGGCAGCCTTGGAAACGGTGCCTCTCCATTTATCTAAATGAAAATCCCTTCTTTTCCCCAGTCCCATCAACAGAATGCGTTTGGCGGGAGTGGCTCCCTTGGTATAGATCAGGGCGTGTTGATAAAGTTCCCCTTGGAAGTCCCCGCTTTGGAGGATCTCAGATATGAGGCCGCCAGAAGCATTGTCCATCGCTTCTGTCTCCCGTAAAAGCTTTTCGTCCCCTTCGAAGTGAAATGCCACGACTGCCTCCGATGGGAAGGCTTCGAGCCTGCCTCTTTGTATGATTACCTTCATTGTTCAACTCCCCCAATCCTTAACACGCTTCGGAAATCCAATGCATATCGAGTTCATGCTTCGGATGCGGTATCCTCGAAATAAACCTCGATAGACATATTTCCTACTGTCTTATAATGCTTTAGTCCATCACATGGAACGGATATAACGTGATGGCAACGACGATAGTGTAGTTTCCATATCGGGGGAAATCGGAAAAACCGGCAGGAAATCAAGGTCTTTTTAGGCAGGTCGTCTTAACCCTCTTTTTCATCGCTTGGCAGCCGGCTAAGCATTCTCACCCCTCCTGGAGGATTACGAAGATATTACCCCCTTTGCGGTTGACCAAAAAGAGTACCCCCCCTTCTTTCCGGTTTGCCCCTGCCATGGCGCGTTGGTAGTCCTCGATGCCCTTAATCTCCTTGCGATTAACCTCAAGAATTACATCCCCAGGTTGGAGCCCGGCATTCTGACCACTGCTTCCAGGCTCGACTTCCACGATTACAACCCCGCGATCAGCTGTGATTCCCCATCTTTGGACCAATTGAGGGGTGATCTCTTCCACCTTAAGACCGAACCACCCTTTCTTAATCTCAGGTACTTCGGCTTCAGCCTTGATTGCGCCGGGCATTTCCTCCGTTTTGACGAGGACCGTCAACTCTTTCCCATCACGGATGATCTTGAGGGTCACCTCTTGGCCCACTTCCTTCTTGAGGACATGTTGAACCAGCTCCCTTGAATTCCTCACCTTCTGGCCGTCAATCTCCTTGATGATGTCCCCAATCTTGAGGTCTGCCCTTTCGGCAGGGCTGTCGGGAAAAATCTTGTTGATGAGAACCCCTTCCTTATCCGACAGTCCAAATTGCTTTCTCAGCTCATGGGTGAGATCTTGTATGCCAATGCCAATCCACGCCCTAATGACCTTGCCACGGCTGATCAATTGTTGGCTGATGGATTTGGCAAGGTTGATGGGGATCGCAAAGCCAATGCCTTGTCCTGGCTGAATGATCATGGCATTAATTCCAATGACCTCTCCCCGAATATTACAGAGAGCCCCACCACTGTTGCCTGGATTGATGGACGCATCGGTCTGAATAAAATCCTCATAGGTTCCCGTTCCAAATCCTGATCTCCCAGTGGCACTGATGACGCCTACCGTTACCGTCTCCTCCAGGCCAAATGGACTACCAATGGCAATGGCCCACTGTCCAACCCGTAGTTTGTCGGAGTCGCCTAAGGTAGCTGGTTTCAGAGTTTCCCCCTTGATTTGAACTACCGCGAGATCCGTTTTGGGGTCGCTCCCCTTAGTCGTCCCATCGAATTCCCTGCCGTCATAGAGCCTTACCGTTATCTTGTCGGCTTCCGCAACGACATGGTGGTTGGTGATGACGTACCCGCTCTCGTCGATGATCACCCCGGAGCCCGTCCCCCTCTGCTTCTGTTTGTACTCCCTTCTGGGCCGTCCGAATCCCTTGAAGAATTCCTCGAAGGGGGATCCCTTGAAGAAGTCCTCCCCAAACCCCTCCCATGGGGAGAAACTCACCGTCCTTTCGCTGAAGATGCTCACCACCGAAGGCTTCACCTTATTGGCCACATCGATAAAGGCTCCTTCCAACGATGTGACTTCCACACCCTCCTTGGTGGAGGGCTGAGACGGGAGTCCCCAATTCAAAAGAATGAAGAAACTCAGCACAATGAAAAGTGCACCGCGATAACGCCTTTTTCTTGGATCCTTTTTCATTTTAACCTCCTTAGACCTTTTCCCTTCTATTAAGATAATCATCAATTGAATAATTGCAAGTCATAGTGAGAGCCAAGAATACCTCAGTTATGAAGGCATCTTGCTATTTTGGTAGTTTTCGGTGAGGCCTTTCCCGTCGACCCAATGGTTCCCCGGTAATCTTGGCCTCCTTAAAGAGAGATCGATAGACCAGGAGGCTCGTCAGGAATGGAAATACGTAATAGATGAGCCGATACAGGATCACGGCAACAATGGCCTCTTCAAGGGGAACCGTGAGGCTGTAATAGACGGCCGCCATGGATCCCTCCATGACTCCGAGCCCGCCGGGAATCAGCGAGAGAATCGAGGCAAAGAGCCCCACTGCAAATCCCACGACGAGGATCTCGGGATCGATGAAGAAATGGAGAGCCAGGAAGCAGAAATAGAGGGTGAAGAGACAGCCAATCCAATCGAGGAAGATGTAGAGGACCGGCGCCTTCAACTTCCCCTTTTTCAGCTCCATCAATTCCATCCCCTGATTGAACTCCGCCTTGAAGGATTTGAGTTCCCCAGTTTCAATCAGATTGTCCCTCTTGGTTGAAAAGAAGGAGTGGATCTTGTTGGTCCATCGGGAGATTCGGTCGATCCAGTTCTCCCGAAACTCCCTGTTGACCACGGATTTGAAGGTCAAGTACGTTATATAGAGGGCAACGAATATGAGAAGACTGGATACGATAAAATTGTAGGTTCGGATTTGTTTTTGTGCGATTAAGGTTGCAAATCCAATCAGGACGAATAAGATCAATATCACGTTCATGATAAAGGTATGAATGATGGAAACGACTATGGTATCGCTGTAGGAAACCCCCTTTTTCTTCAAGAGGTATACCCGAGCGGTAAATCCACCGACTCCTCCCGTGGACAAGACATAATTGATAGATGTCGAGACCCATGAGATAGTGAAGATCTCCAGAAAAGGAAGGCGGATATCCATCAGCTCCAGTATTTTCTTCAGGGAGATAGCGATGAGGAGATAGCTTACGAAGGCAGCGGAGAAGGATAGGCCGAGAAAGTAAGGGTCAAGCCTTGCCGAAATGCGGATCATTTTTCTGATATCTGATACGCTTACCAATACGCCAACTGCGATGAAGACAAAAATACCGATTTTCACCCATCTCTTCGCCTTGACCCCCATGGGCTCTTCTCCTTGATATTCTCCCTGTTGAAGGGTTCCCTTCCAGCCCCTAAAAAGGAGAAGGAGGAATAAATTCATCGAGCTGTTTTCGATCCTCAGATTCCCTCCCTTTCAAGAGCTCTTCCATTCTCCCCGGTTCCAAGTAGGGAGAGATTTGTCGAATCGAATCCATCTCCTTTTCGGGGGTCACATGGATCAAGATAATAAACCTTGAGGGGGCCGTTGGATTTCATTCACACTAAAGCGATGGGTGATCGATTCGGTGAAGGAGGATCCGTTGGAACTCACGGCATCACCGGAACTCGGGTTGGACGTCCCTTATCTCTTGTAACCTCCGCCTCGCCATTTCATTATTAGGATCTAGCTCCAATACCATTTCCCATTCGGCCTTGGCGAAGTCATATTGCCCCCTTCGGGCATAGATCTCCCCGAGAAGAGCATGAGCCTCGATGTGCCGGGGGTTGAGATTGACGGCCTTCAGAAATTCCCTAACGGCATCACTCTCCGCTTTCTTAAACCAATAAGCCAAACCTAAAGCATAATGGATTTCGCCATTTTTTGGATTAATTCGTTCCGCCTCCTTGAAGACCTCCAAGGCCTTTTCGTAATCCCCGAGATATTCCGCATAGGCCATGCCCGCATTATAGAAAAGATCGAATTTTTTCAGCCCCAGCTGGATTGCCTTCTCGTACTCCTCAATTTCCCTGGAATGCATCTCCTTGAAGCCATAGGCGTATCCCAAGTGATAGTGGGCCAAGGCAGAATTGGGTTTCTCACGGATTATCCGTTCGTGGAATTCAATGGCCTTATCCCAATTCCCTTTTTCCAGGTGGAGGTCGGCTTCCTTGTCGCAGATGGTTAGCATCGTAGAGGGAGATCGGGCAAGGTGACCAATGGAGCACCCAGTGGAAAATAAAAACAATACTGCTGCGGCAACTATCCTTCTTCGGTTCATCGTGGTGAAATGCGCATCAGTTTATTGCTATGAGTCAATTATATGAGTTTATTGAAATATTGGCCTCAATGCAAGGAAATTCTCCAAAGGCTCGAAAGTCTGCCCAGAGGACTCCTCTGTGGATAGTAGGCGGGATTTGAAATCCTTGACAATTTGGAAACCGAGATTATATTGACCTTAAGGGGAGAGGAGATGATTTCATAACGCATAATTTCATGAGTAGGAGGTGATCGCTCATGGCAGAGAAGGAATTGACTCCATGGCGGCCATTCGGAGAGTTAAGCACTCTCAGAAGGGAAATGGACAGGCTTTGGGAAAATTTTTTCGGCGAGAGGCCTTTAACAAGGATGTGGGAAAGAGAATGGGCTCCGTCTCTTGATATGTCTGAGAGTAAGGACAATTTTGTGGTGAAGGCGGAAGTTCCGGGGATAGATGCCAAGGATATCGACATTTCCTTGACGGGTGACGTCCTGACCATCAGAGGGGAGAAGAAGCAGGAAAAGGAGGAAAGGGAGGAGGATTATCACCTCGTTGAGAGAAGTTACGGCTCTTTTTCCCGTTCTGTTAGACTCCCAGCAGAGGTGGAGAGCAATAAGATTAAGGCATCATATAAGAATGGGATCCTCAACATCACGCTTCCCAAATCGGAGAAGGTAAAGGCAAAGGAGGTAAAAATTAAGGTCGGATGAGGTATCTTCCTCTCTCCCTCTCCGAGTTCACTTGAAATGACAAAAGTCTTCCTAAACTGAGGATACGCTTCCAACGCCATTGTCTCTATTTCCAGCCCTTCCCCAATGTCGAATGGCCGATAATATCATCCGGATATGTGATCAAGAAGGTTTAAAGGTCCCTGATCCAAGCTCAATGCCCTAAGGGATTTCCTTGAAATATTTCAACTGTCACTTTTAAGGGGGAAAAGATGATCCTCGAAAAATTTAGTTTGAAGGGAAGAAGTGGAATCGTTACAGGTGGTGGATCGGGAATTGGGAAGGGGATGGCTACTGGTCTTGTGCAAGCCGGTGCCGAGATTGTGATTGCAGGTCGGAGGAGAGAGAGATTGGAGGAGACAGCGCGTGAACTCCGACAATTCGGAGGTCCTGTGATTCCCGTCCAAGCCGATGTGTCAAGAATGGATGATATTCGAAGTCTCGTAGATCGGGCAGTGGAGGAGTTTGGGAAGATCGACTTTCTCTTCAACAATGCGGGGACTATTCGGCGTAATCCCCCCGAAGATTTTTTAGAAAAAGACTGGGACGAGGTGATCAATACAAACCTTAAAGGCCCCTTCTTCCTCGCCCAGGCGGTTGCACGGGTGATGATCTCTCAAAAGAGGAAGGGAAAGATTATCAATACCTCTTCCCTCATCGCCATACAGGGGGGGAAGCGAGTTCCACCCTATGCGGCGAGCAAAGGGGGTATATCGCAACTGACCAAATCCATGGCCAATGATTGGGCAAAATATGACATCTTGGTAAACGCCATTGGACCGGGTTGGGTGAACACGGAACTTACCGAGCCGCTTCGCCAGGATAGGGAACGGTTCGCGGAGATCACTGCCCGTATCCCCTTGGGCAGATGGGCTGATCCCGACGATCTGGCAGGGGCTGCAGTTTTTTTGGCCTCCGATGCATCGGACTACATTACGGGACAAACAATATTTATCGATGGGGGCTGGCTCAGCATGTAGAATGTCGATTTAGTTGAGATTTTTTTCGCAGGAGGTGGCATATGTCGGGAAAAAAGCGAAGTATCTCTATCGCATCGAGGATTTACCCCTTGTTCCGCTAACAGAAGAGTCCAAAAGCCGTTTAGTTGCCGGGAAGAACATGCTTGTGAGTTTCATCGAGAATCCCCCGGGTTGCGTATTTCCCCTGCGCAGTCACTCCTCGGAGCAGGTCCTCATCGTGCTGGAGGGTGAGGAGGAACACATCTGGGGTGATGAGAAGTTCTTGATGAAGGCCGGTGATGTCTGCATCCATCCGCCCAATACAGAGCACGGAGGTGAAACCAAGACTGGATTCAAAGGAATCGATATTTTCTCCCTTCCCAGGGAGGACCATCTCGAGAAATTGAACCGGGTTCTCAGGGAAAGAAGGGAGAAGTAACAAGGACAGCGGAGAAGTCCGGCATTACTGGTATTCCCAAGATCTCTGAAAAAGTCGGTCTTCAGGCTCAAAATATTTTTTCGACCATTCTAACGTTAGCTTCACTACAAAGAGCGCTGGGGCGCTACTTCGTTCCCAAAACTCGCCTTTCCGGCTCAAACATAGCATTTGCGGCCGCTTCGCTTCACTAAGAATGGTCACCGAAAAAATCTTAATTGGCGCTCAGAGCTTCCTTTTCCAGGTTTGAATCGTCTCCCCCCCAATACTTGACAGGACGGGGGCATCTTTATATGATGTCGACCGAATGTATCTGCTTCAACTGAGTAAACTGAGGGAAGGGTGTCGTGCGGGTAGGGATGTAGTACAACAATCATGACGTACGGCTCGAGGAGATGCCAGTACCGCAAATCGGCGAAGCATTCAGATTGGTTGCTGAGGCAAGGGACTCCGTTAAGATCATCATCGAGCCCCAAAAGTAGGGGAAAAACGGTTCGGTTGTTTTTTCGTTCTTTCACCGTTTTAGCGGACGAATACATCACTCAAAATCAAGGTGCAAAAGGGATTTTGAAAGGAGGATATTATCATGGACTGGGGAATGGAAAATCGCCTAGCCCGGCTGATTCAGCCAGACGGCCACTGTTTCTTTATACCGATCGATCATGGCTATTTTCAGGGACCCACCCGAAAGCTGGAAAAACCGGGCGAAACCATCAAACCCCTGATTCCTTACGCCGATGCCCTTTTTGTTACGCGAGGAGTGTTACGTTCATGTGTTAATCCGAGGACCAGTCCACCCATTATTCTGAGAGTCTCCGGTGGGACCAGCATCATCGGAAAGGACCTTTCGCACGAGGGAATTACCACGTCGATCCAAGAGATTGTCCGCCTCAATGTGGCCGCTGTTGGTATGTCGATATTTGTGGGAAGCGAGTATGAGCACGACTCCCTCTTAAATCTGGGAAGACTGGTGGATGAGTGTGAGAACTATGGGATCCCGGTCATGGCCGTGACGGCTGTTGGAAAAGAGCTGGAAAAGAGAGATGCCCGCTACCTCGGGCTGTGCTGTCGGATTGCCGCTGAATTGGGTGTTCAAGTGGTTAAGACCTACTGGTGCGAAAATTTTGAGAATGTTGTCAATGGCTGCCCCGTGCCTGTGGTCATGGCAGGGGGACCTAAGTGTGAGACGGAACGTGAGGTCTTCGAATTTGTCTATGATGGCATGCAGAAAGGGGCCATCGGCCTGAACCTTGGAAGAAATGTCTGGCAGCATGAGCACCCGGTGGCCATGATGAAAGCCCTCCGGGCCATCGTTCATGAGAATGCCACTGTGGAGGAGGCGAATGATTTATTCAATTCCCTCCGTGGTGGATGAACTCCGCATCCAATGAAGGGAAAACTCTAAGGAAGCCCTGCGGACTGATATGAGGTGACATGGAGCATTGTGCAATCTTATGCGAAATATCCTTTCCCCCTGGAATCCGAATGACCCTCACCCTGGTATTTGATTTGTTCTGTACCCTTTAATCCTTCGGAATATCCATTTTTCCATGGCTTCCTCTGTCAACCCCCGTAATCTCTTCCTCAGATTGCCAAGGGGAATTTCCGCCCTTGCCGCTGACCTATGCCCTCCAGCGTTGCCCAAATCCCCGAAGAGTTTCGAAGCCATCTTTCCCGTATCCTTACGGTATCCGTCGCTTCGAAGGATAATCACCAGATTATCATCGACCACGGATGATACGATGGTCCAGGAGATATTGTTTACCCTCATGAGAAAATCGGCCAGCTGAACGCAGACATCCGGGTTGTCAATCTCACCCATGTGGACGAAGATCTTGTCTTTAAAGATCTTCATTCTGTCGAAGGCCATTTTAAAATAGTTGAGGATTTCAGGGGAGAATTCGGAAAGCTCGATCTTACGGAGCACGTTTTTATTTGCCCTTGGAAAGAGGTAGCGGAAGGCCCACACATCCTCCGGTCGGCTATCCCGTTCGAAATTGTTGGTATCCGTCTTGATACCATAGAGCAGTGCCGTTGAAAGCCTGATTGTGGGCTTGATCCGCGCGGCGTTGAGGTATTCGGTCATTATGGTGGAGGTTGAGCCATAGCTGGGCCGAATGTCCTTAAAGGTAGCATTATAGCCCTTGACGATGGGGTGGTGGTCGATGATTACGTCGAAGTGATGGTTCTCAAGGATATCGAAATGAGGTGGTTGACCATCCAGAATAGCCGTTCGATTGAACTCGGTAAGGTCAATTTCCTCAATCCTCTCCATGGGGATGTTGAGCAGTTTGATCAAGGCAAGGTTCTCTTGCCGAGTTATTTCACCAACGAAGGCCGTCGTCGCGTATTTGATGGATTTTAGAAGCAGGGTTTTGAGGGCCAGACTGCTGGCGATGGAATCGGGATCGGGCTTGATGAGAATGAGGAGCCGATCCTCGGGGGAAAAGAGCTCCCTCAACTCATGTAGGTGCGATCGCGTTGATTTGAGATCCGGAAATCCGGACAATTCGCTCATCTTAGTCCCCGAGTCTCGCATCTTCCTTACATCCCCTCCGAACAATTCCTTGAGATCTCGGATAATTTTCCCCTCATACGCTCATCTTGAAAATGGGTGGTCTTGAGCACCTCCCTGATTTGATTACACGTATGATGAGCAGATCTTCCGAACGCCTTTGCTCGGAAACCTTTTTTGTAGATATGCATAATTCCTTGCCTGAGGGGGGAAAGATTAGGCTCCAGGTCCAGTTCCTCCACTATTTCCAAAGTCCTCCTTCTCGTAAGTCGTTCTCGTTCAATGCAGGTCGGATTGGGCTTCCGAGATAAGAAGGCGAGGAGCTGGAGGAATGTCTTCAAATCGAAGCCCCGAGACTCGACCTCATTGATGGGCTTCTCCCCCCAGAGTTTCCTCGGACCTTCATGTCCTCCTTCAGACAGATACCAATCCTTCACCAGGCGAAATCCCGCGTGAAAGAGCAGTGCTCCTTGAGTGGTACTGACGGGGGGAAAGCCTTTCATGAGGGTCTCCTGGGTTTCTCGATGGAAGGGGCTTTCATAGGATACTTCGTAGGCGAACATGAGATGGCCTCCAGGAGGCACACGCTCACCCAGGAGATGAAAGATCCCTTGGTCTAATCTCTCCCTTGACAGATGAGTGGCCTTCGGGGGGAGATCTTTGCCCGTGAAGTAGACAATGGGAAAATAGTCCCCAACCTCAATCCAACCCTTAATCCCCCTTCCTCCTCGACTATGGATTCCCTCAAGGACGGGTGTTTCCACCCATTCGCCCCGGGACCTCTTTTGAGAGCTGATCCTCCCCCCTTGGTCTTTGAGGTAAAGGGAGAAATGGGTCCAACCCCCCCGGTATTGAAGGGGCATTAAGTATAACTGGATTTCGTAGTTCTGCATTGAGCGGCCATGAAGGCTCGATAGCGGGGATCCATTTTCCTGGCAATGAAAGCGATCCAATTCGTCTCTCGAGTTTGACGGATTTTATTGCGATTTTGATTTTATCTAAGGATGTGATGAGATGCAATATCACGAAGGGGAATGATAGTCAATTTTATAAGGCTTGGAGTCCCCTGCCTTTAATGGATGTTGATCACATAGGAACTCAGGGTTTGCCCCAGCTGGAATATTGGAATAATGGAATGATGGGAAGACCACATGGAATAGTGGAAAAATGGGCCTATGGATATCATAAAGGCGGAATTTTTCGCGATCTTGGGAGGGGATTTTGACAAGCGGGTTCCAATTCCATTATCTTTATGGAAAATGAAAAAGGAGCATTGGAAATGGCAAAAATGGGATCCTTCACCCTTCTCCTCCACTCCTACATTCCCTACGTCCTTTCGCACGGGACGTGGCCTCACGGCATGGATGGGTGAATGAGGCAGCCTCAGAGACATATATTCCCCTTCTGGAAGTATTTAATCGGTTGGTCGGGGAGGGGCATCTCCCTCAGGTGGTCATCGGGATTTCCCCCGTTTTGGCCGAACAGTTGGCCGCTCCGGCCTTTAAGGAGGGATTGAGAGGCTACTTGAAAAATAGGATTGATGCAGCGAGGAGAGATGGTGAGCAGTTCGCAAAATGGAATTGGTCCGACATGAAAAGAGTTGCCGAGATGTGGCAAGACTTTTTCGCGAATGGTTTGAGACTTTTTGAGGATAAGTACGGCGGTGACTTGATCGCCGCCTTCAGGAGGCTTCAAGACACGGGGGCTCTTGAGATCGTCACCTGCGCGGGAACCCATGGCTATCTCCCCCTTCTTGGGGAAGACTCAGCAATTAAAGCCCAAATCAGGGTTGGGGTGGAAACATACGAAAAACACTTTGACCGACATCCCAGGGGGATTTGGTTGCCCGAGTGTGCTTACCGCCCCCGATATCAATGGAAGTACCCCGTCGACGGGTTTGGAAAGGGGAGGATGAGAAAGGGGATTGAGGAATTTGTCCATGATGATGGAATCGAATATTTTGTTATCGATTCACATCTTTTGAAGGGGGGCAAGGCCAGCCCTTTAGAAGCTGGAAGGGGAAAGTATTCTCCACCTGCGAACCCCGAAAGGGTCACCTCGGAAGGACTGAAGCGAAGGGATAAGGGTTCTCGGATATCAAGAATAAAATATACAATAAATTCAATAAGTTAAAAAAATATTGCTAGTAAAAGCCAGGAAAGTCCAATAACTTTAGCCTTGAATGCGTTGGGAACGGAGGGTGGTAGCAAAGGGATCTTACAACGAGAGATCACCGGAGAAAGTATGCGCGGATGATGAGGTAAGCGATGTAAGCTGAGAGGATGACTAGGCCAGCGATTATCCACTTTTGGGCGAGTTTTCCCTTTCCGCGAGAAAGGGTATCCAGATAATCGGACAGCTTCCAAAAATCCACATCCGATGTTTGGGCGAAACGCAACCTTGCGTGAACCTTATTCTTGAAATCCTCGATCGCAAGGATCCTTCCCTTACACTGTATTCTGGTGCCATTTGTCAGAATGGCCAATTCCATGGATTCACCAACCCCTAAATCGAAATTGGCCTCCAGTTTCAATCCCCCCAGACTGATATTGACGGTTCGCATGGTCATCTCTCTCCCGTAGCGGAAACAGACGACCTTTTTCGCAATGGCAAATCGGGGAAATTTACGCTTCTCATGGGCGTCTTGTGCCTTACCCGGGTATCCATTGAGGGATTGTTTTGGCCTACTGTGGGAAGAATTCATATCCATATTCCCGGTAAATATCTAACAAGGGAGATGGTATCGATTTCAATGGCCTGGCCAGTTGTCCATAAACCTATATCCATTAAAATACCATCGAGGTGATCTTGTCAAAGGAATTTCATGGGAATTTGGGGAAAAATAGGAGATCATGCTTCGATTTCCGGTAAATTCCGGATTTTTTCGCGCATTTTCGTGGTATTTCGACTGAGAAAAGAGGGAACTCACATGGGAGTTGGAGAAGACGATTCCTTGACAATCCGCGATGGGAATGGTACCCTGCGGGTGGGCAGTATGACATAGAAATAGGTATCCCTTGTTGAAGAGATCCCGGTTTTGAATGGTCGGTATTACGAGGAGTATTATCGGGATTTAGATGGATTTGCGGGGTTCGAAATGGGGTCAATGGAGAGATTAGGCGAGTTGAGCGATCTCTTTGGGTCTCGGAGGCTTGTGGTCGTTTCCAACCGACTTCCCTATAGTCCCCATCGAACTCCTGAAGGTATTCGCTATGAAAAGGGAAGCGGCGGTCTAGTGACAGCCCTGGATCCCATCCTCCGGCTTTCCAACGGTCTATGGATCGGCTGGGACGGGGGTACCGGAACTCCCATGAAGGGGAAACGGATTACCGTCTCCGAAGCCGAGGGCGAGGGAAGCTATCAACTCCGCTTCGTTGATTTAACGGAGAAGGAGGTCCGCCACTACTATTACAGTTTTTCCAATAGGACGCTTTGGCCCCTCTTCCATAACTTCATCGCCATGAGTCGTTTCAATACCACCCACTGGAAGACCTTCTTCAAGACCAATGCCTATTTTGCCGGGACGGTTCTAGAGGAAACCGATCCATCGGATATCATCTGGGTTCAGGACTACCACCTATCCCTAGTCCCCAATTTCATCCGGTACCAGAATCCCGACCTGAGGCCTTCCTTCTTCCTCCATACTCCCTTTCCCCCCTACGATACGTTTCGCGTTCTCCCTTGGTGCAAGCCGGTCCTAGAAGGGCTCTTGGGCAGCGAGAAGATCGGGTTTCACATCAAGACCTACGCCGATAACTTTCTCGACTGTGTTGAGAAGATTTCAAATCTCCCTGTGGATAGGGAATGGGGCCTCATCGAATTGACGGGAAGGCAGGTAAAGGTGGGCGCACATCCCATCAGCATCGACTATGACAACTTTCACGACATTGCCCTTACGGAACGGGTGATGAAAGGAGCCCAGAAACACCGTGGCAGAATTGGGGATCGAATCGTAATCTTGGGGGTGGATCGACTAGACTATACCAAGGGGATAAAGGAGAGGCTTTTATCGGTTGAACGATTTCTGGAGAAACACCGCAAGTACAGAAATCGGATCGTCTTCATCCAAGTGGCCGTGCCCAGCCGAACCAGGGTCGAGGAATACCGGGCGATGAAGAGAGAGGTGGACGAAACCATCGGGCGCATCAACGGTCGATTTACGGGGGAGGGGTGGGCCCCCATCCAGTACATCTACAGATCGCTTTCTCGAGAGGAATTGGTTGGCTACTACCGGCTTGCGGATATCGCCCTCGTTACGCCGGGGCGTGACGGTATGAACCTGATTGCCAAGGAGTATGTGGCCTCCCAAGTAGAGATGAAAGGGGTATTAATATTGAGTGAATTTGCAGGTGCTGCCGAAGAGCTAACGGATGCCCTCTTGGTAAACCCCTACGATATTGAGGCTGTCTCCGAGACGATCTATACGGCTATTCGGATGTCCGTGGAGGAAAAGAGGGCCCGCATGGAACGGATGCAAGATCTCGTCAAGGAAAGGGATATCTACTACTGGGTGAGGAATTTCTTTGAAGAGGTCAGTTAGCCCTCCAGTTCCGTTTCGCTCAGAATTGGGATCGAAAAAATCTTCGTGTATGCTTCAGAACTTCCTTTTCCAATTTTCAGTATCCTCCTTTAGATGAAAAATCTTTTCGATGATAAAGACAATATTATTGAGGAGGTGAGGTCTCAAGATCATCGCGCCTTCTTCTTGGATTACGATGGAACACTGACCCCCATCGTCAAGGACCCGCCTAAGGCCTACCTTTCCCTCCACCACAGGGAGGTCATCGCTTCGCTCGTACGTAATGAAAAGAATTTCGTCAGCATCATCAGCGGAAGGACTATCGAACAATTGAAGGGGTTCATTGGCCTCGAGGGGCTCGTCCTGGCGGGAAATCATGGTATGGAAATAGCCGGACCGAATATTTCCTATGTGAATGAGGGCGCTTTACGGGTGAAACCCCTGCTAAAGGAGATAGCCGGAATGTTGAAACGGAAGTTAAGCGATCTCGAAGGCGTTTTCGTTGAGGATAAGGGGCTAACGGTGAGCGTACATTACAGAATGGTAGCCGTTGAACGTCATTCCAGTCTAAAGAGGCTCTTTTACCGGGAGATTGAGCAATTTCTGGCTTCCGAGAGAATCATCGTGACGCGGGGAAAGAAGATTTTGGAGGTGAGGCCCAATGTCGTTTGGGATAAGGGATCCGCAGTAAAATGGATATTGGGCTATTTATCGGGTTACCTATTGAAGGAGAGACCTTACCCCATTTATATGGGAGATGACGAGACCGACGAGGATGCCTTCAGGACATTGAAAGGTCAGGGGTTGACCATCTTAGTTTCACCTCAAAAAGGGGCAAGTGAGGCTTCCTACTTCATCAAGGGCGTGGAGGAGGCATATCAATTTCTGGGGTTGTTTTCAGCTAGTCCTTAATCTTCTCGACGTCATCGGGTTTTCCCAGGGCCAGCAGGATGTCGCTATCCTTTATGGTAAATGTTCCACCCGGATTCATGGTGATCTTTTCCGGAACGAGGCCCCTTACCGCAAGGATATTGATGTGATATTTGCTCCTCAGCCTGAGTTCGGCCAGACTCTTTCCGATGAACTCCTTGGGCGGGGCAATTTCAACGATATTGTATTCATCGGTCAGGGGCAGGTAATCAATGAGGTTAGGTGATGACAGGCTTTTTGCCAACTTTCTGGCCAAATCCCTTTCCGGGAACACTACCTCCGTCGCCCCGATCTTTGCCAGGACCCTACCATGATCCTCGCTGATGATCTTGACGTAAATATCCTGAATATCGAGATCCTTTAAGTAGAGGGTAACCAGGACACTGGCGCTGATATTATCCCCCAGGCTGACGATCACCAGATCTTTCTTTTCGATGCCGATGGATTCCAAAATGGATTTATCGGTAGCATCCCCCGCGACTGCATACGAACAAAACTCTTGCAACCTTTGGACTCTTTCCTTATTACGATCCATCCCGACGACCTCTCTTCCCTCTTCAAAGAGGCTCTTGGCGCAGTAAAACCCGAAATTACCAAGGCCGATGACGATAAATTTCTTCATCTTCACTCCTTTCTATCCGACGATAATGTTCTCCTCGGCGTATTGGAACTCTCCTTTTTCCCCGCTCTTGGCCATGGCGAAGGCCAAGGTAAGGGGGCCCAATCGACCGAGGAGCATCATGGCGGTAATGATTAGTTTTCCCGTAGTATCGAGTTTTGTCGTTACACCCATGGAGAGGCCCACGGTTCCGAAGGCCGACACGGTTTCGAAGAGACAGTCGAGGAAGAGGCCCCTACTTTCCGTATGGCTGAGGTCGCCCAATTGGGTTATGAGGAGAAAAATCGTTATGATGGTTACGGCTAAAACGGAGGCCAATATGATGGAAACCGAACGGGAAACGGTTTCGTGGGGGATGGTCCGCTTGAACAGGTTTGCTCGTTCTCTCCCCTTGTACCGGTTGACCGCGAGGGAGACCAGCGTGGCCAGATTGGTCGTCTTGATTCCACCCCCACACGAACCCGGAGAGGCTCCGATAAACATGAAGATGACCAGGAGGAAGAGGGTCGCGTTACTGAGGCCAACCATGGGAATCGTATTGAACCCAGCCGTTCGACTGGTGACCGATTGAAAATAGGAAATGAGGATCTGCTCGCCCAGGGGAAATTTGAGAAGGCTGTCATCCCGTTCGATGAAGAATATGAAAAGGGTCCCAAGTATGATGAGCGCTGCGGTGGTAGTGAGCACTACCTTTGAGTGGAGGGAAATTCGAAGGGGGGTGTTCCTTCGAAACCCGATCCCCCCCATCTCCTTCAAGACGATAAAACCGATCCCCCCCATTATGATTAAAGAAGTGAGGGAAATATTGACGAGGATATTGTTTTGAAAACCCACGAAGCTATCGGAGAACAGGGAAAACCCGGCATTACAGAAGGCCGATATAGCATGGAAGAGGGAAAAATAGAGGGCAGTCATCAGAGGGAAGTGATCGATCCATCCTATAAAGAGGAGGAGGGCACCCACGAATTCAATGACGATGGTAAAGAGAAAGACGGATTTCAAGAGCACATATATGTTCCTTATCGGAAATTGGGAGAAGGTATCCTGGATGATTCTCCTGTCCCGAATGCCTATGGATCGTCCCAAGAGGAGATAAAAGAAGACAGAAAAGGTCATGATCCCCAATCCCCCCACTTGAATGAGGGTCAAAATAACCACCTGGCCGAACTGAGAATAGAAGCTTCCGGTATCGACCACAATCAAGCCCGTCACACACACGGCTGAGGTGGCTGTGAAAAGGGCATTGATGAACGAAGCCGATTCCGGCCTCGCGGCATAGGGAAGGCTGAGCAGGGATGTGCCCACAAGGATAATGACGAGGAAGCTCAGGATGAGGGTCCTCTCGGGGCTCAGGAAGCGCAGCGGCAACTTTTTGAGAAAATCCCGTTTCATTTCTCTATCATCTTTCTCCCTTTTCCCATTGCTTTTTTGTAGAGATTAACATACTCCCGAGCAGATCTTTGCCAGGAGAAATCGGCCCCCATCCCCCGAATCATCAATTCTTTCCACCTCTTTCTATCCCGATATACCACCAGTGCTCGTCGAACTGCATCGAGGAAGTCCCTTGAGCTGTAGTTTCGGAATTTGAATCCCGTTCCCTTGCCGGTTTTTGGGTCATAGTCCTGAATGGTATCCTCAAGGCCGCCCGTCGCCCTGACAAGGGGAACCGTCCCATACCTGAGGCTATACATCTGATTGAGGCCACAGGGCTCATACCTGGAGGGCATCAGGAAGATATCCGATCCCGCCTCGATCTTATGCGCCAGGGTATTGTCGTAGGCGATCTTGATGCCCGCCTTTTTTGGATATTCCTTGGCGATTCGTCCGAAGAGCTGGTGGTACTTCTCGTCCCCTGTTCCCAGAAGGACGAAGCCGAGATCCATCTTCATGAGTTCCTCGATGCTTTCCCGCAGCAGATCGAGTCCTTTCTGATCGGCCAAACGGGAGATGACGCCAATGAGGGGAAGTTTATTCAAAAACCCCGGAAGGTTAAATTCCTCCAGAAGATCTTCCTTACATTTCACCTTGCCCGAGAGATCCTTTATGTCGTAGTTGGCCGCGATGAGGGGATCGGTCTTGGGGTTCCACTCCCCGTAATCGGCGCCATTGAGGATGCCATAGAGGTCCTCGTTCCGATCGCGGAGGACGCCATCCAGTCCGTAACCGAATTCGGGGGTCTGAATCTCCTGGCTATATTTGTGGCTTACGGTATTGATGATGTCGGAGAAGACGATACCCGCCTTCAGGAAGTTGATCTGCCCCCAAGATTCAATTCCCCCCCCATGGTAGACTTCCCTGGGAAGTCCTGTGACCTCCATCTTCTTCTCATGGAAGATCCCCTGGTAGGCAATGTTGTGAATGGTGAAAAGAGAAGAAGTTCCGGAGAACAATGGATCTTCCGCATACATGGTCTTTAAATAGGCGGGAACGAGGCCAGTCTGCCAGTCGTTGCAGTGGACCACATGGGGTTGGAAATCCAGCCTCTTGCAGAGGAGAAAAGCCATCCGGGAAAAGTAGACGAATCGTTCCACATTGTCGAAGTAATCGCCCTTTGGCGTTCCATAGAGGTATTCCCGGTCAAAATACTCGTCCTTGTTGATGAAATAGAGGGGGAGTCCCCCGTCCGCTTCCGTAAGCAAGATATCATCCCTCAGGACCTCTCCGAAAAGGGATATTTCTAGGTCTTCAAAAAGCACCCTGACGTTGAAATTCCCCCTCTTCGCCATGCGATAGTATGGGATGGCCACACGGATATCACAGCCCATTCCCTTGAGGGCCTTTGGCAGCGAACCGGCAACATCAGCCAGCCCCCCCGTTTTGGCAAAGGGGGTCGCCTCCGACGCGAGGAAAAGGATTCTCAACGATTCTCCCATGGATGCCTCCTATGGCTTATCCCTAAAATATTCCCATTCCCTCACCGGATTCCTTAGGTGGGTTTTCGGAAGCTCCCCCAAGAACCTTCCATTCATCCTTAAAATTGGAAACATCTCTCCAGGGCACCCACCGATTCATAGAATACAGGCCCCAACGGTATCTCAATCAATGAGGGCTATCTTGATGATATTAGTGTTTCCTGCGATGCCGATGGGAAGGCCCGCGGTGAGAACGATTTTTTCGCCCTTCTTCGCAAAACCCATTTCCACCGTAATCCGCTTTGCCCTTTCGATCATATCGTCGGTGTCCTCGAATCTGTCGACCTTGATGGGAACAACACCCCACGAGAGGCTCAACTGCTTGATAGTTCCCTCGTTTGGGCTCAATGCGATGATTGGATGAACCGGCCTATATCGAGAGACCAGTCGGGCTGTCATCCCCGATTCCGTGGGAGTTACAATGGCCTTGGCATCCACCTCCCGGGCCAGAAGGCAGGACCCATAGCTGATGGCATCGGGTGTAGAGCCTTTCAGATCATGGCTTTTCGTTTCAAAAAGCTCATAAGGAAAACCCTCTTCAGAAGCCGTGGAGATGGTGGCCATGGTTCTGACCGAGTCAACGGGGTAATTTCCCACAGCAGTCTCCTCCGAAAGCATGAGGGCGTCGGTCCCGTCGAAAATGGCATTGGCAATATCGGTAACCTCTGCTCGAGTCGGTCTCGGGTTATCGACCATGGATCCCAACATTTGGGTGGCCGTGATCACTGGTTTTCCCAGCGCGTTGGCTTTCCCAATAAGCATCTTTTGAACGAGGGGGATCCTTTCCAAAGGGGTTTCCACCCCGAGATCCCCTCGGGCAACCATAATCCCATCCACCGCTTCCAATAAGGCATCGATATTATCCAAGGCTTGGCGAGTTTCTATTTTTGCGATGATGGGGATTTCAGACCCCTTCGATTTCATAATCTCCCTGACACCCTTGACATCTTCGGCCCTGTGCACATAGGAGAGGGCCACAAAGTCGACCCGATTCTTTATACCGAAAATGAGGTTTTTCCGGTCATTCTCCGTTAAGGAGGGGATTTTGAGGGTTCCCGAGGGCAGATTGATGCCCTTACGGGACGAAACATGTCCACCGGTCATCACCCGACATCGGATATCCGTGGAGGTGGTTTCAGTAACCTCCAATTCCAGGGCTCCATCTCCGAGGAGGATCGTGTCCCCCCGCTTAGCCTCCAGGGGGAGATTCGGATAGTTCACAGAGACCTGGTGCTCATCCCCAGCTACATCCCGGCTGGTCAGGGTGAACCAACCCTGAGGTTTTAAAACGGCGTAGCCCTTCTCGAAGGGCCCGATTCTGATCTTCGGACCGGCGAGATCCTGGAGGATGGCCACATTTCTGCCGAGCCTGCGGGATCTCTTCCTGAGGGATTCAATTTTGGACTCATGGCCCTGAAGGGAGCCATGGGAGAAGTTGAGCCGAGCTACATCCATACCGGATCGGATTAATTCCTCGATGACCTCAGTTGACTCGCTGGCCGGCCCAAGGGTGCATACGATTTTAGTCTTGCGCATTTGAGTACCTGATCGGGAACCGAACCTTTAGGTTTACATCGTTCTTATGGAATTTCATCCTCGGTCTTCCCCAATTTCTGGAGAAGGACCGTTAGGTGTATTTAATTTATTCCACCAGGATCAATCGGAGGTCCATCACGTTGGTATTGGTAGGGCCGGTAACGAGGAGATCCCCGAGCTTTTCGAAGAAATGATAGGAGTCGTTATCCTCGAGATATGCGGTGGGGTCCAAACCCAACTCGTGAGCTCTCCTAACGGTATCGACATCGGCTATTGCCCCGGCCGCATCCGTAGGGCCATCGGTGCCGTCGGTGCCCCCGCTGAGGACGACGACGTCCTTCAATCCCTGGATATCCAAGGCCGAAGCGAGGACGAATTCCTGATTTCTCCCCCCGAGGCCTTTCCCCCGAATAGTCACCGTGGTCTCCCCTCCGGAGATGACACAGGCGGGTGGGCCGATGGGATGATTCGTTTTTACGATTTCCTTTGCAATAGCCCCATGGACTCTGGCCACTTCCTTGGTCTCCCCCTCTATAAAAGTGGAAAGGATGAGGGGTTTATATCCCAATTCCCTTGCCCTTTGCTCCGCCGCTTTGACCGCGATGATGTTGCTTCCGATAATCACATTGTGCGTCTTTTCGAAGATGGGATTGCCGGCCTTAGGCGTTTCCTCGATTTCTCCCTTGATGCCTCGCTGAATCCGGTCCTCGATGGATTTGGGGACTTTTTCCGAGAGATGATAGTTTCTCAGGATGGCCATACATTCAGCAAAGGTGCTTTTATCGGGAACGGTGGGTCCCGAACCGATGACATCCAGCGGATCACCGACCACATCGGATAGAATGAAGGCGATGAGGGTAGATGGGTATGCAAGCCTGGCCAAACCTCCACCCTTGAGCTTGGAGATGTGTTTACGGATGGCATTGATCTCGTTGATGTTCGCCCCGCATTCCAGAAGGAGGTTGGTCATCTTCTGTTTGTCCTCCAGAGAGATTCCCTGGGCAGGAGAGGGTAACAGGGCGGATCCTCCTCCAGAGATGAGGCAAATCACCAGGTCGTTTTCACCCAGTTGCTCGAGCAATCCCCCGATTTCCTCCGCCCCCGAGACCCCCCTTTGGTCAGGGATGGGATGGCCCACTTCATTGAGCTTGACCCTTTTCAATTCGGAGAGGTGCCCGTATTTTACGTTAATGATCCCTTGTGTAATTCGATCGCCCAGGATCTCCTCCACGGCCACGGCCATGGAGGCCCCGGCCTTTCCACCCCCGACGACGGAGATATGGCCATAATTGCGAAGGGTATAGATTTTTCCATTGACCCTGAGATCTTCCCCTTCCAACTTCATGTGTTTCTTAACGGCTTCCACGGGATCCACTGCTCTCAGGGCGTGGTGGAAGATTTTCATCCCATCGCTTCTGAGTTGTTGGAGGTTTCTACTCTCTGCCATGGCTTACTTCGCTCATTGGATGGTTGGGGGGTGATCCGGGGAGTTTACTTCAACTTTCCATTAGAATTTATCAGAAGACTTTCCCTCTTCCGCCGTCGTTATGTGGTGGGGATTACCTCCGTGTCCGTCGACTTCTCCTCGAGCATCTGGGCTTCGACCTCCTGGGCTTCGACCTCCTGGGCGATTTGAGCCTCCTGGGCTTTTTTCAGCTTCTCCTCCAATTCCGCCTTCGATTTGTGGAGTTTTCTGAGGGTGTTTTTTAGGTTGAGGCGGCCGCCAAACCCAACGAGGGTTCCTACCACGACGCCGACGAAGAAGGGAATGAATATCAAAAGGTACATGTCAAAGGCTGGGGTTTCCCAGCCAAAATAGTAGGCAATGGTGACGGGTTGCGTGTTGTTCTTCGCGAAGGAAACCGCCAGGATAATGACGAAAACGAGGACGACGAGTTTAACGTAATTCATGGCTCTTCCCCCTCCGTGTGGGTTAGATAATGGGGTTTTCATATAAAAGGAAAATAATAAAAGAGCTAAGAGAAGGACCCTTGGGCTCTTCTTCGCAATCCTCGATTCCCGATAGAAGGCCTTATCCCTTCTTCGCCCTGGGCCTTCTCGGTTTAGGAGGTTTTTCCTCTGGCTTTCCCCTCACGGCCTGTTCCAGCCGATCGATGGCACCGGCTGTCCTTTCCCTGATGGATTCCGTGACGGCTGTCAGATGGTCGACCTGTTCCTTTAAGCCAACCCCTGCGCGCTCCTTGATGGATTCCATGGATGAAGAAAGGGAATCAACTTTTTGCTTCAGTTCCTTTGCCCCCCCGGTCCTTCGGTAAGCTAGGATGGAAATGATCAGGGCAATAATGGCGATGATGAAGGTGACGATCTGCATTCCTTGTACCCCCTCTCTTTTGATGATTTATATAATTGGTTTTTTTTCCTCTCCCTCTGCCTTGACCTTTCGTTTTCTCCGGGAGTAGTCCGTCGTCCGTGTAAGGAACCACCCCAGGATGATGCCGATAAAAAGGGTGCTCAAGAGCATTAGCGCATTGGGGATGGAGGCCTTCCACGGGAAAAATTGAATATCGACGTGCTGGGTATTTTGGATGGTAAAGATGACGATCAGGATGGCTAAGACGATGAATACGATAGTTTTGGCTGACATAGAGGATCCCTTCTTCTGGAATTACCTTTTTTCCCGTACCTCTTCCAATTTCAGCGTTTTTCCCAATTTTTCAAGGGCTTCACCGGTCTCCTGCTTGAGCTTTTTGGTCTTCTCCTCTAACTTTTCCACCTGCTGGATGGTCTCCTTCTTCAGTGTTTCCGTTTTGTTCTGCAGGCCTTTGATCTCGTCTTCCAGGCCGACCATTCCCCCCGTGCGCTGATAGCTGATGATGGAAAAGATAAGGGCGATGATAGCGACAATGAGGGCCATGGTGGCCCTGAATCCCCCCCGTACGATTTTTTCTGCCATGTTATCCTACTCCGTGAGAAAAAATTGATTTTTGATTTCGAAACATCACATTCATTTCCATCGCCTGCCAAGAATCAGGCCGATTTCCGTCTGGTTTTTTCAACCTCCAAAAGGGGTTTGCCCAGAACCTTTTTCAGATCTTCCTCCTCAACCACCTCCTTTTCCAAGAGCAGGTTGGCTAGTTTTTTTAATCTTGCCTCGTTCTGAACCAATATTCTCTTGGCCCTGGTGTAACTCTCATCGATGATGCGTTTTACCTCTTCGTCGATCTCCTTGGCCGTTTCCTCGCTATATTCTTTGGAGGATGGGAAGGGGGATTGCAAGAAGAGGGGCCTCTTCTCCTTCTCGAAGGTGACGTAGCCCAGTTTCTCGCTCATCCCGTATTCCTTGACCATACTGGTGGCGATATCCGTTGCCCTCTGAAGGTCGTTATGGGCTCCGGTTGAGATCTCTCCGAAGGTGATTTCCTCAGCGATTCTTCCCCCCAGCAGCACGGTCAATCGGTCCAGGAGCTCCGATTTCGTCATGAGATATCGGTCTTCCGTGGGGAGCTGAAGCGTATAGCCGAGGGCTGAGATGCCCCGGGGAATGATGGAAATTCGGTGGACGGGATCGGCGTTGGGAAGGACTGAGGCCACAAGGGCGTGCCCGGATTCGTGGTATGCCACGATCTCCTTCTCCTTTTTGGACATCAGCCTTCTCTTCTTCTCCAGGCCAGCTACGACCCGGTCGATGGCCGCTTCAAAGTCATCCATCTCCACCTGATCTTTGTTTTTCCGGGCAGCCAAAAGGGCCGCCTCGTTGACGATGTTGGCCAGATCTGCCCCGACAAAACCCGGGGTCCGTGCGGCGATTACCCTCAAATCCACCTCCTTGGCCAATTTCACCCCCGGGGTGTGGACTTTCAATATCTCCTCCCTCCCCACGATATCGGGCCGATCCACCAAAATATGTCTGTCAAACCGCCCCGGCCTGAGCAGGGCAGGGTCTAAGATTTCCGGCCGATTGGTTGCGGCCATGATGATAACGCCAGTGTTGGGATCGAACCCATCCATCTCCGCCAGCAACTGATTGAGTGTCTGCTCCTGTTCGTCGTGCCTGCCTAGGGGGTTGACGCCCCTCGCCTTTCCCAGTGCGTCTAGTTCATCGATGAAGATTATACAGGGGGCCCGCTGCTGAGCTTGTCCAAAAAGATCCCTCACTCGGGCAGCCCCAACCCCTACGAACATCTCAACGAAATCGGATCCGCTGATGCTGAAAAAGGGCACATTGGCCTCACCGGCAACGGCCCTTGCCAATAAGGTCTTGCCGGTCCCAGGAGCCCCGAGCAACAATACCCCCTTGGGTATCTTCCCACCCAACTTTTTGAACTTCCCCGGGTTCTTCAGGAATTCAATAACCTCCTCCAACTCCTCCTTGGCCTCATCGATCCCTGCTACGTCTTTAAAGGTGACTTTATTCTCCTCTTGGGCAAAAATCTTCGCCTTGCTCTTTCCGAAGGAAAGCGCTCCCGCCTCGGGTCCCATCCTGGCGAAAAGCAACCGCCATATGAGGAAGAAGAAGATGATGGGAATCACCCAGGCAAAAATGCTGCTCAACCATTTATTTTCCTTTTTGCCCTTGTATTGGATTCCCTTTTTATCCAGCTCCTTGATTAATTCCGGGTCTTCCACCCTCACCGTCTGAAAGGGTTTACCCGGTTGCTCGGTATCCACATAGGCCTTTTCCCTTCCCCTTATGATCTCCGGGGTAATCACCAAATCCTCTACCTTGTTTTCCTTGACCAGTTCTTTGAATTGGCTGTATGAGATTTCATTCACCTTTTGGCTGGTTAAGTAGTTCTGCAGGAGGAAGATCAAAAGGAAGGCTATGACAATGTACCATATGGTAAAATGGGTCTTCTTGGAGGGAATCGGCGGACTCCTCTTCCCCTGTCCCGGGGTATCACCTAGCCCCAGCAAATCCCTCAGGTTGGGCTTTTCCCTTCTGTTACCCCTTCTGGGCATCTCAAATCCCTTATATTTTTGTGGACCTCGGCAATGAGGTCATCTAAAACAAATTTAGCCGAAATGAAGATTGTTTTCAACCATTTTCCGTTTCGGTATCGTCTTCGAATACCCTTTTAAAGATCTCATCCACGTGCCTCAGGTGACTCTTGAGGTCGAAACATTCCTCGATTTCCTCACGGCTGAGCACCTTGGTGATATCCGGATCCTTCAGGACCTCCTCCTTGAAATCGGTCTCTTCCTCCCAAACCTTCATGGCGTTCCTTTGAACCATGGAGTAAGCTTCTTCTCTGGTGATCTGCCTTTTGGTCAATTCCAACATGAGCCCCTCCGAGAAGATTAATCCCTTTGTCCTTTCCAGATTCCTCATCATGTTTTCGGGGTAAACCAGGAGTTTATCGATGATACTGATTGCCCTGTTGAGCATATAGTCCAACAGGATGGTGCTATCCGGCGCAATAACCCTTTCCACTGAGGAGTGGCTGATATCCCTCTCATGCCAAAGAGGTATATTTTCAAGGGCAGTTAGTGAATTTGTCCTTACGAGGCGCGCCAAACCACAGAGGTTTTCCGAGAGGATGGGGTTGCGTTTGTGGGGCATGGCTGAGGATCCCTTTTGACCTTTCGAGAAGAATTCCTCGGCCTCGAGGACCTCAGTCCTCTGGAGGTGGCGAATTTCCACGGCGAACTTCTCAATGGATGAGGCGATGATAGCCAACGTGCTGAAAAACTCGGCATGGCGATCCCTTTGAATAATTTGGGTCGAGATGGGGGAGGGTTTCAAACCGCACACCCGGCAAACATAGTCCTCCACAAAGGGAGGGATGTGGCCGAAAGTTCCCACGGCACCGGAAATTTTCCCGTAGCTGATGGCTTCCTTCGCCCTTTTCATACGGGTCAGGTTCCTGCACATTTCATCATACCAGAGGGCCATTTTTAGCCCGAAGGTAATCGGTTCTGCATGGATCCCATGGGATCTACCGATCATTACCGTATCCTTATATGCAAAGGCCTTGTCCTTGAGGACCGAAAGGAGGTTACGAATATCCTTGATGATTAGCTCCGAGGCCTCTTTCAAGAGCAGAGCCAGGGACGTATCCAAGATATCGGAAGAGGTGAGGCCGGAATGAATATATCGCGAAGCCTCTCCCACATTCTCGGCCACTGCTGTTAAGAAGGCGACCACATCGTGTTTCGTTACCTTTTCGATCTCCGCGACTCTCTCGACGTCGAACTGCGCCTTCTCCTTGATTTCCTTCAATGCCTGACGGGGGATTTCCCCCATCTCCGCAAATGCCTCACATGCCAGGATCTCGATGTGAAGCCACTTTTTAAATTTATTCTCATCAGTCCAGATTCGTCCCATTTCCGGGCGGGTGTATCTAGGAATCATCATTTTCTCCTTAATGGAATTGAGCTAAGGGCCATCATGAAAGAGAATTCGTGCAAGGGGCCTTGAGTAGGAAGAGGGAGACCGCTTTCAATGGGAACTTTGCCTTGTGGCGATGATTTAACACATCATGATGGGAAGCGAAGGTCCTCCGCAGTTCGATCATGAGGAGGAGTTCCCTCATAAGCCTTAGGTCATTTTACCGTTTGAACTCCAAAAGTCAATAGAATTAATAGTGGAGTTTCTTCAATCCCTTAAGTTTGTTGGGTTACTTGAGTTTGTTGTGTTTCCTCAGTTCTTAGGGTTTGTTTGGTTTATACCGTTTTGATCGTTGGGATCGTTTAGAACGTTTAGATCGTCAGTTTGGTTTATTGGTTTAATTGGGTTTCTGGAGAAATCCTGGAAATAATACTGATGTTTGCCGCCTTTTTGGGGGATATTTCTATAGCACCTGAGAGAAGGGGGAAAGAGATCATCTGTTGACAAAGGGAGGCCGAGTTTCATATCATCATTTTGCAGGGGACCCTCTGTGGGCAGAAGAAGAAGTCCCATGATCATCATTAAGTCCAAGCGTGAAATCGATTGTCTCAGGAGAAGCAACCAAATCGTCACCGCTGTTTTCCGGGAAATTAAGATGATGGTGAGGCCGGGCGTCACCACTCGGGAGCTCGATCGGGAGGCGGAAAGGTTGATCAGGGCCCGCGGGGGAATCCCCGCTTTTAAAGGATACAAGCCCCCGGGTTATGGTTCTGAGTTTCCGGCAAGCATGTGTATTTCCGTTAACGAGGAGGTGGTTCATGGTATCCCCGGTCCCCGGAAGCTGAAGGAAGGGGACATCGTTAGTTTAGATGTGGGGGTATTGCTCGATGGTTACTACGGCGACGCGGCTGTTACCCTTGCCGTCGGCAATGTCAGTGATGAGGCGAAGAGGCTGATGGAGGTTACGGAGAGGGCCCTATACCTCGGGATAGAAAAGGCCAAAGTGGGAAATCGCCTCTCCGATATCTCCCATTGCATTCAGGCTTATGCAGAGGGAAACGGATTTTGCGTTGTGAGGGATTTCGTAGGCCATGGGATCGGGAAATCCCTTCATGAGGATCCCCAAATCCCAAATTTCGGGCCTCCCCATCAGGGGCCGAGGTTGAGGCAGGGCATGATCTTTGCCTTGGAGCCCATGATAAACGCGGGAACCTGGCAGGTAACCCGGTTAAGTGATGAGTGGACCGTCGTCACGGCCGATGGGAAGTTATCGGCGCATTTCGAACATAGCATTGCGCTGACTGATGGTGATCCGGAGATCTTGAGCATGGAGTGATCTCTGAAAACATCGCTCCTCGCTGCTCAGAAACATTTTTTCGACCATTCTAAAGTCTGCTTCACTGCAAAGAGCGCTTTAGGCGCTACTTCGTTCCCAAAACTCGCCTTTCCGGCTCAGACATTGGATTTGGGGTCGTTTCGCTTCACTAAGAATGGTTACCGAATAAATCTTAATTCGCGCTCAGAGCTCCCTTTTCAGTTTTTTAGTGGCGTCAGAGTTTATACTTGAATTGCCTCAGCAGGTCTTTCCGCCAGGCCACTCCATCCTCTTTTTCCACGCCCTTGGGAGGGGAGCCATCGATTACCCCCATAATTCCCCTGCCCTGGTCCGTCTCAGCAATGATCACCTCTACGGGGTTTGCCGTTGCGCAGTAGATGGAGCAGACTTCCTGGCACAGCTTAATGGCATTGAGGACGTTGATGGGAAAGGCATCTTTCATCACGACCACAAAGGTGTGGCCGGCGCCGATCCGCAAACCCATGGTTTCCGCCGTCTTCGTGAAATCCTCGTCATTACCTTCTAACCTCAACAGGCAGGCCCCGGAGGCCTCGCAGAAGGCGATGCCGAATTTGGCGTTAGGCACCGTGGAGGCCATGATTTCATAGAGATCCTCTACGGTCTTGATGAAATGGGTTTGTCCCAAGATAATATTGCAGCCCTCCGGAATTTCTAATCTCACCGTCTTCAATTCCATTTTACCTTCCCTCCTTTTCCCCCTCTCGGATCATCTCCTCGATCATCTCCCTGCTGGGATGTTCGGGAAAAATCTCAAGGCCCTTCTTGAAATAGAGGGCTGCGTCCTTGCGGTTTCCTATGTCGTAGTAAGTTGTTCCCAGGTTGATATACGGCAGGTAAAAATTGGGATCTAGCTCAATGGCCTTCTTGAAGACCTCAATCTCCCTTTCCCTCCATTTAAGGCTCCTCAACTGTGCGTACTTGTTCCGGTAGGCGATTCCCAAGTAGTTATATCCAACCGCCGAGTGAGGTTCTCTTCGGAGGCCTTTCTTATATTTCTTGATTGCCTCGTTGTATTTGCCCTGTTTGACCAGCAAGGCCCCTTCATCAAAATAGGATGTGGCGCTTTTTTTAGCCTGCAACGCGGTGCAAGCAGGGAGGATGATCAGGAAAGCTAGGATAGGAAGGATACTATTCCCAGCCGTTTTGCATATTCTCAATAAAATCATCTTTTATCCCCCATAAACGTTACGACGTAACCCTTGCCCCGATATCCCTTCCCCCATGATGGACCGGTGACATTACGTTCCATGGCAAGGAGAACAAATTGACACATCGATGTATACCACGTCCGTGGTCCGTGGTCAATAAGCTGAAATTCCCTGCGTATCTGGAGGAAATCGTGGCTCCTGAGCGCACGGTGCCGAAGACCTGAAAAACGTAGTTACCCTCAGTTTTTTCCCATCGGTTTCGAAGGTGACAGAGCCATCCATGTCCGTCCTCGAAATACGACAGCCGAGATCCTCATACCGATTGAGGACTTTCCGGTTGGGGAGGTTGAAGATGTTTCGGTAGCCCACGGTGAAAACCACGTATGAGGGTTTGACGGCCTCGAGGAATCTTCTCGTACTAGATGTTTGGCTGCCGTGGTGGGGGGCTTTCAAAACGTCGCATCTCAGGTCTTTTTCTGAATAAACCAATTGAGCCTCGGCTTCTTCCTCTATATCTCCGGTAAGGAAGAATCGGTGATTCTTGTATGTGATCTTCAGGACGATAGAGCAATTATTGGTTTGAGACCATGGATTTCTTCCATGCATCATCCCGGGGTGGGGGGGATTAAACACCTCCACCTTTACCCCGTTAACCCACCGGGGGGGTGATGCATCGTGGACCATGATTCGATGTATTCGCCTCCTTGCAACGATATCCATGAGATCGAGATACGGGATGGAGGAATACCCCTGCCCGTTTTCCCAAAACTCGTTGACTTTGAAGGAATTGGCGATAAATTTCAGGCCGTTGAGATGATCCGGATGCGGATGGGTAAGGATGAGATAATGGAGGTTAACGATCTTTTTTCTCCAGAGCACTGGGGCCACCACGTTTCTTCCCACATCGAAGCTGTCGTCATAAAGCCCTCCTCCATCGATCAACATCCTCTTTCCTCCGGGAAATTCGATCAGGATACTGTCACCCTGTCCAACGTCGATGAAGGTGACCCTCAGTCCCTTGGTCAGGTGGGTATGGGCATACCAATAGGATATGTCCCCTGCAATGACGACGGACAAGAGGATTGAGATGACGAGAAGTTGCTTTATCCTCTTTATGTTGGTCAGATAGAGGATGAGAAGATAGAATAATCCGATCTCAAAAGGGGTGGGCGTTACTACGTAGTGGGAGGCATGGGGTATTGATGCGAAAAGGTGTACAACCTTGAGGACGAGGTAGGAAAAGGCAGAGGTTAAGGGAACCAATAGCGAGCCCGCCGGTAACGAGATCAAGGCGGCCAAGGAAGTAATCAATCCCATGATGACGACAAAACCTGCCAGGGGGACGACAATGAGATTGCTCAGCAAACCAACGACCGAAATTCGGTTGAAATAGCACGCTACCAAGGGCCAGGTCCCTACCATAGCGGCCAAGGAGACGAACATGAAGATCTTGAGATGGCTTAAGAACCTTTGGTACGAACTCGGCTTCCTTTGCAAGAGGGGATGTGGTTTGGAAGTGAGCTCGGAGAACCTGGGGACGAGATACAGGATGGCCAATACGGCGACAAAGGAGAGTTGGAATGAGACGTCGAAGAGGGAGGTGGGGGAGACCAATAGAATGATGAGGGCGGCTACGGCGAGGGTATTGTACAGATTTCGCTGTCTATCCAAGAGGATGGAGATCAGGTAGATGAGGATCATAATGGCCGCGCGGATGGTGGAAATTCGTGCCCCTGCGATGAACGTGTAGAGGACCAGCGGTGGAATTGTGGCTAGGGCCGAGATCTTTTGGATGTTCAGGGTGAGGGCCAGGGTTTCGGACCACTTGAGGCTCCATTTTATCAGGAAAAAGACAACCAAGGCGATGAGGCCCATATGGAGGCCCGAAATAGCGATGATATGGGCCACTCCGGCAACGATGAATTCCTCCTTCACCTCTTCAGGAATTCCCTCCCTCTCCCCCAGGATGAGGGCCTTCGTGATACCACGGGTTTCCGCGGGGGCGTTCTTTTCCAAGAGGGCTCGGATCCTTTCCCTCCATGTCTCGATGAGTTGAAGGAAGGGGTTTCCCTTTCCCCGCGCTATGGTGGCAATCCCGGTATCCTTTTCCACATATCCGGTGACCCAGATTCCCTTGCATCCCAAAAACCGTCGGTAATTAAATCCACCCGGATTATTGAAATTTCTCGGATGATAGAGTTTGGCTATGAAACGGATTCGATCTCCATACCCCAAATCTCCCCGGTATTCCCTAACGGAGATACGAACCTTACCGTGGGCCTTGATGAGTCCATCGGAGAGGTGTATTTTCTCGACCTTCAGGTCGAGCTTTGTCCCCCGCGGCGATCGGATGGGTCGCCGATAAAGGAGGCCCTCCACATTGACCCTTCCCTTACCGGCGTAATGGAAGATATGATTCGGAGGCAAGTAGGGGCGAAGGTGAAAGTTGATGAGTAGTATGCCCAGGAGCCAAAAAAGGGCAAGGGTGGCGGCGGTCCTGAACGTTGGCCGGTTTCGGAGAATCGATACGACGGAGATTAGGATTAAGGCGATGATACCGATATATGATATGGCCCGTGGAATGGCCAGCTGTTCGCCCGTCGTCAATCCCAGGAGATAGACGATCACGATAGGGATAAGGGGCATATGGATGGGCTGTCGACTCCTTAACCAGTCCATGTCTGGAGTTTCCTCAGTGCCCCCTTAGAGGAGAGGGTCCACGTGGATTGATTCTGCCCTTAAAGTATAGAGGGGAATGCGTTCGAAAAAATAGCAGATTCGGCCAGGAGAGTCAAAGGAGATTTCTGGGCAAGCCTTGCTTTTTGGGCTTGTCGCAGGCGGAGGGATCTTCGGAGGACCTTCGCGGTTATTCCTTTCAGGGGATAAGAAGCCTAAGCTCTAATAGGCATTCATCAACAGCTCCTGCTTTACCCTAAATAATTTTTCGCTCAAGCTGACGTGATAGGCATGGGGATTTTGGAATCGCTTGAATTCCGACCCCAAGCGACCGAGGTTCTTCTTCGTGTTCTCCTGGATTTCCCCAAGGGGAGGGGTATCGTAAACCAGTTTTCCATTGATGAAGACGGGAACAAACAATTCCTCCCGCTCGAAGTCAGAGGGATAGGCCTTATAGATATGGGGAAATACCGGATGGAACGCCCTGGTGGGCTGGTTGGAATCGGGAATTTCGTCGTCGAGGAACAGGACATCCCCTCGCATCATACCCGTTTCATCATGGTATCGAACCAGCTTCTTCACTCCCGGGTTGGTAATCTTGTCAGGATTGTCGGACCTCTTGATCTTGGGGGCCATCTTCCCATTCTCAGTGATGGCGGTCAGCTTATAGACCCCGCCGAGGGCCGGGCATGAGTAGGAAGTAACGAGCCTCGTTCCCACGCCCCAGATATCGATTTTCGCCTCCTGTTTCTTCAAACTTTCTATCAGCCACTCGTCGAGGTCGCTGGAGGCGATGATCTTGGTCTGGTCAAACCCGTTCTCATCCAACATCTTCCTGGATTGTTTGCTGAGATAGGCAAGATCCCCGCTATCGAGCCTGATCCCTATCAGCTGACCCTGCTCTTTATCCATCAATTCCCTTCCGACTTTAATGGCATTGGGAACACCGCTTCTGAGGGTGTTGTAGGTATCGACCAGCAGAAGGCAGCTCTGGGGATAGACCTGTGCATAGGCACGGAAGGCTTCCAGTTCGGAGGGGAAAGACTCTATCCAGCTGTGTGCAATGGTTCCTTTAACGGGAATTCCAAGGATTTTCCCCGCCAAGAGGTTTGACGTGCCCATGGCACCTCCAATAAATGATGCCCTTGCCGCGCCGAGGGCAGCATCAGGGCCGTGGGCCCTCCTGAGGCCGAATTCAATGACGGGATCCCCCTCCGTAGCAACGCAAACTCGGGATGCTTTGGTGGCGATCAGGGTCTGGAAGTTCATGATGTTCAGTAAAGCGGATTCGATGAACTGGGCCTCGGGAAGGGGGGCTGTTACCCGGATAATGGGCTCGTTGGGGAAGATGATCGTTCCCTCGGGGATCGCGTATAGATCTCCCGTAAACCGAAGTTTCCTTAAGTAATCGAGGACATCCATGGGGAATATGCCCAGGGTTTCAATATAGGCTATATCGTCTTCGGTGAACCCAATATTTTCGATATATTCGATCACCTGTTCAAGGCCCGCGGCGATGCAGAATCCGCCATCATCGGGTACTTTCCGGAAAAAGTAATCGAAGTTGGCCCATTGGTCCTTTTTCCCCGTGACGAAGTATCCCCCAACCATGGTCAATTCGTATAGGTCCGTAAGGGTTGTTAGATTACGCATCCCATTCCTCCCGTGGAAGACAGAAAAGCTCTATTCAAACTTCATAATTTACCATAAATTCCATCACTGGAAAAGGCATTGTTTTCATTGGAGTTTCGTTTTCTTTTGGACGACTCCCGATAGGGGTCGATAGCTCGATAGTGGACCCCCTTTCGTGACCTCTGTTTGGGACGGGTTATTCAACCTCCTCGATGTATTTACGATATAGTCCCCGAAATTGGTGGTAAGTCAGCCCTAAGGCCTGGGCCGCCTTTCTTTGATTGTATCGCGTCTCCTGAAGTGTTCGCTGCAAAAGCCGAATCTCTAGTTCACGAACTGCCTCTTTAAAGGGTTTGTCCATGAGGTGCTCGATCGAGGACGTACCGGCTTCAACCATACGGCCTTCTTCTTTCGGTGGGCGAAACCCCCCATGGGGAGAACGAAATGGGTCGAAGTCAATATCCTCGATTAGCATTGAATCCGATCGATACACCGCGCGTTCAACCAGGTTTTTCAGTTCACGGACGTTTCCAGGCCAGGAATAACTTTCGAGTGCCGCAATGGCTTCGTCGCTGAATTGGGGTATTTCCTCCCGACCCAGTTCAAAAGCCATTCTTGCTGCAAAGTGGTTTGCCAACAGAAGGATATCCTCTTTCCGTTCCCTGAGAGGGGGCAAAAAGAGTACCTCAAAGGAGAGTCGGTCCAGTAGATCCTGTTTGAATTGGCCTTCCTCTGCCAGGGTCACCAGGTCAGCGTTCGTAGCCGCGATAATTCGCACGTCCACCTCAACACTTTCTGAACTTCCAACTCGTTCAAAGGTGTCATATTCCACGACGCGCAGTATCTTCTCCTGCACTTCCATTGGGATGTTGCCGATTTCATCCAGGAAAAGGGTACCTCCATCAGCAACTTCAAATCTGCCGGTCCGTCGCTTTTCAGCCCCCGTAAATGCCCCTCTTTCATAGCCGAATAGTTCTGATTCGATAAGGGAGGGGGTGAGGGCTGAGCAACTGAGTGCCACCAGGGGGCCTTTCCAGCGGGTCGAGAGGAAATGCAATCTCCGTGCAGCCAGTTCTTTTCCAGTCCCTCGTTCCCCTATGAGAAGCACGGGTCGATTGACAGGTGCAACCCGGGAGAGGCGTTCCTCGAAGTCCAGGAATACTTCGGACTGCCCCAGGGCCTCGACCGTTCCCGCAGGGGATGCCGGCTGGATATGCCCTCTAAAGGGAGATCTGGGAGCTTTCATGGTAAAAAATGTAATATATTAGTCAATATAGCTAATATTTAGCAAAATATACCATTAATCATTGGTCCGTGTCAAGCTCAGAATCTGTTGAAATCGTTAAGCTTTTAACGAAGGGTTGACGCTGGCACAATTCCTGCTCTTTAGGTTGCTAAAATCAAGGAATGGAGGTAACATCATGGGGATTTTCACACGCTTTCGTGATATCATCAGTTCCAACATTAATGCTATGCTGGATAAGGCGGAAGATCCGGAGAAACTGATCAAACTTATGATCCGTGAGATGGAAGATACGCTGGTTGAGATGAAAGCATCGTGCGCCGGGGTTATGGCAAACAGTAAAAAGGTTCAGCGCCAGCTGGACGAAGTTCAGTCCCGCGAGAAATATTGGAAGGAGAAGGCAGAGCTTGCGGTGAACAGAGGCCGAGATGATCTCGCACGGGAAGCGCTGATGGAGAGGCGAAGATACAGCGGCGGGGCGGAGGCTCTTAAGAAAGAGTTGATGGGGTGCAACAGCCTGGTTGAGCAGTATCAGGAAGACATTCGGCAACTTGAGGATAAACTCGGGACTGCACGGGAAAGACAGCGTATCCTGGTGCAGCGGCACATTCGTGCCAACAGAAGGAAACGTGCCCAGCAGGAAATCCGTCGCATGGATAGTACTGAGGCCATCATCAAGTTCGAGGAGCTGGAGAACCGAATCGAAAGGATGGAGGCCGAAGCTGATCTGGTAAATTTCGGAAGAAAACCCACGTTGGAGGGAGAACTGGATAGCCTTGTCCTTGACGATGAAGTTGAAAAGGAACTGCAAAGCCTGAAATCTTCCCTTACAAAGAAGGGTAAGAATACTCGGACACCACAGATCTCTAATCAATGATTGATATGCCTCCAGATCAATTATGGAGTACCATTCTGCACAGTATCAAAGGGAGTGAATTCAACCATGCATGAAATTGTCATCGTTGCTATCGTTTTTGGAGGTATCGTGCTGGCATTGGCCATTATTGGAAGTACCATCCTCATGGCCATCAAAATCCTAAGAGGAGGGTTCTCCCGTAAAGGCCAGAAATTCGAGACCGAAGAAGCCAGGATGATTCAAGAGATATATCAGGGACTATCACGGATGGAAGAGCGTGTGGAGGCTCTGGAAACTATTATTCTTGATTCCAAAGGAAAGGACCGTGAATCATGAGACGATTTGAAAAGATCCTTCGCGGTGGGCTCTATCGTTCCCGCAACGGCCTGGTCCTCGGTGTGTGCAGAGGCATTGCCGAATATTTTGATTTTTCAGTCTTCTGGGCGCGAGCCATCGTGCTCATCCTACTTTTTTTCAGTGGGTTGTGGCCGATTATGGCATTGTACTTCATCGCGGCCCTCTTGATGAAGCCCGAGCCGGTTATTCCCATCGAAAGTGATGATCAGCAGGAGTTCTATAACAGTTACGTTTATTCAAGAAAAGGGGCGATCGACCGGCTGAAACGAAGATATGAGAACTTGGAACATCGCATTCAGCGAATGGAACACACGGTTACGACGAGAGAATTTGATTGGGATCGTAGAATGAACACATAGGCTACCTTCCACCCTCGAATCCAAAATCAACACCAGGGGCTGCCTATCTTTCCAAGGCCTTCTTGACATACCTGAGGACTTCCCTTCTCACCATCCTTTTGTACTTTTCGAGCTCCTTCGGGTCCTTTATCTTCAGATAGAAATCGGTTGCACCCCCGCTTGAGTCCCTTTCCACTAATTCCTTCCCATCGCATAACCACATGGCGCAGAGCTCAATGGACAGGTCTTTGATCTTGAAGCTCAGGGGATGGTCATCCCCTTCAAAGAACCATTCCAATCCCAATCTATCGACGAATGTCCTCACCCTCCTCTTGACGCGTTCTTTCACCTTGACGTCGATGACCTTATCCGTTGATCCCGGGGGTGATTTCATGATCCTGCCATTTGCTTAGTGCTTCGATTCGCGCACGTATGGAAAGGACACGAAAAGGAGAGAATACGGGTTCGGGGTTTCCCGCGGCTATTTCAATTCCCCATAGGTATCGAAGACCAGCGGCTTACGGGTTTGAAACTTGAAAATCTTGAAGAGGTTGGTGATTGCCGCTCTCGTGGAATTGAGGCGGTTGAAGTAGAGCTGGGCCAGTCTTGTCATTACTTCAAATCCTATGAGGGGATCCCGCCTTAGGATTTCCTGGAATCCGGCGGAGTCTATGGCCAAAGCCTTTGCGCTCTTTATGCACCTGGCCGTCACGTTAGAGATATAGGGGTTCATGAGGGAGGCTGTACCGAAGACACTACCCGTTTCCTTCAACGTCTCAGCCATGAGGTCGATTTCCTCCTCGGCCTTAATCCTCAGGGTAACCATGCCATCCAAAAGAACATAGAGGGTTTTGGCCTTCTGGCCCTGTTTGAAGATCTCTTCACCCGGATCGAAGCTCTTTTCCTGGCCGAGTTGGGCTATGGCCTTCAGTTGATCATCGGACAGGGATTCGAATAGATTTGCCTTCTTTAATGCATCTATGGATGCCATACCTGTCACCTCCCTCCTAACGGGTACTCGAACTTGGTCAATGGTTATGAGTAATACATCACGTGAACTTCTGAGAAACTGAGAAACTGGAAAAGGAGCTCTGAGCACGAATTAAGATTTTTTCGGTAACCATTCTTAGTGAAGCGGAACGCCCGCAAACTCAATTTTTGAGCCAGAATGGCGAGTTTTGGGTTTGCAGTGAAGCGAACTCCAGAATGGGCGAAAAAATATTTTTGAGCAGCGAAGAGCGACTTTTTCAGAAATTTCCCTATTTTATCTAAGGGATTTCAATCTCTTTCAGGAATTCCCTGATGAATCTCAGGTTCATCTCATGGGCTTTTTGAGCCTCCTTCAATTGGAGGTTATCAACGGGAAGTTTCCTCCGTTTCTTTTCCAGCCTGAAGATTTCACCGTTCAAGAATTCAGCAGTATCCACCATCAACTCCCCCATGGACTTGGCGGACTTTCGTGCCTTGTCGTAAGCTTCTTTATCCACATATCCCTTATTTCCGAGGTAGAAGCGATCAAAGATCCCCCTCATCCTCTCCAGATTTTCCTTCTTGACGGCCTTGGTTTTCCCTGAGCCAGTCCATTTCTTCGTCTTTTCAACCACCTTACCGAAATCCATTTAAGCGCTCACCCCTTATCGATTTGACGATCATTCCTTAACCAAATGTTGGGCTACGAGCTCCCGCTGGGCCTGATTACTCCATCCGAATATCTGAATCACCTTGGCGTCACGCATCATCCTTTCCATAGGATAATCCTTGATATAGCCATACCCCCCGAGGATTTGGACTGCATCGTCGGTCACCTTCATGGCCACATCCGAAGCGAAGTATTTCGCCATGGCAGAATGCATTTCATAGTCTCCAGCTTTTCCATCGATCATACCGGCGGCTTTATAGACCAGTGTGCGGGCGGCCTCGGTCTGAGTGGCCATGTCAGCGAGCATAAATCGGAGGCCTTGAAATTGAGAAATGGGCTTCCCAAATTGGACTCGGTCTTGGGCATACTGGGTCGCGTAATCGAGGGCCCCCTGGGCGATTCCAACCGCTTGGGCGCCGATGGCGGGCCGAATCATGTTGAGGACCTTGACAGCAGTGGACCATCCCTTTCCCTGGGTTCCCAAAAGGTTTTCCTTGGGAATCTCACAATCACCGAAGATGAGATCGGCCGTAGGGGTCCCACACATCCCCAATTTTTCCGGATTTTCCTTGAAGGCTAGGCCCTGGCTCTCTTTCTCCACGAGAAAGGCTGAAATTCCCTCGGATCCTTTCTCCGAGTCCGAGGTTGCGAAGACCGTGTAGAAGTCCGCAACCCCTCCATGCGGGACAAAAAACTTCGTCCCATTGAGAACAACGGTGTCTCCCTTATCTTCGAAGGCGGTCTTTATGGAGTCCGCATCGTAGCCGTAATCCGGCTCGGTAAGGGCGAAGGCGGCCAGGCTATTTTTCTCCGCGATGCCGCTAAAATACTTCTCCTTTTGCTCCTTGCTTCCCGCAAGCAGCAGGGGGAGGGTACCCATGGCTTGAATGACGACAATCCAGGAGCAGGTACCGGACACCTTGGCGATCTCTTCAGCTACAAGACAGAGGGAGGTGATGTCCCCTTCCATGCCGCCGTAGTCCTCGGGCAACATGATCCCCAGAAGGCCTTGAGTCCCCATAGCTCCGACGATATCCTGTGGGAATTCGGCCTCCTGGTCTATTTTTTCCGCCTTCGGGGCGATGACCTTCTCGGCCAATTTGTTGGCCGCCCCCCTGAGCATCACCCTCTCTTGTTCGATCTCGCTCATAACGTGATCTCCCCCCTGCGAAGATGGAAAAAGGTAATTTCACTTTATACTACAATATCGGCAAATTTGCAAAGAATTCTTGGCTTGCAAATTCCCTCGTCTCTCATAGTCTCTACCAGTCTCCTAATCTCCACTAATCTCAACTAGTTTCTATCAATCTCTATAAGTCTCACCAACCAATCTCCTAATCTCCCAATCTCTATTAATCTCCAGTCCCCCCATAAACACTTGACACGGATTGTTCTTTAGACTATGGAAAATCCTATATGTGGGAAAGGCATTCCATAAAGGAGGTTTACAATGGAGCTCGTATTGGGAACCTTGTGGGAAGATTTGCTTTTAGCTGCCGCACTCGGGGCAGTCGGTGGAATGGGATTAGGTCTGCTGCAGGACAAGGGGCTTGAAATGCCCCATTGGCACAATGAGACTGGTGTGAACTTCGCCGACCTGGGTTTTATCTCCGACATCTTCATCGGCGCACTGGCGGCGGTTATAGTTTACGCGCTCAACCCGCCCGCCGGGATGTTGCAACTGGTTTCTTCTGGCATCACTGCTGGTATCGGCGGCAGCGCAATTCTCAAGGGCTATGTTAAGGGCACAGCGGTCAGGGAACAGGCCACCCGGGCTGAGATGTATCGCTCAGCCGCCGTTGATGCATCCAAAGGCATTGATGTGAAGGATCGACTGGGTGAGTTGGAAGACGCCGATAAAGTGACGATGCGCCGTTGGGGGCCCAGGTAAAGCCCGTTTTGTGGATGAAGGATAACCGTGCGCTGTTCCAAGCACATGGACCACGCCAGCCTCCTCACCTGCAGGAGCCATAAATGGTGGCATGCCTCCATTATAGCATTTACTTGTTCCGAATTTTTCCCGGGGAGGTATCGGATTGCAGGATATAACGCCACTCGGGATCGAATTGGATAAGACACTTCGTTCCTGCTGTGGCCATATCAGCGAGGTGACAAGATCAACTTCTATTCAAAAAAAGACTCGCCCCCTACGTGCTTTTGGGAGCGCCGATTGCTGTGATGTGGGCCCAGATAGTATAAAAATTCAATTTTAAAGTCTGACCCTCCACTGCATCCTGATTCTTAAACTGTCAATCGGATTCGGTTGGAGGGGTTTACCCTGATTTAGCCAAGATACTCGCGACTCCAAAGCATTTCAGCCGCGGCGAAGCCCCGCCTCTCCTGTCCTTGCATCCTTTACAAATCCCCGATGATTCAAGAATTTCAAATAACCATATCTTGTGACATTTTTTCCTTGACATATAAGCCCGATTTCCCTATATTTATTCGAGAAGAAAGCAAGTTTTTATCATGCAACGTTATCCACCGAATTCCGCTGCTCGTAGGCCTTTGAGGTCGATTGGCTTCGCCGTTGTCGGCATCGCCTTCGCTGCCGTCATCTGCAGCGCCGGCGGACATCAGGCGCCTCCCCGTTCGGCAGCGGCCTCCAAGCCGCAAGCTAGGGAAGCCTCCGCGTCACCCGCCACTTCCGAAACAGATCCACAGAAACTCTTCGAGGACAACTGCTCCCTCTGCCATAGCCTCGATTTCCCACGGTCTAAACGCTGGACGCGAGCCGAATGGGATTGGATCGTGACCGAGATGGTCGAGGAGAGGGGAGCAACCTGGATCACCCCCGATCAGCAGCGGATCATTATCGAGTATCTAACGAAAAATTACGGTCCTGATCGTCCGTGACGATGTTCGCGCCGTGCGCCCGCTGCCCGAGGGTCCGTGACTGAAGTTTCGCTGACTGTATTGCGAGCCCCGCTATTCTACAATATAGAACAATTAAAGGGAGTTACTAAACCTATTATTATTTATACAGAGCAGTGCTTTCGACACATTTTCCAAGAACCAATTTCATTCCACATTTGATGTTTTAAAATTTGTTCGAATGTATGTGTTTTAATATTTAGAGAATTATCTTTACTGTATGGATAGTCTTCTGTATATGGAAGATAACAACATCGATGCAATCTTCCAGTTGCCATTATTTGATATCTATTATCAGCCATATATTTGCAACGAATAGTATTCCCTTTATAATTTTTTCTTCTTTCTGTAATTTCTCCTGGTTGTTCACATTCCTCATTATAACGTCTAGAAGACCTAGATATAAATTTTTCAAACCCCATACCATTTGCCTTAATATTCGCTTCAAATATTGCGTGTTCGTTATGTTTAAAAGGAATAAATTGCCAAACAGCACGACCGCCAGCATCAATAAACTCCTGCGCGTTATTTAGAATAGTGTTTAAATTAGTTCCAACTCTATGTTTAGAATGAGTTTCTTGAGTAACACCATCAATTCCGAACGTGACATAAACGTTATTTTTTGCCAAATCTTTCCAGATACCTTTTTTAGATCCATTAGTAGCAATTTCTATACTAGTTTTATTAAAATTAAAATATTCTACTATTGGAATTAAATCTTTACAAAAAACAGGATCACCATAAAGGCCATTAAACAAAACAGAAGATACTTTAATTCCATTGAAAAATTTTGAAATATCAGAAATTGTTAACTCTGCTTGTTCAAGATTTTCTGGCCAAAGAGTTCTATCACAAAAAGGACAAGCAGCGTTACATTTATCAGTCAATTCAATATTAAAATTATATTTCACCTAACCTCTTCATTTAACATAATAACAAAACTAAAAAGTATAAAACCAATCAAAACCCAAACGGCAGTATTCATTTTGTTTTTCTCATTTTAATAATTCCAGAACATTCTCATTCACTTTAAAGATTCTAATCTCCTCCTCAGGCACACCCAGGAACCTAGCCACTGAACTGGGCAGCAAGCGATAGTTCAAGGTAGCCACCACCTTTACAGGGAATTTAGCATCTTTGGGAATCTTCCAGGTGTAGGTCTCGATCTTCGTCTCCTGTGGGCCGATCCGGTAATCCACCAGGTCGTTTCTGGCCGTATTCCACTGGGCGATGGTCATACGGCCCTTGGGGTCAAAGAAAGGCATACGGAATGCGCGGTCGCCCTCAGGGACATCATCGCCGTCCATGGAAAGGCCCTTAAAGTCCGGGACGTCCATGATCTCGCCAATGTCCTGGTAGACAAGCCTGTGAGAGGTTATGGTATATTCCTCACCGGGGAATCCCTTTATGTCTACTGGCAGATGGTAGCTTTTTCCATTGACATCAACCGCCTCAACATGGAGCCATAGCTGGCGCTCTTCAGCTGAACCGGTGGGGATCTTATGACCCGCTTTACCATTGAAGAGGACAGCCTTTATTACCACCTCATCGCCAGGACTTACCTTTTCCTTACCGGCATAAAGGGCGATATCCACCGCACCGGCCAGCTTGCTGGGATTATGGGCGCCCTGGAAGACATGGTGGGCAACATCCGGCCTGTCTTTTCCGCCCACGGCCGATTTACCGGGAGCCCGATGCATGTGGCAGTCCTGGCAGACTATGCCTTTTTTGGAATATGGTCCCTCTTTCCATTCCCGGTAGGTGGATTTCACCCATGCCCCGAAGGGGCTGGCCTCATCGTGGCAGGTGGCGCAGTGTCTGGGGCTCCTCAGGAATTCCGAGTAGGATGTCTTGTGGAAAGGGCTTTTGGAGTCCTTCCTCACACCCTGCTTTACGTTTCCTTTGGGGGCGATAATATAGCTGAAATTATAGGGTTCTTCCTCTGTTGAACCAGTGATGGTATGGCAGATCTCACATGATACTGCTTCATTCGCCCTTGTCCTGTCGGCAGGCCTTTTTGGCGGAATATCTCCTGCCAGGAAGGCCAGCGGTCCGTGGCAGGCTATACAGCCGCCCTTTACGCCTGCTACCTTCGGCTCCTTCAGGGCATGGGGCAGGGCCAATTTAAAGTATTCGATCTCATCCCATTGGTGGGTGAAAGCATCAGACATCATGCCCTTATCCCACTCTTGATAGATTTCCCCGTGACAGGCTTTGCAGAGTGTCGGCTGCCGGAAGTCATCATAATTAAAAGATCCCATCTCAGCCCCTAAAACCATGGTGGAAAAACCCAGAAGAAAGATTACTAAACTTACCACTGTCTCCATAGGAACCTCCTTTTCAAAAGGCAGCGATTATGAATGTTCAACCACCCTGAACTCCGTAAGGCTTTGCGAAAGCTCTTGATTCTTTGGATGGAGCATATCACAATGGTAGCGGGTGTCAAGACTTTGCAAGAAGATGTTTCTTAATAAAAAAGAGGGACGGCCATGGAATTATGCGTTTCTCTTTTCTGTATTTGTGATATACGAAAATTATGTCCCGCCAAGCCCACATAGATACCCCTGGAGCCCTGCATCATATCATATACCGGGGAATTGATCCGATGAGAAAGCTTTTCAAAATGTGACCAGGGGAGATTGTGAGTCCGGGCAAACAGCCGCAGCAGGTGAGAGCGAGAAGCCTAGTATGTTACCGTGCAGTCAAGGAGCCGGGTATAAATCGTGCTGCAATCGCCAGATTGCTTGGCATAATTCAGTCTTCCGTTAGTAGGGGGGTACGGCGTGGAGAAAGACTTGTCCTGGATAACCGATATAGCTTGGAAGGTTAAGGAAATGCATAAAACCATGGCCGTCCTCCTTCACTTGCGTACAAATCCACTTAGATTACTCCCGCCGGGGCTTAGGCCCCTCTGGGCCGGAGGCGGATCCCCAGATCCCATCCTTTAAGAACGACGTCCACAAAGACCCGGATTATCCGATTGAAACTTATGCATCCTGATTCTTAAACTGTCAATCGGATTCGGTTGGAGGGGTTTACCTTGATTTAGCCAGGATACTCGCGACTCCAAAGCATTTCAGCCGCCGCGAAGCCCCGCCTCCCCTGGCGTTGAATCCCTCACAATCCCCCGCGCAACCGGATAACCCAAGGCCCCCATATGTTGTGGCTTATTTTTTCTTGACACACAACCCCATTACTCCTATACTTCCCCTATCAAAAAGCGAGTTCTTATCACTTCGCCTCCTTTACAATTCCTGTTTACTTGATAGGAAAACCCATTATCAACAAAATGGAAAGGGTTTAAGCAGAGTCCCTCAACAAGAAGTTCTCAGGAGAGACAAGGAGAAGACCAGATTTCTACGTGAGGTACACTCCCAAGTTCTTCAAGATGTCCTTTTCCGTCTTGAAAGGGCCTACAATAACTTCTTCCGAAGGGTCAAATTAAAGAAGGAAGAAAAGTGGAAGAAGAAATGAGGGGGGATGATGGTGAATCGAATTATTTAAGGACGTTCCCTTTTATTATTTCGAAAGGTAAGGAGGTAAGCAAAAGTCAAGAATAAACAGGGTGTTGCCCAAATAACTCTTGCAAATACTAAATATTGGGTATATAAGTATGAGAAACACAATATTTAGGGAGTTTCCTCATGATGGGTCATGAGCCACCCTGTCAGCCGAAGCTCTTTTATCAAGACATCAACCTTGAGAGAAGAATACCCCACGATCGTATCCTCCGCAAGATTAGAGAAAAGATCGATTTTGATTTCATCTATGCTGAAGTAGAAGATAGCTATGGGGAAAATGGTAATGTTTCAGTACCGCCCCCGGTTATCCTCAAGATGATGTTTCTTCTGATCTTCTATAATGTTCGATCTGAGCGGGAATTGATGAATACGATCCCCCTCCGCTTAGACTGGTTATGGTTTTTAGGTTACGATCTGGATAGTGAAGTCCCGAATCATAGTGTCCTCAGCAAAGCCCGAGCTCGTTGGGGAGTTCAAACCTTTCGGAGCTTTTTTGAGCGTATCGTTTGGCAATGTGTTGAAGCCGGTCTGGTTGATGGAAGCAAGCTCTTTGTTGATTCCCGTCTCATCGACGCTCATGCTTCTAATAATTCTGTTGTGGACACTCACAGTTTCAAGCGATACTTGAACAAGAGTTATAGGCGTCTTGAAGAGCGCTTAGATGATTTAGGAGACCAAAAATCAACACCGACCAACAGCCGCTATATTTCCACCACCGATCCGGATGCTTCGGTTACCAGGCACAGTGGTGGGAGATCAAAGCTCCGGTACAAGACGCACCGGACAATCGATCCGAAACGCGAGGTGACAACCGCCACCAGAATCACGGCCGGTTCTCAAGATGAAGGGGATCTTCTCAAGGAGATGATTGAGACCCACCAACAGAATATTCAAAAGGTTCTTATCTGTCATGATTTAGGCAAAAAGGCCCATATTCCACCCCTGGAGGAAGCACACAGGGGTTCTGGTCGCCAAAGAGGTATCTTTCCCAGGGAGGGCCTTTGTCTATGACCCTGAAAATAACCATTACATCTGTCCTGCAGGAGAGATCCTGCGAAAAAGAAGCTATTACAAAGAGCGAGGGCATTATGAGTATAAGGCCTCTTCTGAGATCTGTGGTCAGTGCCGGGTGCGCAGAGAATGTACTCGGGCTAAAGATGGCAGAACGCTCAAACGGCATACGAGGCAAGATGAGTTAGATATCATGCTGAAGGGTGCCACGAGCCGAGAGGCCAAAAGAAATATAAAAACTCGCCAGCATCTATCAGAGCGATCCTTCGCTCATTCCACGCGCTATGGATTCAAAAGAGCCCGGTGGCGCAGGTTATGGAGGATGGAGATTCAGGATTTCCTCATTGCTGCGGTGCAGAATA
>SMTZ1_10000047_pt1 | contig 82838 bp, 91 predicted proteins | sample DeeMarSWOR136_30_FD_25667 | JGI IMG/M metagenome (IMG submission 25667) | reverse complement strand
TATCCATACATTATCTTTGTATTGATGAATGATGTGGCATGATTGGTGACATGGAGTTCTTCCCTGCACTTGAAATTGGATGGTTCAATGGATGGATCCTCTTTCTTGTATTGTACCTAACATATGGTGTCTTACTTCTCACTTTCCCCAAACATGTAGTGAAAAGGCTCTACGAGTACAACAGGTCTAGCTGGAGTAGAAAACATCGAGCTTTCTATGTGACCGAGAAACTTATGCTCGTAGTCTATATGATTCTAGTAGTCCTTTCTCCACTCAAAGTTGATTCCCTTTTTTTCATTCCCGGAATTGTTCTCTTCTTTTTTGGTCTGATTGGTTTCATCATCGCTCTATTCAACTTCAAGAACACTCCACTCAATCAACCAGTTTCCAGAGGACTCTATAGAGTATCGCGCCATCCTCAGATTCTCATGTTATTCATTGCAGGTAGTGGGATTGGTATTGCTGTAGGATCACTGTTTGTAATATTCCTTCAGATACTAGCCTCCTTATTTGGTAGGTCTAGAGTTCTAGCGGAGGAACAAGCTTGCCTGAAACAATATGGTGACCTGTACCGCGACTACATGAAAAACGTACCCCGATATTTACTCATCAAAACGTGTGTCGAGGATGTAAACTCTCGTAACTGACTGTATTGATGATTCGCTTGAGTTCTCAGATTATAACATCGAATATCTAAGACGGACACGAAGTACAAGGCTATCGGGCGGGGTTGGCTAACGGGACCTTTCCCTAGCCGCTCACTGTTGGGCACCCTTTCTCTTTAACATCATTCAATCCCCTAGTATTAGTTTCTTTCAGCTTTATATTCGACAGAGTGTAGTGAAATCTGGGAAAGCAAATTGACCAAAAAGATTAGGATAACTGAGGAAGCCTACAATTGCTTGGAGGAAGCACGATTACCAGGTGAGAATTTCAGCGATACACTCCTCCGTCTAATCAGAAGACACGAACAGATTGAGTTCATCAAACGTCAGAAACAGATTCTTGAATAAGAGGACTTTATTCCACTTGATGAACTAAAAGATAAAAATGGATAACTTCATATACTCTGTCATACATAGTATACATGATAGGAATGGGCGATGTACTCTCAGTGAGAATGGATAAGGAGCTGGAAAAACGCCTTACTTTCTTGATGGAGAAAAGAAAGATAGTTGACAAATCATCGTATGTGAGACAGCTCATCGATAGGTCTCTTTCAGCCGATCTTCTCGATTATCTTTCTGAGGAAGTTGAAGCTAGACGGCTCAGTATCTGGAAGGCAGCATCTATTGCTGAAATACCACTAAGAGCAATGATGAGAGAACTAGCTGAACGCAAAGTGACCATGTATGATGAACAAACGCTTACAGAGGACTTGACCTTCGTAGAGGGCATATGAATTGATTGCAATCGTCAACTCATCGCCTCTCATCTATTTAGGAAAACTAGGACTTCTTGACCTATTACAACGACTGTTCGACCAGGTTTTCACTGTTGGTACTGTCAAGGTGGAGGTTCTTGATACATCAGAATCAGAATATGCGACTCTGCAAAGTGCTTTCTCGGACTGGTTGACTGTGTCAGAGGTGCCAGAAAGCCCACTCGCAGGCAAGCTTAATGAAATGGGACTCCATCAAGGGGAGGTAGATGCACTTGTACTCGCTTATCATATCAAGAAGCAAAAATCAGATTCTGTAATAGTCATTGACGATCTAGCTGCAAGAGACGTAGCTAGAACTCTTGGACTCAGGATGACAGGAACTATCGGAATCATTCTTTCTGCCACAAAGAAAGGAATACTATCGAAGAAGGAATCACACGCCAAAGTTCGTTCTCTTGTTGAAGAAACCACCTTTCACATGTCAGCTGCGTTGTATTCCAGAGTCCTCTCTGAACTAGAATAAGGAAAAGGACATAGATGTAGGAATAGAACTCATGGATGTGTAAGAAGTAGAGGCTGACAGGGTCGGTTGAACAGGGACCTTTCCCGAGCTGCTCACTGTTGAGCACCCCTTCTCTTTTGCATTTTAGACTCATTTTCTAACTCGTTACTATCATCCAACCAAATAACAATGCGAAAAATATGAAAAATAGTATCATTGCATATGGAATTCTCTTGAGCAACTTGTTGTAATGGTTTCCAATATTATCAGGCCATAGCCCTGCTTGTTTCATACTGCTTCTCCATAGTATTATGTCGTCTTCAAGTCCTTTTTTCCAATACCAACTAAATGCAGCAAATGGAAACTGAAGAAGAAAAACTGTGAGAGATAAACCTATGTCAAAAGATCCAACCTCAAGATAGATCAAAGCAAACACATTGATTGTCACAAAGATGACTGGAAGAAGCATGAAGGAGAATACATGGCGAACAATCCATCTAGGAGATTTCCTACTTGCCAAGGTATGATAGAGATTACATATCTGCCAGTTTAGGACAGAATCGTCCTGGCTTTTAAAAAGAATGATCGTTCTACCATCATCTAGCAATCGAGGCCTCTGAAAAGACCCCCATGATTCCTCATAGACAATTGTTTCTGGTGGATTGATATCAAGAATCGCACAGATATTTTCCAATCTGGCTTTAACAACTTCAACTGGAATGTTTGGGTCCTTCACATCTTGATAATATGACACTTTTGAAACGCCCCTTACTTGCAATTAAATGGTCCAAGATAAATACAACCAGTTCTCAAATTAGTAAGAAGCAGAGGCTGATAGTGTCGGATGAACAGAGAACTTTCCAGTTCCACGCACTGTTAGGCATCCTTTTTCCCTTGCAATACTCTAGTGTTTTTCTCCATTGACATCAGCTTTTCCTTTCACATAATCTAAGATATTACCCGCATGACTCATATTTCTCAATAAAAGTTGCATCCTATACTTGCTCTTCAGCGTCATAAGTATCTGTTTCAGTAGGTATTTTTTTCTATGAACAAACTTCTCATAGACTTCAGTAATCCATCTTTCTAGAATATCGGTCTTCACCGAATTGGGATAGATATCTGGAACGAGGACCCCTGTTTCCCAATACACCTCAGGATCTATATACTTTTGATTCACTAGCTGATTCCAAATGTCAGTCCCCGGCATTGCTCCCAATATATTCAGTTGAGGAAAATCAATATCGAGTTTCATTGTGAAATCGATAGTATTTTGAATTTCGCTCCTTGTTTCACCAAGTGCTCCAATGATGAATGTACCAAGAATGATATCTAAGCCTGCCTTACGAGAGGTCTTTACTGCTTGAATACTCATTTGAGGAGTTATCTTCTTCTTGTAAAAATCAAGTATCCTTTGATTTGCACTCTCTATTCCAAGGTAGATGAGCTTGCAACCACTCGTGACCATAGATCTAGTCATTTGATAATCAATTTGGTCAACTCTTCCCTCACAAAGCCAATTGAATTCGAGTTTCCGCCTTTTAATTAGCTCACTAATCCGCAATATACGCTTCTTATTTAGGGTAAAACAATCATCAACAAAGAAAATGGTCTCATATCCTGCTGCTAATAGGTCCTCAATCTCATCCACCACATTCTCAGGACTCCGTGAACGCCACTTCCTACCTGCGAATTGACTACAGCAACAGAAATTACATGAGAAAGGACAACCTCTAGAAGACACCATAGACACCATCGATGGTAACTTCAATCCTTCTAATTGACCATACCATTCCTTCTTAACCAAGTCCATTGCAGGTGGTGGCAAAGAATCGAGATCGGTTATAAGACGTCTAGAGGCACCTCTCTTCACTTTCCCGTTCTCACGGTAATAGATACCAGATACTGTTTGAATAGAATTCCCGTGTTCTAGAGCTTTGAAAAGCTCGACCATAGATAGCTCGCCCTCTCCCTCAATAGTTGAATCGATTTGGATGTATTTTTTCATCATTCGTTCGGCGTTGATTGATGCATGCACGCCTCCAAATACTATATGAGTGTCAGGAAGTTTCTCTTTAATCATAGCCGCCAGTTTTGCAGCTTTTTTTGCCTGCCATGACATCAATGACAAACCAACTACATCTGGAGAGTATCTTTCTACTCTCCTCAGTATCTTTTCATCAGGTATCTTTTCTCCCAACTGGTCAACAAGTCTGACTTCGACTCCAGCTTCGCGTAACGAAGAGGCGATATAGAGAAGACCAAGTGGAGGACTTAATGTTGGAGTAGAATATCTAAGGTTTATGACATCTGGAGCAGGAAAAATAAGAAAGCTTTTCATCCCAATCACCTCACGATGACTACTAATATTAGGACCTTATAGAATTGGGCGAAATAGGAATTAGCTTTTCTGACATTTTTAACACTTTCTTCATTTTATAAAATTCATCTCTGTGTAATCGAAGAAACTCACTCCAAACTAGAGATACTATACACTCCTATTCAAATAAATTCTAACTATCATAGTAGCTATGAAGATCAGGGCGAATGGGATCCAAGTTCCAACAGGATTGTTGAACACAGCATAGTCTTGAAGGATTATTGTAGCGGTCAGGAAAAGTCAAGCAAGATTACCGTGGTTACTATCAATATTGCTGTTATGAGCGGACCAGAATAATTGAACTTCTTGTAGTATATTTATGAGAATATTACAGAAACAAATAGTGCCTCTGCTGTATGAGCTAATAATGCGCGTGCATGAATTTTCTTTATGTTAGCTGTTTCCTTTGACAAGATGCTCAGAGGAGGTACATGCAAAATCTGTACCAATTTCTCATGCAGAATGAGCAAAGTTCCAGAAGACTTGATGAAGGAGTTTCTGAAAAGAAATCTTATAATGAAAGAAGCGTGGGAAAAATGAATTGATTGATTGTAAAGAGAAGTAAAGGGTGACGTGGGCGGTGAACAGGAAACTTTCCCGTTTCTGACACTGTTGAGCACCCTTTCTCTTTTGCAATATATAAACATGACATAGGATATCCATAGTGAAAGAATACAGTATGTTGACTTGCTGTACACTTGAATTCAATTAAAGATCTTTCTACTCAATTGCACTCTTCATAATCCGCAAAGCGCAAAGAGTAATCCATCTCGACGGTTTCTGTTTCTGTCCAAAGTCCCAATCAGACCAAGCTCTATGGATTGACTCGGGTGTGAACCGTCCATCGTTGTCACGTTTCTTGAGTAGTAGGTCAACCAGTCCAGATCTAAGAAGCTCTTGCTTTGAATGCTTAAACTGCGACAGAACTTCAAGGAACTTCAGAATACGATATTCTGTAAACGGATATTTCAACTTCTCCCAACCATGTCCAATCTCACTGTCATGGCCAGCATATTTCATTTTCCCACGATTTCTCCAGCATTTAAACAGGAACCTGATCCCCCTCTTCGCAGCTATACTCTCTTTTAACCTAGGATTCTGAGCCATTGCTCCAAGCACGAACATAGTTGCAAAAGCACAGCTTGGCTCTTTCTCTCTTGGTTTCCCTATCAGACCAGTGTTCTTGCACCAGAATCCGCCATCTAGGCGCTGTTTCTTGACGAGCCATCTGTAGGCACTCTGTACTCTTGAGTCATGCAAAAGACCAAGCTTTGCCATTGCTTCGACAAGTATTGCAGTATGACACTCTCCGGGTTTTGTTGGTGGAGACCATCCAAAAGCACCAGATTGAAGCTGTGTAGTGAACACATATTCACAAGCTTTCGCGATTCTCTTATCATCTATCGTTAGACCGAAATCTGCGAGGACTGGTAGCAGCCAGAATGTGGTGAATTTCTTGGGCCACCAGGTATGTATATCCTCCGGTTTCCCCCAGTATCCGTTCGCATTCAAGCCTGCGAAGATGCCTTCTATCATTGGATGCTTGGGAACCATCCTTTTTGCTTCTAATACTGAATCATCATTCTCCGGCTTATCTAGTAGCCATGTCAAAGTCCGATAGATAACCCAAGGCTCTCCATCTAACAGCCATTGCAAGAGATTCTTGTGCAGTAAGGATTCCCAGTTCAAATTAATTCCTCACTGGAGCGTGTATCTACTCATTTACCACAATCAGATGCCTCTGTCCCACATTAGATTTTGGATATGCATTGAGCAACAGGGTCCCGAGTCACTTGAGCTTTGATGTTTGGACTGAGAAAAAGCTATGGCGCCCATGTAGTGAGAAGTAGAGGTTGGTTGTAGGGTATTTGGAGGATTACGCATATTGCATTATTGAGCACCTTCTCTATATTGCATCTTTTTCCTTCTCTATTCCTGATTATCTAGTACTGTCTTAAGACAGTACTAACCTTATGCTTGATGCAGTTTCAAGTACCCATACCAAAACTTGGTTGAAAATCGCCTAATTCATTGTTCTAAGAAGTAGAGGCTAATTGAGTGGGGATGAACAGGGAACTATCCCCTTCCTAACCTGTTGATCCACTCTTTCTCTTCTACATCGTTTTCGTTGAACTACATGCTTATTACTTACCAATCAACCTGGTCTTATCATGAGTAAAATTCTGATTCTGAACGGTAGCGCAAGAAGAAAGGGCAATACTCGTTACTTAATTAACCAGATGAATGATATACTAGAAAAGAAAGGGATGGAATCAAGAATTCTTCATCTTCATGAACTCAACATTAAACACTGCCGAGGTTGTTTCTGGTGCTACGAAGGTTTTCCTCTAAGATGCGTTCAAGATGACGATGATATGAATGAGATTTACCCGAAAATTATCGAAGCTGACACCATCATTTTTGCATCACCAATATACTGGTTCAATTATTCTGGTCAACTGAAATTATTCATTGACAGATTAGTAGCATTGCATGTTAAAGGCGGTCACAAGTTAGATGGAAAACGATTTGCTGTTCTCTTTGTTTACGGAGATACTAATGTTAAAGAATCCGGAGTTCAACATGCGATAAATTCTATCAAACATCTTATACGCTATATGAAAGGGGAAACTTTGGGGATTGTTCATGGAACTGCAAATGACATAGGGGATGCCGAAAAGAATACTAGACTAGTTGCCGAGGTTCGTGAACTAGCTAACAAGATTTGTAATGCGTCCTAAAAAGTCGAGCTTTATCAGTTCTAAACTGGTAAGGGCAGAAACCGACGGGGTCGGGTGAACAGGGAACTCTCCTCTTCTGACACTATTGAGCACCTTTTTTCTTGTGTTTTTGTGCATTTGCTATTTAGAATCGAATTTATCCACAAGTAGACACAAATCCAACCCATATCTAATTATCATCAGGGGTCAAAGAGTGAGTTGATTTACAATGAGCATCCGAATTCCAGAGAAACTATTGGGACTCATGATAGCCATTATTGCGAGCTTCGTCGTTTGGTTAGCCACCACAGATGTTCTCTCCTCCGTTTTGGTAGCATTGGTAATTGAGCTAGTTGCGCTGACAATAGAAACACAAATTCAGCTTTCACACTCAACAAAAGTCATCGCTGACACACTATCAATCTCTGAGGTCAGTGCCACGCATAAGCCTCTAAGAGAGGTGGTCGCTGAATATGACCTTATTATGAGAAACGGAAGTCCACTTCACATTCAAGAAGCACAACGAGGACTACTTAAGTTCGGAGAGATGATTAAGGATCTCAGGAGAGGTCGAATCAGTATTCCACGCGAAGAGGCCTATGTGAGAGCAGGACAGATATTTGACACTGTTCAGAAGACTGTTCTCGCTACAGATATTGTCATGGATCCGTACAAATGGTCAACTGGTGATCATCATCTCTGGCAGGAAACTAATCTTAGAACAGCTAGGAAGGGACTAAAGATTATCCGAATCTTCATTTTAAAAGACAAGGATTTTCTGAGAGATGAATTCCCACTTACCAATACAATCAGAGAGCAGAGCGAGGCTGGAATCTCAGTACGTTACGTGACCATAGATGAGCTTGAGCCAGAACTCATACGAGATGGAGCACTTCTTGATGATAATATAGCAATAACTAGCCTATTCACACCTGCAGGAGAGTTCGGGCTTTTTACACTTGAAACCTCAAGTTCAGTAGTAGAAGATAGTCGTAGACATTTTGAACGTATTTTAGCTCGCTCGCATCCCTTCGATAGGGATGTTGATTCTGACAACTCGTAATTTACATATTCTTCATACAATGTTTGAAGTAGAGGCTGACGGGGTCGAGTGAACAGGGAACTTTCCCTTTCTGACGTTGTTGAGTACACTTTTCATTTTGATAAATTACTTACAAACGAGAACAAGTCAATACTAACGTTATGTTTAATCCAGTTGCTTAGCTTCCTGTTTGAGTAGTTCCAGTAGTTTAGTTGTAACGGTGAGTATCTCCAATAACAGATATCTGATAATGTAGTTATTCAATCTACCATGAGTAAACCACAAGAGTTCAAGATACAATCCATCGGAACTATCAGAACTCCTTTCAAATCGAGCAAAGCCACTCCAATTCAATCGAGCAAGTCTGATGCTCTCGGGTATGTTGAGGTATTCGAAGAATTCCGTGATGGTCTCAAGTCTCTGGATGGGTTTTCACACATCATTCTCCTGTATTGGTTTCATAAGGCTAAAGCCCCCAAGATGCAAATGAAACCATACCTTGATACCGACTCGCATGGCATATTTGCCATAAGAGCCCCATCACGCCCCAATCCTATTGGAATTTCTATTGTAAAACTAGTCAGCATTGAGGGAACACGTCTATATATTAAAGGAGTTGACATGCTTGATGAAACACCACTACTTGATATCAAACCCTTTGTTCCAGAGTTTGATAATAGACCTCTAGCAACATCAGGCTGGCTTGGAATGTCCCCAATTAGAAAAGACCACTCATTCAAAGCTGATGATCGTTTTGAAAATGATCATGATTAATGAGCAATATCCCCTCAGTAACACCTCTTGCGTTTTCTATCATCTTAAATAATCAATACAGCTTGCTCTGTCTTCAGAAAGAGAAAGGTGCAGGTTTACGAGAAAGTCAGGTAATCAGGGAACTAATCTTCTCTCGGTAGTATTGAACATCCCTTTCAACATAGTAGTAAACATTGCACGCAGGGGATAGAAATTCTGCCATTCTAAAGCGAAAGTCTAATATTACCCACGACTCAACGTTATGAAGCGAATCATGATTCAATTTCTCATAGTTGAACATGCTCCGAATTCATAATACAGGGTGATCATAATGGGAAGTAAAGGAACGGAAATAGTCAAAGCCAAACTTGATGTCGATGAACTACTAAAGCTACTCAATAAAGCATTTGCAGATGAATGGTTGGCATATTATCAATATTGGATTGGAGCGCAGATAGTTGTCGGACCAATGAGAGGTCTCTTAGAGGCAGAACTAATGGAACATGCTGGTGATGAGCTTCGACATGCTGGGATGCTGGTAGAGAGAATGATTCAGTTGGGTGGAACTCCTTTGATTAAACCGGAGGATTGGTATAAAGAAACAAACTGTGGATATGAAACGCCATCAGATCCATCGGTTCGTGCGTTATTAGTCCAGAACATCAAGGGGGAACAATGTGCCATAGTAGTATATAACAAATTGGTCGAGATGACTGAGGGAAAAGATCCAATCACTCATAAGATGGTTCTAGAGATTCTTGCAGATGAAGTTGAGCATGAAGAAGATCTTGAGGCCATTCTCGAAGATTTAGAAAAACTATCTACCAAGTAAAGTTTCACATGACCATAACAATCTGTATTATTACAACACATTATGAATGTGCTTCATTAAAGCTCATCAAGAAAAACGGTTTGTAGTCTATCTTAGATGCTACTATGATGGGCAAAAAGTATAGGTTGATAATGTTGGATGAGTAAGGCAATCTTCCATTCCTTACAGTATTGGACACCCTTTTCATTTTACATTTCAATTCCTCTGAGAGGGACTCATGACAATGTTGAATTCCTCTATTCAAACCTCTGGATAATTAACGATTCTGTAGAAGGATTCATTCTCTATCTTCTGTATCGATACCTCTCCACTTTTGAGAAGGCTGTTTAGGATGTGTTTCGCGAGTGCTGTCTTTATTCCCATGGAAACTATGACATCCGAAATTCTGCATGGTCTGCGTCTGAGTAGATCAATGATCTCATTCTCAATTTTATTATGATTTTTCCATCTCACGGGTTTGTTTCGGGCATCATGGTAACCATAAACCCATATTTTATCCATGCCAAGATACTCACCAAGCTCCTGCCCAAACTCGTGTAGAATGTTGACTGAGAGTGGTTGAATGCCCTCAACTGCAGAGGGACGCCAAGGAGTGTAGATCTGTACAACATCAGGTGTGATCTCAAGAATCCTCTCAATGAGTGCTCCTCTAGCTTGTCCTTCTGCATTCGTCAATCCCTGTGGTCCTTTTAGAAGCATGACCTCTAGAGCCAGAGTGCCATACATCTGTTTATGTAGTTTCTTAATGCCATCAATAATGTCATCCAATGTGAAAATACCCCGTGCTGGATGATTGATGAGTCTGAAGGTTCTATCATCACCTGCATCCATCTTGGCAGAAATAATATCAAATCCAGTAAGGTTCTTTCTCACCTCAGGGGTTTGGAGAAGTGATGCATTTGTCAGAAGTACAAGAGGTAAACTCTGAATCTCTCTTTTTATTGCATCTGCTAACACACCAATTTCCAAGTTTAGAGTGGGTTCTCCTGCTCCAGAGAATGTTACAGCATCGATGGAGTTCAAATCTAACCGTCTTAAAACACTATAGACCTCTTTGAGGATATCCTGAGAAGATGGCAATTTATCTAGAATATCATCTGGTGAAACTACATGTTCTATCGTTGAGCCCAATTGACAATAGATGCAGTTGAAGGTGCACTTCTTTGGACGAGTCGTTACATCAATTCCCAAAGAGCGTCCATAGCGCCATGATGCCACTGGGCCATATGTGTATGTCATAGTTATACACATCGTTTCGGTACCATTAGTACCACTCGTTATTCACACCTGTAGATAATCTACTCCTGTTTTTGAATCTCTGACAGATGTTTCTCAATATTCTTTAGTCTATCCTGAAGACTTCTGATTTGTTCTTCAAGCAGTTTTTTTTGGCTCTGCAAAGATTGAAGATTGTTGGCTACTGAAAATGGCTGAACTGTATAGTCAATACCGGGACGATATCCCATATACCAACAAGATCCACGTCCATAGAGCCAACCAGGTCTCTCCCATGGTGGTAGGTCCTGGAATGGACCATTTCCTGGCCAACGACCTCTACTGCCTGACCGTCCATATCCACCTCTCATTTTTTCTCACCCTGATTCTTTTTGATGCCGATTGTCTTACTGAGCTGATCAACGACCACTCCAAATGCTTTGGCAGCTTTGGATTCTGGGTCTTCCACGACAAAAGGAGTTCCCCTATCAGAGAGGCTGATGATTCTTGGATCTAGTGGTAAGGAGCCGAGGTGCCTAATTCCAAACTCGTTGGCGGCTTTCTGAGTCACACCTTCTCCAAAAAGATTGTACGACTTACCACAGTGTGGACATACAAACTCACTCATGTTCTCTATAATACCAAGAATCCGTACTCCCATCTTCTCTACAAGTCGAATTGCTCGACGTGCATCCAATACAGCGACCTCTTGAGGAGTTGATACAATAATGACACCATCAATCTCAGGAATTGACTGGAGAATGCTCAGAATCTCATCTCCTGTGCCTGGTGGTAGGTCAACAACGATCACATCCAGCTCGCCCCATTTGACGTCACTTAGGAATTGCTGAATAGCCTTTCCCACTAATGGACCTCTCCAAGCAATAGCATCATCACTGTTTCGAAGAAGAAAACCCATACTCATCACTTTGAGACCCAGTGGTCCCTCAACTGGCAATAGCTTTTGGTGTTCTGCGTGTGGGTGTTCACCCTCGAGACCTAAGAGTTTAGGCACATTTGGTCCATATATATCGACATCGAGGATTCCAGACTTGAGTCCCCTCTTTGCAAATAACATTGCCATGTTAGTTGCGACTGTGGTCTTACCTACACCACCTTTGCCAGAGAGTACAACGATTTTGTGTTTCACATCTCTCATATTCTCTTTTACTTCAGGCGGAACCATCTCACTTACTTTAGAAACAACTTTTGACGTCTTGAACACCTTCTCTCAAATGTTATTTTGAGATTGAAATCCCAACAACGGCAATAAATAATGAATCAAGATTCATTATAAAATATGTGGTGCGACAAAAACATACCACGATTAACCTAATAGTTACAATATGTAAGATTGATCGGATTTGTAGAACAGGGGCTTTGCCTTAGTAGTGTTCTCTTGAACGCCCTATTTGTTTTTAGATAATCATACTGCTATTGATACTACCACTCGATTCTCTTCTCTTTATAATTGGAATAACAGCTTTCACATACACGTAGGGGAAATTCTGGCTTTGTACACTGCAGTTGTAGTGATTGAACTCCATCTTGGTTAACCTGTAACTGACTTCCGCATATGTTACATTTGTAGAGGGCCTTGATCTTGAATTTGATCTCTCGAGATGGGCAATTATACACCCTCACATTACGCTCAGAACTACCTAATTCCCTCATATCACCAAATACTCGCATGGAATGTAATATGGGATACATTCCAACAAGGCTCTCTGTGCAAATACCCTCTGGAGATTTCCAGCTAAATTCAAACTTTTGGCCAACTTTGTGATTTGCGCGGCAATTCCCATCATCTATAATTGTAACCCTAAAAGCGACAGCCTCCTCCCAATTATCACGAAGTCTTAGAATCGACTCCTTTTCCGAATGATTTTCTGAAGTCATTATTATCACATATATCATAATACAGCAATCATCTATATTATTCACTTCTCTCGGTGTGTTAGAGTATTGGAACTACTGTCTATCATATCTGTTTCTAAGGACCACATCTTCATAGGCAAAAGGCACCATACGTTTCAGGGAGATGATAGACGAATGGGTGATGTAGAGCGCCCAACATTATATTTCCAGTACTGTGGTGAGATAAATACTGAAAAGACATTGTTAGCAGCAAGAAACCGCTGCAAGGCGCTTGGGCTGACCAAAGTAATAGTTGCTTCTGAAACTGGCCGAAGCGCTTTGAGAGTTCTTGATGTCTTCAAGGATCTGGATATTGTTTTGATTGTTGTTACTCACTACCCTGCATCGACCTGGGGTCCAAAAGGAAGAATACCAATAGGCCTTAGTCGTTCTGAATACTCCGAGACTCGAGAGACTTTGATCAGTAATGGTGTCAAGATAGTTCAGAGCACAAGACCTTTCGCGCCACCATCAAGATCCTTAGACTGGAACGCCCCTACACCTGAGGCGATTATTGATAAGACACTCGAGGTGTTTGGCGCAGGAACTAAAATTGCTATTGAGGCAGCAATCATCGCAGTGGACTCTGGAGAAGTTAGAGAGGGTGAGGATGTTATTTCATGTGCTGGTACATTCAAGGGGCTCGATACAGCTCTATGTGTTCGACCAACATACACAATGAATTTCTTCAAGTCCTTCGAGATTCGAGAAATCATCGCCAGACCGTTATGCAGAGTTCAGGAGTTACCAGAACACGAACATAAGAATTGGAAAGGCAATTTGGATCAATATCTCTCTCAGTAGGAACTAAGCTGCCTGACAGCCTACTAAATGAACTGGAAACTGGTTTTAGTCAACCAGGCGCTCCAGTCATAATGAAGAAACTTAGCTTAGCCTAGATTATCAAACACACTTTCAGGTTGCTAACTAGGAATAGTGCTCATTATTCATATTGTTCCTTAACATTAATGATACATGATGTAGTTTGAAAGATGCAGAATCTCTTATTGAAAAATCGAAACTGAAGGATGCTCAAGAAATAATCAATGTCATCAACTCATCCAATCGTGATGCGTTTGGTCGAATAATTCCAAAGCAGTATTTCAGAGAACCAATTATCACACTCAAAGAGTATGAAGAAAGTTTAGAGAATATGACTTTCTATATACACAGATATGAGGGAAGCATTATAGCAGTAGCTGCATTGAGCGTTGAAGCCGCAGAAACTGGTCGAATCCGCTGGGTCTATGTATTACCAAATCATCAGAAACAAGGAATCGGTACAGCTCTGGTTTCTCATATAGAAGCTGTAGCAAGAGATATGGGGTTGAAGAAAATACGACTGGTAACGGACTGTAATGCTACATGGGCAATCAGATTCTACAAGAATCGAGGATATACACAGACCAGCTCAATTCCAAACCCATGGGGTTTTAATATCTGGATGGAGAAGGAGATTTAACATCAGATTGATATGAAGAAAAAGGCAGTAGGATCATTTACATGGGAAACCTAACAAAATCACACTGTTGAGCAGCCTTGTCATTTTAAAAAACATCATAAAACATGTCGAAATTATTCAACAAACTGACAGAGATATTGTCGAAAAATTTCGTGAAAATGGCTTAAATAAGTTCGAAACAAAACACTACGTGATACTATTGAAGTCATCAAGAGAATATCACGAAGGAGTGTTAAAGGCACTCTCGAATTCCACTAGAAGAGAGATCATTCAGCTCATTTCAAAAAGAGGTAGTGCCTCTTATACACAACTAATGCATGTCTTGGGTCTTGACCCATCTCTTGAGAGTGGTACGTTCAACTATCATCTCAAAGAGCTCGCAGAAGTAGGTCTGATAGAAACTGTCAATGGTGAGTACAGGATAACCGCCCTTGGCAAGAAGGCATTGATTCTACTCGATCAAGTCAGAGAGGAGCGTCAAGTGGATCGATATGGTGTCCTGTCTGCCGCCATGACTATGACACCCAAAGAGGAGATACATCTGTTCAAAATGCAGGTTGGATTTGGTTTTGGAATTATGCTTGTGCTTTTCAGTTTCATTTTTATATTACTCACGCTTGGACAAAATCAATTTATTTCCGTCTTGACAATAACCGTCTTCATACTCACTTTGATGTTAACAGCGAGTTCAGCGAACAATTTGGTAAAGATTGCACGGAAATACAATCTTGGGCTCTCTGTTCTCCTTCTCATCTCCGACAGCTGGTTTCTCATGCGATCCCCAAATAGAGGGAATTTCTTAGCGTTCTCAGTATTTGCTGTAGTTTCAGTGTCTACTCTAGGTATATTCCTAATCCTAGTTGCATCTGGGGAGATACCTTGGTTATCAGGTATAAGTGTCGCATTGTTAATGGTTTCAATCTTCACTGCTCCCTTTGCTTTCATTCTCGCTGATACTGCTATCAAAAAAGCAGAGGAATTGGAGTCGATAGATGATGAATAGTGACAATCAAAAAGAAATGGAGTTAGATAGGTTACTTCTATTATTGTCACGACCCTTGACAAGATTCATTCTCTCTACACTCGCTGGTATAGACCCTGGTCACTTCCAAAACAAAGTCTTAGACTGATGAAAAATTCTGTATTAATAACGGCAAGTCAACGCAAATACCAGGCTTTCAATCTGATTTTATTTCGAAATATCTTTTCATTGGGTCGAAATAGAATTCCTGCCAACCTTTTCTATATTCATCAGCCTGGCCCTCGGGAATTTCTGAATGGACCAAAGTTATTCTTGTTCCTTTTTCCACCCTTTTCAAAATGATTTCAAGTTTCGAGTCGGGACTGTCAGACGGAAAATCAGTTGTACGCCATTTCTGTACAATTCTTTGATGGGGGCTCATTTCAATTGTTTTCCCTTCAATATATCCATCCCATGCAGTAAACATTCCATTGACTTTCAGTTCCACTATTGCTTTGCTCCCAGTCATCTCACTATGCTTCTCGCCATCTAACCAAGCATTGTAAATGTCCTCTGGCTTTGCTTGGATGGTTTCAGATATCTTCAGGTTTTCAGTCAAGTCCCATCACCTATTTTCATTACGTGTAAACGCATCTTCCTATAATTATCTTAACTATAATTAATAAAGGTCTTGGTGAAGGATAAATTCGTAGACTCTTTCACTTAGACTATATGAAACAGTTGAAAACTCATTAGGACTCAAGAGTTTCATTCATGGCACCAGTTCTATATCCAAAAGCATCAAGAGTGACATACTTGAACCCTGCCTTTTTCGCTAGTTCATGTAATTCATCAAGTTTGCTTTCATCAAGTAACTTCTTTCTCTCTTCTCTCCCTACCTCAACTCTAACCAGATCACCATGAAATCTTGCACGAACGCATTCAATACCAAAGGTTTCTTTGATTTCTCTCTCCACTATATCTATTATCCTCACGCGATCTTCAGTAATTTCAGTGCCATATGGAAATCTACTTGAGAGACAAGCCATAGAAGGTCTGTCAGCAACTGAGAGTCCCACCTCTCTAGCATAAGTTCGAATTTCATCTTTTGTGACGCCTGCATCTCTAAATGGTGACATCACTCCAGATTCCTCAAGCGCTTTTACACCAGGACGATGTCCATCCATCTCGCTAGCATTGGTCCCTTCAACAACTAAATCCATGCCTATGTCTTCTGCAGCTTTCAACCAGACAGAAGACAACTCTTTCTTACAATGATAACATCTGTCAACAGGATTCCTGACCAAATCTTTGTTCGAGAGTTCATCAACTTGGATGATTTGTAGTTCAATACCTAGCTCTGCTGCTATACTTACAGCCGCATTCAATTCTGACCGAGGAAATGTAATGCTATCGATGGTCAGCAGTCTCGTGTCAACAGCAGTCTCTTTTGCTATGTGCGCAAGCACAGTACTATCCACACCTCCACTGAATGCCACAAGAACTCTCTTTCCATTTAACATATTCCTGATTTTGTCAAATTTTGAACTGTTAATACTCATTTTTCAATTCACACTCAAGCTTCATCTGACAGTCTTAAACGTTGAGAAAGCGTCAAGCAACCCTGCCTTGATATTGTTGAGCACCCTTTTCATTACTGAATATGGCACAATCTAGATGTCCATTTATTTTGAAACGACTTTTTGTTTGGATGACCTTCTTTATATTGACAATATAGGCAATACCTCAATTGGTCTAATCACTCATGAAGAATCTAATCGATGGAGTATCTAGAATCGAGGTGCCGACTCCATTTCCTGTTGGTAGTGTTAATTGTTACCTTATAGAAAGCTCTCCACTCACTCTGATTGATACAGGTCCAAAGACTACCAAGAGTTTAGAAATAATCCAGAAAGAGCTCCAAGAAAGGTCATATTCTATGTCAGACATTGAGCAGATTCTCCTGACTCATGGTCATATTGATCACATTGGATTGGCTGCGCAATTTGTTAGAGAACGAGCACATGCCCATGACAATCCTACAAAGGTATGGATTCATCAGAAGGACGCCACAGCAGTAGTAAACTATGATAGGTATGCAGAACTCTACATGGAGTTCTACACGGATCTAATTACATCCTCTGGAGTTCCACAGACTGAACGCCCGATACTGCCACCAAAAGGTCTCATTGAGTATTTCAAATCACTTGTAGAGTCTGTTCCAACAGCTATCAGTTTCAATGATGGTGCTACTTTTAAAACCGGTATTGGTGATATTTCTGCAGTCTGGGTGCCCGGACACTCGTCTGGGTCGACATGTTATGTATGCGACGAAAAACAAGTTATCTTTAGTGGAGATTTCATTCTAGGAGATATCAGTTCAAACCCAAGCATATCATTCGAAAGGTCAGAAAAAATAGGCATAATCACCTACCTCGATTCTTTGAATCGAATCGCTTCCAGAAACAGCTATATTGCACTACCTGGCCACAGAGAACCAATTCTTGACATCAAATCTAGAATTCAAGTACTACGGACTGAATATGACGACAAACTCCAGAAGACTTCTGACTCACTAACAGACACCCCGCAAACAGTCTATGATATCTCAAGAATCATCTATGGTGATTATGATTCTAATTCGCTTCTCTTAGCTTTAGCTGAGAGCCATGACCTTCTTAGAATCTTGGAACGTAGGAATCATGCTAAGTTAATTCATCTTAATGGAATTGTCCATGTAGTTAAAAATTGACAGAGATGCACTCAGGACACTCGTGTCAAATACTCAGCTAGATTCAAGATTTGATAGATTATCCTCCTAGGAAGAGGATTGAGAAAATGACTATATTTTCTCCCTTAGAGTTGCCTGCAATTAATCGAACAAACCATAAAGATCTTCTATACTTCATATCATATCTTCTCGAAAGAAACACAGGCCTATAAACCCAGACCCCTAAAATCCATATCCCATGCTCTGTTTTAATTTGGAATCAATCTTGTCAAAAATAATCTTGCATGGGGTCGGGAGCTTGGGTGCAGCTCTTTTCAGAGCTTGCTGCGCTTGCTTGATGTGTTTGTTGTCACATCTGATTGAAATTATTGGTTGCTTCGGTTTGATTCTAGCTGCAATACCAATGACTTTCCCAAACGCTAAACGCATTCCATCTTGGATTCGATCTGCTCCAGCACCTGAAATCATTTTGTTCTCTCTCAAGAAATGAAACGGCTTTACACGAACTCGTAGGTGATAATTCTGTCTGCCAACATTCCTCATCATTAGCCGATTTGATGCAATACGAGCCGCTTCAAGGGCTTGATGTCGTATTTGGCATCTCTCAAGACCAATCAAAGATAATTTTGCCTTGAAATCACCTGATGGGTTGCCCATATCAAAGCTAGTAATCTTATTTGTAGGTCTTCTATAGATGTACCTTTTCCGAGTGTAGGGTGGCCTGTCACAATCTCGATAGCAGTGTCCTGGTCTTTTTCCCATAACTATTGAGTCCTCTAAATATCATGTCTTTCTGAGAATCTTCTTAGCTGAAAGAATCTCTGTGCCCCCTAGATTGTCGTATTCTATAGTCACATGTTCTCCTCTTTCAACAGTATCGTATTTGGTCATTGCATCAACTTTCAGTTTAACATGCTCCTTGTTTGGAGTTTCAATGGTAATATATCCATAACCACGATTGCTATTTGGGATGTTTGCAATTTGAGCTGCAATAATCTCTCCTGATGTGTGCTTCAATATTTTTCACCTTCATTCTACTCGAACCCAATGAGGCTAGAGTATTTGCATTGGTTGTTCTTATTACCAACACACAAACTTGACACCTGCGCCTGATTCCTACACAATACTGAATCTCCTGTCCAGTGGTGCATGGCATAGGGTTCGTTAGTGAGTTTCTCTTCTCTTGTGTTTCGAGTAGAGAAGAGATATGAATATTTCGGATATAATAGAGTTATTTTCAGTATTTTTGGATTTATTAAATCCATTTTATTCAAAAATGACAATATCAGTGCTTTACATAGGCTGACATTTAAAAAGGCAATCTGCGAATTAATGATAATGAAGGGTCGTTGCATTTGATGATTTCCGTGTCGAATTACATAGGAATTAACTTCGTGATTGTAGTTTAGACGTCCCTTGATTTGGTGTAAGTGATTTGAATGACTTCTGAAATTGAAAATGATGAAACAAAGACCAAAGACTCTAACGAGATAAAGATTGAGGAATTAAAACCACGAATGAAACATGTGGATTTGATTTTCAAGGTTTTAGAAAAAGGTGAAGTGAGAGAAGTAACATCCCGTCGCACATTTGAAACTCATCGAGTCGCTGATGCCACTGTTGGAGATGAAACTGGTATAGTAAAACTTCCACTATGGAATGACAAAATAGAGAAAATTGAGATTGGAACAACCTATAAACTTGAGAATGGGTATACAGGCTTCTTTAGAGGAAATCTGCAGTTAAAGATAGGTCGTCACAGTGAAATCAAAAAAGCTGAGAACGATATTGAAAACGTCAACCATGATGTTGACATGTCTACGAAGGATTATCGAAGCCCAAGACCACGACATTACTATCAGCCTTATGATAGGAAAGGAGATTCCGGTGAGGCTATTTACTCTGTAAGAAGAAGCCGCGACCGAAACTCAAGATATGATCGTTATGGCAGACGACGTCGCAGGTGGTAGTATTTCGATAATGGGTTCCAATGCAACTAGCAGAAGATTGAACAAAGCTGATACAACATCAACTACTGATGCATGTTCTGAATGTGGTTCGAAAAAGGCTATTCGAAAAACAAAGACCGGAGAAACAGTTTGTGCTATGTGTGGTCTTGTGATAAGTGATCGCCGAATCGATAATGGACCAGAATGGAGAGCTTTCACAGCTGATGAAAGGAAGTCTCGAGCGAGGGCTGGAAGCCCTGTAAAACTCATGTTTCATGATAAAGGCTTATCCACCATAATAGATTGGAGAAATAAGGACTCTTCAGGCAAGAGGTTTTCATCAGAGAGAAGAGCCAAAATATCTCGACTACGGAAATGGCAGATTCGTAGTAGAGTTCACAGTTCTGCCGAAACAAACCTCTCAAGAGCATTGTCCGAAATTGAGAGACTGTCTTCTCAGCTGGGTCTTAAAAAGAGTGTCAGTGAACTCGCAGCTATGTTGTACAGAAGGCTCATAGTTAAGAAAAAAGTACGAAGTCGGTCCATTGATGCACTTGCAGCTGCATCAATATATGCTTCATTTCGTCTGAGAGAAATCCCCCGATCATTAAAGGAAATTGGTCGACACACACACATCGAATGGAAAGTAATTGGTCGATATTACCGGTTTTTAGTACGGAAACTCAAACTGCGATTGCCTATCCCAGATCCAATGAACTATGTTCCAAAGCTAATAACAGAGCTTGAATTACCAGGAGTGATGCAAGAAACTGTTTTAGATGTGCTAAAGGATGCAAAAGACCACGGTAGATTACTCATAGGACGTGACCCTCGAGGAATAGCTGCTGGAGCTCTTTACATCGCATCTATTCTCACTAATAATAAAGTGACACAACGAGAGATTGCATCTGCAGCAGGAGTGACTGAAGTTACTGTCCGGAACAGGTACAAAGAGCTTGTTCGAGAGCTTGATATAAAGACACACTAATCAGGTTGAACATAGTAAACACAAAGTGCTAATCACGTGTCAATTTCTAAATCGTCTAACCAAGCAGATGTCTTGTCAACTTTCCTAGTGAAAATCTTACCATAATCTCTGGAATCCTTGGCTTGATGATATTTGAAGAGGAATTGGTTTCCATCGATACCTAGAATCTCAATCTTCCCAGTTGGATGTGACATAATGAAACGAAACCTCTTAGTATGTCCATCTAACTTGGCATGTGTTTCTTCCATTATCTTGCAAGCCTCATAAAGTGGAACTTGGAAGTGCCTTTTCACCCGTTTCACAGGTCGACATTGAAATACGTAATATGGCACTACACCAATTCGCACAAGACCCCTTTGTAGTTGTGCCATTGTTTCTGAATCATCATTGACACCTCTCAAAAGCACAGTCTGATTACTGACTAGTATTCCTACATCTTGAAGACGATTGCAGGCCTCAATTGATTCTTTAGTTATTTCTCGAGAATGATTGAACTGAGTGACTATATACAGATGTTTCTTCTTTTTGGAATAGGATTCCAGAATCTCTATTAGATTCTCGTCTGAAAGAATTCTTTGGGGGAAAGTGACAGGAACTCTTGTTCCAAATCTTATAAAATCAAGATGCTCTATTTCTGTCAAAACTTCTAGAAACTCTTGTATGCGACCATTTGGCAATACAAAAGGATCGCCTCCAGTGATGAGAACGTTGCTAATCTCTTTATGTTTCTCAATGTAATCTGCTACGATTTGAATGTCTTGAACAACTTCATCAGTATTCAATCCAACCAATCGCTTTCGAAAACAATGTCGACAATACATGGCGCATTCATTTGTCGATAGAATTACAGCAGTTTCTTTGTACTTATGCTGCAATCCGGGTAAAACGGTATTTACCTTTTCACCGCTCGTGTCATAGCTCCCCTCCAAATAACTCTCATGAGTTAGAGGTACAGCCAGTTTCTTAATGGGATCTTCAGCATCCTCTTTGTCAATCAAAGATAGGTAGTATTTAGATATCCTTAGTGGATGATCCTGACAGATTTCCTTCAATACAGCTTTGTCTTTGTCGTTCACATGCAAATAATCAGCTAAATCCTCAACAGTTGATATACTGTCTTCTAGAAGTAGATCCCAGCTCATACTATCCCAACACTTGCCTAGATTTTCCTTTCAATCTCTGAAGATTCACCTGAGAAAGGAGATGGAATATCAGTCCTCTCTACTAGCTCTGGACTCTCTTTTTTCTGTGTTTTAGCTGGGGGTTCACTCGTCATTCGTGATATTATTGCCATTCTTCTCTCTATATCAGGCCACTCGATAATTGGTAACCTCTCTCTCAGTTTTTCCTTCATGTATATCACCTATTGTAGCGGATTCAGCATTTTGGTATTGATAAGCAGGACATTTGCGCTTGGTCCGTTACTATTAATTATTAGCGTCAATGGAACGCCTATGAACATCGACGGTCTATGAATATTAGACCTGTATGCGTGTTTTTCGTCCTTCTTTCTAACATTAAAAACAGGATTTTCCACTTATTAGTATTACGAATCTTTTGCCTTATAAGGGGGAAAATAGGCATAATAGATATTTTAAGTCATTTTCAAGTTTTATTAGCTCTTTATTAAATAATCACTTAATCTCTTTAAATGCTACTCGTAGTGTGAATCACTATTCACATCCTTTAAACGCAATATCAAAACACCTATAATCGACATTATCTGTTCCTGTCGAAAATATTTACAGTACTGGGAAACCAGAATGTCGAAAAAGAAAATGTTCGCAATTCTACTGACGCTTGTAGGGATTGTATTTCTTACGGACGAACTGTGGATGTTTGGTTTTCCAATTGGACATATTCTTCCAGACCTAAGCGAGTATCACATTGCACTATTTGGATTTCAGTATCATCACTGGATGACTGGTGTTATTCTCATCATACTCGCAATAATGATTTGGCGACATGATGATGGGAAATGAGGGCTTCCAGCCTGATTCTTTTGGAGAGCATTACTAAATCTAGGTAAGGTTGAGGGATAAGATTTAATCTCATTTTCCATCCGATTTCTTTGGAGAAATCTTCGTCATGACCTCATCTGACCAATCAAATCAAAATGTAACTAGGAACGAACAACTGATGTTATTTGAGGGAATCGTCATTGGAATATATGGTAACTGGTTAATCACTTTGATACAGCAGATTACATTCACAGCAATCTTGGTCAATCTTCAAATCATTCTAACTCTCGTGTCTTTATCCAGTCTAATAGTTTTGCTTGCCATTGGCGTATTTGGAGGAAGATTAGAAAATCATTATGTTGTCCTGCTACTTGCATTCTTGCATTTTATCCCAATATGTATAACATTAGCAATGGAAAGCCTCCTAATACCAGATGCCTTCTTTCTTGTGATTGGAGGTATTCTGTTTTCAATGATATATATGGCTGAACATACACGTGCGAGAGCTGCTGAACGAGTGCGCAAAAGAATCGGATAGTTATGGTCTTGCAACTGAAAAGAAAAACTTGCTAAATGAGCTCAACGACAGCTCTCTCCTTATGACTTTAAGAAATCTACTTTTATCTATCACAATCCTAATGCATAAATGATAGATTGCCTTAAGATTGTTGAGTGAGCTGAATGGGGGTTGACCTCTGGACTGAAGACTTGAATGTCTTAATTCAAGAACTTGGTACAACTACCATAGGTCTCACATCAGAAGAGGCAAAAGATAGACTGGCCAAATATGGACCTAACAGGCTGAAGCCAAAAAAAAGAACAGACGCTCTCTCTATACTTGCTAGTCAATTCAAAAGTCCAATAATCCTTATTCTTCTATTTTCTTCAATTCTAGCTTTTGCAACGAGCGACAATATTGACGGTCTGATAATTGCGGGCATCTTGGTTTTGAGTAGTAGCCTTGGGTTTTGGCAAGAAAAAACGACTACTGATGCTGTAGAAAAGCTCCTTGAAATGATTAAGATTCGTGTTGCAGTTCTAAGAGATCAAGGTGAAATCGAAGTTCCTCTGGAACAGATAGTTCCAGGTGACATTGTAATCCTTAATGCCGGTGACATCATTCCTGGCGACTGCAGAATATTGGACTCTAAGGATTTCTATGTGAATGAAGCAGCTTTGACAGGAGAAACATTTCCTGCTGAAAAGAAACAACAATCTCAGGAATTGAAAGAGTCAGATTTACGACAAAATGCTTTGTTTATGGGAACAAGTGTTGTAAGCGGCACCGGGAAAGCAGTAGTCGTCCTTACTGGATTGCAGACCCAATTGGGAGAGATTTCAGAAAGGCTAAGAGTCAAGCCTCCAGTGACAGAATTCGAGAGGGGGATAACGAGATTCGGATATTTATTAATGGAGCTCACCCTAATCTTCATAGTTGCGATTTTTGCACTCAATGTCTACTCCAATCGACCTGTATTTGATTCATTGATGTTCGCTCTAGCTCTTGCTGTAGGTATTACACCACAACTACTGCCTGCTGTCATAAGTATTAACCTTGCAAAAGGTGCACAGCAGATGGCAAATGAAAAGGTAATTGTCAAACGTCTCAATTCCATCGAGGACTTTGGATCTATGAATCTCTTGTGTTCTGACAAAACAGGGACAGTAACAGAAGGACGGGTTGTAGTTCATTCATCTGTGGACATTGAGGGGAATCCAAACGACCAAGTCCGTTTCTATGCCTATCTCAATGCCTACTATCAGAGCGGATATACTAATCCAATTGACGAAGCGATAATAAAGAGCAGCAATTTTGATGTTCATAACTATTCTAAATCTGACGAATTGCCATTTGATTTCGTGCGCAAGAAACTCAGTATCTTGATTGCTGAAGACGGAGTTAACATTCTAATTACAAAAGGTGCTGTTCAAAATGTACTGGACGTGTGCTCTCAAGTACAAATTAATTCAAATGTGACAATGTCTGTTGAAGAAGCAAAAAGCAGAATACTAGCAAAACTGGCGGATTTCAGCAGTCAGGGCTATCGAACCATAGGGGTTGCTTATCGAAATGTTGGATTGGTAGAAACGATTGACCGAAGCTTCGAATCAGATATGACCTTCTTGGGTTTCATTGTACTTTATGACCCTCCGAAACCTGGAATTGACCGAGTAATTGCCAACCTGCAGGATCGAATGATTCAGTTCAAAATGATAACCGGTGATAACAAGCTCGTCGCCACGAATCTGGCAACCCAAATAGGTATAGCACAACCAAAGATCATTACAGGAACACAATTACGTCAAATGAGTGACGAAGCATTAATGGTGCAAGCAGGTCAAACAGACATATTTGCAGAAGTGGAACCGAATCAAAAGGAGCGTGTAATTCTTTCACTTAGGAAATCAGGATATGTAGTCGGATTCATGGGAGATGGCATAAATGATGCGTCTGCAATCCATGCAGCTGATGTCGGCATATCCGTTGAAGGAGCGGTTGACGTTGCCAAACAGGCTGCAGAGATTGTTCTCCTTGAGAAGAATCTTGATGTATTAATCAAAGGTGTTGATTCTGGCAGAAAGACATTTGCCAATACGATGAAATACATCTTTGTCACAACAAGTGCAAATTTTGGTAATATGTTTAGCATGGCATTTGCCTCCCTAATCCTACCATTCTTACCATTGCTACCCAAACAAATACTCACAATCAACTTGCTAACAGACTTTCCTGCGACTACAATTTCAACTGACGATGTGGATGAGGAATTAATAGACAAACCACGAAGATGGAATATACGCTTTATAACGCAGTTTATGGCCACCTTTGGTCTGCAGAGCACACTATTTGATCTTCTCACATTCGCAGTCTTTCTACTATTACTCCACTCAACAGAAACTCTATTTCAGACAGGATGGTTTGTCCTGTCTGTTATAACCGAATTGCTCATAATGCTTGTAATCAGGACACGAAGACTCTTCTGGAAGAGTAGACCAAGCAAACGTCTTTTTGGCTCATCAATTGCAGTATTACTGATTGTTCTTTTCTTGCCATATTCACCTGCTGCTTTGATTCTTAGTTTCACTCCTTTGTCTTTGTTTGTCATAGGTATTCTTCTAGCAATTGCTATTCTCTATGTAATCTCCACTGAACTTGTCAAGTGGGTCTTCTACAGATATGCTGAATTTTGAATGTTATTCTAGCTCTCTACTTCTCAAGTAAAGTCCTGAACACGTTGTGATGATCTTCCTCATCTGAGAGTATGTTCTCAAAAAGTTCTCGAGTCACATAGTCTTTCTCTTCATCTGCACGCTCTATAATCTTCTTGTAAAGTTCAATAGCCTCCTCCTCTGCATGCATATCAAGAGTGATCATTTCTTGTGGTTTGTTTACAACTGTTATTATTGCCGGAGTCGTGGTAGGAACACCCCCAAGATAGTCACCTCTCTCTGCAATGCTCTCAGCATGTTTCATCTCTGCGATTGCAGTTTTCTTCAGCTCTTCAGCAATTGCTAGATGGTCAAATCCATAAATCCTGACATGCTGCCACATATATTGTATACTTACTTGTATCTCTCTCGCAATAGCTTGATTCAACATTTCCATTAATTCTTTTGATGTCATTCAAAAACCTCCTTCTGGTTTAGATATATCAAGAACATAAGATGTATTCAAACCCACCGATTCCAATCAGGTATTTGAGAGGGCTAATGCTATATTCCAACAATCTTTGACTTAGTCTTGTCCCATCCGAATATTTTGGCTCGTTTATACGCATCACTTGCGTCATCATATTGACCAATAATCCAAAGCACAAGACGAAGATGATTCCACAACTCAGGATCTTTTGGATGTTCTTCTAACTCTTTACGAATTCCGTTCTCTGTTCTTTTGTAACGTGCTATCTCTCTCTCACTTTGAGTATGCATTGCTTGCAATACTCCTTGTACAAAAGGTCCAGGTCTTTTGAGCACATAAGACTGAAACTCAATAGGTGTTTCTTTAAGAAAAGTGTTAATTGCTTCGTTAGGAGTATCCTTTTCGCGTCTTAATTCGCCCTGTAAGAGCCGTCTTTCATAATCTGTTTGCATGAATCTCATAAGTTCCTCAAGATGTATAGTAATCTCATCCTGCTCCCCTAATTCTTCACGAGCTTGTGTCCACTCGAAGTAGATGATTTCAGTTCCGACAGTGTAGAGTGTGCTTGGTGTCAGTTTGAGTTTCTTGAGATCCCCAAGCAAATTCTTCACTGTATATGCACTTCTTTGTGGAATGCGTGCACCTTTTTCTTTAGTTGGCATACAATCCTCTCTCTCTTTTTCTTTCTACGTCAACTCCCCTTTCGATGCAGCTGCAATTCGGATAAGTCCTAGGACCATAAACGCACAAGATATCAGCAGCCTAAGTGTAAAGAATCCTAAACCTGAAAGAATTGCTGCAAAGAATCCAAAGAAGAATACAATTCCTCCACCAAGAATATTCATCCATCTCACCCAAGCCGATAATGTCTTCTCATTATACCCAACAACAATCCTTGAAATTCCTAGTATCATTATTGCGAAGGTTAGTAATGAAATCAAGGCTACTATCGTCAAACTACTAAATATAAAAGAAAGAATCGAGAGGACAATTGCTCCAATACCACTCAATATCTTCATGGCACGGCTTGTCATTGTCAAGCCACTCATGGTGATACCTTTCCCAAATCTTACCACACCGATTAGAAAAAGACCAATAGCCATCGCGAGTACTAAAGTGGCTTCAACAAGATCTGGACTTAATAAGATCCAGGCTCCTACAATGATTGTAACGAGTCCAATAAATACATCAATACCTCGAATCCAATTAGGATACCCTTCTAATGACATGTTCTACACTATTCACATTCATCAATAATGAGGTTTTTGGATTTTCATCTGCTAGCATTCTTCAGACTTTCACATTTGGAGATGTCATTTCAAACGATAATAATGATTGCAACACTCATCCCCAGTCATGAGCCTCTTTGTGATTCTAAACTCCATCTTCGGATTGAATCCGGCTACAATGTGTGGATCAGTACTGCAATGAAAAATCAATCCATACTCAGGCTTTCCAATCTTGAGGTACGTGTCAGCCATTGGGCACTTTGTACAGTGAATCTGTGCTGAATCTTTTGTCCTCTTGACAGTGAACTCTCCTCCCACTCGTTCAAAGGACTCCCATAATGTATCAAGGATGCCCTGAATGTCATTATTCTCTCTTTCCTCAGCAATTCCCACCCATGACTTCTCAGTATCTTCAGCGATGATCTCCAGAACTCGTTTCTCTGCTTGAGTTCCAAATTCATTCTCATACTTGTTAAGCAGAGTCTTTAGCTTCTTTGGGTTTGATCGTGCGGCACGAATTTCTGTGATGAGTTCTCTTAGTTCCTCCTCATGCATTTCTAAGTCCTCCATATCCCTCATCAAAGCTCGCGTGTATAAAAGAGGATAGTTCTAAGTAGAATCACTATCAACTGAGATAAATCCAATTAATTATAGAAATTGATCTGTTCAAATGAGTTGTAAGTCACTCTTTAGTACGGCATTTTGTCTTCTATCTCTTGCTGGATCATCAGCTCGTAAAAGTACAAAGAAGGCAACTATGAGAATAATTGAGGCTATCAAGAAGGGAAACATGCCAATGAGTCCAGAATGAGGCTCCCCACCCACTGGTGTAGCTGTCAAGTCAGCTATGAAACCAAGCAGAAGCGGTCCAACAACGAATCCGAAATCACTGATCATGCGATAGAGTCCCATGGATATTTCTAGTTTATCCGGTGGTGATAAATCAGTCACATAAGCCGCGCTGGGTCCTGAGAAACCAATTACGGCTCCATATATTCCTAGGGAAATTGATAATGTTAGCAAATCCGTAGAAAATGGAATCACCAGAGTGATAGCTGCAGTCAAAACGAGACATAATGCTAGAGGAATCTTTCTCCCAATTCTGTCTGAAACACTTCCCATGGGCGTGATTGTAATTGCAGTCGTTATCCCCCCAATCGTAAGTACTAGACCGATGGCACCCGAATCAAGACCCAGATTATTAGCGGCAAATAGCGGTACTAGTGTAGTTCGTACTCCTGTACGTAGAAAGAATGTTGTGAAGACTGCAAAGGTCACTAGAAGAAATGAAGGTGTGGATAGAACTTCTCTCATGTCTCTTAGGATCTCGCCTCTCTTAAGAGATGAAGATGCATTCCCAGAATTAGCTAGTTTTGGCAGCGTTATTGTTGGAAACACACCAAGGCCTGTAATTATTGCATAAGCAAAGAAGGGGGCTCGAATATCGTAAGTGTCTGCAAGAACCCCTCCAAATGTTGGTCCAAAGATTGCTCCGAGAAGCAACATGCCCATATACAAACTCATCCACTGCCCCCTTTTCTCCTCTCCTGATATTTGAGCTAGGAACACTGTGGCTGTAGTGACGTATAGCGCTGAGCCTGCGCCTTCTATCATACGCGCGATTACAAGTGTGCCATAGTTGGGGGCAAAACCAGCAAGTATTGATGAAGTTGAAATGAGTACCAATCCTGAAATCATTATTTTCTTCTTGTCGAATCTTCTTGAGAGTAGTCCTGCAGGCATGTCGAGAACCATTCGTGTTACAGCAAAGGATGAAACTACGAAACCTACGAGGGTGTATGATACTTGAAAACTCTCTGCATAGGTTGGTAGAATTGGAGCAACCATGCTTAGACCAAGGAGAACTAGGAATGTCACTAGAGAGAGATTAAGCACAGTGAGGACATTTCCCTCGTGATTTGAATTTCGAACTTTCTGATCGATTAGTTCGTGATGCTTCTCTGACAAGAATAGTAACGGTCCTTGATAACGTGAACCATTGTCTTCTGGTTAAAGTACTTTCAGTTTAAACCATACACCTGTGCTTCATGGAAATTCAAAAATTACTATAATTGGTCCATACTTTTACCTAAATCCAGTTTGCTTACTTGTTTCTTGATTGATGTTTCAATCTCATCGATTTGGTCTCTAATCTTAGCAATATGAGCCAATCGTTTCTCTATTTCCTGTTTCTTCTCTTGGTCCAACTTAACATGCTGGTCATAGGCATCTGCCCACTCCTGCCTAGTTTGAGTTAGCTGTTCTCTTAGATGCTCGTACATTATTTTCTTTACATGAACAGTGTTCCTGAGTGTAAGAAGCTTGGTTTCGACTTCCAACGAGTAATCACGGAACTCTTCTTCAGCCTTCTTCAGCTTTCCGCGGAGCTCGATCAAATGGGTCATGGTTAGTGCAACCTCATCCTCTTGAGCTATTACTGACTCTTCAACAGATGGCATTTCTATAACAGGTTGACTGCTTGAAATAGTAGGCGTTAAAGAACTAGACGCAGAGGGTTGGCTTTGCTCAGCGGTCCCCACACGTACTTCATGCATCGTAGTAATTGTCTGATAATCCTCTGGATTAATCATTAGCCTAGTCAGTTTGTCAAACGCCCTATCGATATTCTCCCCCGTCAATGCTGAGGTTTCGATAAAGATGGCAGGAGTGTTTAGTCGTTCACTGAACTTCTTGGTGAACTCAAGACCTTCTTCATAAGTTATTATGTTCTCTTTTGGATGATATGACCGAAGATCGATTTTGTTCCCTACTATAATCAAAGCAGGAAAATCCTCCATAAATCCCTTCGCCTCGACCAACCATTTGGAAGCATTATCGAATGACTCTCTATCCACCACAGAATAAGCAAGTATCAGACCACTACACCCCTCGTAGTAGCGCTTTCGTAGGCTCTGGAATTGTGGTTGCCCAGCTATGTCCCAGATTACCAAACGAACATCATCCCCATTGTACGTTACTGTCTTTTGTGCAAAATCAACACCCAATGATGGAATATAGTTCGACCTGAATCCCTGTCCTAGGTACTTTCGACGAATACTTGTCTTCCCGACATAGCCATCTCCAATTAGACAGATCTTGAATTGCCAACGGCGAGATGCTGCCATACTATCCTCTCCAATTCCGAGGTGGGGTCACTACAAACCAATTGTTACACCACTTATAGTGATATTTCAGCTATGTACTCGTCCTATAAAATGTGTTTTCACAGTCATTTATACGCTGAAATACAATAAGTCATACATAATGGTCCCTACAGTAGAGATATTATTCACCCTCTCTTCCTGAAATGACATCCACCGATGGAATTGATACTCATGACAGATTTGTCACTTGTTGAGAAGATGCTAATAGAGATAGCTGGCGACAGACATGTAAGTAGCGAGTTATGTGATAGATTGGTCTATTCCAAAGATTATTCAATTGAAGGAATTGCGGACGATTACACACCTGACATCATTGTCAAACCAGGAACTTCAGATGAAGTTGTTGAGGTAGTAAAAATCGCCAATCAAATGAATGTGCCAATCTATACTTGGGGTGGGGGAACTAGTATGTCTGGTAATCCACTGGCTGTCGCGCATGGAATTGTACTTGATATGAAGCGACTAAATAGAGTTCTAGAGGTTGATACTGACAACCTGACCATCACAGCTCAAGCAGGTACAACCATTGAAGCAATTTACAATGCAGCTCTAGACAAAGGGGTGTTTTTTGCCCACCATCCTGAGAGTAGCCTCTCTTCAACAATTGGTGGAGCATTGAGCTGTATGGGTATCAGCATCTATGGCGCGAAGTACGGTTATGTGTACGACCAGGTTCTTGCATTGGAAGTGATTATGAGTGATGGCCAAAGAATCAGGATTGGAGGTAAGAGTTATCTCTCATTACCAACCCATAATCTCCTGAATCTCTTTCTTGGTGCAGAAGGTACTTTTGGTATCATCACTGAAGCCACACTCAAAGTATATCCCAAACCTCCCATGCGGGACCGGGTAAGCTTCGGGTTTTCTAATATAACCACAGCCATTGAGGCTTGCAAAAGTGCTCATGCATCTGGATGTTGGCCTGAAACAGTCTTTATGTTTGATCGAAGGTCTCTTGTTCAATATATGGAGCGAGCAAAAACACCAATTCCTGATAAAATTTCAATGGCTGTTCTATTTGGAGCGTCTGGTAGTGCTGAAATGGTGGATACAACACTCAAGGTCATAACAAAATGTTCTGAGAAACAGGGTGGAAATAGACTACCCTCAGACCTTACCCAGTCATGGTGGAACTCTATCAACATTGGAAAAGACACCTTTGATCAGAGTAATTTTGCCCTATCACATACTGAATATGAGCCTGATTTGGTTGATGCCTGTGTACCACTCAGTAAGTTCCAAGAATTCAGCGACTTTTGTGATGAATTGAAAAGAGAGTTTGGGTGGGTCGATATTGATTTTGGAGCGTTTGTTGTTGGTGGTCCTAGAGGACCTATTCCATTCTGCATTTATTTCAGCGTACCAGTTGATACTCGAAGAAAGAGTGAGATTGACAAGTGGTTCCAGTTTAAAGAGCGAATGTATCGCCGAGCTCTAGAGATGGGTGGCAGTCTTTCAAATGCCAATGGACTAGGATTACGTTCTTCACCTTGGGTTCAAGACCAATTGGGTTCTGCTTGGAACCTTCTCAAGGACCTGAAATCATTATTAGATCCAAAGAACATTTTGAATCGGGGAAACAGGGGGTTTAGTTAATGATAGACCGGCTCGAAAAATATGAGGACTGGGCGCGTGCTTGTATGCATGTACGTTGTGGATTCTGTCGTGAAAACTGCCCTGCCTACAGCCAAATGCAATTAGACAGTTATGCAGCAAAGGGAAAGATGACTATTCTTTACCATTTACTCAGGGGAAGACTCCAACTAGATGAAACCATAGCTGAACGAGTTTTTGCGTGCACAAGTTGCGGTCTCTGTGATGTGGCTTGTGGGTATAATCAGAGTGAAGCCATCCATGAGATGAAAGCAGTTCTCTGTAAGCAGGGAGTCGCTCCTCCTGAAGGTTACAGAAAAATCAGCACGAGCACCCGTGAAAGTGGCAATCCCTATTCAGCTAATTCAGCTGAGGGCGATACGGTCTTACAATCTCTATCTGAATCTAAGCTAAGTTCAGCAGATTATACTTTGTTTCTTGGATGTACCCAGATATACAGAGAAAGTGAAGAAATAGACTCCTTACTCAAAATCCTAAGAGCTGCAGGAGTAAGTTTCAGAATCCCAAATGAACAGATATGCTGTGGCTCTCCTGCATATCGTGTGGGCGATGAATTTCAAGCTTTTGAACAAGCGAAGAGGATTACCACACTCTTTGAGAGTATGCAGTCAGACAAAATTCTGGTTTCATGTGCTGGTTGCTATAGAATGTTCTCTAACGACTTCAAGCTTTTAATGAATGATGAATCAAGGTTCAAGACTACACATACTATTGAGTTATTACAAGAACTAATCAAACAGAAGAGGCTCAAGATTAGTCCTCTCAATGCTACTATAACGTACCATGATCCTTGTCATCTCGGTAGACACTCAGGGCTTTATGACGCACCTCGACAGGTGCTCTCATCTATACCTGGAGTTAGACTTGTCGAAATGGAGTGGAATCGAAAGTTTGCTAAATGCTGTGGAGCTGGAGGTGGTTTCCGTGCTGGAAAGGTTGAGGACTCAATAGCAATTGCTGCAAATCGGGTTCAAGAAGCCAAAGCAACCGAAGCATCAATTCTTGCTACAGCTTGTCCTTTTTGCCTTAGAAATCTACGTGATGGCGCCGCAAGCATAGACTCTAAAATTAAGATTGAGTCGGTCGAATCAATCTTGGCTAAACTTGTCTTGTAGACTGGAGTTTAACTACAATTATCTTCCATAGTGTTTTGCTATAATCCGCATGTCCTCAACAACTTTCTTGTATTCTGACACCCTATTGCTTGAAGCAATCACGGTTGATTCCTGCTTAGGTTGTTTCGCTACAGCCATTTTTCTACATCCTCTATGTACTAATTACAGATTGTATACAAAGAGAATACAATTGTATACTATTTACATTTGGAAGAATATAAACGTATTTACCGAATGAACGATTTGGAGAATGGCTATTGACCCTCATCATGGCTATCGTCATCAGGAATTGGTTCTATATCAGCTGGTTTCTTTTTTCTTCTACCTCTTCTCGTGACCTTCAGTGGGGCCTCGAATGTGTGTCGCAGGCCATCGACTGTTGAAACAGTCCTAACATTTCTCCTAGTTTCTGCAATCAACGCATCAATGACAACCTTTTCCTCAACCTCTCCTTCCTCCTTCACGAGAGCAATCCGATGTATTGCATATATCCCAATGATTGAAGAGATGACGAATAGAAAGTCAATACCAGACAAACGATAGGCTGGAATGAGAGTAAATAACTCGCCATCAATAAGCCATGAAAGAGAGAACTCTATTGTGTGATGTGCAAAAAGGTCAGCCAGTAATCCTGCAATAACAGGAGCAATAGCTCCAGTCACTGCGATTATTGATCCTCTTGCTGCAAGATAAGTTGCTGACTCACCACGAGGTGCTAATTTCAAACCAATGTTATTACTGCTCAAATTAACTCCGGCGGCTGAAAACCCGTTGAAAATGTGTATTAGAATGATTAATGGAATCAGTACTCCATAATTCCTCGCAATTGAACTGAAGGTCCAAAGAAATGTACCAATGATGAAGAAAGGTAATGTTACTTGTAAGATTGACTTGTTACTGAATCGATCCGCAAGACGTCCCCATAATCTCAGAAAGATTACGCTTGTTAGTTGTGTAAGAGCTACGAGACCTGCAACAAATACTACCTCTAATCCAAGTATATTCACATCAAGTAGATAGACTGTGAAGAATGGGCTCGCGAAAGAGGTACTTAGACTCCACACTGCAGAGAAAATCATCAGATTTCTGTAATTCTCATTTTGGAATGGCTCTGCTAGTAATTGCGCAAAACTGAGTTCCTCATGTCGGGAATGCATCGGAGGCTCAGGAGTGGTTCTTGTATAATATATTGCCATCATTCCAAAAAGAAATGCAATGAAGAAAAGTACTGAGTATGTAGAGAGCTGACCAACCATGTCGCTTGGGTCAATATATGCCAACCAGTTGCTGATGAAGAAACCTCCAGAGAGAGAAGCAACTATTGCTACAAGTCCCGTTAGTGCCATTCTTGTTGAAAAGAATCTGCCAAGACGATCAGGAGGTACTAAATCCCGCATCCAAGAGTTCCAACTGGGTGAGCCAATGGCTGTAAACACGCTTTGGATGAACATTGCTCCAATAAGGAGTAGTAAACCAATCTCACCAATAGCTATGAATGGTATCAAGGCCATGAGAAGGATTCCAAATCGATTACCTAATTGCGTGTAGGTATTCAATTGTCGCCTGTTTCTATATTTCTCCAAGAGAAATATTGATGGAATTTGTAGTAGCTGAGTGACAGAAGGAATTGCAGCTAAAATGCCAATCACTATATTTGGAGCTTGCAAGAGAAGGGCAAAACCAACAAGGAAAACACTCTCAGTAAAGGTAGTCTTGACTTGAGCAGCGATTCCTTGCTTCACCATTTTAGCAAGAGCCCTATCTGTTTCTTCAGATGTCAATGGAGGTTTGGGCTCTTGTGTCAATTTCTTGATTATCTCCCTTCTTAGACATTGGTTGTCGGAATCAATGTAATTCTCTAATGAAGATTCGCTTAGTGCAAAGCAAATCAATCGCTATAATAGGTGAAGTTTCATAATCGAGGAGTTGTCTAGTGGAGCGGTGTAATAGATGAAGTTAAGCGGCAAGACCACCATAATAACAGTAGCTGGTGCAGGTATAGATGAAGCAACATCTATTTTGTTTGCACAAAATGGTGCAAATGTTGTAGTTGCAGACATATCTGATTCTGGATTGAATGTTACTAGGAAGATTCAGTCACTTGGTAGTGAGTCCATATTCATCGAGGGCGATGTGTCTGAACTCGAAATGGATCGGTAGATTATGTCTGAGACCATTGAAAGATATGGTCAACTAGACATCTTGGTGAATAATGCAGGAGTTGTGGTTCCAGGTAAGGTGGACAATACAAGTCCAGAGGACTGGGATCGTACAATGGCAGTTAATGTTCGAGGTGTTTATCTTCTATCAAAATTTGCAATCCCTCATTTGAGAAAGACAGAAGGTACTATTATCAATGTGGCATCTGCAGTCGCTTTGATGGGAGCAAAAGATAGAGCCGCCTACACAGCATCAAAGGGTGCACTAATTTCTCTCACCCGTGCAATAGCTATTGACTACATGGATGATAGGATACGCGTCAATTGCATCTGTCCAGGCACAACTGATACTCCTTCTCTAAAAGATCGACTATCAAAATTCCCTGATTCAGAGGCTGCGAGAAGAGAGTTCATTGAGCGCCAACCGCTCAGACGTTTTGGTCGACCTGAAGAGATTGCAGAGAGAATCCTGTATTTAGCCACTGCTGAGTTCTGTACTGGCACTTGTCTATCGGTGGATGGAGGCATGGCTATATAGATTTGCGAATTGACCGGAATCCTTTTGGTGCCTTGAATCGATAAATGCACCATGCCTCGTCGGAAAAGACATCGATTTGTCCATAGAGAACCAACAGTTTCCGTCTACAAGCCAGCTGGAATACCAGCTAAAGATCTTGACGAAATACTTCTTACTGTTGACGAGTTTGAAGCTGTCCGTCTTGCTGATTACGAAGGGATGAATCAACGAGAAGCATGCACAATAATGAAAATCAGTCAACCAACATTTAACAGAATACTGGCATCAGCTCGCAACAAGATTGCTCAGGGAATAGTGGAGGGCCAAGTATTACGAATTGAGGGTGGTCGTTATGTGTTGGGAGATGGTTCTGGGGGACTTCAGTGTATCGACTGTGGCCATCGATTAGATATGGAGAAGGACAAACAAAATGCATGTCCAAATTGTGGTTCTCCTAGGTTGCGATGGAAACGATACGACTCTCCTTAGAACATCTACACTAGGGATTCATTCTCATCATATTTTCAATCCTTTTCCACATTCTTTGCAAGGATTTCACGAGATTGTGTTTAGGAGAGTATTCTGGAAGAGTCATTCCTTCAATCATGGATTCAGTCATTATCGTATCGAAGGGTAATTTTCCAAGAATCTCAATACTATTATCTAGACAGAATCTCTCAATAACTCTAGAATTATCAAGATTGATATCGTACTTGTTGATGATAATAGCTGGTCTGACCCATAATTGTTTCATCAGGTCTAATACTCTCTTCAAATCATGTATGCCTGATAATGTTGGCTCAGTGACGACAATTCCCAATTGCAGTCCTGATACTGTAGCAATGACCGGACACCCAATTCCAGGAGATCCATCAATCAACACCATCTCATTTCCAAGCCTTTCTGCAAACTTTACACTACGTTTACGCACCTCAGTTACAAGCTTGCCTGAATTGCCCTCCCCTGGCAATAATTTCGCATGAACCATGGGTCCAAAGTGGGTCGATGATTCATGAATATGACCAGAAACCTTGTCACGCATCATGATGGCTCTCTCCGGACATATATACTCACACACTCCACACCCTTCACATGATATTGAGTTAATATCTGGTGGATCAACTGCATCAAAACGACAATGTGTTTGGCAAAGGTTACAGTATGTGCATGAACCTTCATCTATGAGTGCGATTTTCGAGCTGATGAATTCCTCAGTCTTTTCCATATTTGGTTGCAGGAGGATGTGTAAATCAGGTGCATCAACATCGCAATCAGCCATCACTATGTTGCTTGCTATTGCAGCAAATGCAGCAGCTATTGTGGTCTTTCCAGTACCACCTTTCCCACTGATAACCGCCACCTCATTTGTCATTATTCACAATCTCCTGAATAGACTTCATCATCTCCTGTAACTTTTCACGGTATTCTGTGAGTTCCTTGACGAATGGAATGCCTCTGGAATAGAGTTTGGCTATACGCTTCTCAAAAGGGATTTCCATGAGGATTGGAATTCTCTTTTCTTTCAGAAACTTAGCTGTATTATCGTTCCCTATGGTAGATCTATTGATTACAACACCGTATGGCACACCAATTCTATTAACTACATCAATGGTCATCATAAGGTCGTGTAATCCAAATGGCGTTGGTTCAGTCACCAACACAACATAGTCGCTTTCTTGCACTGTTTCAATAACGGTACATGATGTTCCTGGAGGTGCATCAAGGATATTGATTGCATTATTCACAATGTGCGCTTTGACAGCTTTGATTACTGGAACCGCCATAGGTTCTCCGATATTCAACTCTCCGTAAACAAGACTCACATCATCTACTTTACTTGATTTGATGGATCCTACAGTCCGTGCTCGCTCTCTTATTGCACTTTCAGGACAGATGAGAGCACAACCTCCACATGAATGACATATCTTGTCATATACTAATACATTGGTCTTGCCAACGAAAATCGCATTGAACTGACAGAATTCGCTACATTTCCTACAAAATGTACACAGATTATGATCTACTTCAGGAGTTAATACAGTCACCTCTTCAGATGTGACATTTCTTGGATGAAGTAGAGTATGAACATTAGGCTCCTCAACATCACAGTCAAACAAGTATGTATGGTTCAATGAAAGAGCAAGATTTACTGCCACCGTGGTCTTTCCAGTACCACCCTTTCCTGATGCAATTGTGACAATCAATGAATCACGCCCATGATCCATTTGTCCCAATTTATCTGTGGTGGGCTTCTGCACAGCCCTCGGTTAGTTCTTCTAACTCGTTTCGCTGATAAGCTTGAACAATCTCATGAACGAACCTGCTGTTTGCCTTAAGAACTGCGATATTCTGAGATTGAAAACTCACGATTCCACGAGGTCCCATTCCATACACAATTACAGCTTGAGGTTGATACTTCTGGACGTTGCTATGAGCATGTCCTCTTCCGCCTGAATGTTCGCCTGTGTTTGGGTGTACTCTTATTTCAATTGTGTTTCCTTTCACATCTAGATCAATCACTGCAAAATAGGGTGCTCTTCCAAAGTGGTCCGCAATCTCAGTACCTTCCATGTCATGTGTAGGGATAAGTATTCTAGTTGTCACCTATTCCTCCCTCCTCTATGGCGACCTCGCCCACCCCCAGCACGACCCATTCCCAATCCATATCCATAGCCCATTCCCAGTCCACGACCAGGACCCCCCTGTCCTCTTCCAACATTTGAAGGACCCGGGGTTGTCAGTTCCTGGAATACATCTTTGTTATAGCTCTCTATTGCGGACCTTACAGTGCCTGATACTCCAGCAAGTATTCTAACTCCTGCATCCTGTAATGCCGGGAATGCATTAGGGCCAACACTACCTGTGAGGATCGCCTCAACATTCTTGGCGACAACAATCTGAGCCGCCCTGATTCCTGCACCACCTGCAAAACTTGCAGCTTCATTTGGCACTGCTTCAAAGTCATATGTTTCAGGATCTGCAATGATGAAGTAAGCACACCTACCAAATCGAGGGTCAACCATAGAGTCCAATGTTGTCCCTGATGAAGTAACGCAAATCTTTGTCATGATTAACACCAACATATATTGAATATTGATTCAATTTAATAATGAATCAGGATTCATATAAACTCATCGTTGCGCTACCAGATAAAAAATGAAGTGGTAAACAGGTTTCTTCATAACCAAGGTTTTGAATAACATTTGATGAAAAAGAATAGTCAGCTTATTCAGTTTCATACCTTTTAGGTTCAGCAAAGAAATCCATTACTCTACAAAATGTTTTGAACTCTGCTGAATGTACAACCCCTTCAGGTATATAGTATGAATCACCTTTTTTGTAGAGTTTGGTAACATCACCAATTGTCAGTAGCATCTCTCCCTCAATAACAAAGCCATATTGTGCCTTGTGACTATGCGGAGGTACGACCCCGATTGGTTCTATCTCAAAGAACCCAACTTGAGACTCATTGCCCTGAGAAATCCATGCTTGAACTCCTGGAAAAGGTATCTTAGCTTTTGGCAGTTTTGTTATACAATCTGGATATGACCCAATTGACATGACAATCACATTTTAGGATTGAATTACCAGAATGATTTGAGATTTCCCATCTTAGTAATAATCATACCATCAAACTAAAGAAATCATGAAACTCTTTTTCGTATGACAAAGAAAGTGAACGGTCTTTTTCTTTGCAAAGAATGTAATCTGTTGTATCGCGAAGAAGAACTAGCTTTCAAGTGCGAAAAATGGTGTAGAAAGTAAAAGTCTTGCAATCTTGAAATCACGAAACATGCTGTGAACAAGTTCGATTTTTCTCTCTAACTTTGGTTATTTCTAAATCACTACCGTGAAATAGGTGAATGTCCATATTGGGAGAGTTGCAGCTTGCAGAATCAAACCAAGAGGAGTGTATTAATTGAAAGAGACCTTTGAGTTTGGAGGCGAGATCGTCTGGCGACCTACATCGGAACATGTAGAAAAGGCCAACCTCACGAGATTCATGAAGTTGCATGAAATAGAAGACTTTGATGAACTCATGCAACGTTCGACAGAGGATGTGGCATGGTTTACAGACGCACTTCTGAAGTTTCTTAATATTGAGTTCTATGAACCTTATGACCAAGTTGTGGATCTCTCAAATGGTATTGCATGGCCACGTTGGTGTGTCAATGGGAAGCTGAACATTATTCACAATTGCATAGATAAATACATGGGCACAAATACTGAAACACAACTTGCACTGATATGGGAGGGCGAAGATGGTGCAACTCGTTCAATGACATATGGTGATTTGTATCGAGAGGTGAATAAGACAGCAAATGCACTCCGCGAACTTGGACTTGGATTAGGCGATTCAATTGGAATTTACATGCCAATGATTCCTGAGATTACAGTTGCGCTACTAGCAATAGCTAAAATTGGCGGCATAATCCTCCCACTATTCTCAGGATTTGGAGTTAATGCAATTGTCGACCGATTGGGTGATGCTGATGCCAAAGCAATTTTCACAGTTGATGGGGCTATCCGCAGAGGCAAGACTATTCCCATGAAACCAATCGCAGATGAGGCTGCTGAAAAGATATCCTCATTGGAACATATGATTGTTCTGAATCTGACTGAAGTATCAATTGAAATGAAGCCTAAGCGAGACTATTGGTGGCACGACCTCATTTCTGACCAATCTGATTCAGCTAGTACAGAGATAACAGATGCAGAATCGCCTATGATGATTATCTACACCTCTGGCACTACGGGACTGGCAAAAGGAGCAGTACACACCCATTGTGGATTTCCAATTAAATCAGCTCAAGACATGGCTTTTGGAACAGACTTGCACCCTGGTGAGCTGATTTACTGGATGACTGACATGGGGTGGATGATGGGGCCTTGGCTGGTATTTGGGGCTTTGATTCTGGGAGGGACCTTTTTCCTTTATGATGGTGCTCCTGACTACCCGCATCCTGGACGCCTTTGGGAGATTGTTGAGAAACATAAGGTTTCGATACTTGGAGTATCCCCAACACTGATTCGATTGTTGATGACCCATGGAGAAGACCCAATTAAGCCGCACAATCTCTCTTCACTTCGTTACTTTGGCTCCACTGGCGAACCATGGAATCCCGATCCTTGGATGTGGCTTTTCGAGAAAGTAGGGATGAAGAGAATACCAATAATCAACTATTCTGGTGGCACAGAAATCTCAGGTGGTATTGTGATGGGAAACCCTCTATTGCCCTTGAAGGCTTGTGCATTTTCTGGACCTTGTCCTGGAATTGCCGCAGACGTGTTTGATGAGGATGGAACTCCTGTACGAAATAAAGTTGGAGAACTCGTTATCAAATCACCCTGGATAGGAATGACCCGTGGATTTTGGAAGAATCCCGAGAGATATGAAAACACATACTGGTCTCGTTGGAAAAATACTTGGGTCCATGGGGACTTTGCCGCGATTGACTCAGATGGACTTTGGTATATTCTTGGTAGGTCTGATGATATCATCAAAGTGGCAGGCAAGCGCTTTGGACCTGCAGAGGCTGAGTCAGTTCTTGTGAGTAATCCTGCTGTAGCTGAGGCTGCAACGATAGGCGTGCCGCACAAAATCAAGCTCAATGAACTTGTTGTATTTTGTGTCCTTAATCCTGGAGTTGAACCATCTGAGAAACTAAGAGAGGAGCTCAAGCAATCTGTGGCTATAGCAATGGGTAAACCACTTACTCCTCGTGATGTTCTTTTTGTTTCTGATCTACCTAAAACAAGAAACGCCAAAGTGATGCGGAGAATGATCCGAGCTGCCTATTTGGGAGAAGATCCGGGTGATACCTCATCCCTAGTGAACCCAGAATCTGTTGAAGAAATTAAACACGCAAAATAAACGATGTAAAAAAAGGAAGAACGGGGAAGTCTGATAGACTTCTCCCGGTCCTATATTGTTACTTCTTCTTTTTCTTAGTTTCAGTTTTGGTCGATTTTTTTGCTGCTGGTTTCTTTTTAGCCATAGCATTCACGTCCAAGTCTGGGATAAGATTGGACCGGAAGAGTTCTATCGAGACCGACTAACCAACCTCGACCTACCAGTCGTCGTCGTCGTCTTCCCAGTCATCGTCGAAGTCGTCATCACTATCCCAAAGATCTTCATCATCGAAGTGCATAGATGTCACCTCAAACAATGTGTGTCGAATAAAGAGTAAAGTTATTCTAGTTACAGAAACTCATTTTCTTATCCCTTAAAATTGAAAAAAATTACTATGAAAGTCCTAAATTTCATTTATAAGGTTATCAAAAATATTTACTAAAATACAAGTATTTAAACATGCCAGACAAAGATATTAACGATTATTGCAGTCGCTCAAATGTGTCACCAATGACCTTTGAATACCTTTTGCTGTTGTTTGAAGGACAAATGTGCTATAGAAAATGACCGAAGCCAGTGTAGAAGGCATCCTCCCAGATGCCTCCGAATTGAAAGGTGATTCTCGATTAATCATTCTATTAGGTTCTCCTGACGGAACTAAAGGTGTGTCTAGGAAACTCTCGGCAGTAGAAGGTGTTCAACGAATCCGGAAAGGTGTGTTTATTGTTCATGGATATTCCGAACTTCATGACACAATTCTTCAAAATCAACCTGTTACATCATTCATTAAAACTCGAAAGATACCGACAGCCCGAATGAAGCTGGAGGAATCATATGAAAATCGCGTCTATTCGATTGTTTCATTCAGTTTTAGTAATCCAACTGCACAACAGAAAAAATACGTTGAGAGACTAATAAGGAAAACTCCTGGGGTCCGCCTCAGGCCAGGTGTGATTCTCTTCCCACTACTCAGGTCAAGAGAACGAAGAAGAATTCTAGGTTCTGAAAATGAACGAGTATTGATCGACTCTAGCGAGTTTAGTAGACTCGTTCGTGAAAATGGAGGAAATACGTTGCGCTGGTCTCGTATCAGGATTATCAACCTGAACGGAAACAGCCATATCAGAGATGCTGTTGAGCGAACACTCGCTAAGGACTTAGCTCCATTAGAGGAAAAGATCCGATCTCTTCGTGATCGGTGCAAGGACTCTACAGTAGTAATCGGACAGCTGAAGACGAACTATACACAACTGTCACGTAGCTTTCGAGAATCAAAGACCAAATGGTTGTTAGCAAAACAACTATGGTTCTTTGACGCTGAAAAAGCTCTCAAAAGCACATATAACAAGCTGATCAATACTAGACGTTCCATCATTGATGAAGAAGCCAAGCGGTCCACCTGAGCAATGGTCTCTAGGAATCGCAATTTTGACATCCTGGATACAAGACCTGAACTCCGCCTAGACATCCATCTCTAAATACAGTTGTACCCTTGAGTCCCAACTGATTAGCTAGCAAAAATATTTGCTCAACATCTTCAGTCGTGGCACTGTTTGGCAGATTAACAGTTTTACTTACAGCATTATCAGTATGCTTCTGAAAAGCCGCCTGCATTCTAACATGCCATTCTGGACTTATCTCATGTGCTGCCTTGAAGACCTGTTTTATATCATCTGGAACTCCATCAATTTGTTGAACCGAACCTGATCTTGCGACTTCATGCTCTATTTCGTCATTCCAGAAACCTCTTTCCACTGCAACTCTCTCGAATAGCGGACTCACTTCACTCAGATGGATTCCCTCAGCAAGCATACGACTGTGAGCGATTGCAAATAATGGTTCAATACCACTGCTTGTTTGTGCGATTAGACTAATACTGCCCGTTGGTGCAACAGTGATCAGAGATGCATTTCGTTTCCACCTATTACGCTTTTTCAAGAGTGCGAAGTTCTCGAAATTACCTCTAATCTTTGCAAGTTCGCTTGATGCTCTCTCAGCCTTTTGTCGAATGAATGACATCACCTCTTCGGCTTTTTCTAGTCCCTTCTCTGAGTCATAGGGATTTCTCAATTTAATAAGAAGCTCAGCAAATCCCATGATGCCTAAACCAATCTTCCTATTGGCTTTGGTAACCTGTTCAATCTCAAGCACTGGATAGACGTTTAAATCGATGATATTATCAAGAAAACGAACCGCGAGCTTTACGACCTCTTCAAGTCTTGACCAATCGATCTCTCCATCTTTGACCATTCGTGAGAGGTTGATGCTTCCCAAGACGCATGACTCATAGGGCATCAGGGGTTGTTCACCACAATTATGCACAACAATCCCATTCCCCACAAATCCACAATGTGGAGTACCAACAATGTCAAAGACATCTTCCTCCAATTGAGGTGTGAGTGATTCAAACCGAGCCAGAAAATTCTCCTTATATGGCCCACGGATACTCAATGAATCAAGACCTTTGACTAAACGACTCTGTTTGTACTCTAACAGAAAACCGATTTGATCACGGAATTTCACAATATTCTCCTTTGATATGACAAGCTCATGATTTGCCTTAGTCTTGTAGTGTTTTGGTTCCCCTTTACTATCAGGTAATAATCGCATTTGTTCTCGTCGACGATTATCATAGATTTTCGAAGCAATACCGAAATTCAACAACATAATCTGTACACTACGAAGACTGTCCAGATTACTTTGCGATAGTCGCACTGAGATTCCTTTCTCAGGCTTTCCCTGAATCGAACCGTCTGCAGTGAATAACCCTTGTAGGAAACCTCTTTGGCAATCAGCAGATGAAGAGAGAATTGGATTTGATATCTCCTTTGATTCCATCCCCCACTCTTGAACTAGATTCAAGATTCTTCTTGATCTAACTTCCTCACGATTCTTGCTTTTAATGACCACTAAGTCGGACTCAAGCTCCTCATTTACAATATCACAGAAGTACTGAGCTAACTTACCTTTATCATCGCCATAGAAAGCAAGAGTAGCACGTTGGTCAGTTCCTGTATTCCAACCATCACCAACATACCACCCAAGAATTTGACCAATTCTAAGATTCCCTGTTTTACCAAATCCTCCTTCTGTACTCTGAAGGCAAATAAAATCACCTTTACTCAAATCTCCAGCTTGCTTCCACCCTGTTGTCGTTAGTATTCGATGATCATTTGTGACTTTGACTTGGTATCCCTCTTTGGTCTTAAGACAATAAACAAGTTTCTTTGCAGTCTTTATCACCCCAGGTACATCTTGAATACTCAACAGACCAACATCTGTACTTACTATAGTATTTCCGGATACGCATGGATTTGTTGATTCTATCAGCTCGCCACCTAGTGGATGTTCATCATTAATACGGTCGATGAAGACTATTCCTGGATCTCCTGTACTCCATGCATTATATACAATCGCGTCGAAAATCACTCTTGCTCGTATACTCTGAATTTTTACGCCATTATGAGGTGCAACAAGGTTGATTTCTTTGTCACCCTGTAGGGCATTAATGAACTCACTCGTTAATGCAACCGAGATGTTGAAATTTCTAAAGGTCTGCTTATCGGACTTACAAGCTATAAATTCCATTATGTCTGGATGATCGCATCTGAGTATGGCCATATTTGCTCCTCTGCGACGTCCACCCTGCTTGATGATCTCTGTTGCAGTGTCGTATACTCTCATGAAAGAGATTGGACCGCTAGCCACTCCCCCAGTGGTTCCAACGGTTGATCCTACTGGTCTTAATCTTGAAAATGAGAACCCCGTACCACCGCCTGATTTCTGAACCACAGCCATATGTTTGAGTGAAGTAAATATTGAGTCCATGTTGTCCTCAATAGGTAGTACAAAACAGGCACTGCACTGGCCTATCTCTGTACCTGCATTGAAGAGAGTCGGACTGTTTGGTAGAAACTCAAGGTTTGCCATCATGTAATAGAAGAGATCGTCATATTCCCTCACATCAGCATTCTTGTCATACTTCTTTTCGATACTCGCCACAGCTCCTGAAACTCTACGAAAGAGCTGTGATGGGGTTTCTGTTGGATTTCCCTCCTCATCCTTCAGAAGATATCTCGAGAGGACGGTTGCTGCATTAGGCCCAAACTTGAGGTCATCAACAACTCCCATCATCTGGAGTATCTTCCGAGCCTCATTGTGCTTCTCTCGGTATTTCATATAGCGTCGAGCAATCTCTGTGAAACCTCTGAGCATCAGAGTGTCTTCAACAATGTCTTGTATCTCCTCAATATGGATGACATCTCTTTCCTTCTCGTGAATTATCTGAACGACTTCCTTTGTTAGACCACGTACAGGACCTGTGTCCGCATTGATCGATTCAAATGCCTTTGTTATAGCCGCCTCAATCTTGGAATCATCGAACTCCACTATTCTCTTATCACGTTTCTCAACTTTCAACTTATTATCTCCTCACCGGCGGATTCTCTCTCACAAGTTGAACTGCTTATATTCCTATAAGCCCCCCTTCTATATTTGACTCTCTTTATCTTATCACTGAAGAGATAGACTCTCGTCCATCTCTTAGAGTATTGTCAAATGCTAACTAATTATTACTTGCAGGCAGCTCGAACAAAGTACACAGGATCAGCCTTTGAGTACCTAAATCCCATTCTCTCATACAAATTCTGAGCTGGAAGATTATCAGCAAAATAATGGAGAATTGCCAATTCGGAATTCTCCAAAACTTCTTCGACAACTGCCTTGATACAAGCGGCTGCGAATCCCTTCCGTCGGTGATTAGGGTGTGTGGCAATATTACCTATCTCTGCTCCATAGGGAGTAACATAATGAATGCCAGCAACTGATATCATTTCATCATCATCTACAACCCCGTAGAAAGGTCCCAAGGTCATGGCATTAGGGGTCCATGCTGGCGTACCACTGAGTCTATACAATTCTTTGAGCTTCTCAGCATCTTTCATAGATAGTCTGATTGGTGTTGATTTACACTCGCAATGCAATTCTGTGGTTCTGTCAGCAATCATTTGCCTTTCTCTGATTGGTTTTAGAACAACGCAGACTTTTTCGAACTGGTCTAGCTGCTCCTTTGTGCAGATTGCAATGAACTCTTTGTTTCCCAATTCTTCTGAATAATCTGCCATTAATTTTTGCAGTGATCCGACATCTCTGCACCAAAACGCTGTTGCCAAGAAATCCAAATCACTGTAGAATGAGAAAATCGCATTGATTTGGTCATCGTGTATCAATACTCGAACATCACACCACTCTCTAAGTTGAGTACAATCAGCAATCAGCGTGATGTTTGATAATGAATTCTTAGCAAGAATATTAACCACATCGTCAACTAAATCATCTGTCAGATGTCGTATATTGTATGCCATAATATGATTAAAGATGCCATCTCCTTTTATTAGTGGCTGTCAAAATTGCGTCAGAAGCCTCTTTTTTATTCTCTAATTGTGAATAATGCAATGAGGAAACTGATGGGCTATGAATGGCTATAAAAGAAACGCAAACATTCTACTTTGTATACTGTTTATAGTTTTAGTTTCAACATCGAGCATCAATGAAATATCACTCGATTATAAACAAGATTTGATCTGTGAGGAAACTCACTCAGTACTACCAACCAGTTTCCCAATAAACTATACAGAAGACCAAAATCAGGCATGTAGCTCTGTGATTGTAACAGGAAATGCCACAAGAGATGGTCGTGCAATCTTAATGAAAAATCGGGACCTTATTGATGAACGAATGAATATTCCAGTCTATACTCCTGCAACTGCAAATACCTATGCATACGTTGGTGTAAATACAAATACAATGGGAATTAATGAGAAAGGTCTAGCAGTGATGAATACATACTTACCAGCACTGGCTGGTTCAGAACCAATAACAGGCAACGTACTGCTAAATCAAAGAATATTAGAGCTGTTTGAGTCAGTATCAGACGTAGCTCATGCATTAAATAACAGCTACTCTATAATTGGTCCTGTCTATCGAGCATCTCTTGGAAATATAGCTACTTGTGTCGGAGTTATAGATCGATTTGGGGTAGGGGCTTTCTTTGAAATTAGCAACACGAAAGCGTATGTTCAGTATGTGATAAATGGATATGACACCCGTGCAAATCATCCTCGTATCTTTCCAGGAGCAGCAAGTGGACCTAATGGCAGAGACCAGTATCTTCTAGATGCGCTTGATGAGGTATATAGTATGAATGGATACATCTCTCCAAAGCATGTAATGCAGAACGTGTCACGTTATGTGCACCATAAGGAGCTTGGAACTGCAAACTTCTCCATAGACGGTGAAGCATGTAATCCTAACACTGTAGCTACAATGGTTGCTGTGAGTGGGGACGAAAGATATGATGGGATCTTGAACTGTATGTGGACTGCATGTGGCTCAAATCCAATTGTTGGAGTATTTGTGCCCTCAATGGTGTATGCTGAATTTATTCCTGAGAGTATTGAGGACCTTTGGCTTCATACGCAAGAAAAGTACCAATCTGCTAGAGCCCGTTACTCTAATTCTATTTCGTGGTTACTGTTTCCCGAACGCGTAAGAGAAGTGCAGAAGTTTGCGTTCTTTGCTGAAGACTTCACAGTGAATGCATATGAACAGCTAATGACCTCGGTGCCTGAGATGCTTTCAGATAGTCAAATCAAGGAAACTATCAGTGCTTTTGTCGAGGTAATGGACAATTATACCTCCGAAATATTCACACAAGAAAACATGGATGTTCAACCTCCGTTGCCAATCAATTTTCAAATTTCTTCAACAGCAACCTCAACAACAACTTCTCCAACAGGTCCAACAACTACTCACAGCATCACTACAAATCTAACAAGCCCCACCTATACTCCATGGGAATCATCAAATGATACCTATCTGCTTTCCTTGACTATGGGTGTTACCTTAGGTTTTGCTCTAGTGATGTCTATTCTCATCATCAAGCGTAGATTCAATTAGATCAATCGCATTAATGGACCCTTTTCTATTCTCCAACCTCACTTGACTCCACATCAACCAAGTTATCCAATACTCTACGGAGGTACTTCTCAAACAGGTCTATTTCTTCAGGTGTAAATCCTTTATAGAACAGATTTGTCATTTCGACGGAGACCTCTATGTACATTCTCTCAAGACTTCTAGATGTTTCAGTCAATCGAATCAAAGTCTTTCTCTTATCCTCCTCTGACTGAACACGCTTGATATGTCCTGCAGCTTCAAGATTATCTAGCAGCTCGCTCAATGTTGACTTTCGCAGAAGAGTTCGTTTAGCGAGGACATTGATAGGCACTTCGTCCTTTTTCCAGAGTGAAAACAGAATCCGTCCTTGTCCAGGACTAATCTCAATGTCACGTTTTTTCAGTAGCTCTGCAAACACTCTTCTCCCCAGATGATGAATCTGGGTAATTAAGAATCCACCCTCTCGTTGTGACATCATTTCTAATCACCTAAGTCAATTTTGAAAGTTGAACTCCCAGTCCATCCACGAGCTGTAGTGGGTATGAGTCTTAGAAGAGTATGATCTGGATCATCATAACCTCCAGCGTAATACCGTTCCCACCCCTCATGCCAAATTGCTTTTTTCAGCTCGGAGTCCTGAACAATCTCAATGTTTCCACCAAACATGACTCCACACCAGTTCTCAGGATTGCAATAATAAACTGAAACAGCACCGTTTCTCCTGATGTCTCTTACCTTTGTTGATGATGTATTTGTTGAGAAGAGAATCATAAAGTCTGAACTGTGTCCATCAAAGATTGGTATGAGCTTGGGAAACCTCTCCTTATTCCTTAGATTGAACATTGCACGTGTTTGAGGAAATCCCCCATCATCAATTGTTGTCAGATACGCTGGCCACCCAGTATCTAGAAGATTCAGACACATCTCTCTGATTTCAGGTTCATCCAACACAGACAGCCTCCTATTAGTTCGGACCCTAATCAACTAGTTCGGCACCTAACTAATTAAGCCTTTCGGTCTGTGAAATCTTTCGCCTTATATAACAAGCTTAGAGCCTGTTTTTTCACGCATATTATATACTAAACCTGAGAGGTTTATCTATGACTGAACTTAACTTTGAAAGAATTAATCAATCAGCGAGGCAAGTTCTTACCGAACTTTGTCTTCCTGAACAGACCCGGATAAGGTGTTTAACCATTCTGGATGATGAGAGAACAAAGGAGATTCTCACTGAACTGAATGCTAGTGGGATAATAGGGGCAGCAATCTACATTGCTGCAATTCTGACTTAGGATCCAATCACTCAATAATCATTGACTGACATGATTGGCGTTTCTAAAACGACAATTCGCAAGCACTATGTGATGCTGGTCAAGTTGCTAAAGCTGAAAAGGAAGAACTAACTTTCCAATGAAATTAAAACAACAAAAAGAGGTTTGAGGAAGCAGACTGGCCGCTTCCTCTGATGTACTACTTTCTCCTGACTAGAACAACAGCCAAGATAACTATGACTGCAGCTCCAGCCACAAGTCCAAGAGTCATTGGATCAAGGACAAGCCCTGGTACGGGGGAAAGAACACCAAGTATTGGATCGTACTCTAGAGTTTCGTTACCAAAGTTCTCAAAGGAGAGATAGACAGCATTCCCTGAATACGCTCCTGGAGCGTCACCATAACTGGCTCTAACCTGCAGTGTGTTGTTGGCTGCAAGAGCGGTTTCATTATACTCGAAGTACCCGTTCTCGAACTGGAACTTAGTTCCTGTTCTATGGAATCCTGACGGATCAGTATCACCATGAGATTGCCCATGGGTACTCTCAGTCACTGTGAACATGAGAACTAGGAGAGAGTCCTCATAGGTCCAGCTCCAACCGTCGACTATAAGGTCAAATTTGAACTCGCCTGGACTCTCAAGATACATGTGTATCCTGACCTCAATCTCCAAATCGAACTCTGGTAGACTTGGTAGATTTCCATAGTCCACCCCTGTGCCTTCTGGACGAGGGTCAAAGGTAGCTTCAGTTGTGAAGTTGAAATGCACCTCAGTAATATTTCCATCTTCCTCGACTGTTTCAAAGTCACTGAAACCCCAACCTGTTGTAGGTAGGACAAATGGAGCGCCAATCATAATGTCAGTTCCATTGTCAAAGATTCCGTTTGAATCGGTGTCATTCGCTTCAAACATTCTGACAAACATGACATGATAGTCTACAGTCGGATTGTTAGGGTCCCACCAATGAAAGTGTGGGGCTTGATCATTCCCTGTGACTTTGATAGCGATGTCATCTGTTTCAAGTGACGCAATGCCAGCGGAATACTGGTATAGAATTCCCGTGCTCTGCGCGGCTGCAAGTGGCACTCCAATCCCTATCAACAAGAGGGCAAAGAGTGCAAGTGATGTTTTTTGATAGATATTCACTGAATCACCAAGATATACCCAGAATTTAGTATTTATAGGGAGTGTTGAACAGAAAAGGGACAACGGTATAATAAGAAGGCCTATAAACACTTATTCTCATGTTTAAAGGTTTATGAAAACTTGAAATCCTTTGAAAGACTTGATCATTTTTCAAGTAGTTTTCGCGCTCTATCAAGGATGTTCTCTACTGTGAATCCATATGCCTCAAATATCACCTTTGAAGGAGCTGATTTTCCGAATTTATCAACTGATATAATGTCTCCATCATCTCCTACCCATTTTTTCCATCCTTGTGAAACTCCTGCTTCGACAGCTAGTCTTTTCTTTACACTGGGTAACAGAACGGAATCACGATATTCTTTATTCTGACTCTCAAATAACTCCCAGCTTGGGAATGAAACAAGTCGTACACTAATTCCCTCATCGTACAGTTCCTCCCCAGCTTGAACAATCAATGGAACCTCAGATCCCGTTGCCATAAGAATAATCTCTGGTGTATTTCCTAGGTCTACAAGTACATATGCCCCCTTTCTCAGACCAGTTGCTGGTGCGTATTTATTCCGATTTAGGATAGGAACATTCTGTCGTGTAAATGCCATAAGGGTTGGACCTTGGCTCCGCTCAATAGATATTCTCCAAGCTTCCACCACTTCATTGGCATCTCCAGGACGAATCACAACAAGTCCTGGAATAGTTCTTAGTGATGCCAGATGCTCTACTGGTTGGTGAGTAGGTCCATCCTCTCCAACACCAATGCTATCATGTGTAAAAACCCAGATACTTCGATGTTTGGATAAGGCTGATAATCGGATTGATGGACGCATGTAATCTGAGAACATGAGAAACGTTCCACTGAATGGGATTATTCCTCCATGAGCTGCCATTCCATTAACAGCTGCACCCATAGTATGCTCACGGACACCATAGTGAATATTTCTGCCCTCTGGTGAATCCGCTTGGAATGATGGGCTATTGTTAATCCATGTCTTGTTTGATGGAGTCAGATCTGCTGAGCCTCCAATCATCTCTGGAAGCTTCAGTGCGAGGGCATTGATGACCTTTCCAGAAGCAACTCGAGTTGCAAGAGGGCCATCATCTACATCAAAAGTAGGTAAATCGCTATCCCAACCCTCTACGAGTTGACCTTTCATTCTTCTTTCAAGTTCAGCTGCTAGTTCAGGATATGCCTTGCTATAAGAGTCAAATCGTTTATTCCATGCTCTCTCTTTTTCTGCGCCTTCTTCTCCTATATTTCGATAGTATTCCAAGACATCATCAGGAACATAGAACTTTGATTCAAGTGGCCAACCAAGTTTCCTCTTGGCACCAGCCAATTCCTCCTCACCTGCTGGCTCGCCATGTGCTTTCTCTGTGTCCTGTTTGTTTGGTAATCCATACCCAATATGTGTCCTACAGAGTATCAGTGATGGACGTGGATCATTCTTTGCTCTCTCAATTGCCCTATCCACAGCATCAACATCGTTACCATCGTTTACATGTTGTACATGCCATCCAAATGCTTCGAATCTCGCTCCTCTATCCTCAGTAAATGTAAGATTTGTGCTTCCATCAATTGAGATGAGGTTGTCATCATACAGAAGGATTAGCTTCCCCAAACGAAGGTGTCCTGCAAGAGATGCTGCCTCAGATGAGAGCCCCTCCATTAGGTCGCCATCAGTAACGATGGTATAGATGAAATGGTCAATTATCTTGTAGCCAGCTCGGTTGAAAACAGCTGCTAGGTGGGCCTCAGCGATTGCCATCCCCACTGAATTTGCCAATCCTTGGCCAAGTGGTCCAGTGGTCACCTCAACCCCTGGAGTGCAGAAATTCTCTGGATGCCCTGGAGTCTTGCAACCCAGTTGTCTGAAATCCTTGATGTCCTCCATGCTGACGTCGTAACCGGTCAGGTATAGTAAGGAATAAAGTAGCATTGACCCATGACCTCCAGAGAGGATGAAACGATCACGGTCCCACCAGTCTGGGTTTTTTGGGTTAAAACGAAGATGTCGAGTCCATAGAGCGTATGCCATCGCAGCAGCACCCATTGGCATTCCAGGGTGTCCAGAATTAGCCTTTTGAACAGCATCTGCGGACAAGAAGCGGATTGTATTGATTGAACGTTCTTGGAGGGTTGACTCAGACATTAGTATTGTCTCCTTCTGAAATTGTGGAGATTATTAGGCGGCTTGACGTCTCGACCTCTTTTTGATTGTTGTGTTTCATTAGTTGATTAAATTAGGGTTTTCCAACTTCAGTACCAGGAGGATATACCTTGAGAAACTCTTCCTTGAGGATGTCCATTATGATGGCGTCGTGGAAAGTTCCTTTGACAAACGCCCCTTGCCTAGTCACTCCTGCATTTTTGAAACCTGCTTTCTCATAGGCTTTCTGTGCACGTTTATTACTATCCAGAGTTCTGAGAAAAACGCTATTAAGACCTAGAATGTGGAAAGCTATCCATAGCATAACACGAGTTGCATCCGTACCATAGCCTTTACTAAGATTCTCCGGGTTATGTATTGCAATTCCAAACTCTGCTGCTTTGTGTTGTGAGGAAATGGTGAATAAACTAACAGTCCCTAGAAACTCTTTGGTTTTCTTATCCTCAATAGCAAGAGTCATTCCTCCATCTCGCCAAGGATCTAAAGTAGTCGCGCGTTCCAGCCACTGACGTTCAGCTTGTCTGGACATTGGGGTCTGACTGCTTAGATATTGACGAAGCTCTAGGTTGTTCCAGTGCTTCAAAATATCGTCGAGGTCCTCTAATTCAAGTGCTCTGAGACACACACACTCGCCATAATACATGAGCTTCATTTGTAGGATATTGAAAATAAAGATGTTCCATAAAAAGCACTGTTCGATAAACTCTTTACTCATTTGATTAAGAGCTATAAAATGGAGACCCAGAGATTGAGTCCTAGAAAAGAGTACTTTGATGAACCACTTGTCAAAGTTGATTTTCTAAAAGCACGGTTTCCTAAAACATGTCCAGTTTGCGGCGCACCGGCCACCAAGGTTGTACGTCTGAAGGTTGCAAAAACTGGAAAACAATATCTTAGACGCTCTTGGCAATATGTCTACAGCCCCTACACGCGATTTAGAGGTGACTCTAAACCATCTGAAATGAAAGTTCTGCCAATCCAAGTGTGCGAGAATCATGCAAATCCTGATGATGGCACTGACAGATACCAATCTCTCTGTTTGATTGTTGATGGTCTGCTCATGGCCTTCGCAATTTTTAGTGTCTTTCTAATTGGTGATAGGATTTCAAGAGCTCGTCCGATTGACTTTTGGCCCGTCCTACTCATTGGTCTTTTTGGAGTTTCTTTATTACTAACATCAATCGCATTTAGACCAAATGTGATTGAAAAAGCAGTTAGCATCATAGGCTTTGATCCCGGAATGCAGAATGTCCTACTTGCATTCAAACGTTCAGACTATAGAGCACAATTTATGGATGAAAATCAGATGATTGCTGAATTGGTCAGATGGATTATACGATCTGATGATTAGGACACTTATATTGGTGATAAAATCAACATGAAGTGCTCATGTTACTTCCATCATAAGCACTTCATTTTTTGTGTGACAACGACGTTTTGCATTATCCTTGTATGAACTGAAGAATTTCTTTGAAACGCTTATCATAATTACCAACTACCTGTAGAGATATGAATAGGCAAGGGCATCCGTCGAGATTTGTTTCTTGTAGATTCTCTTGTTCTGTTTCTTAGCAAACGCCATCTCGAATCTACCTCCGATAGGTGTATGCATGGGTCAAGGCATCAGTCGACATGACATGAGCCTTGGTTTTCTCCATTACCGATGAATTTCGTGAGTTAGTTGTTAGAGCCATGATATTTCACAAGAAATACTGCTCAGATTTAGTATATATACCGAAGCCACGTATAGGGGTCACAGGACGAAGTCACATAATGTGACTATCATAGTGGGAATTGAATACCTATGAATGACGAAATGAAGGAAGTGTCACTCACAGGGATTGTTTCCAGAACAATGGACCAATATGTCATTACATCAGATGATGGAACTGAGTACAAACTCTCTGCTATCATGCCTTGGGAAGCAGTACCTGTTGATTTTGAGTCAGGCGATTTTGCTCTTCATTTGGGAAAGAGAATGACAGCAGCTGGACTTTCTGATGGTCATACAATATGGCGGGCGGTCCTTTCTGAAACATCAAAAACCAAGGACCGCGAATAACTGACTCCAATGCTCTCAAAGAATGAAATAACGAAGAAAATGATGATGGGCACTACCGTGGTAGGCCCATTTTAATCAAACTCATGATTGAGTCTTAGAGTGTAAGTTCAGCTTCACTCTTCCAGAGACCATGAATGTTGCAATAAGCTGTAGCCATCAAGGTACCTGGTTTGCCAGTCTTGAAGACAAACTTAGTAACGGGCTCGCTGTAAATTCCACTAGTGTCTGGTCCCTGAGCTGACTCACCATGATGGTCGAAGGTTGCGTAACCGATCTCCACTGGAAACTTATCTCCTTCTGGCCAGAAAAAGAGATCCATCCATTTGATATGGTGGGCTGTTGTGTTTGGATGTGCAATCTCCTTGCCAACAGACACTTTGACGAAGGCTTTTCCATCCTCAACCTTCATGATTTCAATTACAGGTACATGTTTTTCGGTTTTCCAATCATCACTCTGTATCCATTTCTTGGACATTGTTCTCTACCTCAATCTGCCAAGTCCAGCAATACTGCTCGAACCGCTGTGAGGTTAATAACGTATTAGATGTTAAAACACTTCTCCTATACACCCACGCTGCGCGACTCTTTCCAGAAATAATCCTATTCTGATAGTTTCTCAAGTTGGTCAAGTGTTAGATGCCCTCTCTCAGTCAGACCATAATAATTTCTGGAAGTCTTTCTGTAGGTTTCCTCGGTTCTTGTCTGGACGATAAGCCCACTATTTTTCAGTTCAGAGATATGCTGGTAGATACTTGGGATTTTGATTCGAAAACCGTAGTCATCTACCATTGATTTCCAGATTGCATAACCATAAGACTCTCCTCTTGAAAGAATCTGCAATATTCGTACTTTTGTTTGACCAAGTTTTGTTGTAAAACGACGCCCCTCCACGTGGCTCAGAAAGTACTCTAAGGTACTCTTACCTTTTACGAATGTGCGTGTTATCTCTGGATATTTTAACCCCATTCCAGTAATAGCACAGACAATTCTGTCACCCCTGTCAATTCGACCCTCATTTACAAGTTTTTGCAGCACTGCTATTGTTGTCGCTGAAGCTGGCTCAGCAAACACACCTTCCAATCGAGCCAAGTCTTTTACCGCTTCGAGAATCTCCCTATCAGTTACGGATACAGCCAATCCCTTTGATTGCTCCAAAGAGTCGAGAGCCATGTTTCCGCAAGAAGGATCTCTGACACCAATGTCAATGGCAACAGTTGAAACATGACTAGATGGAATTATCTTCTTGCTACCTTTTTCGAATGCTTCTACAATCGGTGAACATCCCCTTGCTTGTGCTCCTACTAACCTAACATCCAGTTTTGGAACTAGTCCAAGCTCCTTTAGTTCAACAAGTCCTTTCCATATCATTGAGATATGTCCACCGTTTCCCATCGGCGCTATCACCCAATCTGGTGTTTCCCAGTCCAACTGTTCACATGTTTCCAAGATTGTAGTCTTAACCCCCTCAAGAAAGTGTGGATTGCTGGGCACAACAGAGTGACTCTGTTTACTTTCTTGCCATGCTCGAGATAGAGCTTCTTCTCGATCTCTCACAATTTCAACCTGAGCTGCATATGCTAGAATCTGGTAGAGTTTACCTGAATCAACATGACCTTTTTGTCCAATGAACACCTTACTTTCCAATCCTGCTCTTGCAGCATATGCAACGAGTGAAACTGCCAAATTTCCTGTAGTCCCACAGCAGACTGAATTGTACCCCCTCTGTCTTGCTACAGTAACCTCCACTGCAGTTCCTCTGTCTATGAACGCACCAGTAGGGTTAGTTGTTTCGTCTTTCAGGTATAACTCATCTAAGCCCAGTTTTTCAGCTAGACCATAACATCTATGTAGGTAAGTCCCACCCTCCCCAAGAGATACAAGATTGGTCTTGTCCAGTACAGGCAATAACTCATGATACTTCCATACTCCTGATGTCCTTCTCTCAAACCCGTTCTTTCCAAGTTTTTCTTTTACACATTCAATATCATACTCTACACGTAACACTCCTCCACAACTCGTGCATCTAGGAGCATACAAGTCAGAGTCATGTGTTTGATTACATCTTGAGCATTTGAAAGAAAAAAGGCACGACATTACATATCTGGCCTATATATAGGCTCAAAATTATATATAATTTTTCAAAAACCATACTTGTTGAAGTAAGCAAACCTCACTTGGAGAATAGCAACTATGGTGTCTTTCATTGATCTTGGTGACACAGTTCAAATCAAATCAGAGCCCGCATTCAAAATCAGGAAAGCCACATTAGAGGATGCTCTTGCGATCTATCGAGTAATGCAGGCTGCATTCTATCCTCTCATATCGAGGGGATATCCAAAGAAAGCTGTTGATAGAACTATTTCCAAACCATGGATAATTCGTGATCGCATTCTATCAGCATCTCAAGTTCTCATTGCAGAAATTGGCAATGATGTCGTTGGAACTGTGACAGGCTTCGAAGAACATGAGAGTATGCGGGTAAGTTCTTTTGGAGTTCATCCTATGTATCAATGTCGTGGCATCGGCACTGAGCTACTTGAAACCTTAGAGTCTATAGCAATCAAGAATGGGAATCACAAACTTTTCTTAGTAACTGCATGGGTAATGACTGAGGCAATTCAGCTGTATCAAAGTCTTGGCTACAGAAAAGAGGGGTTCCTGCGAAGTCATTACTATGGCGAGGATTTGATTATCTTCAGCAAGTACTTATTTCGAGAGGATGATGATAATTGGAGCTCTTCAAACCCAAAACACAAAATAGAACACTGTTCGTGGCGCTTCTGGTTATTCTGACTGCTTTAACTACTGCTGCCACCATGATAATAGTTGTTCCGTTCCCAACGAGCACTGGTTTCTTGAATTTTGGCGATGCACTTGTAATGCTGAGTGGACTTCTACTTGGGCCTCTCGGTGGTTTTTTTGCGGGAGGCGTTGGTTCAGCAGTGGCTGATGTGACTTTAGGTTATATCCAATTTGCACCGATTACGTTTGTTGTAAAAGGGTGTGAAGGAATGATTGTAGGATTAGCGAGCCGCCAAGTTGGGATGACTAGTCGCCTAACAAAATTGGACATAGTCGGTTTGGTCGTTGCTTCGCTAGTGATGATGCTTGGCTACTTTATTGGTGAGATATTCTTGTTTGTTCTTTTGGACTATTCTTTTTTGGTGGCACTAGGAGTAGCATTTGCAGAACTAATTACATTGAACTGGATACAGGTGACCGCGGGTTCAATCATCACCGCCACAGTAGGTCCTGCCATTAGGGGCTTTCTTCGTGATTACATCTATGAAACAGAATCTTCAGATTCGTGGATTGAGGAGGATGTCCAAACACCTAAGGATTTGACTTAACTTTTATCGAGCGATTATAAGAATTAGGAGTTGGGGTGGAGGTAGAAGATGCAGGTACGTGGAGCTAGTCTTTTGATCACATTCCGATGCCCATCTAAATGTGATCACTGTGCGTACAACGCAGGTCCAGAGCAAGTAGGTCATATCAGTCTTGATGACGCTGAGCAGTGGCTCTCTGACCTAGCAGAAAATAAACAATTTGAATGGCTGACACTTCATGGTGGTGAACCATTTCTCTACCTAGATGATATGAAGGCAATGCTAACAATCGCGAAAGATTTAGGTGTTCCACGAAGAGGATCCATAACAAATGGGTTCTGGGCAAGGACATCTCATGTGGCCAGAAAGACGCTCAAGGAGCTTATAGACGCAGGCCTGAACACGCTTACCTTTAGCGTTGACGGGTTTCATCAGCAATATATCGATATCAGAAATGTTAAGCTTGGCATCGAAGCGGCAGTCTTTCTTGGTCTTGAGAAGGTATGGGTGGATAGTTACTACATGAAGTCACTTGAGTCCAAAAACCCCTATGATCAGTTGACAAAGGCATCTCTTAGAGAGGTGCAAGACATAGAAGGCATAGAGCAGTCATTATATCCAGTCGACTTTGAGGGAAGAGGGGCTAAATCACTGATCGGTTATGCTGAAATGTCTCCCGAAATTCCCCATGGGAAATGCATCCTACCCTTCTGGCTAGGAGGCGACTTGCGAAGTCCTGAAGTGATTGAGATAGACTTTGAAGGAAATATCACCCTGTGCCCAGGAATATGCATTGGGAACGCGAAGAGAAACTCACTCTCAGACTCCCTCAACAGCTATTCATACAGCAATCATCCAATCATTCGTATATTGGCGGAAACTGGTCCGATAGGTCTCTATCAATTAGCTCTACAACATGGGCTAGAACCAAATTCAACATTCGTTAATGAATGCCATCTCTGCTTTGAGATGCGTAGATTATTACATTACCACTATCCGAAGCTTCTTGCACCAATTAGATGTTATCAATAGACGATATTTGATTAGATACCTGGAGAAGATTGCGTCCAAAAAATGCAGAATCCCTTTTTAGGGGTGAGCTACTGATAGGGACCTAACTTGAATAAAGTTCAACTAATCAATAATCATTACTGGATGGGTAAGCCATGATTGATAGAACAGCTTTGATGATTGATCCAAAACGACTCAATGAGATCAACGATTTTCTAATGCAGGAAGACAATCCTCTTGTCACTGGACTAATTGATGTGATTGAGAAATATGGCGGTGTGCATGAGATAAACAAGAGAGCAGAGGAGGCGAGAAAACTTGAGAATCTCTTGGCACAACTCGAAACAAAAGATTCCACCTATGTGAAAGATCTCACTTGGCTACAGGAACAACGCGATGATGGTGCTTTCATCTCTATACCCGAATACCGACGCAAAATACTTGGGAACAAAGCCAATAATATGAAATTTGACGATAGATTTGCGGTCACTTTAGAGATTAGTGCTTGCCAGTATTTCCCTTGGCTCATTGAAGAAGCCAAGCAATCGATTGAAAAACAAGAACTCATGCCTGGTAGATTTATTCGAGTTCGGAATATGGCTGAACAGACAGCCGATAACCAAGTCATTGCATTTGCAGCAGGTATGCAAATTGTGGGTGCATCGTATGTTGAAACATTAGACACCAAAGGCACCTACCCAGGTCCAGATGGTGCTCCTGTAAACGTTCATCTTGGAGGTCCCGATACGATTACAGGCTACTTTGGCGGCGTTGGGATGCCAAATAAGTTTCCATTGAAGTGGGCTGATGAATATCTAAACTACTACACAAAGTATGGTGTGAAACAGGTGCTCAACGTCAATCTTGGAAGCATTCTAGTAGGCTATATGATGCACAAGCTTGGTATAGATATGGAATTCAAGATATCCGTCTTTGTAGGTAATGATAACCCATATGCATGTCTATGGACACTTATGACTGCAAAGCTGTTCAGTAGGGAAGATGGTACAAGTCCTCTGATAGGATTCAATCTTTCAAACAGTGTTGACAACAAAACCCTTGAACTTGCAGCCTACATCCGTGAAGACTTTGGATTCGAGAATGTTGTTAGATTGGAACACCACATCACTGAAACTTACAAGAACATCGTTCGACAACCATATGACCGACTACCTGAGCTTCTTGATATTGCAGACCATGTGAAGAACATCAGTGCAAAGCACGAAGGTGGTGTTCCTGAGATAGATGCAAACCGTGAATATCCCAGTGACATCCTCGACTACTTCCGACAAAAGAGTGAGATAGAAGAACAAGGTCATATGCCTCTACTAACTCAGAACTATCTTGACAAACATCACGCATTAAACCGCACTGCAGAAGAACTGACCAAACGTGGTCTGACATTCATAGCTGCACAAAAATTGCACATGATGAAATAATAAATAGAATGTGACAGGGCTTTAGAAAAGCCCTCTCACATGTCTGGTTGGAATATATCATCATACATGTTCTGTAGTCTGGTCTTATGAGTATCTTCTTCTTTTGCCAAAGTTTCAAAGACTGATCTGTGTGCAGAATTACCTGTTAGTTCAGAAAGTGCCTTGTAGAAGCTGTTTGCAGCAGCCTCCCTCTTGATTGCTACAATCAGAACATCCTGTGGTGATGATGAAGGTAGAAGTGGAATGTCAACAAGGTATCGATCCAAATCTAGCTTCTCCACTTCTGCAACAGAACTGCAAGTAAAAGTTTCACAGACCCCATCCTTGAGTGCCTCTTGCAACTTTTTCTTGTGAATAACCTCCTGGCCTGCGAGATCCTTGAGCAATTTTGCTGATGCTTTCAGCTCCGAATCTTCTGACGCCTTCATGTAGAAGTCGTGTGCTTCCTCCTCCCTCTTTATTGCAAGGGAGACCAGTTGTTCAAACGTTTGCTGTACAGTAGTCAATGATGTTCCCCAAGTTTGGCATCAAGAAAGCCCGTATTAAGCTTGATGGGCATCGTGACTTCATTTCTTCTGAGGTACTATCTCTTTGATTCCTGATGGAAGATACTTTTGTAGTGCTTTTGGTATTTCTACACTTCCATCCTCTTTTTGATAATTTTCAATGATTGCCACCATTGTTCGTGGATTCGCCATCATGGTGCTGTTCAATGTGTGAAGGTACGCTTTCTCAGTACCTCCCTTTTTCAGACGGTATTTGATGTTGAGTCTGGTTGCTTGGTAGGCTGTACAGTTACTACATGAGCCCCCCTCTCTGTACATCTGTTGTCCTGGAAACCAGAATTCTAAATCTATCCTCTTTGCAGCTACTATACCCATATCCCCTGTGCAGATATTCACCACACGATATGGTAGATTCAGTGCCTGTACATAATCCTCTTCGTTCTTGATGAGTTCCTCATGGATATTCCATGAATCCTCAGGCAGGCTAAAAACAAATTGCTCGACTTTGTTAAACTGATGTACTCTGAAGATGCCCTTGGTATCTTTGCCGTGTGAACCAGCCTCTTTTCTGAAACATGCACTCACTCCAGCAAGTTTGAGAGGAAGGTCTGTTGGTTCAAATATCTCCCCCATGTACATTCCCGCCATCGGGTGTTCAGATGTAGCAATGAGATAGAGATCCTCTCCATCTATCTTATACATAACATCCTCAAAATCTGCTAGGTCTACTACACCCTCATATGGTTCACGTTTCATCATGAAAGGAGGATAGATTGGACTAAATCCTCTCTCAACAAGCATTTCAAGTGCCATTTGCTGCATTGCGATATCAAGCAAGACCAGTTCATTCTTGAGATAGTAGAACCTTGATCCTGAAAGTCTTGCAGCCCTAGGAATGTCTCCCACATCCAATGTTTCCAATAAGTCAACATGACTGTGATACTCAAAATCGAACTCGGGTCTACCACCCCACTCTCTTAAAACTTCATTGTCCTCCTCATCAACACCATAGGGGACACTCTCATGAAGGATGTTTGGGATACTCATCTGAATTCGTTTGAGCTGCTGTTCGAGCTCATTTGTTTCAGCTTCAATGGATCTGATTTTCTTATTTACATTGTTTACTTTTTTAACAAGCTTTGAGTCATCCTCGCCCGATTTCTTCAGTTCACCAATCTCTCTTGAAATTTTGTTTCGTTGGGTTCTGAGGTCTTGTATGTCCCTCTTCAGCCACCGTATTTTCTCATCGAGTTTGAGAAGGAGGTCAAACTCCTTCAGTTTCCTATCATCCTGCCGACGCTTTAGGTTATCTCGAATCAGGTCGATATTCTCTCGAATGAATCGGATGTCTAACATTGAATGACTTCACCTGTCAAAGTTATGTATACTTGAGTGAATTCGGAACCTAGATAAGTCGTTTCCTAGATATCGCCTTCAACCCATCACTTACCAAGCTCTGCAGATGGACAAAGCTTATTGAGTGTACACGAAGTGCAATTTGGTCGTCTTGACTTGCAAGTTTGTCTACCATGAGCACCAATTAATCGAGCATAATCGCTCCAGAACTTGTTTGGAAGCAATTCCATCATATCCTTCTCGATTTTTTCTGGTTTATTCTCATGCTCACTTAGACCGAGTCGAAGAGTCACACGCATGACATGTGTATCCAATACAATTCCCTCGCTGATTCCAAAGACAACTGACAACACAACGTTTGCAGTCTTTCTACTCACACCTGGGAATGAGATAAGTTCCTTCAATGTGTTAGGGACCTTGCCATCAAACTTCTCGACCAGCAGGCGAGATGTTCCAGTGATGTATCCTGCCTTTTTGTTATAGGCTCCAAGTGGGCGTATGATTTGGCCAATTTCATCAAGATTCACTTTTGCCAGTTTCTCTGGAGTGGGATATTTCTTGAAAAGTGTTGGAGAGATCTTGTTCACACCTGCATCTGTGGCTCGTGCTGATAGAATTGTTACAATTAGCATCTCAAAGGGACTCTTATAGTTCAGATATGTTGCTGGAGCATCAGGATATGTTTTATCCAAGATACTTACTATTTGCATTGCTTTTTTACTCAAATCCATCTTTCTCACTCTTTGCCTATATCTGATGCAAACCATTGTTTACTCATTTTGAACATTCCCTGTTTTTTTCCTGACTCTTGACGAGACCTTGACGTGCAATCCATCCTAGTATTATGATATTAAGTAAGAGTATAATGCTGAAGAGATCCACCTGATTGAAATAATGGAATACAAACCCTCCAACTGATGGCCCAATAGATGAAAATAGATACACAAGAAACCAAAACACACTGAGTATCTTTGATGCATCTTGTGTTGGTAGGTTTTTCTGGATAATGGTCAATAGCAAGAGATACCAGACTGCATCATTGACCGATTTCAAAATTATTGCGAGAAATGGTGTTGAGAAAACTGCTCCTAGTCCAGTAAGAATTGTTTCTGCTTGATTGTATAGAGGTTCAGGCACCCAGAAGGGGAAGATGGGGGCTATGATAAGGAGTAATGCGCTAATCGGCATAAAGCTGTAAACAATCAGTGCAGTCTTCTTCTCACCCCGTCTATCAGACATTCTACCAGTTCCCAGTAACATTGGTACTGATACTATTATAGTGAGAATAGTCATGAAGATCAAACCAGGTATCTCAATCCCTATTTTTTCATAGATATAGATGTAAGCACCAAATTTGAACAGCGAATCACTTAATGAATCTATAACAACAATGGCAATCATCCCAGGTACAACTCTGAGGAGTATTCTAACAGCTCTCATATTCTCTTGAATAAAATCCCTGAATAGAGATATGCCCTCTCGTTTTACATCAGGAGTCGTTCCCTCAAGAAGAACAGCTCTTGCTATTGTCCCGAAAATTAGAAACAGCCCTCCAATCAAGAACATCAAACGCATACTTTCTCCAAATCCCATTAATGGAGTGAGTATAACAAAAAGACCGAGAGTAATAATACCAAAAACTCTTCCAGCACTGAAGAGCGAAATCCCTAACCCCCCATGCTGTTTGGGGATGTTGTCCATAATGTATGCAGTTGACCCACCTTTGAAAATCTCCATAGTCGAGAAAAACAAGAGTGCAATAATGATCCAAGTGAACTCAACAAAGATGCCCATTATTAGATTATATGCCGCCATCATGAACATGGCAACTACAGAGAGATGTTTTCTGTTGGACACATCACCAACATACCCCCCAACTAGACGTGAGATTGCAGAAATTGCATTTACGACAGACAATACACCTCCAATTAACACAATACCCCAGTCCAGTTCCTCGAGCAGATAGAGGTTGAAGAATGCCCCCATATAGCTGAATGCAGTGAATATCCACGAGGTCGTAAGATACACTGAGTAATTGCGCCATGAAAAGATGGTACGTAGAGATTCTGTTAAACTAGGACTATCTTCTTTTATTTCATCAAGTCGTATTCTGACTCTGTCGAGTCTTGCTTTTATTTCATTGAGCTTTTCTTTTTCATCTTTGATTTTGTCGAGTCTTTCTTTCTCTTCTCTCTCCCTCTCAGACTCTATCAATTCCTCCCAAGCGAGAAGATCATGTTCAATCTTAGAGGGTCCATCATCCAAGTCATGTTCGCTCCTTTCATCAGAATTTTAGATGAGATTCGCTATTCTCTTTTCTCCAAACTGGTTGAAATGTGTACTGCCGTTCCAATTGGGACCCCTCCGAAACCATATTCGGATTCAATATGAACGGCGTAAGAACAAGTGGAAGTACTGACTGAGGCTATATAGACGCCTCACTTTTCATACATACCTTTCTGACTGTACTACTCCGGGGTGACTATAGTGACCCCGGAAATACGCCGGGTCCATTGCATTCACCGTGGCTACTATTCGAACACTAGCACCTTAATGTCGCCATCCGCAGTGGGGATAGCCATGATCTTCTGTGTGCCGATGTCCGCTGTAACCACAAGACTCTCTGGTGGAGCATTTGCACTGACCAAGTTTCTAACAGCCAACTCAAGATTTACTGCAACGAGTCTCACTGTTTCTGAATCAGTGAATGGGTCCACCTCACGTCCGTTCTCGGGCGTGGAGATGTCTCCGAATATTGGGTCGATTTTTTGTGTTCGTATCATTTCTTCTTTTTCCTCCATTACGGCTTTTCCGCAATTTTGTTCATTTTACCAGGGTTCAATACAATTGTCGCCTGCTCGTGGGTTCATTTTCTTTTTTCTCTCCTCGAATACTTCATAGTTCTCTTCTATCTCAAAGGTCGGCCTTGGATTCTCTCCCGGACCATTCTCTTTTGGGGGGAGGTTCCGGGGTCCAATTCTCCTTCGATGTAGATTCTCTCTTTTTTGACTCTCACACTGCAGAGAATGACAAGAATCCATACCAACCGTGCCAGCAACGATTCATTTCAACTGACGTGTCTGCCATCAATCACCTATGTACTAGTCATCATACCTGATGCTGACTAGAACGGGCTAGGATCTTCGCATGGCGGCTGCACAACAGTAGAAATGCCGCGCACAACACCGATTGATAGCAACTCCAATGCTGCACGATTCTTAGTCATGCTCTCGTAAAGAGTTCTCATCCGGTCAGTGCTAATCGTTTTCACCTCCTTCGTCGCTGGTAGTTGATATGGCGGATTCACTTGCTACTCTTTGGCCGATGCGGCCGATGTTTTTTTGGTTCATAGCTGGCCGCCTACCTCAGACTAACTAGGAAGATAGATACAACTGACCAAGTCAGTATTACCTAACTTCTGAGCTCAGTCTGCAGTGTGAATCCAAGAAAGAGATTAGGAAACTGGTATAATAAGGGAGTGCTGGACCTAGAACCACTTCTAGTAAGCCTCTTAGCGCTATTTTAGGGCATATCCTAAGAAATACATGACAAAAATCGAACAAATTCATTCCGATTTACTACAAATCGGACTAACGCCACATTCATAACTAAACAATTGGCCATATTACGTGGGTATTCTGTTGACAACATCAAAACCTCTGGGCAGAAGCGAATTACGATTATTGAATAGACTAGCGATCGCACCATCGATGCGACAATCAACTCTAGCACGTGAATTAGATGTGACACGATCTGCTGTAAACCAACTGTGGACAAAGCTTGAATATGAACATGGATTGGCTATACGTGGCAATATTGACTATGGTCAAATTGGTCTTCGCCTTTTGTTTGGATGGGCACAGACTTCAGGAATGTCTGATGTTCTAACAAAATTCTCACGATGGTTACAATCTAATGCTTTTGTAACCAGACTGACGAAATCAATGATGTCATCAACTTTAGAAGATATGATATATTTTGAAGCGATAATTCCAGTTGATGATAGGTATTCTTGGTTTCATAAGCAGGTTGAACGATTCAGAAAGAAACCCTACCAATTAAACATTGAACTTGATGAAGCACTTAGCACCTCTCATCATATGAACTTGGCATTGTTCAATGGAAATACTTGGACATTCAGTCATGATTTCAGGCTCCTTGCAACTATTGATGCGGCAAAAGACTACGTGGATATTCTACCTTCAGTGGGGACTGTGGAGCAAAGTAAAGGTGATACATTCTCAACAGAAGATCTGCTTACAACAGCTGCAATAGAATCGAATTATTATGTGACTGCGACCGAACTAGCAGATAGATTCTCTAACTTGGGCATCAAGCCCAGTGCAGGCAGAACACTTCGAAGAAAAATTGCTAGAATGAGAAGAACTGTTTCCATTCCCTACGTAGACCTTCAAAATATCGGACTTTCGCAGAAGCTTATAGTCAGCATTAAGACAGAATCAGAAAAATCTCCTCTATCACGGGTGCTCCATGCTCAAGCAAGTACCTTCCCAAAGGCAAGAGTCGTATCAGGGACTTCATTGACTATACTTGATTTAGAAGCTCCCAGAACAGTTGATTGGTTGACTATGACACAAATACTGACTGATCAAGCAGGTAAAACCTCAGAGATATGCACATTTATAGCGGACCGTAACGAGATTGGTAAACGACTTGAGAGTGTGGTGTCATCGATAACATCACGCATGCCCTCTGGAGATCATGATCCTCGGCGTTGAAGAAATTGGATAAAACTCGTATGGGAATTAAAGACTCTACTCAAGACAAGCCCCAAAGTAGGTTTTCCCCTATTGATATAGAAACTCCCTACGATGATCTTATACCAAAAGTCACAGAACCTTCAGTCCAATTCTATCTGGATGCAATGAGAATCTATCTTGGAATTTGTGCAGGTAGTCTCACAATGGATGAGGCTGTGAACGCAGTTGAACATCTAAAGCTAAATCCTGAATATGTGTCCTATCCAACAAATCCCACGCTTGTACCAATTAGAGAAAGTTTCAAGAACAAAGTTCTGGAGAACTTGAAAACACTTAGCAAGTTCAACCTTCTAACACGGGATGCTGTTAGGTCTGCCTATACATTTGCTTTTCTTATGGAAGAAACACCGATTACACAGACAGACTTTGATGTTCTCAAAGTCTTGGCAATCAACCCAACTATTTCTCTTGTAAAATGTGCAGAGATCTTACAGATGGCTCCTAGAACTGTTGCCAGGGCTTTGGACCGTCTTCGCGAACGACATCTAGTGAGATATAGTGCAATTCTCGACTATACTGCATTCAATATTCAATCTGCAATGCTTTTCTTCACACTTCAAGAGGATGTTAACTGGGAAGAAGTTGAGCAGGGCTTTTCTGAGTATGGATTCACCAAGAGCCTTCTAAAGACAACCATGACCGATCTTGGATATGTAAGTTTCATGATTCCTAATAGGGATAGAAACATGTCAGTGTTCCATGATTCAATAAGATCTGTTTCAAGTACATACTTTGACTACTCAAGTTTGCACTATCAGACTGGTTCCGGTGCAAGATCGAATCTATCACTTTTCGAAAATGGTCAATGGACACTTGCTAGAGTTGTTGAATCCCCATTTGAGGAAAGAATACCAGAAATCGATAAACTGCCCGTACTGTTGATCTGTAAGGGGATTCAACCCGAGTTTGGTGCGACTGAACTAGCTGTTGGGTCACAGCTTCAACTTAATGCTAGGGCACCACCAAGTAAAATCAGTAAGAGTCTTTTCGCCTATGGATGGGACATTGACCCACGTCGGGTCTCTCAGGTTATCAATAAACTCAACAGCCGTTCTCTCATACTTCCATATGTTGCTGTGTCTGGACTCGGGTTATCATCGAATTTCTGCTTTGAAATCGTATGCAATGAAGCATGGAGGGATCGAATCCTAGCAACAATTGTCACTTTCCCATGGACTATGTATTATCTCTCAAGTCGAGGTATTATTGTTTGGAGCAGCGTGCCAGCAAACCACCAGGTTGAATATTACCAAGTATTTCGGGCACTTCAACAGATGAATGGTGTTGAGATAGTCCAACCAATCATGACAATCAGTCAAAGAGGATCAAGATCAACTATTGACTTAACCAGGAATTGGAAGTACAAAGAAGGAGTCTGGTCAGTAAAACCAGAAGATGTCGACTTACGTCAATATCTTCCATCATAATCCGTCCTATATGACCGACTTTACATTCACCAAGATTTCTATGCCATTCCGTCTTGTTCCTTGAGGAGGTCCAAAAACAACCGACGAGATGCCAATCCCTTCTAGCTCCTTTAGATAGTCCTTAAGTTGCTCACCAGTCCCACAAAAAACAAACCTCTGCAAAATCTCTCTTCCCAGAGATTTAACAACCTCAGAATCGATTTGCTGACGTTCCTTCATCAGACTTCTAGCTTTTTCTATTTTATCCCGAAAACCAAATGATTCGCTTATGATACTGTTTATACCTATAGCTACCATTGCCGCTGAAAAGGAAACTCTCTGGTTACGCTCAAAATCCTTGCAATCACCAACAAATGTTGGTGGAAAAATCCCAAGATGAAAGTTTTTTGGAACTTTGTTCCTGATTTGACTTAACGCCCAGTCAACCATCTCAAGGTCCGCATAATTAAGTAAAACACCATCTGCCTTCAATGATGCCTTAATCATAACAGGTCCTTGGGCTCCAAGAAATACAGAACTATTATGCCCCGCTTCTGATAGCTCGTGCCTGACCTTTTCTAGCGCAGTCTTAGTTTTGCCAACCATTAGTTTTGCTGAGTGTTTGATGCCTATACTAGCAAGCGCATGTCTGTCTCCAGGACCAAGCAAAAGGTCAAATCGTTCACCATAGGTATCAGCCAATGTTGACATGAATTGTACAATCTGGGTCACAGAATATAGAAGGGGACTAACAAGCCCAACTCCTATCCTACATTCAGTTGTTCTTTCTGCAACTGCTGCAGCCACAGCTGGTGCGTATCTGATTGCCGGAAAATCAGTCACCCATACTTGGTCTATTCCACCTTGATCAGCGATTTCTGCTTTTCGCACTGTATCAGATAGTTTCTCTCTTACATTGAGTGCTACTCCCCATCTCATGGTATGCTCCTCCTAGAATCCACCTCAGCGAATATCTCAACCAAAGCCTCTCTCCAATCCCCTGAAAATGGTGGCCCAATCACGACCTCAGTAGCACCAATACCAACCAATTCCTCAAATCGATCAACCATATGCTCTTTTGAACCACTTATCGAGAAGACATCAAGTAGTTCATCATCAACAAACTCAGCACCCTCTTTAGGACTAGATGAGGCGACAACCTCTCGAATCTGATTCACTTTATCCCTGTCAACAGAGAGCATATCGAGGACTGCATCCGGTGTGTCTGCAATCACGAGTGCAACGACCCTTCGAGCTACCTTTTCCTGGATGCCCTTGAATGTTGGAATTGTCGGGACCCAAATCACCTTCTCAACTTCACCCTTTATTCTTCCAGCCTGATCTGCAGCGCTATCTACTATACTAATTGCATAACGTAGATAGTCAAAAGGGCCTGACAAAATGACTCCATCCGCTATCTCACCAGATAGTTTTAACATCTGAGGTCCTCTGACTCCTAAGAAGATTGGAATATTGATCGGATTTGTTAACTCCAAACTAAATCCATGTAAAGAAAACATCTCACTACTAGAATAAGTGGTTTCTCCGGACCATAATCGTTTCAGGATTTCCACGATCTTCCGAAGTTCAGTGACTGGTTTCTTGATGCTAATTCCATGTTTCTCTAAATCCTGAATACCCCCAATACCAAGCCCATATGCGAATCTACCAGATCCAATCTCATCAAGGGTTACGCCCGTCCGAGCGAGTGTGGAAACATTGTGAACAGTCACGGGTATAATACCTGTACCTACCCTCACACTCTTTGACTGAAGTAATGATGATGCAGTGAGAACAAAAGTTTCCTGTCCTAGCGCGATATCCTCTCCGACCCAGATACTACCGGCTCCAAGAGAGTCTGAGTTTTGAGCAATCCAGCTTGTTGCATTTACCCCCATGTGTGTAGTGATGCCAATACTCAATTTATATGAACTACTCATCTCAATCAAATCACTACATTTCAATACATCCCCCTCTCAAATATCCAGCTTTTGTTAAGGGATATTTATTTCTGCATGTACGAATAGTCTGTGATGATTACATTGGCACGTATTGTCTGGGGAATCACTGGTTCTGGCGATTTGATACATGAGATAATAAAAACCATGAAACAACTAGAATCTGACGAGAACATCCGACTCACTGTCATCGTTTCGAAAGCAGGGGAACAGATGTTGCGTCTCTATGGTCTTTGGGATGAGCTAAATGGATCTTTCTCTAAGGTCCTTAAGGAGTCCAATGCAAATGTGCCATTCATTGCTGGTCCTCTTCAAATAGGCAAGTACGACGCTTTCATTGTGGCTCCCTTGACTGCGAATTCTACAGCCAAGATTGCGCATGGAATAGCTGACACGCTTATCACTAATGCTATCGCCCAGACACTAAAGGGAAGTACACCAGTATTACTATATCCCGTAGACCAAGTTGATGAAGAAGTAAGGACAGTTGGACCCAAAGGCGAAGTATTCTTAATTAAACCGCGTATAGTCGATTTGGAAAATGTCAAGCGACTCAGAGAAATGGATCGAGTAATTGTAGTAGACTCGCCTCTGAAAATTCCACAGATTGTTTCAGATCTCCTCAGAAAAGAGTGAGGGAGCTCAATGCATGGCAATGCTAGAACACATGCTATTGTAAGAAAGAGAGTAATTGATTGGTATGACAAAAATGGTCGTAAATTTCCATGGAGGAGTACTACTGACCCCTACCAGATTCTGATAGCTGAAATGCTTCTTCGTAGAACAACAGCTTCTGCTGTGTCAAGAGTATTTAATGACTTCATGAGCAATTTTGACTCTCCTAAGAAACTTGCACAAGCAAGTGAAACCACAATTGCACAATTCTTGAAATCTTTAGGGCTTCAATCTGTTAGAGCAATGCACCTTAAGAAAACCGCTTTAATCATACTCAAGGAATATGATGGTGAGATTCCTAACTCCCACGCGAACCTTCAAGCACTTCCAGGAGTTGGGTCTTACACTGCATCTGCAGTCATGAATTTTGCATTTAGGGAATCTGTTTCTCTAGTTGACGGAAATGTGATTCATTTCATTTCACGCGTCTATGGGATTCGATTTGCGGGTCCCACTGATATCAAAGCTTGGGAATTTATGTCCAGGGTTGGGGGTCAACAGGATGCCCGACTATACTGGGGAATCATAGACCTTGTAGCTACCATTTGCTTGAAGAAGAATCCAAGGTGTAGTTTGTGTCCTTTGTCAGGGATATGTGACTGGTTTTCAAAGAGTGGCACAACCAGCAAAGCAACTTGATAAAATTACTTTCAGCACTGACGAAACTAGTAGGGAAATTATGTAATCAGTCCATATCAGGAATTGGCAGATTAACTGTTATTTTTTCACCACAGGGACAGGTCGCCTGTATTGGATATACATGAGGCGTGTCAATACTGATTGAAGACCCTTGCATTGCAGCTTTATCTATTAGCGCCTGCATATTATGAACCATATACCTTGCAAAACTCTCTACAAGACTTGGAATTGACATGTCATTGATCCAATATACATAACGGCTACATTTTGGACAATGGCTAACGAGAATGTGAGTCCCATCTCCACAGTTTTTACAAGCCAAGTTTGTATGGTGGTAATCTGGTGCATTTGGCATTGGTAGATTTAGTCTATTCTCTCTACCACACCGGTAGCAGAAATAGCTGAACTCTTGTCCCATAGACTATTGCTCCTTTCAAGATTCTCACTCACAAGCAACTATAATGGAGCGATTTGCACTATTAGAAAATTGTTCTGTGGCTCTAATAAGGAATGAGCCTCACAATACTAAGGATGTGATTATAGATGTTAATTCAACAACAGAATGCGAAATTAATGTCCTTGTTACTTGTGTTTCTTAATGAGAACTATAACACAGAACTACGAAGGTGTAACGTGTGCGATACGATAATACCCCGATTCGAAAGAAGCTTCTTCATCAGCGGACAATGGGTGTGTATTGACTGCATTCTTGCTCGGATGAATGGTATTCCCTACATTTTTTGGAACTAGAAAACCGAACAGTGTAAAAGTAAGTAATGGGACCTGAATTTTGTCAGGTGATTCCATTGAAGAAACGAATTCAGCCGCATCTTAGAGTTGGAGAAGGAGATGTAGAGAAACACGTCATTATCACAGGTAATCCAGATCGCGTGCCTGTGATAGTATCCAGGATGAAAGATCCAGAAGAAGTTGCACGATATCGTGGACTTGTTACTTATCGAGCATATACTCCAAACGACATACCTGTCACCATTTCTGGTACTGGCATGGGAGTTGCTTCGACCCATATATGCATTGAAGAGTTAGCCAAACTCGATTGCAAAGTAATTATTCGTCTAGGTAGTTGCGGAGGCATCGACCCCTCTGTGAAGGTTGGTGATGTGGTCGTTCCAACTGCATGCGTACGTGATGAGCGTGCCAGTCTTAACTATGCTCCAATGGAATACCCTGCTGTGGCATCTCCCAAATGGTTTATTGCGATCTTTGAAAGCATCTCTGAGTTATTACCATCCGACCGTATACATGCGGGTATCAATTGGACCTCAGACATTTACTATGTGAACCCCGCGCTCAATCAACTGGACCTATGGACCAAGGCTCGAGTGAAGAGCGTTGAGATGGAAGCCTCACTTCTCTTCACATTTGCGCAAACTCGTGGTCTGGATGCTGCTGCAATTCTCTCATGTGATGGCAATCTCCATGGAGCACAAAAGACAGAACAAGCTGAGGAAGGAGAAGAAACTGGAGAGCAAGACCCCTTGCTCGTTGAGGCAATTGCAAAGTCACTTGATGCTGTGGTCAATGCAATCGATAAGCTGGAAGAATCGAACTAGTCTTGTCCTACTAGAGATTGGTGGTATCAATAATTGCTGTGGATTCTGAATCCCAATCAAGCAATGAAGTAAGATCCTATCTTATGATGAAAGCTGAGGCTCATAAAGCGCTGGAACTTGCTGGAGATTGGTTGTGAAATGTGTAGAGGTTTCTAATCTTTATTGAACTTTTAACAACTGAACAGATTTTTAGTGGAGTAGTGCAGTACTAGAAACACCATGCAGGAGTCAGAGATTCGCAGTAGCATATTCTGTGACTCAGGCTCACAAATCACGCTACATCATTTTGGGAAGGTCAATAATCCTAAATCAATACACGGCATCTATCCCTATCGAGGAAAGATGTCTGCATTAGATGCAGCACATGTTATCTCACAGCTGTCATCAAAGGCTGTTCTGCTGGATCCATTCTGTGGAACTGGCACAATCATCTATGAAGCACAAACACACGGCATGAGTGCGATTGGAGTGGATAATAATCCCCTAGCTTGCATTATAGCCCGTGGGAAAACCGAACCCATAGATACACGATATGAGTTAGACATGTTATCATCAGCAATTATTGATGCTAGCCTCCTAGACAATGTCCCAAGCATGCCTGATAACCCCGCCAAATATTTTCATTCTGATACAGCTGACCAAATCATGAGGGTTTTGAAAGTTTCAACCAAATTCTCTTCTTATCTTCGAGCAGCATTCTATGGATCGATATGTGTTGCAGCCCGAGCCTGTAACGGTTGGTTATGGACATCTACTTCGATAGGTCGTATCAATGAGTCATTACGTAAGGTTGACTTCTACTCAACCCTTCTCAGAAAAGCGAAAAAACACATCGATTTCATGAATAATGGACCCCCAGCAAAGATTCATGCTTATGATACACGTAGAATTCATGAGATTATTGAGGAGGAGTCGGTAGATATTGTCTACACAAGCCCTCCATATTTTGATGCTCTGGACTATACTGGGTATTACTCAAAGATTGTACTTGAGATTCTTGCCATGGACAGAGCTTCAGTCCGCGAAGGCCTCATTCAGAATTACTCAACATATAATGAAGATATGAAGCAGGCATTGCTCGCGATAGACAGAGTTATTCATGATGAATCGCTTGTTATATTCGTGGTAGGCGACCGTAAAGTTCGTGGAAAACTAATCAAAGGGTCTGACTTCTTCGCTGAGATTGCCCCTTGGAATCATCCATATATTGTTGAGCGTGAATACACAAACACAGCAAGTAGACTCTGGGATAAGATTAACAAAACAAAGAGGAAAGAGCAGATTATAGTGTGGAATCTCGCTAAAGGAGGTAGAAGGTCAGATTGACCCACCATCTGGTCGTTATTGGTGATAGCACATGCATGAATGAAGTGCAAGACGCCTCTGTCCACCTTGTTGTGACTTCACCTCCTTATTGGAACCTTAAGGACTATGGTGATGAGAGAGGGATTGGGCAAAAATCCACAAGCTATAAGGAATATTTCGAATCCATCTGTGATGTTTTTCGAGAGTGTGTGAAGAAACTAGTCCCAGATGGTAAGCTAATAATCAACATTATGCCCATTCTGCTCACAGGAAAGAAAACTAAGTTTAGTCGTAGGGTCACAAAAACAGTCTTACCCGATCTTGAGGAATTCATGAATTCACTTGGCAACATGTATTTTCATTCATTGTATATCTGGGATAAACGAAAGTCTGTGAGATTCAGTTCTTGGGGGTCTTATCCATATCCTCCAAATCTTCTATCCACATATCCGTATGAATGGATTGTTGTATTTTCAAAGAGTGGAAGGAGACCACCTATTGATAAAGAAATTAAAGAGGCATCTTCGATAACGCATAGTGAATTTACAGATTGGGTTCAGAACTCAATTTGGGAATTCCAGACAGCTTCCGCCAAACAGGAAAGTCACCCTGCACCATTTCCTGAGGAACTTCCTCGAAGATGCATTCGATTATATTCCTTTATTGGCGATACAGTTCTTGACCCATTTGCTGGCAGTGGAACAACACTAAAGGTTGCTCGAGAGCTAGGACGGAACTCAATTGGTTATGAAATCAATCCAGCGTATGAACAAGTGATTCGAGAAAAGATAGGGGTAGACGTCCACTCTACTTCTGATACTTTTGAGTTCATTATGAATCAATGCTAAAGCTAAATAGTTCAACATATTAACGAGAAATCACCGGGTTGTGCTCTGAATGTCTTCATAGAACCCGAGGGAGGTTCATGTTATCTTTGACATATGATGTCATTGTCGTCGGTGCAGGTCCTGCTGGCTCTATTGCTGCTCATGATTGTGCAAAATATGGGCTCAAGACATTGCTACTTGAAAAATACAAGCTACCACGAGAGAAGCCATGTGGTGGAGCCGTAATGTATCGAGGCCTCCATCTAATTCGAGGTCAGCTACCTCGTAATTTAGTTGAACAACGCATATTCGGACTTAGATTTCTCTTGCAAGACGGACAGGCAACCGAGTTCGTTTCAGACAAGCTAATTGGAATTACAGTCTTTCGCGACCGCTTTGATGAGTTCCTAGCTAGACGAGCAAATGATGTGGGAGCAGAACTAATTGACAACTCGCCAGTCACGGATGCATCAGTATCATCAGACTCAGCAAGTGTAAGACTTGCTGACGGAACTGAGTTCAAAACAAAATACCTCCTTGGAGCTGATGGAGTGAACTCTATCGTGAGTAGGGCATTAGGACTAAGACCAAAACGGAAGGATTTGACTAAAGTTGGTCTTGGAATGGAAACAGACTTCTTTGTTGGAGAATCAGGTGTACTAAAGGCGACGGGAGGAAATCCAACTATCCTCGAAGTCCGTCCAGTTGAAGGTCGAGTTAGCTATGGGTGGGTTTTTCCAAAAAGGGAACACCTCGCGATTGGGATTGCAGGAGCTGGTGTACATATGCGAGCTCTTAGACCACGATTCGATTCGTTTTGCAGAAGTGTAGAGAAACGTATCGGTGTTGGTTTAAATCTTGAGAAGAGAAGAACCTTCTTCCTTGGTGGAGATGGTCTTGGTAGTAAGAATGTGACACAGCGTGCAATCCTAATTGGAGATGCTGCCGGCTTTGTAGACCCACTTATGGGCGAAGGTATCGCCTACGCAATGAAATCAGGTGAATTTGCAGCCTCGATCATTAAGAAGGCATATGATGAAAATCGGTATGATGAAGATGCGCTTTCAAAATACCAAGACCTTTGTATCAAAGAATTCTCAGCAAATTTTGCTCTAGCTGCTCGAGTTGGAGTCAGAGGCCCCTCACTTGCAGATTTTATTCTACCAAGAGTGAACGGACATAAACTGGCATCCGAGATAATGACAATGGTGGCTCGTGGTGAGATTGGTTATGCAGATATTCCCTACATTGTGCTCAAAAGGTTACCACGGGAGTTTCCAACAATCGTTAAACAAGTCGTTCATTCCCATCTCAATTCACCAAACTGAAAACCTTCATAGGTACCTATTCACTGGTCGGTTCAACAATGAAATGCTTGAATATTGGACTGATTGTGATCTTGTTAGTTGGTTTTTCTGCAAGTCCGATTAATATGCTACAAATTTCTCATATTCCCTTGTTCAATGGACTCGATGCATACTCGTATCTGATTGACCAGTGTGATTTTGGCCCTCGTCCACCAGGTTCAGAGAATCTTAGCCTCTGTAGAGGTATGTTAGCTGAAAATTTCGAATCTTTTAGATGGGATGTCAAATTTCAGAACTTCACCTATATGAATGTCAATTGCGTAAATATCATTGCAACTTGGAACTCACAAAACAATTCACCGATTATCCTTGGAGCGCACTATGATACACGACCACCTGGTTCCTCTGACTCTGGTTCAGGTGTTGGAGCAAATGATGGGGCAAGTGGGGTTGCTGTTCTTTTAGAACTAGCGAATGTTCTTCCTAATAACACCCGCTCCTCTATAGAGATTGTTCTTTTTGATGCTGAAGACTCAGGTGGAATCTCAGGATGGGATTGGATTCAAGGATCAACGTACTATGTTTCCCAACTGAGCACAGAACGTAGAGATGCAATTCATGCAATGGTCTTGGTCGACATGGTGGGTGACATTAACCTCGAACTACCTCGTGAGCGTAGTTCCACGACCTCTCTTCAAAACTCCATCTGGACAATTGCTGACCAATTAGGACATAATGACACATTCATTGATTCTTATGGTGCATCAATACTCGATGATCATAGACCCTTTCTGAATATTGGTATCCCGGCTGTTGACATTATTCAATACCCATTCCCCACTTATTGGCACACCCTTGAGGACACGCCAGACAAGTGCAGTGCAGAAAGTCTTGAAACAGTCGGTGAAGTCTTGGAAGTCTTTATTGTGGAAGAAGCTTATAGTAATACAGAGTACATTCTGAATCCACCGATACTTCTTATCATAGGAGTTATAGTGGTTATTGTCCTTTCAATCCCGATAATCTATATGAAGGTAAAGAGAAATTAGAATGTTACACACCTTTAAACCGAACCTACAATGATTATTGATTAGTACCAATCTTTCGGTGATTTGGCGTGGAGAAGCTAGACCTCTATAAACCAACTGATAGTTCACCCTCTCCACTGACAAGTATTTCAATATCTCCGAAAGGTCGCCTAATCGCCTGTGGAAAAATGGACTCGGAAATACTTTTGATCGATCCTCGGTCAGGAAAAACAAAACGAGGAATTACTGGTCATGATGGTGCAGTGACTGATGTATCCTTTGTAGGAACTTCAAATGCTATTCTTTCATGCAGCTGGGACCAAACCACACGATTGTGGAATGTAAAAAATCCTGAGGAAACTCTTATTCTCAAACACCCTTCAGAAGTGAAGTCTCTTACTGTTTCATTGAGGCTAGGAAAAGGTGCTTCAGGTTCTCGTGATGGAATGGTGAAGGTATTCTCATTGCGCAGCTTGAAAACCATCAGAAATCTCCAAGCTCACTACTCTGACATCTCTGGCATAGCATTAATTGATGAAGACCAGAAACTTGTGACATCATCATACGATGGAACATGTAGGTTGTGGGACTTATCATCTTATGAGTCTGAAAAAATCCTAACAAAACAGAAGGACCGCATAAGGTCGATGGCAGTTACATCAGATGGTTCAAGTGTTTTCTTAGGGCTTCAAAGCGGAGTAATAGTCAAAGTCAATGTTGCTAACACCAGCGAGAAATCTAAGATGTCAGGACATTCAGATATTACAAGCGCGCTCTCCGTGGACCCTACTGGACAATTCCTCGCCTCCACCAGCTGGGACCGCACAATCCGAATCTGGTCTTTAGAGAAGAACACCGAAGTAGCACTAGGTCAATTAGTGACAGGAATATCGTCAATTGCTTGGTCTTTGGATGGAACAAAAATCTACACTGCTGATTTATCTGGCTCTATAGTATCATGGATTCCTTCACTGTAATCTAACTGCTCATTGAATTCTGCCTCATAGCTCTAATGTCAATATCCGCAAATCCCTCTTTGTTCCAAGTGATTCTGATGCGGTCATAGTTTCTATTGACCTCTCCCTCTCTTGATCCTCTAAGGATAGCTGATATCTTTTCCGCAACTCGATTTCTACTACGTTTGTCGAAGGGTATTGGAAGTAGGCTCCCATCAGAGAGAGTCAGGGTAACTGCTTTGTCGCTCAACTTAACTATAGGCTGCGAGAAAATCAGTCGACCTGGTTTAAAAAATGGAGTCTTATCTCTCATAGTGCGTATAGTCTTGGCAAGCTTGCGGTGCTTGGTAATCTCCGCACTTGCAGTTTTCACCACATCATCGAGATACGTATTTCTCTTGTCAAACATAATTGAGAAGTTATCCTGCAACTCCTCAATAGTTCTTGATCTTGACGAAAGACCTTTCTTTAGTATTTGTTTTATTGTCCAATTGGTAGCAGCTCCATATTTCTGAAGCTCTTCTTCGAGTATACTCTGCTTGTCTCTTGTCAAAGAAACGCTCAACAGTTTCAGTATCTCGATATTATGCATGGAAAACACAGTCTTTGAAATCAAGACCAACCTAATCAATCTAGCTTAGAGGCGTTGTGCAATGAACTGTGCTTCTCCAATAATCCTCGTTATCTCTTTTGGAAGTATATCATATGCACCATGCTCCACGAGTATTTCTTCATAGAATCCAGGTTCAGTTTCACTAAGTTGGTCCATAAACATACCATCTACCAGACTGGAGAACTCCTTGATTGTGATGAGTGCTCTTCCAAGGGAACATGCTGCTTGACGCATCTCAAGGACTGCTAACTCATAGTCTCCGCTATATGTCAATCCTAACGATCCATGATACTCTCTCTGAGCCTGTGATATGAGTCCTGTAGCGAGTAAGGCTTGCTCGTCAAGTTTTACATCACCTACTCGCGATTCAGCAATACCTAACCATTGACGTAAGTCATTAAGCACAGCCAATAGTTTGGGTTCATCCATACCCTTCAATTTGAAAGCTCTTAAGAACAAAGAATAGGTCATGGGATCGAGTAATCTGACCTCGGTCAACACCTCCGCTGGTTTGAGTATCAGAAAGTTGTTGTTCACCATGAGAATCACACGTCCAAGGTTGAATATGCCTTCACGCATCTCGAAAATTGCACTAGGCGCCTCATCTTCCTCAGCGAACCTTTTCGCTCTTTCCAAATATTCCATGGCTAGTTTCTTAACCTGTGAAATAGATTCTTCAGACCATACATAATTAGCTGCTTTCTTTTGCCAATCATTTACCAATCCATCTTTATCGTGCATCACGAGAGAGTTTTTCAAACGATTGATGACTTCTGATATTTTCGTAACATCTTTAGTAATCTCTTCAAATACACTCTCAACTTCTTTGACTGTCATGAAGACCATGTCCACCAGTACTTCTTTATGTGTGGACATCAGTCTCACTGGCGCCTCATCGGCATCCCAAACAATGCATATGTCTAAGTCGGAGTTTGCGGTGGCTGTACCTCTCACATAGGACCCATAAACAAAAATGCCCTTCACATTCTTATGGGGTTTCCATTCATTGACTGTGTCTTTGAGCGCATCAGTGAAACGTTTACGAATGTCTGGCATCTATTTATTCCTCTCCAATGTTCTCTAGTATATTCTGACAACTCTTCACAGTGGGACGAACGTCAATAAAACTATCTAATATGAGCCCCGACACTAATTAATAGTCGATTATCAAAAGCGTTGCTATGCCCAGAGTAGACGGTAGGGTCAATGACGAGCTCAGGCCCATTGAATTCACACGTAATTTCCTCAAACATCCAGAGGGATCGGTCTTAATCGCAACTGGAGAAACCAAGGTTATTTGCACTGCAACAGTTGAGGAGGGTGTTCCAGGCTGGCTCAACGGGAAGGGACAGGGCTGGGTGACAGCTGAATATGGGATGCTACCACGCTCTACAGATGACCGTATGAATCGATACAAGGTCAGTGGAAGAACACAAGAAATCCAACGACTGATTGGACGTTCGCTTAGGACTGCAGTCGATATGACTCAACTCGGAGAAAACACTATCCGAATAGACTGCGATGTCATTCAGGCTGATGGTGGGACTCGTACTGCATCAATCACAGGTGCCTACGTTGCACTCTGCGATGCTGTCCAATATATGACTGACATGGAAATGATCTCCCAAAGTCCAATCTCCAGCAATGTTGCAGCTGTTAGTGTCGGAGTAATCAAAAATGAGGTCTTGCTTGATCTCTGTTATTTTGAGGATGTTCAGGCTGATGTTGATATGAACATAGTAATGCGTGGGAATGAATTTGTTGAAATACAAGGAACTGCAGAGGGTGCCACCTTTGGTCGTGATGTTATGAATGAGATGTTGGACCTTGCAACAAAGGGCATCTCAGACCTCATCAAGGCTCAAAATGAAGCGTTGTTAGTGAAATAGAGCTCGAAAATGTCGCCTCTGGCAAAAGCTTTATACGCAAATAGTGAGGGGAATAATGTGCTCTCGTCGAAGAGAAGGTCTTATGCGACGTAAACGTCGTGAGGCTGTTTCTGGTAGCACCGGTGACGGTTACTGCCCTCGACGTATAGCAAGCTTTAAATCACCAGCAAATTAGGCTGGCGGAGCGCTCACCAAAGAGGTGGTGCGCTAGCGTTAGGTCCGGAGTTCAGAGTTCTCTAACACTGAACAAAGGTTCATCGGGACCAGGTCATGAGAATGGTACCATTCCCGGTGGAGGACCGTCAACGTCGATGACTCGGTGAAGTGTGTCATGGAGAGTCAGACACGTGGGCTGCAGAGGATGGAGGTACACTGATCAAATTAATTGTAGGGAAATGTTACTACAATAACTCCTTGGCATGATTAGTGATAATCATGTTCACATTGAGTGGATAACAGGTAATACTGTGTCAACACATGAGTAGATTTGCGATTCGCTAAACGGCCAGTGGTGGATGACTTGGTTGGCTAGCCGATGAAGGGCGTGA
>SMTZ1_10000163_pt1 | contig 83149 bp, 106 predicted proteins | sample DeeMarSWOR136_30_FD_25667 | JGI IMG/M metagenome (IMG submission 25667) | reverse complement strand
TTCATCTACTCCATTATAATTTTGTTATAGTAAAAGATAATGTTTAGGAATTTGTTGAAATTATAATTTTACGAGTCAGAAATTATTTTAACTCCTTTTTAAACCATTCAAACCATTTATCGTATATCATCTTCGAATCTAAGGTCCCAACTTCCTTTCTAACTTCATCCGCTATCAGATGAAACATCTCATTACTTTTCGATGTCATCTCAGCCTCTAGTAATTCAGGCTTTTTCAGCTTCTTCACATAATCAAGGGTAGTTTGTTTAATCTTTCCCCTCAACTCAATGTTACTCCAGACAGCATCCCAGTTGCCATGCCATTCTTTCACCCTCTTAGCGATTTCATTTATGATGTAAGACTCTCCGTTTAGTAGAGTGCCAGTTGGTTTCAACTTATCTTCCTTGGCTGAATATTCCATCAGGTTTGCGAATCCCCCCTCTTCAACAGGATCTTCTCTCCAATGTTTCTTAACTTCTGTCACTTCCATAACTCTCCTGAATCGACGTAAGCCATCAGCTGATCTGAGCATGCCACACACCACTATTATATCAGTCGCCTTGAAACTTGTCGGAGGAACACCCAAATCATTAACCACTCTATCAAAAACTCCGTAAGCAGATTCCCCATGAACAGTTCCAGCAACAACGTTAGCCAAAGCCCCAATCCTCATAGCTTCATACAAAGCTTTTGCTTCAACACTTCGAACTTCACCCACAATCAAACATGTATCCCCCAAACGTAGTGCAGTTCTCAAAGCTTCTTCTGCTGGCAGTTCAGTTTCTACTCTTGTGATAACAGACCTTGACTTGAGTCTTTCAATATTGTAACCCAAATTCCTCAGTTGTATCACTGGTAACTCAAGCGTATCTTCAGTCGTGACAATCCTAAATTTCTTCATTATCTCTAGCATCGTGGCCGCAAGCAAAGAGGTTTTCCCAGAAGATCTACCTCCTGATATCAAAAGAGCTCTTGAGCCATCTACTAAGAAACTCATCAATCCAGAAAACAAAGAATCAAAGAATTTAACGTTCATGAACAAAGGATAGGTCCAAGGCCTTTCCCTATGTCTTCTCAGGGCATAACCGATGCCTTCTGGTGATAGAGTCCTTGTTATGGCGCAGACTCTTGCCCTCCCACCAGGAACGAATAATTCCGTGTCTAAAACAGGGTTGGCCTCATCCAAAGGCCTGCCGGATAAAAGCCTAAATCTAGTAGCCCAACCTTCAGCATCCTCTCTTGTGGGCATCAGATTAGTTTCGCACTCTTCAAACTCATCATGACCAATATATATAGGCATCGTCCCGATAGGGGAATTTATGTAGATGTCCTGAATTTTACCATCCGTTAACAATACTTCCAGAATCCCAAAACCAACAGTATACCTCACCAATATATTCGCCATTTCATCAATCTTATCAGCGGCTAATTTCAAACCTCTACTTCTCACCAGTCTTCTAACAACATCCATCCCCATGTTCATGAAAATTTCTCTAGTTTTTTCTGGTTCAGAGAATTCTCTCTCAGTCGGTTTATGTTCAGCAAGGTATTTTCTCGCATCGTCTAAAATAGTATACTCTTCATCCGATAGTTTGAACTCTGGTGGAGTTATGTGGTAAAATCCCCTTACTTGACCAGGAACTTTGAATATCTCAACCGTTATACCATCGATATTGTATCTCTCGATTGGTATACCTCCTCTTGGGGGTATGGGTCTATATCTCGTTAACATGAATTGAGGTCTGATCAGAGGATGGAAAACCATTCTGTACAAAACCCTATCCCCTAATCTATGTTTGTATATTTTACCTTTAACCGCTTTAATTAAACTCGTATTTTCAAGTGCATTTTTAATCGGTAGCAAAACTTTGTTGATATAGAATTTGGTGCATGCACGGCATATGCGCGATTGTTTTCCTGATCCCTTCAAGTAAGACCTGATTAATCTATCAGTTTTCATGTATGCGCCTATTGGGTCCTTCCTGATCATCTCTTGAACTATGAATTTTATTTCAGACATCCTTTTAGGAAAACATTTATCACACTTCTGGTTACCGAGTAGGGAGTAGTTCAATATGTTCTCTCTGTTCACTAGTCTATCGTATACGTCAGCAATTTCAATCAATAATTTAGTCTGTTCGTAATCATACTCGTATTCCCTAACACCAGAAAGTATTATCCTCTCGACTTTTTTTACCTCGATGATTTTATCGATAGTCTTCGCAAAACATACATCAAAATCCTCTAAACTTGAGCCAAACAAACAGTTAGCACAATTAACTACCATAAACCCATTCTTCATTTCAAAAGTACAGACCAAGCAAGCACCTAAGAATATTTTATCCTGCTGGTTAAAATTGATTTCTAGTTATCTTTATTACAGAAAAAATCAAAATTACTATTGGTATCGATGGTTTTTGAAAAGGAAACTACAGATGTTCAAGCTTTCAGCAACGAAGTCGTGAAAATTATCAGCACCAACACTAGAAGGATACGTGCACTAGAGCAAAGATTGAACGGCTTAGAGATGAGAATTGGAGCTATAGAAGAAAAAATCATCAACGAGATTGAAGGCATAAGAAAGGACTTTGAAGAAATCCACATGGACATTAAAAGTATTGTCAAGAATTTATCTGAACTCAGGGGTGAGATTCTGAGTATTAATAAAACCATCGACAAAACGGCCAGAAAATCTGAAGTCAAAGAACTAGAAAGTTTGTTAGACCTCTACAGTCCTATTAAATCTAAATTCACTACGAGAGATGAAGTGGAAAGGTTAATAGACCAAAAGCTCAGTAAAAAAACTTAATAACTTCTTAAGATAAATATAAATTGAAATAAATCGGAATTTTGTTTATAGGTGTAAAAAATGATTAAATTACTCGGTCTTGGAAAAAAAGCTGAAGCACCACCTAAACTCGGTAGAGGTTTTGTCCCGACTGACAGAGTAAAAGAATTGAGTGATAAAGGCTTCTCAGAGCCAGAAATTATCGACGTTCTAAGGAAAGAAGGGTTTAGTGCTGAAGAGATTGACAGGGCTTTAACACAAGTATTAGAGTTAAAAATCTCTGGAGAGCCCGAGCCACAGCCAAGTCTACCCACTTTTGGGCAACCTCAACCCCAAACTCCACAGATGCCTCAAATCCCAGAACCATCTTTACAATACCCACAGGTCCCTGAAGAATATGGAACAGAAGAATTGGTCGAGTCCATCGTCCATGAAAGAATGGCAGATGTCGATGAAAAATTGGCAGAGTTCAAAGTTAAGTATGCTGATTTAGAAAGGAACATTTCAAACTTACACCATCAATTATTGATCCTAACAAAAGGCACATCTCAAACCGAACAAGCCATTGTCGCTAAATTAGATTCACTTAAGGATTCATTGACTGATATAAACGCAAGGATGTCCGGTCTAGAAAAAGCTTTCAAGGATGCTCTACCAGCTTTAATAGAGAGTGTGAGATCTTTAACGGATTTAGTACAAAGGTTTAAGAAAGAATGAGCATTCGGGTAAATATTTATTCACTCTTTACTAATTATTCTATGAGAGGTCATGGTAAACCCGTTTCAACTCATCACAGAGAGACTCGTTGATTTAGGAGTATTTTCTTTCTTTTTGCCATGGATCATAACAGCGGCTGTGATGTGGGGGTTGCTGAAAAGGTCTAAGATGTTCGATCCGACTATTAATGCTTTTTTGTCCATTGCAGTCTCATTCTTCATATGGGGGTATATGGCTCAAACTGCATTTGATATAGGAGGCCCTCTATCAGCATTCATAACTCAAGGTTTTGTGTTTATGTTGGTCTTTGTTTTTGGCTTGATCGGGGCCAGCATGTTCTACCCAGATTTTTCTAAAACTCTAACAGAAGTTTTTAAAAGCAGTTCTATGATATGGATCTTTCTTGGGTTATTTGTTGGAGTTCTATTCTTTACTAGTGGTCTTCATACAGTTTTATTTGCCGGTCCTTCGGGAACCGGCACTCAAGCTGATGTTCAAAATATGATAGTTGTGATGGCCGCACTGATCATCGGAATCTTGGTATTAGTCGGAGTTCAAAGAGGTGTAGGAGGAAAAAAGGAGTGATAATATGCCAGATGTATTTACTGCTGTGATAGAAAGATTGAGAGAAATTGGAGCGTTCAAATTCTTGTTTCCGTACATGTTGACATCAGCAATATTCTACGGTCTTCTGAGAAAATCACAAGTTTTCGGTAAGCCTGAGGAAAACGCGGCTGTAAACGCGACTGTTGCTCTAATTGCATCGTTCATGGTCTGGGCCTATCCAATCATCTCAGGGGTCGATATAGAGACTCAGTTGGCCTACTTCTTCACACAAGGTGTAATCGTTACTCTAGTATTTATGGTATCTTTAATGATCGTAGGAATGTTCCTTCCACCAGACCTACCAAGTCATCTTGCGAAAGGATTGTTTGAGGGAAATAAAGCGCTAGGTATACTTGTAGTTGGTGGTTTCTTCGGATTCATAATAGTCATGACAAGCGGGTTATGGGATGCTGTTATGGGTCCAGGTGCGATTGAATTACCGAGCGATATATTTATAACAATAGTAATTATAATAATATTAATAGTGCCATTTATTTTGATAATGTGGCCTAGTAAGGCTAAAGAAAAAAAAGAAGGAGGACCAATAAGGTGATGTGATGGTTTTTGAAGGAGTAATAGCCGCTCTAGCAGCTTCAGGTATTGCAGGAGTATACCTACCATTTTTGTTGCTATTTGCAATATTGTTTGCTTTGTTAGTGAAGACAAAGATATTCGGTGATAACAATAGGATCAGCGCTCTATTGGCGCTATTAATCTCTCTGTATATAGTAGCATTTTCACCAGTTTCAGGGACTATAGGACTTTGGTTTGCACAAACTTTCGCTGCTCTAGGAGTAACTTTGGTTTCAATAATAGTATTCTTTTTAGTGGTTGGACTATTGGTTGCACCTTGGTGGGAGCAAGTTACAGGATCCAAAAAATGGTGGAAATATCTCATACCATTGGCAATAATAATAGGATTTCTAATTGTTACGAGTAATGCATTTTCAGGAGTAGGAATAGGTGGTGGAGCAATATCGATACCAGGGATATCTTCAGCAGATTTACTCTTTATAGCGCTAGTGATAATAACCCTCATTATACTCTGGTATTTAGTCGGCGGTGCAGGCAAAGCTAAAACGAGTAGATGGTCTTTATTACCGGAATCGTAAATCGTTTATTCGAAAGCGAACTTTTAGTTACTAGTAGTTTCAACTAATCAAAGTTAGAAGGGGGTTTATACCTAGAACCCTCTCCCATTAGCTCTGCTATTTTATTTTTTCCCGCCTTTTTTAGAGATTTAATATTAGTTATCTCGGTCCTATATTCTGATTCTTCACCTACTACATGAGCATATTCATGGAGTACGGTACCAGCTGTTCTATCCAGACCAAGATGATAAGGATTATCTTGGTTAAAGGTAATATTCCATTCATATGGGGTCCTACCTGGTGTTAAAACTGCGGCATAATAATCTTCTGGGTCACTCTTTAATTCTCCAACTGAACAAGTGATAAAGTAAGGTAATCTCATTCCACTAGTTCCTGTAACTTCTTCGTTTACATAAGGAATTGCATCTTTTATTTCATTAAAAGCATCTCTATAAAAATCTGTTTGTGATCCGCAACCCTCAAGATTAACGAATAAACCCGGTTCTAAACCTTTTATTCCCATGTTTGACTGTTTTGCACAAGCAGTATTTAAAGATTTCGCTACTTTACAGTAGTAATTATTAAACATACATAATATTGAGGGATTTGGGCCTTATAGTGTACTTTTCTATGATGTCTTTTACACTTGGATTTTTCAATAAATCTAAAACTCTGTTTGGTTTACCACCATTTTCTAAATCCTTCTGTGCAGTATCGTACCAAACTTTTAGAGGAATTACACTGTCGATTTCTCCTGCCATTTTGTACCAAACCTCTGGATACCCATTTGGTATTGGCAAATCAGATTTCTTGGCTATCGGTCTGATGCCACCCTCGTACAATATTCTACCAATAGGAACAATGTATTTCATAATACCTAAGTCATAAACGATAACTAATGGCAAGAGTACTTCCTTGCCTTTCTGTTGAAGGTGGATAGCTTCTTCAGTCGGTACTGTCTCTTTAAGTTTAGAGCTATCCTTTATTTTGGGATCATATATGATGTATTTTCTATAACCATACTCTAACTCCGCCCCCAATGCTTCAGGTAAATTTCTAAAAACTGTTCTTCTTGGCCATACTGAGGGCCCTTGAAAATATCTACGTGAGGATTCTTTAATAGCGTGTGTTTGTGCCTCCATTATATCAGGGTCTGTTTTTGCCACATTCGGATCACTACTACTAGGCTCAGTAATGTTCTCATAACTGAATAAACTATTCTCGAAAAATTCTTGTCCGAACATAATATCACTATATTGTTCATAATAATATTTATTGATATTCAATCGAATTGTTGGGAATATCCGACTCTTGTCAAGTGCTCATTTATAAAGTCATTAACTGGTCTTTCGTAGGGCACAATCTTCAGTTCGCCATCTATTAAAACATCTGCATCCCAAACTTGTGTATTAAAACCACCATCAATGACTCTATCTCTGTTTATCTGTGTATAAGTCAAATCACCATCTGGGCGGTTGTTGGTAAGATATTCTATTTTTGCCATTTCTAATTCATCTCCTTCAGTAAAAGAAATTAATCTTTGGAGAACAAATGGAACAGATAATGAGGTTTCAAAACTGTATGACATTGGAGTAATTCGGAGTTCTACAAGGTTTTCATCTTTTTTAATTAATATATCAGACCTTTTTTTTCTTGATTTATCAGTTGAATCATATGCAATTGCAGTTTCATTCTTATAACCGAAGGCCTCAACTCTCCCCCTATTATCTGAGTTAGAAGTGAGTATCATTGTTGGTTTATAAAATTCCATTATTTTTGCTACTCTCATGAGATCTTCATCGTCTGTGCCACTGATGTTGATATGGATACCCGCTGTATGCCCTGTATTTGGATCATATGGACCCAATGTTAAATTAGCTCCTACTTCATCTACAGTTCGCTTAAATTGATAGAGTGTATCATTTAGTCTTTCTAATACAAAAGAATCATTCCCTAGGCCAACGGGATGGGATTTAATCTCAGTTATACCTTCTCCCGGACGACCATTTGTTTCAACTTCTATTTCATCCTCAGTAAAACCATTTTCCCACGCAGAATTTACTACTTGTTGTGTATAATCAGTGATGAATTCTAATTCAAAACCCATTGACCTGTCTGTTGGTTGGGGTGTGTATGCTGGTTGAAATAAATATTCACTAAACCCGTTCAAATTATTTTGTAATTCCATATTTATTAGAAGGTTAGGAAAATTATTTATAATTATTCTAATAGTCCTAAATCTTTACCTATAGTATAATAACTCCATGCCCAGGTGATTGATTCAAACGACAAGATATAATCCCCATTCTTTAGAAAGTGTTCACAATCATATACATAAGCATTGATATTAGCCAAGAATTCTTTACCTTTCTTTTCTGATGCTTCAACATTCTTTAATTCTTTCTTGAGTCTTTTCAACCACGTCTCTATCTCTTCTCTAGGTATTCTATCCCTCATTTACTCACTCTATAGTGTTCTAGATGTTCTCTTTCAGTGAAATGTAATTTTCCAGGGATTATCATCACAAAAGGAGGACTCCCAAAATCTTTTTTAATTAACTTCTTTACCTTGCCATAAACGGTTAAAGGTCTGTCACTACCAGCTCTAGCAAAAACTACAATTCCAGTGTTTTCTGTAAAAAACTTCTTACCCATTTTTAACAGAATTTTTATCCCTTCTTCAGGACTCATGTATTTTTTCTTTTCAGATATTACGTCAAGGAGTAAAAGAGTGTGTAAACCCATTTTCATGTTTTTTTCAATGGCATCAGCTAAAGTATCAGTTGATGTAGTTTTTTCAGGGAAAGGGATCGTGACGGTACGACCGAATTTGTACAAATGCAATCCAGTCTCACCAACAGCAGAATAAATAGAAGCATTATGAACGATTTCAGTCTTGACCCCATTCTTCTTAGCATCGGATAATAAAGGAACATGAGTAGTAGCAACTAAAGGATCGCCCAAAACAAAGACAACGAGTTTCTTACTCTTGGCCTCTTCAATGATTTTATCTGACTCCTCCTCCAAATCCTTTCTGTTAACAATCTCGATTCTTTTCTCGATTATTTTTTCCAATTTTTTAATATTACCATACCATCTAGAAGTATAGAATTCTGCATAAACTTTATCAGCATTCTTCGCCTTCTCCAGCCCTCTAAGGGTTAAATCTTTCTCATCGAACAAACCAAGACCGATTAAACTCAACATTCGAACACTTTATACTCTTAAAATCGTTTAATTTAAATAATGATACTATGGCCAAAATACCTTCTAGCTACGAAATCATCGGCTCTAAAGAGAAAGCCGTGGCAATAGTTGAAATTCCAGAGGATTTACAAAAAAAAGAAAAGGAAATAGCCAATCAAATTCTAACTAGACACAAGAATGTTAAATCCGTTCTAAAGAAAGTGTCGGAAAGGAAGGGTGTTTACAGAAAAAGAAAGTATAAACTTTTAGCTGGCCATCCAGACACAGAAGTAATACACAAAGAACATTACTGTAGGCTCAGGTTAGATCCAAAGTTAGTTTATTTCTCCTCAAGAGAAGGAACAGAAAGACTGAGAATAGCAAATCAGGTAAAACCAAAAGAAACGGTAATGCTGATGTTTGCAGGTATTGGGGCATATGCGACAATAATAACCAAAAAACAACCCAAAGTAAATAAAATAATTTCCGTAGAAATTAACTCATCCGCTTACAAATACATGAAAGAAAACATCAGGTTAAATAAAACTGTAGAAAAAGTTATTCCAGTTCTAGGCGATGTTAAGTTGAAATGCAAGGATTGGTATGGGAAGTGTGACAGGGTTATAATGCCTTTACCACATGACGCTTGGAAGTTTCTTGATATAGCCTTCAAATGCTTAGAGTCACGTGGTTTCATCCACATGTACATAATTGAGGGAGAGGGGGATATATGGAACAAAATCAAAACAATCATCAACAAATTCAGTAAAAAAATCAAAAGAAAAACAAAATACAAAATAAAAAAAGTCCTACCTTATGCCCCAAGGACTTACAAATATTGTGTTGATATTAAAATCCTATAATCCTAACTTGGGCTGAACATAATCTAAAACCCAACCTATTGAATAATAACCAGAATAAGCCAAAATTAAATAGAGTATTAATTTCCCTATAAATGTTGCTATGAAATACTTTTTAAATTCATACTTGATCACGCCACAAAAGATTCCAGCAATATCATCTGGGAGTGGACTAGCGCCAAGAATAATTATCCAAGCGACAGAACCATATTTGTTGAACATCTTCTTTATTCTTTTCAGTTGACGGCTATATTTTTTTTCTAGGATTTCTTTTCCGCCAAGCCCAAGAAGATAACCAGTCGTTTCACCGATTGTCGAGCCAATAGCTGCGAATAATGCAACTAAAAATGGATTTAATGTGGAACCAAAAGTAAAGATCAAAATAAAGTTTGGTATTGGTAATAGGATGCTAGCAGAGCTTATTAGAGATACAAAAAAAATACCTATATACCCCCATTTACTGATAAAATCATGGCCTCCTGTTGCGATGGAAATAAGTAAATTTGACCAATCCATTATCTCACTGAATAATTATTCTCCTTGTAAGTAATAATATTTGAGGTATCAAAACACAAAAACAACGAGAACGGACACAAAAACAAGGAAGAGCCACGTGAACATACTCCACAAGAATATCTTACTTCCATCTAACGGTGATATGGGTATAAGATTGAACAACGCTATCAAACCATTGTAAAGGCTAAGGGTCTGAAATATCCCACCAGGAAATATCTTGAAAAAGACAGCAAAGAAAACATTTATCCCAGTGCCAGCTAAAGCCACGAGCCCAATATCTTTTGGCGTTACTCTAGCAACTTTAAAACCCATTCTACCAAACCTATAAGGCATTATCTCTGCAAACCCAGGAGCAGCAAAAACAATGTTCCAATCCCAAAAATATTTCAAAAACATACTCATTATTCCTATCAAAACTCCCGGGGGCCACAACTTAAAAGTAGACATGCAGCCGAACTTCCTCGCTACAAACTTATGCATGAGTTCACGAACAAAATAAGAAAATAAAACTATAATGATTGATATCAAGAAGAATGCTGAAAAATCTGGGAAAGATAATATCACAGATAGAATTAATATCGCAATTATCAAGTCTCGTAATTCTTTGTCCTTGAAAAGCTTCATGATAATACTTTAGTCTGAGAAGTATTTTAATGCTTCCTGTATGTTACTGGCTTCTACTACTCTTATTCCGACTTCTTCTTCCACATCCACATCTTCTGGTTTTGTAACGCTACGACAGATTTTAGTAAGAAGATAGTCTTCACAACTTTTCTCTTCTGAGTATACAGTATATGTTTTTTGACCGAAAGGCACAATCAGTAGATTCATATCAGCAGTTTCAATGGCTTTAGCTTTAGCTACAATCCCAGATACTTTCCCTATCTCACCTTTCTCATCGAGAGTTCCTGTTATCGAAACATCTTCATTAAAGGTTCTGTTCTCCAATTCAAAGATAGTGGCTATGGCCATAGCTGCCCCAGCAGAAGGGCCTTCGATAGCAGATGCGTTTGCTCGTATGGAATAAATGATATCGTACTTAGATACATCAATACCGGTTATATTCTGAGCAACGATTTTTGCAGTTCTAATCGAATCTTGTGTATCGGCCCAGAATAAAATTTGATTTATATCGACGAGAGTCCTTCCAATTCCTGGCTTCGCATCAACAGATAATGTTGCTATCACACCGTTACCGTTTTTATCGACCGCTGGTACTCTCATAGTCGTTATCGAGCTGTCATTGGCATAAAAAACCTGTTCTGGTTCAAGTAAAAATTCCTCTGTATAACTCTTCCTTTCTATCTTTGTCTCAGTCGAAATCATGACATTACTGATGAAAGCATAGGCTATGAAGGAGATCAAAATACAAATTAAAATGGCTATTATCCATTTCATGTTATCACGTAAATTGCAAGAGGCATGCCATCGGTGGATGCGATTTTTATAACCAGGTTAATCCAAGTCCCTTCCTCCACCCCGCGAGCTCGCAAGCCGAGCTCGCAAGCACCAAATATAAGCCTTATGATTGCTTCCTTCCGGACCTGGTCCGTTCGACATATAAGTGGTCCTGGGAGACGAGGCTTCTCGGTCCAAGACTTGGGCCTGATCACAAAATCGAACCGCCCTCAGGCTGTGATCCCACCATAAACCGGGTTTGTGGTGACAGAAGGCCGGTAGCCTTCCGACCAGAGGCCTCTTGCAAATAGTTTATACTTCTAATATTCTTAAATAGTTTTCTTTTATCACATTAAAAAATTAAATGCCAGTAAAACAAAATACTTTTATGAAACAGTTAGATTATTTTTTCAATCCAAAGTCAGTTGCCATAATCGGGGCATCACATACTCCTGGGAAGATTGGTTATGCCATTCTAGCTAATTTTATCGGTGCTGGGTTTGAGAGAAAGATATACCCTGTAAATCCCGATACTAGACCCATCCTCGGTTTGAAAGTCTACAAATCCGTTTTAGACATCCCAGACGATTTGGACTTGGTTGTCATTGTAGTCCCAGCCGCGATTGTCCCTAACACCCTCAAAGAATGTGTCAAGAAAAAAATCGAGGCAATAATAATAATCTCTGCCGGATTCTCTGAGATAGGCGAAGAAGGGAAGAAATTGGAGATAAAATGTAAAAAAATTATCGAGGGCGTCCGCACAAGAATACTTGGACCTAATTGCATTGGAGTGTATGATCCCTATACGCATGTCGATACTCTATTCTTATCAAGAGAAAGATGCGGCAGGCCTAAACAGGGTAATATCTCCTTTATTTCACAATCCGGGGCGGTTGGGTCAACGATCCTAGATTGGTTATCTGAGCAAAATATCGGCATAAGTAAATTCATCTCTTACGGGAATGCCATGGATGTAGATGATTGCAATCTCCTTGAATATCTTGGTGATGATGAGAAAAGCAGTGTCATAACAGTTTATCTTGAAGGTATAGAGGCCTCAGGACAAAAATTCATGCGGATAGCAAAAAAAGTAACGAAGAAAAAACCAATCATAATTCTAAAAGCTGGTGGAACTGAAACTGGTATGAAAGCCGTTTTCTCCCATACTGGTTCGATGGCCGGTTCTGGAAAGATATATTCTGCGGCGTTCAGGCAAATCGGTATCATAGAAGCAGATTCATGGGAAGAACTTTTCGATTTTGCCAGAGCATTCTCTACTCAACCTTTACCAAGAGGAAACAAAATTGCGATAATCACTGATGGTGGCGGTTTTGGTGTTTTAGCAACTGATGAAGCAGATAAACAAAGGCTACAATTACCAGAGCCATCTGAAAAATTGAAGAAAGAATTCAGAAAAGTTATGCCCTCCTATGCCAGTCTCCATAATCCAGTAGATTTGACTGGAGATGCCGATGCAGAACGTTATAAACTTGTCATAGAAGCCTGTCTAAAAAGTAATGAATATGATGGAGTTATCGCTATAACACTCTTCCAAGTTCCAACTCTGGAGAAATCTGTCGTTGATGAGATAATAAACTTGCATAGAAAATACAGAAAACCTTTACTGGCTTGTGCTGCGGGCGGAAAATTTACAGAAGAACTGAGTGAAAAACTAATGGCAGGAGGAGTCCCGGTTTATCCCACTCCTGAGAGAGTAGTTAAGACCATGAAAGCGTTGATCAAGTATAAAGAATGGTATGATAAAAAATAATGTTTTCAAAAATATAATTTTCTTGTCAGTAAAACTTTAATTTATTTAAATACATGAACTATTATGCCAACTCGTTATATTTTTGTCACTGGAGGAGTCCTTTCAGGCTTAGGTAAAGGTATAACTACATCCTCAATCGGTAAAGTTTTACAATCTAAAGGCTTTACTGTCACGGCTATAAAAATCGATCCATACATAAACATAGACGCCGGAACACTGAGACCGACCGAACATGGGGAAGTTTGGGTCACTGATGATGGTGGAGAAATAGATCAAGACCTAGGACATTATGAGAGATTCCTGGACACTGATATCTCAAAAGAGCATAACATAACAACCGGGCAGGTATATCAGGTAGTCATAGAAAAAGAAAGAAAAGGAGAATATTTAGGGAAAACTGTTGAGGTCATCCCTCATATACCAGATGAAATAAAGAGAAGAATAAAAGATGTAGCAAAAAATACTAAGGCAGATTTTGTTTTGATCGAGATTGGTGGAACTGTGGGAGATTATCAGAATGTGTTGTTCCTGGAAGCGGCAAGAGAAATGAAGTTGGAAGGAGAGAATGTTCTTTTTGTTCATGTCGGTTATTTACCTGTTTTGTCTTATTTAGGTGAAATGAAGACTAAGCCCATGCAGCATTCAGTGAAGGAGATAAGGACTATAGGAATTCAACCAGACCTCATAATATGTAGGTCTGACTATCCCGTGGATGAAGTCAGAAAGGATAAAATCGCGCTTTTCTGCAACGTAAAAAAAGATGACATAATTTCTAATCCAAACTTGGAGAACGTATACGAGTTACCTTTAGTTTTTGAGGAACAAAGACTAGGGGGTAAAATCCTGAAAAAATTGAACGTTAAAGCGAAATCATCTGATTTAAAATCATGGGCAAAATTCATAAAGAATTCTGAGAACTTAAAAAAGGTCGTTAAGATAGGACTCGTTGGCAAGTATTTCGATATAGGCAAGTACAAGTTACCCGACTCTTACATCTCGGTTATAGAGGCAATAAGACATGCGGCTTGGCATAATAATATTAAGCCAGAGATAGAATGGATTGATTCGAAGATTTTTGAGAAGAATCCTGAGAAACTTTCCGTGTTAGACAAAATGGATGGTGTAATAGTTCCTGGCGGGTTTGGGTTATCTGGTATAGAAGGAAAGATATCGGCGATAAAATACGTAAGAGAGCATAAAATTCCATATCTTGGTTTATGTCTCGGTATGCAACTAGCAGTCGTAGAATATGCAAGAAATGTTTGTAAGTTAAATGGAGCACATACTACTGAAGTCGATTCTAAGACACCCCATCCCGTTATAGACTTCATACCAGAACAAGTAAAAATTATCAGAGAATCTAAGTATGGAGCAACGATGAGATTGGGGGCATACCCTGCCATCCTAAAAAAAGGAACTTTAATAAGAAAACTCTATGGAAAGGAAAAGGTATCAGAGCGTCATCGCCATCGTTACGAGGTCAATCCAAAGTACGTTGAAACTCTGGAAAAGAATGGATTAATATTCTCAGGAAAATCTCCTGATGGAATACTAATGGAATTCATGGAATTATCAAACCACCCATGTTTCATTGCTACACAGGCCCATCCTGAATTTAAGTCAAGACCGATGAAGCCCTCTCCAATGTTCGATGGATTAATTAAAGCTTGTGCCAAGAAATAATAATCATGTTCGAACTTTATCTTCTGAGATCAGATGCTGTTAAAGCCTTAGAGGATCCTATGATTAAAAAAATCCTCCCTAGGTATGTTAAAGTAGTTAGAAATCAAGCTATAGCAAATTTTCAATTAGCCAAGAGAATTGAATTTAAACAAACAAAAAAATCTAGCGTTGCTGATCTATGGAAAGCTCATTCAAAGTTGATGAAGAGATTCTATGAGACAAGGAATAAAGTTGATAATGGTAAATTGAAGCTAAAAGATCTCAAAAAACCATCTCTACTTGATTTAAAGATTAAATTAACGGAAGAAATAATGAAATCATGTGAATTGTGTGAAAGAAAATGCCATGTCAACCGAATGAAAGATGAGAGAGGTGTTTGTAAAGTTGGAAGAGAATGTTTGATATCTTCTGAATTCATGCATATGGGGGAGGAAAGTCATATTGTCCCTTCTCACACAATTTTCTTCATGGGTTGTACTTTACATTGTCAATTCTGTCAAAATTGGAGCATTAGTCAATGGTTTGAACCTGGGCATGAAATATCACCAAAAGAACTGGCACTGAGAATAAATAGGAGAAGAAAAGAAGGTTCAAGAAACGTTAATTGGGTAGGGGGAGAGCCAACACCAAGTCTACTCTGTATACTAAAGACTTTGGAATTTTGTGAAGTTAACATCCCTGTCATTTGGAACTCGAACTTCTACATGTCCGAGAAAACCATGCGAATCTTGAATGGAATCGTGGATATGCATCTATCAGATTTCAAGTATGGTAACAATGATTGTGGGTCGAGGTTATCTAAGGTACCAAAATATTTTGACGTATGTTCGAGGAATCACTCTATTGCTGTAAAGGACGCTGAGATAACAATTCGTCATCTAGTCCTTCCCAATCATATCGAGTGTTGTACTAAACCAGTCTTGAAATGGATAGCTGATAACATCCGTGATAAAGCTATCGTGAACATAATGGCACAATACAGGCTTGGATACAAAGCTCATGAACATCCTGATATCTCCCGCTCTGTCACAAAAGAAGAAATGAAAGAAGCAATTGATTATGCTAAAGAACTTAGTATTAATTACGTAACTTGAGAAAAAAGACTTAAAATATTAAAGTCTAGGTCGGGGTTCAACTCTATTAAATTTTAGTACAGTCCTTCGACAATCTGTTTCAATTTTTCCTTAAGAGCTTCGTGTTTTTCGTCCAATTCGTCATAATCACTCTTCAGATCCTCATACTTTGATTCCCACTCACCAACACTACTCTCTATGTTAATTATTTCATTGGTCAAATCTTCTTTTTCAACATTGCAGGTCTGAAGGTTTGTTTCTACGGTTTGTTTCTCATTCTGACAGGTCTGATAATAATCTTTAAACAACCCCAATTCAGTTTCACTGGTTTCCAGGTCGGACAAGCATGAAGACACAGTGTTATTACATGCCTTCAACTGCTTCTCGAGTATCGATATTCTAGAGTCATATTCTGTGATTTTTGCTGTATAAGATGTCAATCCTGTGAATGCAGTGGCAATTCCAATGATGATAACAGCAAGGATGACAAAGAACCATTTGTTTTGCCTTAACTTCTTTACTTTTTCTATGAACTTCTCTTTCAATTCCCCAAAGTCAACCTTGAGCTTCTTACCCTCTCCGTATGGTTCATACATGATATCTAAATCTTTTTTGGTTAAGGAATCTTAAATAACTTAATTACTTCAAAGCCCTTTTAAACTCCCCCTCTAAATCTTTAAGTTTTACTTGCAATCTTTTTATGGCTTTCTGTAACCCAACTCTAGAGCTTGACTTCCCCTTCATTTTAACGTATATCTTAGGTTCAGCCATGTAGGGATGCTCTTTTATGTAAGCAGCCTCATCGACATTTTTGTCAGTCCACAGTTCTTCTTTGATTAAATTTGCGAACCCTATACTTTCTCCCCTCAACTCAATCTCGATTACGTTGCTATCTTCTTTTATTTTACTCAATTCCATGGTTACACCCTTGAGATTATGAATAAATCAACCTCATAACTAACATAAGGTTTTTTGTGGAACTTAAACATATAGGGTATTCGAAACTTAAATTTTATAATCTTTTCTACTTTGCCGCTATTCTTTTCGATAAATTTCGTTAAGAACTCTCTTGATTTTTCATAATGTCTGTGCAGAGAATATATGCTTTTACCGCATTCTAGCGCCTTCTTAAGAAAACTTCTATCTGCGTGTAATTTTTGGATACCAAAAGGAGGATTTTGGACCACAGTATCAACCTTTCTTTTAAGGTTTGATATATCCCGACACATGAATTCCACTTTGTCATGAATTCTTTTATTTGTTATTCCTTCTACAATTCCCACGTTTTCTCTTGCAACATTTATAACTCTTTTGTCTAGATCCACTCCAATCGCTTTTTTAGCACCCATTAAAACTGAACCTATCGTTAATCTACCCGCCCCACAACCCAAATCTAGAATAATTTTATTTTTTATATTTCCCGAGATATAAGCAATGTTGATTATTTGTGCGGCCAGCCCTCCAGGTATGTTATACTGTTCCAGTTCAACTCTAGGGCTTGGATTTTCTTTTAATTGAGACAATATTATTTCAAGCTGTTTTTTGTCCATAAAATTACCGGTTACAAATTAAATACAGCGAAATATAATATTAATTATGCCCTATGCAGTTACACATGCATTAATTCCCATAATATTGGTCGATACAGTAAGAGACCATGTTTTTAAAATGAAGAAGAGTTTTCTACCCAACAGGTATGTTTTATTTGCTGGTATAGCCGGCATGTTACCGGATTTAGATCTATTGTTCACACCATATCTACATCGTACGATTACTCATTCCATTTGGTTCCCCTTGATTTTCCTATTCGGGTTTTTACTATCTTATACCCTACAGAAGAAAAAATTATACAAAATCTTTCTAATGTTATTCATCGGCTTCTCTTTGCATATATTGATGGATGCAACTTTGTTAGGATCAGTTGCACCTCTATTCCCACTGGATTCTACAGAAATAGGTTTGAATATTCTATTACCACTTAAATCCTTTGGACCAAATGTATTTTCTGCCATTGATGCAGTATTGTTATTCGTATGGCTAATTCATGAAGAATTCGAGCATAATATTTCTGAATATCTTTAATAATCAAAATAAATATTGGAAAATTCATATCTTAATTTAGTATGGACAAATTTTTCGTGATACTAATCGCGTTAATGTTAATTTTTATATTATCGATATTTCTATTCGTCTACTTTACTTCAGTCGGTATTGATGAGAATGTAGATGATCTCAGAACAGAATTAGAGAGAGCAGAAGCACCCCGCTTTTCACCAATGGGAATCTTTGTTAGTTTTATGAAATTCTTCTTATCATTTTTTTCATGACTAAATGATTTCATCGTCCAATCTTGGGCAAGCAAGATTTAATAAAGTATCGAATTTTAGTCCTTCAATTTTTTCTTTCTTAAAATTATCGAACGCAAGAATGCTCACTTCCTTACCTTTATTTTCCAATTCCTTTTTTAATCTTCTTGCCTCTTTTACCCTCTCTTGCCCTTTTTTCCAACAAACAATTATTCCAATATTTCTCGCGTCTTCCAATTTCGAATCATGCCAAGCCCTTTTCTTCAACCATTTCTCCCTTTCTGTTTCTAGAGAGTACAACTTATTCTTCTCAAGGTCCAAGCTAAAGACTGGTTTTTCAGTGTTAACAGCAACTCCAACAGGATGGAATTTGCCAGCGCCTACATAGAGAAAACAGTCTATCTTATTTTCTATATTTTTTGCTGCATCGACATTACAACCCAGTATTTGACCAGGATATTTCAATGATTTATGGATGTAAACTTCTTTGCCCACATCTTTCAGATAATCTTTTACTTTCTCTGTAGCCTTAACAAATTGAACGCTGGTCAAAAGGCCTATTTTTTTAAATTTCGTCAACTTTTTTATCTCTTTTTTCAGAATAGGTGTCGGATCTACAGTATAGAAGTATTCCCAATATATCACTGGAAGTTTAGATTTTATTTTCATATCAGAATGACCTATATGTAAGATTACATCGCAGCCTAGTCTACCAGCTTCATAATCGCGAATGTCACATGCCCCATAACAAGGCTCGCAGCATATTACCGTCTCAAAACCACTATCTTCTATTTTCTTGGTTATACTTTGTATTCTAAGTTTCAAACCTTCTGGATACTGAATAAAAATTCTCTTAACCCCTTTTTTCTTCAATCCCTCTGAGATATCCATGTAACCACTAAAATATCAAACCTAAGATGTATGGGAGTGACAATATCAGAATTAGAGTGACAATAAATATTAATATACTTCTTTTCCAGTTTTCAGACCAAGCCAATCCAAACAATGAGCCAACTATTATTCCCATCATGTGGACGGGATAACCTATTTGTATATCTTCAGGTACAAACAGGTTCATGGTCGTAGATAAAAAATACAATACTCCTGCAACGACAAAAGGTACGGGTATGATAGAAGGAAATATAACTAACTTACCCGGGCAAACAAATGCCCCTAAACCGACTAGAGCAGAAATAGCACCCGAAGCCCCGACACTAATCGTTTCTGGGGAATACAAAAACGGGATCAACATGACCAAATTTCCGATTATTCCACCCAAGAAATAAACTACCAGATATTTCCATTTACTTACTTTTTTTTCTAGAGAAGTTCCAAGCAAAAACAATGCAAGCATGTTAAAAAAGATGTGTTCAAGACCGGCATGGATGAACAGCGAAGTCACTATAGTATAGCCCTTGCCTCCCAGAAAAGAACTTGGTTTGAAACCAAATTCGGTGATACTATAATCTAAACCTGGGATTAAACTCAAGATAAAAATTACTACATTTATAATGACTAAAGCCACTGTTAGCTTCATAAACTAAAATTAAATCTTTTCTTTAATAAATTAGATTCATGGTTTCTAAAAAAACTGAGCGAAAAGGCTATTGGTTATTCAAAGAAAATAAAGTCAAAAAAGAATTGGAAACAGATAATAGAATCCACTTTACTGTTAAGAGTGGGTTAAAAAACCATTCCGTCATATTTAATAAAAAGAAGAATGAGTGGATTTGCGACTGTAATTATTGGAGTCTAAAATTCCAAGATTGTAGTCACAGTATCGCTGCACAATTGTTTAAACGAAATGAAGATAACAAAAAGTGATAAAACATGGAATTGAGAGCACAATTGCATATGCACACCACAGAATCGAAAGGAACTAGAATAAACATGGAATCAAGCATATCTTCAAAAACTGCCGTAGACATCCTAAAAAAGAAAAACATTCGAGTCGCAGCAATAACCGATCATGATAACACACGAGCTTATCCAAAAATAAAGAATTATGCCGAAAAGAATGGGATCATACTCATAAATGGTATAGAGGTTACTACTAGAGATGGTGAAATCATAGGTTTGAATGTCGAACCTGGGATAGAAAAAGAATTTAATAGAAAAATAAGCGTGTTAGAGGTAAAAGATATTGTTTTGGATCATGACGGAGAAATTTTGATACCACACCCTTTCGATATGAGAGGCAAAGGAATAGGAAAAAAGATTAAAGATGTTAAAGGCATAGTTGAAGTTTTTAATCCTGGCAATGTTTTGGGATTTGAGGATAAATTTGCGAAAATAACCGCTAAAAAATTAGGATTACCAATGATTGCTTCCTCTGATGCTCACTGGCCTGAGATGCTCGATCGGGGCGTGACAGTCATAGATTCCGAACCAGATATAAATTCCATATTTAAGTCGATTAAAAAAGGAAAAGTTAGGTTCGAAAACTGTGAATATTTAAACTGGAATGAAATCAGGAATTGGTCCCTTATGAGAATTAACGAGTCGTATCTCCAGGTCAAAGAAAACATAAAGAATGGTTGGGAGGTTGATTGTAATTACATGAAAATAGCCAACCAAAGAATAATTAGGTTGATAGAACGGGCTATTCTTGAGTTTAGTATGAAAAAACCAACTAGCAAGGCATTGGATTTTCTCGCATTTGTTTCTCATTTTTTTGCAAGTTTTTATGGGTGGCACATGAGGAGAGAATATGCCGATTTTATCGCTCTTCTTTGAAAGATATGAAAAGGGCGTTTATATCTATAATTTAATCCTTAATTAATACGGCGAGAAAAATATCAAATATGTGATGAAATGTTACGAGATGAAGTTTTAAAAGTTCTAAAGAATGTAGTGAAAGGAATAGATTTAGAAAAGACTTTAGAAACGCCACCTGACCCAAAATTCGGAGATTTAGCTTCAAATGTTTGTTTTTCTTTATCGAAAAAGTTAAAAAAAGCACCCCATGTCATCGCAGAAGAAATCATTAAAGAAATTAAAATCCCAAAAGGTTCATCGATAACCAAAGTAGAAGCCAAAGCAGGTTACATCAATTTCTTCTTTGATTATTCGAGAATCGCCAAACTCTCTCTAAAAAAGATTTTAAAAGAAAAGAATTCTTATGGAGCTTCTAAAACAGGCAAGAAAAAAAGAATCATGGTTGAATTCGCCCACCCAAACACCCATAAAGGGTTTCATATCGGTCATTTAAGGAACATCTGTATAGGGGAATCTGTATCAAGAATTCTAGAATTTACTGGGCACAAAGTAGTCAGAACCAATTATCAGGGCGACATTGGACCCCATGTGGCTAAATGTTTATGGGGATTCATAAACTTGCACGAACGCAAAGCACCGAAAAAGAATAAAGGAGATTGGCTGGGTGAAGTGTACGCTGAAGCTGCCAGAAAGTTCAATGAAAATGATAAAGTCAAACAAGAAGTTATGGAAATAAACAAGAAACTTTATGCAAGAGACAAAGAATACTTGAAGTTATGGAGAATGACGAGAAAATGGAGTTTAGATGATTTCGATGAAATCTACAAAGAATTGGGAACCAAATTCGATAAACTTTATTTCGAAGCTGAGGTAGAGAAGAGAGCAATAGAAATTTCTAAAAAACTCTTGAAGAAAGGAATAGCAAAACTAAGTGAAGGCGCGATAATAATCGACCTTTCAAAGCATGACTTAGGAATTTATGTCTTGTTAACAAAAGAAGGAAACCCTCTATACGAATCAAAGGATTTGGCTTTAGCAGAGCAACAATTCAGTGATTTCAAGATTAATAAATGTATTCATGTAGTTGGAGCAGAGCAGAAATTCTACTTCCAACAGTTATTCAAGGTTTTTGAGTTAATCGGTTCACCTGGAGCTGGAAAAAGTCAACATTTGGTTTATGAGTTAGTCACATTAAAAAAAGGCAAGATGTCCTCAAGACTCGGGACCATAGTCCTTTACAATCAACTAAAAGACGAGATGTTGAAAAAAACTCTGAAAGAAATCGAAACGAGAAACCCAAAGATAAGTAAAAAGAAAAAACTAGATTTGGCTAAAAAAATTGGACTCGGAGCATTAAAGTATGGCATGTTAAGGATAAGTTTTGATAAACTCTTGGTTTTTGACATGGAAGAGGCATTACAGTTGGAGGGTAATACTGGCCCTTACTTACAGTATGCTCATACTAGATGTGATGGTATCTTGAAAAAAGCTAAAAAATGGAAACAAAATTTTGAGAATGAAAATCTTTTAAATGAGGAGAAAAAAATAATCAAGAAACTTATCGAATTTCCTGATTTAGTCGGGCAGACTCTTAAAGATTTAAAACCACATTATATTTGCAATTATGCTTACGATTTAGCCAACATTTTTAGCGAATTTTATCATGCTTGTCCAGTCTTGAAAGCCGAGACAAAAAAATTGAGAGGCTTCAGATTAACTCTAGTCAAAGCAACTAAAATTACATTGAAGAATAGTCTGAGTTTACTTGGTATAGATACTCCTGAAAAAATGTGAGTTAACCATTACAATAAAGCTTATAATATTATCATCCTAATTAAAATACCTATGAAGTTTTTAGTCGAAGACACAAAAAAGGGTCAAAAAGCATTCGAGACACATCTTGTGAAAGACCCCAGATTGTTCTCTATCCTTGGAAATGAATTAGCATTAAAAATCATAAAAGAATTGGGCAAGCATCCTTCTTGTCCTATGGATGTGGCCAGGAACTTGGGGGTTCACGAGCAAAAGGTTTATTATCACATAAGAAACTTAGAAAAGTTGGGTTTGATAAAAGTTATTGACAAAGAAGAGAGAGTTGGTGCGATAGCAAAAATATACTCCCCGACATCTTCCGTAGTTTCTTTCAAACTATTTGATGGGGAGCATATAAACGATATCAGAACAAGAGCAGCAGAATTAAAATTCCTTAAACCATTCATACAAGATGGAAAACTAAATTCGATAATAGTCGTTGGCAGTCCTGATCCTCATGGTAAGTACAAAGCCCCTGCTTCAGATGGATACTGTGCTATTGATCTTGGCATGTTTCTCGGTCAGTTTATAACAGATTCTGGAGCATCTTATTATAAATTAGACACACAAGTCAGGAAAGAAGATTTAGACAACAACATAATTGTGATTGGCGGACCAAAAACCAACATCATAGCAGATAAGATTAACAAACAATTACCAATCTATTTTGATTATTCTGATGAATACTTGGAATGGAATATAGTTTCAAGTCTTTCAAAGACTGTTTTTAGGGAATCCCAGATTGGTTTTTTAGCACGTATACAGAACCCCTTCTCAAACGGAAAAGAAATAATCATCTTCTCTGGAAAAGGGTTTAAAGGTACTAGAGCAGCTGTGCTTGCATTTATCAAACACTTGAAAAAAGTCATGAAAGGAAATTCTGTTAAACCTGATACTATTGCAAAAGTTGTTCGAGGAATCGATATAGATTCTGATGGGATTATAGATGAAGTTGAGTTTTTAGAATAGAAAATTACAGACCAAGAAACGCTTTCTTCACATGATCACTAGCCAAAAGTTTTTTTCCTGTTCCTTCGAGTGTGATTTTACCAGTTTCCAGCACGTATGCCCTGTTGGCAATCTCGAGTGCATGGCGAACATTCTGTTCGACTAAAAGAATCGTGACACCTTCCTTATTAACCTTTTTCACTATATCAAAAACTTGTAACACTAGTTTTGGTGCGAGGCCAAGAGACGGCTCATCCAACATCAACAACTTTGGTCTGGACATCAAGCCACGTCCAACAGCTAGCATCTGTCTCTCTCCACCACTCAGAGTTCCAGCAAGTTGACCTTTTCGTTCCTTAAGAATTGGAAAGAGTTGATAGACCCATTCTATCGTTTCATCCTTTTTTTCTCTGGCTCTATAGGTATAAGCCCCAACCTCAAGGTTCTCCAGCACAGTCATGTATGGGAATAGATGTCTACCTTCCGGGATTTGAGCGATACCCAAATTAACGATCTTGTGTGGAGGGTCTTTCTCGATTCTATTACCGGAAAAATTGATCATGCCAGATTTAGGATGGAGTAACCCTGATATCGTCTTAAGTATAGTCGTCTTCCCAGCTCCATTGGAGCCAACGATAACCACGACTTCGCCTTTTTCTACTTTGAACGATACGTTCCAGAGAGCTTGTAAATCCCCATAAAAAACGTTGATGTTATTTACTTCAAACATTTTGATCACTAGAACAGGTATTTTTCCCCCAGGTAAGCATCTATGACTTCCTTATTTTTAGCTATCTCTTTTGGAGTTCCTTCCGTGATCTTTTCCCCGTGATGTAGAACTATGACTCTCTCAACAACCTCCATGACAGCTTTCATGACGTGTTCGACCCAGAAGACTGTGATTCCAAGTTCATCTCGAATCTTCTTTATCAGTTCCATGGCTTGGTATGTTTCAGTTGGGTTCAGGCCGGCGACGACCTCATCGAGTAGTATGAGTTTAGGTTCGGTCGCTAAAGCTCTGGCCATCTCGAGCCTCTTCCTATCGGCTAGTGTGAGACTTCTGGCTAAGACATCTTTTTTTTCTAACAGTCCAACGAATTCAAGGAAGCGCGCAGCTTCGTCTCTTGCATCGTTCATACTAATGGATTTGCCTTTGCCGAAGAAAACACCGACCATAACATTTTCAATTGTAGTTATGTTAAGGAATGGTTTCATGATCTGGAAGGTTCTGCCTATACCTAGATTACAGATTCTATGTGGTTTGAACTTGGTAATATCGATACCAAGAAACTTTATCGTTCCGGATGTCGGTCGATATATTCCACTTATGATATTGAACAGTGTCGTTTTTCCAGCTCCATTAGGTCCTATCAATCCAACGATCTCTTTCTCCTTGATGAAGAAGTCCACACCCTTGACAGCAGCCAACCCACCAAAATATTTCGATACCTTCGTGCTCAATAACAACTCTTTACCCTTTACTTTTTTATTCATCGTATCATCTCAATACTTTACGGAGTTTTGGAAATTTTTTTCTAATAACCCCTATAACCCCTTTTGGGATAAACAAGACAGTGGCAACTATCAATACACCAAAGATTATCAGGTGTAAGAATGGAAGTCTGACCCATAGAATGTACTCGAGAGCATACAATACCGTTGCTCCAAAAATAGGTCCTGTTACCGTTCCTGCCCCACCGAACATACACATGGCAATCATCTCGATTGTCTTTTCCACACCATACGCTCCAGCAGCTTCAGTGTAAGTTGCACGCCAAACAGCTATTCCACCAGCCAATCCAGCCAACAACGCACTTATCATGAATGCCATTATCTTGAATTTGAACACATCAACGCCTGTAGCTGATGCAGCATCCTCATCCTCTCGGATTGATATCAAGGCCAAACCAAATTTAGATTTATCGATTAGGTATGTCACGACTGTTGCCACAATAGCTAAAGCAAACATCAAATAGTAAGTCATCAACGGATCGTACAATCCAGGCGGCAGAGTTATGCCGTATGGGTATAAGTACAAAACTAACACAGCCATAGCCTCAGAAATACTCAACATAGCTATGGCAAAATATGCTCCATGGAGTTTCAAAGTAGGGTATCCTATTACAACAGCTAACAACACAGCCCCGATCCCCCCAATAGGTATGGATAAGAAGATGGGGATACCAAACCCTACCATTGAAGCCACGATAGTGGCAGCTGTTCCAAAGAACGCAACATGCCCGAACGAAACATAACCAGTGTACCCCGAAATAATATTAAAACTTTGGACTAGAACTATCCACAAGAACAATTCATAGAGTATTGGCACTAGACTGCCCATCTGTGTGAAAGGTATAACAGATAGCAATGCTACGAAGATTATTGGTATTGAGTATGACACGATTTTTTTTGTTTCCATAAATCAACCTCTACCAAACAAACCACTCGGTTTAACCAAGAGAACAACCACGAGGATGATGAAATATATGGCCGGAGCAAGGGAAGCTTCAATGAACAATCCAGCCATGCTCTCGATGAGTCCTATTATCAACCCACCTATAAATGCCCCCTTCTCACTCCCCAGTCCACCTAAAACAGCTATACAGAAGGACAATGGCCCCAGGCTTGCACCCATGTAAGGGTGTATCGCAGGAATAATCATCGTGATTAAAGAACCAACACCAAAAGCCAGAGCAATACCTAAACCAAACGCGAGCATGGAGATATGAATAGGATTAATTCCCATCAGTGCTGCAGCATTCCTATCCTGAGCAACGGCCCGAATGGCTTTTCCTATGTAGGATTTTGTAAAGAGTAGATAGAATAGAGAAGTGATTATCAACGCCAGTATCAGAGCAGACAAACGTACTAACGGAATTGTTGCAATTCCTATACTTAGAGATGGGAGTGTAAAAGGTATGCCTCTATATTCAGACCTCCAGAAGTACAATGCACTGTTAGCCGCAAAGATGCCTATACCGAACATGAGAAGAAGTGATGTTAATTCTGGAGCTTTGATGGTTCTCTGAACTATGAATTTGTATATGATTAATCCAATCAAAAAACCGATTAAGATTGAAATTGGTAATGACAAGAAAGGATTGATAAAACCCGACGAGAAATAGAACAACCAAAAACTTGCGTAAGCACCGAGCATCACGAACTCACCATGAGCCACATTCACTATCTTCATGACTCCAAAAATTATTCCGAGACCCATGGCCAGCAGTCCGTAGACACCACCCATTAATAAACCATTGACTATGACTTGAATAAAACTACTCAACCAGATAATATCAGACACCATTACATCCAATAAATTTAAACCCTTTCGGACCAAGCAGGCATGGGATATATCGCTGAAACTTCCGCTACTTCCGAAGGAGCTACTATACGCCTCTCACCGTTCTGTACCTGTATGATAACCATCTTATGCCCTGTCTGTAATCCGGTTTCAGGATCTATCTTGAACCTTCCGAAGAAAGTGGTGAAGTCTAAATTCTTGACCGTCTCTCTTATCTTATCACTATCTAATGATCCTGATTCTTCAATCGCTTTCTGTAATACAAGACATGCCGCGTAAGCTTCAGCATGATGATATTCGGGATCATGTCCCCACTTCTCTCTGATCATACCCACGAATTCCTCACCAGTAGGGCCATAATCAATTTCGTATTTAACACCTTTTTCCCATTGTGTTGGGCCAAAAACATATTCAGCATCTTCCCCGAGAGCATTCACAAAGTCTGGCATCGGTGGGGCTACTAGGAGAGCGACGAGTTTAACGTTGACATCCAATTCCTTCATCTGACGTATTATCAACAAACCGTCTGGTAGGTATCCACCACCCATGATCATGTCTGGATTCTTTGATTTTATCTTAGTCAGTAAAGCTGACAAATCAGTGACCCCTTTCGGATATCCTTCGTCCAAGACGACTTCCATTCCTAGTTCCTCTGCCTTATCTATTGCAGCTTCAGCACAGCTCTTTGGGAATTCAGTATTTTCGTAAATCACAGCCACGGTCTCTGGTTTTGGATCAAGGGTTGAAGCCATCTCAACTATATCGGCTATATAACCAGTAGTTGGAGTGAGTACTTGAACAACATACTTTAATCCCCGTTCGAATATCGCATTAGACGCTCCTCCATGACTGAACGTGACTATCCCATACTTGTCAGTAATGGGTGTCGTGGCAAAAGTTAAAGCACTCGAGTAAGGACACAAAGCCATATCTATTTTGTCGTCCAGGATAAGCTTCTCATACAATCTTATCGCCGTTTCTTTATCACTCTTATCATCGTACCATGTAGGGGATACTTTAAGTTTTTTCCCGAACTCATCGACGTATATCCCTCCCTCCTTGTTAACGTTCTCAACCCATGTTCTTATTGCTTCTAAACTATATTCTCCAGTGCGCATGTATTTTCCTGATAGTGACATCGAGAAACCGATTACTATACTATCCTTCTCTGTTGGGGGTGGTTGAGAAACACAACCAGAATATAATACAACAATAATGACGATAACAGCGAAGATTGCGATCTGAGTCTTGGTTATACCTCTCATCGCCTTGAAGAACCCTTCCATAGTTTTAATTTAAAGAACCGTACTTAAATTTTTAAGATGCTACTTTTTGTAGAACATCCAAAATCGGTCCAGGATAAATTCCCAAAATTAGGATTAGCAAGAGTAGAATTATCATAGGCATCATCGAGTAAAAATTTACTTTTGTGACTACTGTTTTCAACGGCAAGATTTTCTTGATCATCCTGAGAAAAACCGCCAAGATTAAGAACATATTAAACAACAGAACAGCTGAAAAGACAAACAAACCGCTACTCATGGACGCTTGTAGGATCAGAACTTCACTGATGAAACCATTAAAAGGAGGCATACCACCTGCTGATAGTGCAGATACGAGGAAAATGAATTTATAGAACCTAGGAATAGTTTCCAACTTGTGAAGATTTACAATCGAAAAAATACCTATACAGAAGAACAGAGAAGCCATAAGAATAGCATGGTTCAGAGCGTGAAAAGACCCTGCAACAAATCCTTCCACAGTTCCTAAAGAAATCGCAAACACTATAAAACCTATGTGAGAGATACTGGCAAATGCCAAAAGTCTTTTCAAATTGGTTTGTATTAATGCCATAAAACCCCCAAAAGTCATCGTCACTAGTGCTAAAACAGCCAAAGCATTGCCCCAAAAAGAAAACGGAAGTATGAAATAAAGGATTCTCATCAGACCAAAGATTCCTGATTTGGATAACACTGAAGCGAACAGAGCCGAGGTTGAAATGTTTGACGCCTGATAAACATCTGGTGCCCAGAAATGGAATGGGAATATAACTGCCTCTACACCAAATCCAGCAATTATCAGAGTGATTATTATTTTCAATGGAGCCTCTGCAACATTTGACAGATCAGAAAAATTTACAGTGCCAGTCGATCCATACAACAATGAGATCGCGAACAGCAGAGCAGTCGAACCAGCTACTGACATGAATATGTACTTCAACGCAGCTCCAATGGCGAGTTTTTTATCACTTCCAAACCATACCAAAGCATAGCTTGAAATCGACATTAATTCCCAGAAAACCCATAAGGTAAAGAAATCTTTCGCAATAGTTATACCCACCAATCCTGCCAGAATGAAAAAGAATAATGAATAAAATTTGCTATCTAACTTCTTCCTGAAGGAATACAACGCTATCAAGAATCCAAAAAACAAAAACAAACAAGAAAAGAAAACACCCAGATAATCTGCCCTGAATAAATTAACCACTGGATTTTTCCATAACCCAAGGATAAAGTAAAGAGCGATTAAAATTCCACTTATCACCAGCCCATTCCTCAACCATCTAAAATTCTCATACTTTTTGATGAGAAAAGAAAAGAATGGGAGGATTACAGCAACCATCAAGAGAACATCTATCGCTGGAAACAATATCATTTAACTTATCACCTTGAGCATCAATTCTGGCCATATACCAAAAACTATTATTGGTATGGATAAAATGATCAGAGGAATTATGAAAGCCAATGGCGCTTCTTTAACTTGAGTAAATTGGTTTGGCAACTTACCGAAGAATATCTTATAGGTCATCCAGAGAAAATACCCTGCAGTCAGAATAGATGAGATGAGAATGATCGTAGTAAAAACAAGATATCCTGCCTCCATACCCCCTCCAACTATCATGAGTTCGGACACGAATGCACTCAATGGTGGTGTTGCTGATAGAGATAAAGCAGCCAAAATCATCGATATAGCCGTGAAAGGCATTCTTCGAAATAAGCCTCCCATTTTGGTCATATCCCTCGTACCCAATCGATAAACCAAAGCACCTGCTCCCAAAAATAAGAGCCCTTTACAAATAGCATGATTAATCACATGAAATAAAGCTCCAGCCAACCCCATATGGGCTACCATAATCCCGAAGAGAATGAGACCCATTTGGCTGATGGAACTGAACGCCAACAATCTTTTAATATCTGTTTGAAGCAGGGCTAAGATTGCACCATAAAACATGGTGATTGCGGCCAATCCCGATAACCAGAAAACCCAATCTGTTGGTAAAGAAACTATTCCCAACACTAACCTTACTATTCCATAGACTCCAATATTGATCATTGCTCCAGATAACACGGCTGAGATTGGTGTGGGTGCTTCTGAATGTGCATCAGGCAACCAATTATGAAGGGGAGGAATTGCCATCTTTACGAGAAAGGCAATCATGAACAACAAAATAACCCATGTTAAGTTATTCTTCACTACAACTTGCTGAATGATGTTAATATCGAAACTACCCGTTAAAGTATAGAGCCAAAGGATACCAAAGAGCAAACATAATCCCCCAACCCTCATCCACAAGAAATACTTTATAGCTATTCGCCAAGGCTTTCCATGACCCCAACCACCGATTAGAAAGAAAGAAGGAATTACCATCATTTCCCAAAATATATAGAATTGTAATAAGTTGGTTGCAAGGATTAATCCAAGCATACCTGCGGCAAAGAGTAATAGAAAGAAATAATAAACTCCATGTTCTTGTTTTCTCCCCAAATAAGCTACTGATGCTAAAGCAGCAAACCCAGAAAGAAATACTATCACTAATGCTATAGGTAGGCTAAGATTATCGGCTAAAAAATTAAAACTCAGACCAATAGACTCTACCCAACTATATCTTTCTATGATGACTTGTCCATTTGAGATAAATGGTATCTCAATCAAGAGCAAAATTCCCGAAACAATGAGTATGAGAAAAGATAATATACCAGCTAATTTTTTCTTCTGCCTTCCAATCAGATAAATCGGTAGAGAAAGAATTATAGGTAATAAAACTGATGCCAAGAGATTCGAAATCATAAAAACACCAGAATAATCAATAACAGACAAATACCTCCCATTAAAAACAACAGGTTAACGTTGGATGAGCCCGTTTGGACTCGTTTAATAATTCTACTAATTAAATTTCCAATTCCAACAAAAACAAAATTGAGTCGATCAAAACAACTTTCAAATCGAGTAAATATTGATAGGTATTTTGTGAGCTTTTCCATAAATTTAGCACATTTTTCTCCCCAAACCCCAAAGACGATGCTACTCCCGACTAACACTAAAATAGGAATTAGCAACTCACTTAACATCGTCCCTATGAATTCCATGCTCCAAAAATATTCGAATGGAACGGTTGGCACGACCCAAATAATTCTAATCACCTCTTAATTTTCTGATGTTTAAACTACCAGTTTTCTGATAAGCTGCATACACGTAAGCTAGAGTTACTGCTATCACACACCCTTCGATAACTATGGTAGTTATGACTATAGTCTGACCTAACAAATTCACAGTAGCGCCTTTGAAAGAAAAACAGATGAAGTTTAGGTTAATCCCAGCCAATAGAACAACTATCCCAATTATATTCTTAATCAAATTATGCTTTGTCCCTAAACAGTATAGTCCCAAGAAGAACAGAAAAGTTGCGGTTACAAGATATTCGATCATTTTGACCACCAAACAACTAAAACTCCTACTAAGGCTGAAAATAGAACAAACGCTTGGGTTATAGTATCTGTCAATCTATAGTTCCACACCCATGTTGATATCTGTTCTGTAATCTTTGAAGTTGGTGTGTATGTTCCTTCAAAAACTGAATAAAAAGTTATCAATCCTAAAAACAAAACAAGTAAAACTATTAACAGGACCATTCCTGGAACTTCCATCCCTATTATTTTTATCGGAGGTAATGGTTTTGGTCTCCCCCTTTCTTCTGTCAGATTAACTAAAGTAAAAAATAAAATAGTAATTGCTCCACCATAGATCAAGATTTGAAAAACAGAGACATAGACTGCCCCGAGAGTGAAGAATATTATACCCAGGATAACACCAGCTCCGGCCAGAGAGATTATGGAATAAGTAAAATTATCCAGCTCAACTGCTATAATTGAAAGAATCGCCAATACACCCAACAAAATTAAATGAATCATACAAACACCTTTACGAGTAAAATTTGTAACAAGGCTAATGGTATGAGATATTTCCAACTTCCCTTGACTGCCTGATCGATTCTGAAGCGGGCAAATAAGGCGGTTAAGAAAGAGAATAAAAATACTAATGAGGTTGTCTTAATTAAAAATCCAATTACTCCTAAAGAACCAGGCCCACCCAAGAATAAGGCAGTTCCTAAGGAACCCATTACTAACATCTCTAAATCACGGGATAGTCTAAAAAAAGCTAACTTCTTACCCGAAAATTCTGTCAACCATCCTGCTGCTATCTCAGTTTTTGCTTCTGGAATGTCAAAAGGTAATATTTCTAGTTTTGCCATAGAACATAAAATGAAAATTCCAAATCCAAGTGGTTGAGAGAACAGAAACCAATTTTTTGAAACCATGTCGATAGAAAGAGTTTTTGCTTGTAGAGCCGGTCCGATACAAACTAAGAACAATGAAATATCGAACGCAATCAATAACAAGATAGTCCTCATACCTCCAACGATTGAAAACCTATCTCTTGAAGAATAACCTGCTAAACCCAGAACTAGACATTGAACAGCGAATAAAGAGAACACCAAGAAAAGATCTCCTTCAAAACTCAAGATTGATTTATAGATTACGGGGATGAACAGAAGAGAAAAAAAAGGAAGTATCAATGAAATTATCGGTAAAACCGTGAACAAGATTTTATCCGTTCCTTTGTGGATGATATCCTCCTTAGATAACAACTTGATGAAATCGGCGATTGGTTGTAAAATTCCTACAGGTCCAGTATAGAGTGGGCCAAACCTTATTTGAATTTTTGCAACAGTCTTTCTTAAAACCCATTCATAGAAAAAAGCTAACACTACACAAAACAGCATGCCTGGAAAAATTAAAGTCTCAAACAACACTTTTTCCCACCAATATCATACCGAGTAAAACTATGATCAGATACAACACCGGATAAAAAACTCCTTCTGAGATTACGAACATGAAAGCTAGCATATCAAAAACAAGAAACAGTAAGGCAAAGAGTATAATCTTACTCTCATACTTCTGTCTGATTATAGGTAAATCCATTCCAGCGGCATAAGGCTCTTCTTTACGCTCAACTCTTTTGCGTTTAGGAGCTATGAGATATCCTAGTAAGTATAATCCAAGAACCACAAATGATATTGACAGTAGAGATTGGAGCATCATTTATAATTTTCAACTTATCTCTCTATTAAGGTTTTGTTTTTGTCGTAATCAGCCATATCAAATTTTCGCGTCAGCTTAATAGCATGTACAGGGCAGATATCTTCACACAAACCACAGAAAACACATTTTCCCAGATCGATCGATTTGATGTAATGGCGTACTACTTTGTAAACTATTGTCTTTGCTTTTTCCTTTTTTATCTCCGTCCTGAGTTTGATGGCATTCGTAGGACAATTTTTTCCACATAAACCGCAACCAATACATTTATTAAAATATATTTTATGTCTACCTCTGAATCCTTCAGGTGCTGGTGACGGAACTATAGGATAGTGAATTGTTATCGGTTTTTTAGCTATGTTCGCTAAAGCCTTTTTAAAAACTTTCATTTCAACTTCCCCAAAGCTTTATAAATCCCGTCAATTATTGCTTGAGGTCTTGGAGGACAGCCAGGAACGTAGACATCAACTTTTATGTGCTTATCTACTCCAGGATCGACTTGCTCTGAACCGGCAAAAATCCCTCCAGAAATAGCGCAGGCACCTATAGCCACGACTAACTTTGGTTCTGGAGTCTGATTGTAGATTCTCAGAAACCTTTCTTTCGCTTTCTTAGTTACTGCCCCTGTTATACACAGGACATCAGCGTGCCGTGGTGAACCAACGAGTTGAATACCCAACCTCTCTACATCAAATTTTGGTGTTATGGCAGCTATGAGTTCTACATCACAACCATTGCAGTCTCCTGTGCAGAGATGATAAATCCAAGGCGATTTCTTCCGAGCCCAGTTTATGGTTCTACTCAACAATTTTTTTCTCCCTTCCTAATAATTTGTCAAACTCAACAATATTTTGTTTTTTTGTATCAATGTCGATTACACTCATCCTATCAGTACATCCAAAGCATGGATCGATACTCTCTATGATAATTGGCACATCGGCTATCTTACTACCTTTTGACATCTCTTTCACTGATATCAAGTTGGCATATGTTGGTGGTCTTATCCTCAATCTCTTTGGGGTCTTCCCACCATCTGAAACCAAGTAATGTGCATCTTCTCCTCTTGGAGCCTCAGTCAAAATTAATACTTCACCTGGTTTAACTTTAATGGACGTTAATCTCCCTTGATTGATTTTACCTGAAGGCATCTTATCCAATGCTTGTTCTATTATTCTTATCGATTCTAAACATTCTCCACTTCTTACTAAAGCCTTTGCTTTACAATCCCCATCTCCTTCAGTTATGATTTTAAAATCTATGTCAGAATAAGCCGCATAAGGATATTGTTTTCTAACGTCTATTTTAACACCAGATCCTCTGGCAGTCGGGCCAACAACTCCCAAATCTATAGCCTTTCTCTTCGTTAATATCCCTACACCTGCCATTCTCTTATCGATCATTCTATCTGTTCTGAAAATTTCATGAATTTCCTTTATCCTTTCTTCCAGTTTTTTCAAGTCCTTCTTAATCCTTTGTATCATGTCTTTCTTTATATCCCTCCTAACACCACCGAACGTTATCATAAAGTAATGGATTCTATTCCCGGTAATCATCTCCAACAAATCTAAAACTATCTCTCTTATAGCCCAACACCACTTGAATATTGTATCAAAACCAATGGCATAGCCCGCAATCCCAAGGAATAGCAGATGGGAATGAACCCTATTCAGTTCACTCACAATAGTTCTTATATATTCTGCCCTCTCTGGTACCTGTATATTGTTCAATTGTTCAACCCCTCTACTAAAGCACATAGTGTGAGGAATCGGGCAAATTCCACAGACTTTATTTACTAGAAGTAAAACTTTATACCAGGTTCTTCTTTCTGCAAGTTCTTCAATTCCCCTGTACATGTAACCGAGTTCAAAATCTAAATCAATAATATCTTCCCCTCTCACGTAAGCTTTGAAGTGCTCTGGTTCCTTCATGGTAGGATGATAAGGTCCAATCGGCAGGAGATATTTTTCGTGCATATATCTTATTAGTAACTCTTTCTTAAAAGTAATTATGGGCAAAGTCATAGTTCTTGGTGTGGGAAATTCTTTGAAGCGCGATGATTGGATCGGTTGCTATACCACTAAAATTCTTAAGAAAAAGCTGAGAAGAAAAGGCATAGATTTTATCATTGGTGGTGTCAGTCCAGAGGCATGGGCCGGGAAAATAACTAAAGCGAATCCAAACAAAGTGATAATTTTAGATGCTGTGGATATGAGCTTGAAACCTGGGCAGGTAAAGGTAATAGATCTAAAAAAAATCAGACAAACTTTGCCAACTTCGCACAAACCTTCACTAAGAATCTTGATAGATTATTTGCAGAAAACTACAAATGCTGTAATAAAATTTATAGGTATACAACCTAAGAATGTCGATTTTGGAGAAAAAATGAGTAAAGAAGTGAAGGAAGCCATACCTATGATAGAGAAGAGAGTACTCAAACTCATTCAGTGAATAATTTTTTTGGGTTTGGATGGTTCCTGATCTTTATCCTTGTTTTTTCCATTATCTCTCGTTCATACAAATCGGCGTTAAGGAATACATCTGTCATTGATTCTATCTCAGGTTTCTTTTTACTCAACTTTACCTTTAAATTAATGGTTTTCCCGTGTAAACTCAGATGGTAAACAATATCATCTTTTAGATCAGAAATAGTGATGAGCCTTGCGCCCTTTTCCTTCAAATCTTTTAGTTTTTGTTTCGCCTTTTTTTTATCTATCTTTAAAACTTCAAGCATAATAATAAAAGAGGATCTGGACTATAAATTTTACCATCTTTTACTGATTAAAATTTCCTTGAAAAATTCTTTTTGTTCGGTGCCCACTTTCCCTCTAGATGATAGATACAATAGAGGCATGAGGTATCTGACTATTTCATCCCTCTCCCATTTGTCAACGATTTTCGAGAACATGACTTTATTTGCCTTTAACCTACTCAGTAATAGGTCAATACCAGACATCAGGTTTTTAATCCTCAATTCAATATCCTCTTCTTCACCTATTTCAGCTCTTATTCTTTTCCCTAATTTTCTTCGAATATTTTCCTTCTTTCGCTTAACTTTCATTGCTTTTCTTAACGCATCGATGAGTTCGTCTATAGTTACCTTTCTTTTAACGCGTCTTTCCATTGGCGGTTTCAATTCCATACTTTCCAGTTCAAGTCTAATTTTTTCGTATTCATCTAACATCTTCATGTCTTCAGGATAGTATTCTGTTCCTCCCATTCTCAGCGGCGAAAGTATATCCGATTTTAATTTTAAGAGAATTGCTGCGACCAAAACAACTTTTGCTGGTATTCTGAAGTCCAAGGTTTTAAACCCTTTGATGTATCTCAAGAAAGAGTCTGTCAACTTTATGATATCGATATCCCATGGGTCCAATCCCTCGTAAGATACTATGTTATAGATTAATTCTTCCCAAGATTCCTCCTTCAGTATCATCTCCAATAGGTTTTGTTCTTTCATGTTCATGCATCCAGATAGTATAGTTTTGTATTTTTATTCAGACTTCTAGTAAGCTTGCCGGTTTCGAAAATCATAACTTCGACAAGTTTAATTTGAGCCTTAAAAAAATGGCCACCATAAGTTTTTCCATTCTTATCCGCGACAACGCCGTGTAAGTGTATGATTAACTGGTTATTCTCTTTTTTTCTGGCCAAGTTACCATAACACGAGACAATCTCAACTTCTTTGTTAACGTTTATTTTTTCATAATCTTTACTGTCCCAATTAAAGAACCCTAAAACAGGGTTGCTCAAGAACCCAAGGCAAAAAACCGAGCCGGACTTAATTTTTTTTGCGTTTATAAAATCCTTTAAAGTTTTCATCAACTCCCCATTATCGAATCTTTTAAAATGTAGTTCTTTAATTTTCAACTAATCAAACCGCTTGTGGTAATTCTAATCCGAGTATCTTGGATTCACCGTTTTCCATGCTAATTCCGTAGACTCGATCTGCTTGTTTAATCGTGTAATCGTTATGAGTTATGACGATGAACTGTTCCTCCCCAGATAATTTTTTAATCATTTCAACGACTTTTTTCGTGTTAACTTTGTCCAGGAATGCATCGACTTCGTCCAAGACATAAAATGGCGCGGGTTTGTATTTTTGAACTGCGAATAAGAATGCTAAAGCTGTTAAAGATTTTTCTCCGCCAGACATGGCATCTATGTTCAACAGCCTCTTTCCTGCAGGATTGGCCTGGATTAACAACCCACTCTCAATATCCAAAGGATTTTCTAATTCTAGTGATGCTTGCCCCTTTGCAATTTCCTTGAAGACGACTCTGAAGTTTTTATCTATAGATCTCAAGCATTCGTAGAAGACCTCTTTTTTCTTTCCCTCAATCTTCTCAATCATATCTTCGATAGATTTTTTCTCATCCATGATTCTATCGTACTTGTGCTTTAGTTCATCAAATTCTCCCTTGAAAGCATCGTATTCTTCGATGGCTTTCATATTGACTAGGCCTAGAGCGTTTAGTGTGGCAGTTGTTTGTTGAATATCGAATTCTAGGACTGATGGTTTATCATCGATCAACTCAACGTCTTTGTATTTTTCCGCCTCAAGTTTCAAGTTGTTCAACTCAGCTTCTTTCTTCGCACTGTTTATTTTTAATCGATTGATTTTATTCTGTAGGTTCATCCTGTTATCGATGAATGTTGTTCTTTGAGATTTCAGATTGATTAATTCATCCTCTAAACCCTCTTTCTCTTTTTCTAAATCCAATACTTCTTTACCCTCAGTTTCTTTACTCTTTCTCAACTCGTCTAATTTTTTGTTCAGTTGCCCTATCTCAACTCTCAGGAAGTTTATTTCTTCTTGAAGTTCTTTCTTGTTGTTTTCGTATCCATCTATCTCCACACCACCAACAACCTCTTCCCTCTTCTGGTAATACCCACCTATCATTGCTCCAGACTTTTCGACTAAATCCCCATCTAATGTTACCATCCTGACGTTGCCTATACCTATCCTTCTAGCAACTCCTAAATTCTCTACGACAAGAGTATCGCCAAAAACATAATTTATAGCAGAAAAATATTTTTTATTAAACCTTATCAAATCACTCAACAGACCGATGACGCCAGGTTTCTTTAGTAGAGATTTTTGTTCTTTTTTAAGAAGCCTTGGTTTTATCCTGCTCAGTGGAAGGAATGTCGCTCTGCCTATCTTGCCTCCCTTCAAGTAATTTATGCAGTCGGTTGCGATTTTAGTATCTTTGACTATTAAATTTTGAAGTCTGTTGCCACCAGCAATCTCAAAGGCTGTGGCATAATCTTTAGGGATTTTTATCAGATCAGAAACTGTCCCATAAACACCAGTTTTCTTTAAGTTTAAAACAGCCTTTACCCCTTTCTTGAACAACATTGGTTTTCTCTGTTCTATCGACCCAAGTTTAGCAATCATATCGTCTAGTCTCTTAATCTCCCTTTGATAAGATTCTATCTTGTCCTTGTTCCTCAGGATTTTGTTCTTTACTTCTTCAATCTCTTCTCTTATCCCTGCTCCACGTGACCTAACAAAGATGGTTTCTTTTATCCCCTCTTTCTTTTTTTCTTTCAGTTCAATGCTTTTGTCTATGAGTTTGATTTCATCTTCTACCTTCTTGATTTCCTCTTCACAAGCCGTTATCTCTTCCTCCATCTTGTCGTATTTTGACTCTTCCGTCTTGAATCTCTTATGAGCCAAAGAAGCTTCCAATCTCTGTAACTTTTCTCTCAACTCTTTATACTTCAATGCCGTATTTCTGTCAGTTTCCAATTCTTGAAGTCGTTCCAGCCTTTCAGTCAGGATGATTTCCACTTCTTTCAGTTTTTCACCAACAACTCCCAGGTTTTTCTGTGCCTTATCTCTCTTTTCGTTGTAGTGTGCTATGCCTGATATTTCATCTATTATTCCACGTCTCTCCTGAGGATTCATCTCTATAACTTGACTGACATCCCCCTGCATGATGATGTTGTAGCCTTCAGGGTGTAGTTGGGCTGAAGATAACAATTCCAGAATTTTTTCTCTTGTTGTAGTCCTTCCGTTTATCTTGAAGACACTAACACCCTTCTTGTTGATCTTTCTCTTTATCGCTATTTCTTGGTCTTCAAAAGGAAAGATTTTGTTGGCGTTATCGAGCCAGAGAGTGACAGAAGCATAGTCTGATGCTGGGACGTTGCCATTGCCATGATAGATTAACTCATGTAATCTACCTGCTCTCAAAGCTTTCGTGGATGTTCCGCCCAGGACGAAAGCAATGGCATCTAATATATTACTCTTACCAACACCATTCGGTCCACAAAATATGTTGAACCCAGAAAATAGAGGTACGGATATCCTTTTCCTGAATGACTTAAAGCCTTGCAGGCTTATTTTATTGATCTTGGTGTTCACGTTCTCACTAGATTACATTGCTCAGCAAAATATAAACAATTAACCAGACGAGGAAGTAAGTGACGAAAGTGTTGGAAAAGAGCCATTTTGTTAGCTTATCAATGGTTACTTTTTTGGATACTGGTATTACTGTTATGAAGTAGATGGCTAAGACTAAAACCAGGATTGAGATGAAGTTATTCAAGTAGAGGGAGATGTAGCCGATTACACAGCCTAATGTCGTATACAAAACCGTGGCCGACTGTTCTTTTTTCATTTTTTATACCTTCATGTAGTATTTTCCTCATCCCACCCCCCTCTGTTAAGAATAATTAGGTTTAGAGACTTAAAAAACTTGCTGGAAAAATCTATTTTAAAAATAGACAATCGGGATTAAGTCAGATATTATTGGCAATACAATCCAAGTTACAGCCATCGAAATTACACCAGTAACTATGCCTTTCACATTCAATCCGATTTTTGTTGGCCCGTAACTAAATCCACTTATTCTAGTAACAAAGAAAGAAAACTCCACGATTGCTGGTAAAGATAAGACCCCTATTACGCATGCAATACCTAAGTGAACCCAAGGAGAGAAAAATTTTAACCTGTCCAATAAAAATTTAATAGCAACAATAAGCATTATGGTAGGTATGATAAGAACTGTGATTAAGTCAGGAAGATGAAAATATGGGGTTATGTCGTAAAACCCAAGCACCATATGATTATATTGTATTTTTGTATTTAAATTAAATCTGAATATAAGGAGATTATATTACCAAACTTTATGTAGTTTTTAATTTTATATACACTCGTGACTAATTTTAATATGTATGGGAATTTTAGCGAAGTTGAAAAATAACTGGCCTTTGTTATTTACTATCATTTTTTTATTTGTACTTATCGGTATTCTAGTTTTCATTGCTGTAACTAGTTGGATGGAAATTCAAGATAGAGTGAAAGCAGCAGAAGGGGGGCCATGTGGATTTCCTGAAGCTGCGTGTAATTTTGCAGAGGCTGTTGGGTTTCCAAAATCTTGGTTACAATCCGACGCATTCATTTGGTATGGTATTATACCTATGTTTGGTATGACTTTAATTATTTTTGGATTCTTAGATCAAATCAAAATTTTTAATAGATCTTCGCTCAATTTTGCTATAGCATTCTTCGCAGCATTTTCTACTATACCTCTTGGCGGATACGTTATACTTGTCGTTGTGTTATTTCAGCTAATGGGTAAATTTTCTATAATTGTATTCGGGTTTATGTTCTTTTTAGGTTTTATTGCCTATGCTACTAGGTGGGGCACATCTCGTGTATTAGAAGGTTACGCATATACTAAACGTGAGCTTGATAAAGAGAAAAAAGTATATGATAGGGAGAAAAAAGAGTTAGAAAAAGAGATAAAAAAAGAACTTAAAAGAATGGAACATGTATCCAAACATTTTAGCGGGGCTGCTCGAACTCAAGCGATGCAACCTCATATGGAAAGAATTGAACAGCTTCAAGATAGAATAAGAATACTTAACGGAAAAATTTATGGTGTAAAACAAAGAAGAAAGCAAGCAGAACAGGATGCGAAAAGAGCTAAGAGAGAGGTCGATTTTAAGGCCGAAGGGAAAGCCACACTTACAGGTTGATTTTTAAGAATTAACATTTGTAACCTTAATATTTTAATAAAATAAATTTATTATCATGAAAAAAGTCTTTGTATCAATCATCTTAATCTTGTTTTTTTTCCATACAGCTTCGGCTCAAGGCGGTTTTGAATTATTTGAAAATTGGTATGAATACCTAAACATACCTGAAGAATTCTCAACTTTTCCAAACATAATCTATTTAGTGTTCATTCCTTTCCTTGCTGTAATGGCTATAGTTTTCGGTGTTTTAACAAGAATATTCGCAACAAAAACTGGTAGTTTTTTCGATAAAAGAGTCAGAGCGGTTATAGCTTTCACCATTGCTTTCTCAATGCTCTATCTTGGCCCCTTAATAGCAACGGTAGCTGTATTATTACAAGTGGGCTCAGTCTTCAGTGTCGTTGCCTTTTTTGTAATGTTTTTTGTATTATCAATCTTTTTCGTTTTCCGAAGAACCACTTCAAGTTATGCTAAAGCTAAAGACATGTACTCAAAAGTTAAAAGCCTTGATAAAAGTAGAGAAGATATAACAAATGATATCGCAAAATTAGGTAAAGAAATCGGGAAATTAACTCAACGAAAGGATGAAATCTTAAGAAAAATTTCAGATGAGCAGACAGCTATCTCAACGATGAAGGATAGTCTTCAAAGAGGGCAGCATTGGAAAGATTGGGAAAGAGAAATGGAAAGACATCAAACATTACTTAATAATTATAATAGAGATTATATGAACACTCAAGAAGAAATAAACAAACTAAGAAACCGGATCAACGATTTAAGAAAAAAAGAGCGAGAATTGAAATTAAAATTATAGTAAAAATATCCTATCATAAAAGTTATATTTAAAAACCTCAATATATCTAATATGAAGAAAGTTTTTTCATACAGTAGCATATTTTTTTCTCTTTTGATTCCAGTATTAGCATCAGCTCAATTGGCAGAATATCTAAACATTCCAGAGGGGTACACAACTTCTGAGACGATCTACCTAGTTATAATACCAGTAATAGGCATCTTTATTGTCATCTGGAGCATACTATCGAAGATAAGACTTAACAGAAAAATCGGTGCAATATTATCAATTGTTGTCACCGTGCTTCTAATAATCATGGGCTATTTATCTTCTTTTGTTACTTATTTAGTCCCATACCTCACAAATCTAGGAGTGGCAGGACTTTTCATAGTCATTTCAGTAATTTTCTTCTTTTGGAGTTTCAGAAGAGCTATTAGTCCAATGGCTTTAACCAGAGCAGTAGCCGCAAAATATAGGGCATCTGAAAGAGAAAGGGGAAAAATCATCGGCAAAATGGGTTCGATAGATAAAAAACTCATGAATAAACAAGAAGAGAAGAGTAGACTAGAAACTCAAAGAAGTAGTTATAGTCTCATGGCAGAAGATTTAGGCGGTTACATCAAGAGAGGGGATTTACCCGATGATGTTTGGCTAGAGATTCAGAGAAGGTTAGGAAGAAGATTTGGAAAACCCTCTGATGCATTAAAATGGCTGAACAGAGAAGTAAAGAATAGAGACAACGACATCAGTAAGTTAGAGATAGAAATAACAAAACTCAAGGCTGAAAGAACAAAAAAATCCGAAAAATTCAAGAGAGAAGTATAAGAACGGTGTTCCCATCCAAATACTGGAGATTCTAGGTACTGGAGGAATTATCGTTACTGCGATATTCGTTATTCTATTTATTATTCTAACATTAAAGTGGGCAATAAAAAGAATAAAAGAAGCCTCTAAAGAGTTTGAGCGAGAAGTCAAAAAGTTATCAGAAAAAAAGAAAAAAGACGATAACTATTAACTTTTCAACAATCTCTTAACTATTCTAACTACATTCTCACTCTTAGCCCTGCCTCTGACCCGACTCATTATCAATCCTATTATCTTACCTTCAGGTTTTCCCTTGTTCTTCCTGATAACATCTTTAACGATTCCCATCAATTCATCGTTAGAAATAACCCGTAAACCCAACTTCTTGATCCCGACTATTATCGGTTGTTTAGGATTTTTAACTTTATACTTTAAAGCATCAGGAATCGCTTCTTTCATCAATTTTCTCTCTTTCAATAATCCGAATAATTCTTCAAAATCTTTATCTTCCAAATTTTCAACTTGAATATTCTCCCTCTTCTTCAAGTCTTTTAGAGTGCTAACAAAAACATTGGCCGCAACAGAAGGGTTAACTCTATACTTTTTAACTATTTTCTCGAACAATTCAAGATACTCTGATCTTATTATCTGTTTAGCCAGTTCATCAGAAAGTCTCAATTTCTTCTTGAATCTTTTCATCTTTTTTAGCCAGGATTCAGGTAAATGTTTCTTGATTTTTCGAATCGTTTTTTTATCGATTGGTATGGGAGGAATGTCAGTCTCGGGATACATTCTCGCTGCTCCAGGCAAGGGCCTAGTAAATTTAGTAGTTCCATCAGGGTTTGCAGCTCTAACTTCCTTCTTAACTTTAGGAACAGACATCTGTCTTTGGATTTCCAACTGAATAACTTTAGATATCAATCCAAGCTCTTGTATGCCTTTTATTTCGACCCTTGGGCCATTCTTGACGCTGACGTTCACATCCTGCCTAACTGTTCCGATGCCTCTCTTTACTTTTCCTGTTGAACGGCAAATCATTCCGATCAAATAGGATATCTCTTGAACTTCTTCTGGCGTATAACCAATCAGCAATCCCGTCCCTATTTCAATCAGAGGAACGCCAAGTCTGTTCAATTTGTAAGTTCTGTTTTTTTCATCTTCCTCTACGATACTGGCAGCATCTTCTTCTAATGCCACATGAGTTATCTCAACCTTTCTCCCATCGTACTCAATACAACCATCCAAACCAACGATTAATGTTCTTTGGAATGCTGAAGTATTACTACCATCAATCACAGTCTTTCTCATTATATGAAGTTCTCTTGGTATCTTACAATTCAACAGTAGAGCGATTTGTAGAGCTATCTCTAAAGCTTCTTGATCTAATGCATGAATAGGTTCTTCATCACTTTCAACAAGACAATCTTCTCCTGGAAAGACTTGATAATGGAATGTTCTATCCCGTAAGAATTCATACTGAGCGGCAACATCTACTTTTCCGAGTTCTGATGCCACAGGATGCTGCTTCCTTTTTACTATCGTCAAAGGAGTTTTCTCAATCATTTTTGTGGAACAGTCACAGAACAACTTATGTTCTGTATCTAATTGCCTGTGGACCTCTAAACCACATTTTAAACCAATTTTCTTATAATCCATCCCTACACCAGGAAATCTTTTGGTCCAATTCTCGGATTGATCTCGCCAGCATAGTTTGTTAACATCATTTTCCCAACTCTCTCTAGATTTCTTGTATGCCCCAGAACCCACATCAATTTAACCAGGGCAATTTCCGGCAACATGTCCCCTGCGAATATCGCCCCTCTTCTAGACAGTTCTCTAAGGTTGTGATATATCGTTGGATGAGTTCTTCCGTACAGACATTGAGAAGTTATAACGACTGGTAAGTCAGATTTAATGGCTCTTTCGATTTTTGGCAATAAAGAATGTTTTCCCAAGGTTGGCGTGTGACCTAATCCCGTCGCTTCGACCACAAAACCCTTGTATTTTTTATTCAGATAAAAATCAAATATTTCTGGATCCATGCCAGGGTAAGATTTTATTAACGCAACTTTTGGGTTTAACTTGGCATCAACTTTAAGTTTCGAATTGCTTCTCTTCCTGTAGTTTTTGTTCAAAATTTCAATTTTCCTATTCTTCCAATGGATTTTTGCTATAGGTTGTTCATTTATTGGCCTAAAAGCATCTCGCCTTGAAGTATGCATTTTTCTGGATTTCGTTCCTCTTATAGCCAAGCAGTAATCATCTTCCATAGTTCCATGCAAAACCGTGCAGACTTCAGCCACGTCAGAATTAGCAACAAAATTCGCAGCACAAGAAATGTTCATAACAGTATCTGAAGAACCTCTGTCACTCGATCTTTGCGCACCAACTACTGCAACAGGACAGGGTAAATCTCTCAGCATGAAGCCCAATGCTGCTGCAGTGTAATGTAGAGTGTCTGTGCCATGAGTCACGATCACCCCCTTATAACCAGCGTTTACATCTTGAGCAACTTCCTTCGCAATCCTTATCCATATCTCAGGAGTTATGTCTTCACTCATTATGCTCATTACCTCCTCGGCCTTGATATTAGCTATTTCCTTCAATTCCGGTATCTGCATAGCTATATCTTCAGGAGAGAAGGATGCATAAACCCCCCCAGTTCTGTAGTCGACTTTACTGGCAATTGTCCCACCTGTTCCAATGATAGAAATAGTCGGTAGTTTTTTATCGAAAATTATTTTTTTCATCCCTTTCTTGTGTTTATGAACTATTCCAAAACCTTTCTTGACCTTCTCGATTTTAACTCCTTTCTCAAACTTTATCCCAGTATTGTAGCCGTTGCTCAGTTTAATCACAAGACATGAAGTATCACCCAATTCTATCCTCGGCATCAAAATTCCTTCATGAACAGTCTTGGCACCCTTAATCCTAATAAAATCCCCAATCTTAATGTTTTTCCTCTTTAAGACATCTTGAATCCGTTTAGAATACATGAAATCACTAAGAATATTTACAATTCTGAATATGTATAACTTTAAGATAATAATTTATACCCCCTGAATCAATAATTTAATGGTAAGATGAAAGGTATATCCCCTCTGATGGCAATCGTTCTACTGGTAGCATTCACTCTAGCAGTAGCAGTAGTCATCGGTAGTTGGCTCAGTTCGATATCCAGACAAGAGACAGAAATTGCCGGAGAAGCCTTGCTCACACAGGTTAACTGTTCCAAAGCAGTTCTATCGATTATTGATGCTGTTTGCTATAACAATAATTCAGTGGACATTATACTTGCAAATTTAGGTCCAATAGAGTTAACAAACCCAAGCGTTTACGCAAAATTCGCTAATGGTTCGGCATTCTCATGGTCTAATACAGTAACGGTTTCATCTGGCAATCAAACAAAGTTGAGTAATACCACACATTATTGGAACACAACATCTTTGGATGAAGTTGTTGTCACAGCACTCTGTGGGGGAGCTTCTGCCATATCAGCAGAAAAAACCGGTATTGGAGATGATTGTTCCACATAAAAAAGGTGATAAAAAAATGAAAGGTATATCCCCTCTGATGGCAGTCGTTCTACTGGTAGCATTCACTCTAGCAGTAGCAGTAGTCATCGGTGGTTGGCTCACTTCGGTATCCAGACAAGAGACAGAAATTGCCGGAGAAGCCTTGCTCACACAGGTTAACTGTTCCAAAGCAGTTTTATCGATTATTGATGTAACATGCACCGATACCGACTTAACAATTGCCATTGCAAATTTAGGTCCAATAGAGTTAACAAACCCCAGTTTTTATGCTAGATTGTCGAATGGAACCTCATCCACATGGTCTACAACCGCCACAATTTCTTCAGGAGGACAACTGCTAGACACAACATCACCCAATTGGGATGGCGGTACGTTAGATTATGTTTCTGTCACAGCACTCTGTGGGGGAGCTTCTGGCATATCAGCAGAAAGAACCGGTATTGGGGACGCTTGTTAAATTCTTAATTTTTTTCTCTTCCAACTTCTTCTAGTTATTGAAACTCTTCTGTTCCTAGCCCTCTTTAATCCAAACTTCTTAATATCAACCCATCTCGGAGCCAACCTGACTTTACCAGCTTTTGTTTGTTTCAACTTTCTACTCAGTATTTTTCTTCCCATGGAATCACAGTAATTTTCTTATTTCTTTAGATTTTTTTACAGCCAAGTCCATCATCGTATTCGCATCTTCTAAAGATAAACTATTTTCACCACTCTTCTGCATTGCGCATATCTTTCCATCTTCCATTACCGCAACAGTTAATTTGGAATCCAACATCTCTTCCTCTTCTTTGAGTGGGTCTATTATGAACTTATCGAAAACTTTCCCAACAGTAATAGTAATCGGCGTATGTGACAGAGGCAACTTCTTCTCAAGTTTATCTCGGATGATTTTATCCTTTTCTAATTTAGGCATTTTTGTATTTCTTAAAGCAGCCACAGCAGCAAGAGCTGAAGCATCTATCAAATTTCCATCATGATTGATTATATGAACATCGACAAAAATCTCCCAAGCCTTCTCCCCTTCTTTTATGCATAGTTTTTCTAAATCTATACACTCCGATTCTCTTATCCCCCTATCGACAACCCTAGCCAGTTCGATAGCGTCTTCCCTTGGTGGCCCAGACTCGAAATCTGGCGATGCTATTGGTGTAAATTCAGCCCCAGTCTTCAGAATTCCCATGTTTGGCATATCAGAAAATGGTTCTCCAATCTCAGTTTTTATTCCGACTATAACATCAGTTTTACCAATCTTTACCCTAGCAGAACCCTCAGCCCTTTTAACTACCCCAGCTTCAATATTTATATCTCTAAATGCGTCCAATTTTCTTCCATCCACCCTTTCCCCACTTTCTAACAATTTTAATATGTATTCAGATCTCATTGAATCACTTACTATATTTTTTCTCCAAAGCCTCCTTCTGTTTTTTATAAACCGTTTCCCCAGCTTTGAGCACGTTTTTTAATATATTCTTTATTTCTTCTGGAGTTAGTTGACCGTCCATCTGTAGAAGTGTAATCTCTTTTTTTCTAGGTAAAAACACGATTGGGATATCAGCCTCACCATAATTATCCTCTTTTCCAGACAAGTCTATTACAAGGGTATCATCAACTTTCCCACCAGATAATGCAACTACTAAATCTTTCATCGGAACACCAGCATCAGCCAAAGCTAAAGAAGCAGCATTTATCCCAGTAACTCTGGTAGAGCCGTCTGCCTGTAATATTTCTATATAAACATCTACAACCATTTCTGGATAATCTTCTAAGAATAAAACTGGTTCTAATGCTAATCGAGTAACTTTAGAAATTTCCATTGATCTTCTTGATGGCCCTGGCCTCTTCCTCTCATCAACAGAGAAAGGAGCCATGTTGTATCTACATTGAACGATTGCTCTGTCGGCTTCTTGTCGATGTTTAGGGAAGAGTTCTCTTGGCCCATAAACTCCTGCTATAGCTATAGTATTGCCAAACCTAACTTTAGCTGAGCCATTGGCATTAGGGATTACACCAACCTCCATCTCAATTTCTCTAATCTCATCTGGTTTTCTCCCGTCTACTCTCTTTCCCTTCACGATTAATTTTTCATCTGTTTTCATACCCATCTAATCACTCAATAATTTTGTAATTTCATCAGTTAATCCTACGATGTGAGATTTTTCCTCGATCAGTTTAACAGCTTTAATGGCTTTATTTATTTTTTCACCAGAAATCCAAACAACACCGTTCTGCCCAACTCTAATAATAGTTTTTGTTTTTTCCTTTATAGTGTTGATCATGCTACCCTCTTTTCCTATAAGCCTAGGCACTTTACTAGGCGTTATCTTGACCGTAACTCCACCCCTTAATTTTCTCGTTATAGGTGTTTTCATACTCAACTGAACATCACTACCTCTAACATCAGAAACTTGGGCGTATATAACATCCCCAACGTCGTAAAACCTGCGGAGATCAGTCCTTTTCAAATCAACGAATTCATCCACGGCCTCAGATAAAGAAAGAAATGATGTCCAGGGGGAATTAATGTCGACAACCCAACCAACCTTTTCAACACTAATTACAAATCCAATGACTTTATCCTGTCTCCTTGGAGTATAAACACCAGAAAGAGGGACTACAGATAAATAACCAGAACTATCCTTTGGGATGCCAAGAAACTTGGATATGATTTTCCCATCCTCTGAGAACGTTCCATACCCTGAATTTTTCTCTTTTACATCTCCCAAAACTTCTCCAGGCACAACAATCTTTCTCATTTCAGTCATCATATATCAACTCTTTTTATTATATTAGATTTAAAATTTCCCTTTGTGATATCACCTATTTTCTTGAATACATCCTCCTGGACCCCTGCAGGTATGTCAAGAGTAACCTGTAAAGACCCATCGTTCAACCATTTTTCATCAAACCTACCAACAGCCCTTTTTAGAACTGAGTATGTTTTTCCGCTGAACTGAGGTGGAATTATAATTTGAACTATAATCCTTTGGAATTTTATGGGCAGTAAAGGTTTTATACTTTCTACAATTTTGTTTACTTGCAATTCTGCTTCTATAAGAGGATCAACATGCACTCCTGCCTTATCCATGGCATTCAGTATTCTCTGTGGCGGGTGTACAGTATTGGTCTGTGGGTTTATCCCTCTTTTTGAGATGATATCTGCTATCTCTCTTCTCTTCTCTTCGACAAACCTTCTTCTTTGCTCTGTCGTGAATTGTAATTCTCCTTCTTTTATAATCTTCTTTGCTACTTGAAAAACGTTTGTCGTGCCAAAATTTTTCTGAAGCTCATTCTCGGGTATGGTATCCCCCCTTCTTACATCATGATAAATACCAGGATAAGCTAAAATTTCTTCTATATTAAGAGACTGTCCTTTCTTGAATTCTAAAGCCTTGTCAGGGTCAACAAGAACCTCGAATTTCATACCAGCCTTCTTTAATCTAATAACTACAGCTTTATCAATATCGACCATAACAAATTCACAGGAGCTTTCTTATTTTTTCTTCTGTCAGTGCTTCAAATTTTTTCTCTTTCTCCCTTATTATCGCAATCTCTAAAGACTTTCCCAGGTCACTAACTTTTTCTGCCCTCTTTATAACGTTTATCACTAGTTTTAGAGCGTTTTTTTCATCCATGTCCTTTTTGTGCTTATCCCGGAAAATTTTGTTTGCTATCTGGGCACCCCTTCCTATCGCGTATGCATTCCATTCGTAAAGCATCCCTGAAGGATCTGTTTCGATTAGATGCGAACCTGTTGGATCAACACCACCTACGAGGAAGGATACACCAAAAGGTCTTAATCCTGCATAAAGAGTGGATAATTGCATTCTATCTCCTAACACTTTAGCCAAAGACCACATATCCATTGCTTCTCCATAGGTTATCCTGTTAACTTGGGCTCTAATCATGAGTTGATTCACTAAAACTCTAGCATCTGCGAGTAAACCAGCAGCTACTGCTCCAGCATGTTCGTCCACTTTAAACAACTTCTCAATCGTACCTGGAACAATCAATTTAACAATTTGTTTTACTGTTCCGAGTATGACTCCATCCCTGAAAACTAAACCAACTGAAGTAGTACCTTTCTTAACCGCTTCTTTTGCATACTCAACTTGAAAGAGTCTCCCATCAGGAGAAAAGACAGCTATAGTCCGATCATAACCCATATACTCAGGTAGTATTTGTGGCATATTTTCACCTCATAAATTTCATGCAATTATAATCATAATTTAGAGTTTTAATATTATCCTTTTTTTGATGTACTACTTTTAATACTTTTTATCGTCCCAGATATTTTTAGGATTTTAAAAGTTATTCTATTATCGCCCAATCTATCGATCAAACCCAAGCTAGCCACAACATCTTGAACAGATTTATGATTACATCTTATGATACCTGTTTGTTTTTTTTGGTCCCAAGAATCTTTCAGCAACCAGACAGATGTTTTGGATACACCCTCTTCACCGAGGAAATCCAGCATTGTATTCCAAACAGCCGATTCTAAGTCAGAGTAAGTGAATTCTTCACCTGTTTCTGAGATAACTTCAAAAGCAATGTATCTATTTTTTTCTCTGAGCGTTGGCACAACCATTTTTAAAATTTTCATCTAACCACTTTAACGCCAGGTCTTACCCATCTTTTATCTTGCCTCTCTTTAATCATTTTTATCATGTTTTCAGGTGTTTTTGACAGAGCACCTTTAGCCTTACTCAGTTCTAGCCCGAGTAAACATCCCATAGAAATTAAAATTGCAGGGTCTTTCATCTGCAAATGTGATACAGCCCCAGAAGAGATAATGATTGGTGTTTTATATTTTTTACACAGTTTTACATTCTTCTGAATGTGATGCATTATATGGGATCTAGTGTTCTTCGAAGATTGCAAAATTTCCCTAAAATTTATTTCAATAGCAACCTTATTTTTTGCTGCGAGTTTCGCCATAACATGGTTTAACCCGGAATCTCTTCTGTTGTATTCCGGATGCGTTAGGATATCAACTTCTTTTGTCTGTACGGCCTTTCTGTTCAGGTCTAAGTTCGTCCCTCTGACTAAGAGTATATCATACTCCCTTCTATTGTTCATCAATTTTTTTAATTCTTCTAATGTTGTTGCCTCGAGCCCGATGAAAATGTCAATGCCCATTTTTTTCGATACCTCGGCGGCCTTTTTTTTCAATCGGTCAACTCGTTTTCTATCTTTATAATAAGTAGCGAAGCAAATCCCTCTAAATCCTAATATTTTAGCTCTTTTAGCAAAATCTTCTACCGAGCTCTTTCCTTCCGAAAATTCTGAATGGAGATGAAGATCGTAGAAAGCCATAATAATCAAAATTAGAATCAGTATTAAAATAATTATTTAATGTCTGAGTACCCTTTTTCTATGTTGCTTCTCCGTAATCCATTTCACGTTTTTATCTTTTTTTATTTCCGGACTGTTAGGGTCAACTAAAATTACTTCAAACCATTTACTCTTCCCATCTTCAGCGACATAATAGCTTCCAAGGACTTCTAGGTTTGGATGTTTTTTCTGTACTCTCTGCTCTGCTATTTTTCGTAAGCTCTTTCTTGGAGTATATTTTACTAAACCTGCTTTAGACGGTTTTCTCCCACGCTTTCCGTATAAAGGTCTTTTTCTCCCGCCGCGACCAATTCTTGTTCTGACTAAAACAAACCCCTTTTTTGCTTTATAACCAAGTTCCCTAGCTCTATCTAATCTAGTTGGTCTGTCGATCTTCTTGAACCTAGATTCTTTCCTCCATTTCATCATTCTATTCCTGCTCGAATCTTTAATTTTTTCCCCTCGCCATACGCTTCTGACGTGTTGATACATACCTTTTACCATCGAATACACCGATATATACTTAAACACATACTACAGTAAATTTAAATATTATATTATTTTAAAAAGTGTTAGGTGGTGAAAGATGCATCCCTTAGGAAAGATGTTGATTGGAATAATACTGTTACTAGTTCCACTCGGTTTGTATGCATATGAATATACGACGGGGGTAAAAACAATATACGGTATTAGTGTACCACTGTTATCATCTCTGAAGACAGTTTTACTAGGAGTAATCCCACCGTTCTTAATACTAATCGGGTTATTTGTCATCTGGTTGGAATTGGACGAGTGGAGAATCGAAAAAGAATTGAAAGCAGAAGAAAGAAAAGCGAAGAGAAAGAGAAGAAAGAAAAAGTAGTCTTACCCTTTTCTTAATTTTAATATTTCTTAGCATTAATTATTGATTATATGGGAGTACAAATTTCTGCCATCATCCCAAAGACTGAAGTTGAGCTGCAGGACTTATCCGGAAGAAAAGTAGCGATCGATGCATACAACATATTATTTCAGTTCCTCTCGATAATTAGACAGAGAGATACTGGTGAACCTTTAAGGGACAGTAAGGGGAGGATTACTTCGCATCTATCTGGCCTTTTTTATCGTACGATTAAACTAATCGATACTGGCATTAAACCTATTTATGTTTACGATGGTGAACCACCAGAATTCAAGAAAAAAACTATCGAAAGTAGAGATTTAGCCAGAGAAGAAGCGAGAAAGAAATGGAAGAAAGCAGTAAAAGAAGAAAGAAAAGAAGATATCATGGTCTATGCTCAAGCTGCCCTCAAAGTAACAGATGAGATGATGTTAGAGAGTAAAAAAGTTCTGGATGCTATGGGCGTTCCATGGATTCAAGCGCCTTCTGAGGGTGAGGCCCAATGTGCATTAATTTGTAAGAATGGGGATGCGGATTATACTGGTTCTCAGGATTATGATGCTTTGATGTTTTCTTCGCCCCGTTTAATCAGGAATTTGTCGATAACAGGAAAAAGAAAATTGCCTCGACAGGAAGCATACATAGAGATAAAGCCCGAGATTATAGAATTGGATAAAGTTCTATCCAGTTTGGGAATAACTAAAGAACAGTTGATAATCCTTGGAATACTGGTTGGTACAGATTACAACCCTCAAGGAATCAAAGGAATTGGCCCGAAAACAGCTTTAAAGATGGTCAAAGAACATAGAACACTGGATAAAGTTTTGGAACAAGTGGAATGGAAATTCGATGTGGATGCACACAAGATATATGAATTTTTTTTGAAAGCACCTGTAACTGAAAAATATAGAATTGAGTGGAAACAACCGGATAAAGATAAATTGATGGAATTGATGGTTGAGGAACATGACTTTTCTCAAGTAAGAGTAGAGAATGCCGTTAACAGATTAATGGAAGCCAAGAGGGAAGGAACTCAATCCAGGCTTAGAGATTGGCTGAAGAAATAATTATTTTCTTATTAGTTTTTTGAAAAAACTCAGGATTCTTAATTGACTATACTCATTCTTAATTCTTTCAACTGTATCCCAAGTGTGTCTTACATAGCTAGGCAATTTACCATGATTTTTTTCTGCCAACTTGTTAAGGAACCCTATTGTTCGTGGGTCATGACAGTAACCAACTCCAAAATCTTCACCGACTTTTTTCTTCAATTCTTCTATAGCTTCGTCCCTATTAACTTTTGCTAATATGGATGCTGCAGAAACTACAGGATAGTTTTGGTCAGCAAAATTTTCAGAAATCAATTTTACTTTCTTCTTTTCTATTTTTGAGAATAGATAATCCCTAAATTTATTCGTGTTGTAACTCGGTGCATCAACTATTACTTTTTCTGGTTCTAGTAGGTTCACTATCTCTGCCATCTTTATTGCTTCTATCTGGTTGAGATTAATGCCTCTTTTTCGGTTGGCATCAATCTTTGAAGAAGGAACACGAATGATGACAATGTGAATGCCTATCTCTTCAATCTTTGCTGCGAGTTCTTCCCTTTTCTTTGGCGTTAGTTTTTTAGAATCTTTAACTCCAATTTTTTTCAACTTTTTCTCATCCTTTTCATCTATTAGAAACCCACACACAACTAATGGCCCGACGACTGCTCCTCTACCCGCTTCATCAATGCCTAAAACTCTGATCAAAACCACCTACCCCTTCTTTCAATAAACTCTCCCACTATCGGAATTTTTTCTCCGCACTTAGGACATTTTTTGTTTTTTGTTAAATTAAAACTTAAAACATCGAAACCAAATCTTTCAATCAATACTTTCCCGCAAGAAGGACAATAAGTGTTTTCTTTGTGTCCTGGAACATTGCCAACATAAATAAATTTTAACCCCTCGTCTTTTCCAATTTTGAAAGCCTTTTCTAAAGTTTTGACAGGAGTTGGGGGATTTGAGAAACGATAACACGGGTAATATCTTGATATGTGCCAAGGCGTGCCATCACCAACTTCATCATGGATTCTCTTTGCTATTTCTCTCAAACACTTATCATCATCATTAACACCGGGAATCAATAGAGTAGTCAACTCAATCCATGCCTTTTTCTTCTTCGCTTCTATGATATTTTGCCAAACAAATCCCACATCGGCATTACAGTATTTTTTAACGGCTTCTTTGTCACCTTTAACATCGATATTAAAAGCATCACAACCAGCCCCTAGCAGCAGATTTAAAGCTTCTGGAGTAAAATACCCATTCGTGATGCAAGTATTGTATAAATCATCTTTTTTTGCTAGTTTGAAAACGTCTATAGAAAATTCTAAGAAAGTTGTTGGCTCAGAAAAACTCATGCTCGTGCCTTGACATAAATTTTCTATTGTTTTATCAACAACTTCTTTTGGTGAAAGAATGAGGGATCTTTTTGGATCTGGTGTAACTTTAGAAATATCGAAATTCTGACACCAAGGGCATGTAAAAGTACAGGACCAACTTCCTGCCGTCAGACAATTACTACCAGGCCAGAAATGGAATAAAGGTTTTTTCTCGACGGGATTAACGTTTATCGATGATATGAGACCATACTCCAAACTGTATAATTTACCGTTTCTATTTTCTCTTGTTTTACAAAAACCCAGTTTACTGGGTGTTATAACGCAACGCCTGTTGCAAGTGTTACATTTCACTTTTTTATTCTCCAGTTTTTCGTAAAGTAACGCTTCTTTGATGTACTTCTCGGTAACATTCATACAATCACACTATATTAGTATTATCAAATAATTATAATTGTGATCGACCTTAATGGAATAAAACAAAGAATTTTAGAAGGGAAACAAATAGAAAACATAATCCAAAAGATAGATTGGAAGGAATTTGAAAAACTAATAGCAGAAATTCTGAAAAAACATGATTTTAATGTTTACAATAATTTCAGGTTTAAAACTGATCGGCGCTTTGAGATCGATGTTTTAGCTATCAGACATAAAACATCTTTGTTAATAGATTGCAAACAATGGGGAAGAGGCAGGTACAAAACAACTGGATTAAAGTACTCAGTGAAAGAACAAAAAGAACGCGCCAAACAACTAAAAAAATTCTTAAAGAATAACCCTGTAGCTCAGGCCAAACTAAAGATTGAAAAAACTACAAAATTCATTCCCTTATTAGTTACTTGGTTTGAAGAAGAACTCTTGGATCATGATAATGTCTTCGTAGTACCAGTCTGGAAGTTCAACGAGTTTTTACTCAGCATCAGTGAGTACATTTAAATAGTCCGATTTAAATACTTACTTTAAAAATATAATTATGCTTGTTTCGGGGAGGGGTAAAAAATGACGAAATTTAACATTAAAATTGAAAACATCGTAGCTTCTGCAGCATTGGGTATTAGAATACCATTAGAAAAAATAGTCGAACATCTTGAGGGAACTGAATACGAGCCAGAACAGTTTCCAGGTCTGGTTTATAGGATGAAAGATCCTAAAGCAGCCGCGTTAATTTTTTCATCTGGCAAAATTGTTTGTACTGGAGCCAGAAGTATCGCTGATGTCAGGAAAGTTGTGAAGAAAGTCGTAAATATGATAAAATCTGCTAAACTAGGCAATCCAAAAAAATATTCGATACAAATAGAAAATATTGTCGCTTCTGCAAAATTACCATCAAGACTTAATTTGGATAAAATCGCGTTTGAATTGGAAAATTCTGAATACGAGCCAGAACAGTTTCCAGGTCTGGTTTACAGAACGAAAACGCCCAAAGCAGCATTCTTATTATTTAGTTCAGGTAAAATTGTTTGTACTGGAGTTAGAAAAGTTGAAGATATTGAAAGTTCCGTACGGAATATTACTAAAAAGTTAAAGAGTATTGATGCATTAAAAAAGTAAATTTATGAAAAAGGAAGAAATCGTAGATAGGTTTTCGGAATTCTTGAGAGAGAACTATTACAAAGATTTAGCTAGCGCCATCACTGAAAAAAAGAAATCCTTGGAAGTGGACTTTTCTCTAATCGATAGGTTTGACCCTGAACTTGTCGATGAGATACTGAAAAATCCAGAGGATACTGTAAAGCTCTTGGAAGAAGCTGTAGACCAGATAGACCTACCCAAAAAAAGTAAAATTCACATAAGACTTTTTAACCTACCTGAGACCACCGATATAAGAATAAGAAATATTCGAGCTGAGCATATCGGCAAATTATTGTCTGTTGATGGGGTTGTGAAGAGAGCATCAGAAGTCAGGCCAGAAATTTCTGAGATAGTTTTTGAATGTCCTGATTGTGGGAAAAAAATAACCATAATACAGACTGAAAAAGATAAAACGATTCAAATACCGAACAGGTGTACTTCTTGTGGTGCTAGAAGAGGGTTTAGAAAAGTCGAGCAAAAATTATATGATGCAAGATGGGTTGCAATAGAAGAACCGTTTGAGATAACTACTGGAGAGAGACCATCGGAAATCATGGTTTATTTGAAAGAAGATTTGACTTCTCCTAAAATGAGAAATAAAACTGATCCAGGAAACAAGATAAAAGTTATCGGTATACTAAAAGAAGTCCCGAGAAGAACTGTCAGAGGCACGAAGACAAAGCAAATGGACATACTTTTGGATGCAAACAATATCCAGGCTGTAGAAGTAGAATGGGAAGAGTTGATAATCGACCCAGAAGATGAGAAAAAAATCAAAAAACTCGCAAAAGACCCACTTATATATAAAAAATTAGTTGGTTCTCTCGCTCCTTCAATGTTCGGTTTGGATGATATTAAACTCGCGACAATATTTCAACTCTTTAGTGGTGTGCCAAAACAATTGAAAGATGGGACAAGAATTAGAGGCGTTATACACATCCTCTTGGTCGGTGACCCTGCTGCAGGGAAAAGCCAATTGATGCAGCTTACGTCAAAATTAATCCCACGTGGAAAGTATGTTTCTGGAACAGGTGTGACTGGCCCTGGTCTAACTGCGACAGTAGTAAGAGACGAACAATTCCTGGGAGGTTGGGTTCTAGAGGCTGGAGCATTAGTAATGGCTAATAGAAGTCTTTGTGCGATTGACGAGTTCTCAAAAGTATCGGTTCAAGATCAGGTCGCACTTCAAGAAGCCATGTCAGTAGGAACTATATCTATAGCAAAGGCGTCTATTGTAGCGACTCTACCGGCGCAAACAGCAATTTTAGCCGGTGGTAACCCAAAACTCGGAAGGTTTGATCCATACATACCGATAAGAGAGCAAGTTGCGATAGACGAAGTTTTATTGAGTAGATTTGATCTAAGGTTTGCTTTGAGGGATATACCAAACCCTGAGTTAGATGAAAGAATGGCAGAGCATATCCTGAAAGTAAGACATACTACCACAGAAGCAGAAGCAAAACCGGTAATAGACCCACCCCTACTCAGAAAATACATTGCTTATGCCAGGAGTCATATTCATCCTAAACTGATGAAGGCAGCTGGCCAAAATATAAAAGATTTTTATCTCAAGATGAGAGCTAAGGCTACAGGTGAAGCTCCAGTTTCTATTACCCTCAGGCAGTATGAGGCTTTGATTAGATTAGCAGAGGCTTCAGCAAGGATAAGATTGAGTGATAAAGTAACTGTTGATGATGCTGATAGAGCAATAGAACTGATGAAGACGTCATTGAGACAATTTGGTTTTGATCCTGAAACTGGTATGATTGACATCGATAGGGCTGAGGGAGCAATGACTAGTGCGCAGAGGAGTAAGATAAGGATTGTTCTGGATATAATCGAAGAATTGACAGGAGTTATTGGAAAAACAATACCAGAAGAAGAAATAATTAGAAGAGCAAGGGAAGAAGGCGTGGATGATGTTGATGATATTCTGAGAAGAATGAAGAATGAAGGTTTGGTGTTTTCGCCAAGACCAGGCTATCTACAGAAAATTTAATAGTTATATTTTAGTCTTTATCCACACATATAAGAACCATGGAAACTTTAAGACAGACAACATCGCGAGCAAGAATATCTGACATCGTTACCGGTAATTTTGTTCGTAAAGAAGGGTTTGAACCAAGTTATGTTTTAACTGACTCAGGCCAAAGAATTTCTAGAGCTTACTTAATCGGAACAATCGTCGACAAATTCATGAGTGAGGCTGGCAACTACTCCTCGATAACCATAGACGATGACACTGATTCGATAAGAATTAAAGCATTCAGAGAACAAGTTAACATCTTCGATAATTTTAATGTTGGGGATTCAGTCATGGTAATAGGGAAGGTCAGAAACTATGCAGATGAGAACTACATCATTCCAGAAATAGTCAAAAAAATTACAGATCCAAACCTTGAATCTTTACACAAACTCGAGGTTTTAAAACAATCCATGTTACATAAAAAAGCTTTAAAAATAATCAAGAAAGAAAAGGAAAATTTCGGTGATGTTGAAAAACTCAAAGAATACCTTAAGAAACAGCATGGCTTAGATGCGGATGTTGTCGATTCAACTCTTGAGGTTTTTTCGATGGAGCAGGAAACAAAAGAAAAGGATTATAAACCTCTTTTACTAGAAACTTTAGATAGGCTTGATGAGGGGGAAGGAGTGGAATCCAGAAAACTTTTAGAGGAATCAAAATTACCAGAACATACATTCGAAGAAGCTATAAATGAAATTTTGTCCGATGGAATTTGTTTCGAGCCAAAGCCTGGAATAATAAAGAGGGTTTAAAATGAAGACTTATGAACAAATGTTAAAGGAAGCAGAAAAGAGGATCTCTAGGGATATATCCAAAGAGGGTAGGCTAGAAATTCCTCCACCAAACGTCATTATCCAAGGCAATAAAACTTTCATCACTAACTTTTCAGACATAACCAACAGTATCAGAAGAGACCCTAAACATCTAGCCAAATTCTTGTTCAGAGAACTGGCCAAATCAGGTCATGTTGATAACAACAGACTTATTCTACAAGGAAAAGTTATGAAAAGTTTGGTCCAGAATAAAATCGATTCTTACATGAAAGAGTTTGTCCTCTGCAAAGAATGCAACAGACCTGATACTCACATCGTGAAAGAGGACAGGCTCGTATTCCTGAAATGTGAAGCTTGCGGGGCTAAACAGCCTCTAAGGCGGATTTAGGCTTTATAAGCTTTGAATCCATTATTTTATTATAAACCAGAGGTGATTTTTTTGACTGATAACCCAGGAAAAAAACAAGAAAAAACCGAAGCATTGCCATTCCCTATGGCACCGATAGTCAGGTTGATGAAGAAGAATCTTGATAAAGAAAAACTCATTAAAAAATCTGTGAAAGAAGGTATGAACAAGTGGCTTGCTGATATGTGTGAAAAAGTAACGAAAAAGATGAATGAGGCTCCTTATGCTTCTGTAGATTTGCACACGTTCAAGGACGCAATTAAAACATACAATGATATAGAACACATGGAAAAAGACAAACAGAGAATTCTTGTAAGTCTGGAAAAAATAAAACAAGATTGCGATGCTTTAATAAGAGATCTGGATAGGAAATTCAAGGTTTAATCCTTAATGTGTTTTTGAAATGTTTTGGTGCAAAACCTTTTCAGCTAAAGAGCAATTCGTAGTCGCTATTTGTGATAAAGATTTGATTGGTAAAGAGATTGGTAATGAGTTAAAGATTACAGTTAAAGAGAGTTTTTACCGTGGGGAAGTCGTTGACGAAAAAAAGGCATTGGAACTCATGGAAAAAGCCAATATATGCAACCTTCTTGGGAAGAAAATAGTTGACTTGGCTTTGAAAAATAAGTTTATTACGAAAGAAAATATTATCTTTATTAGTGATGTTCCCCATGCCCAATTCATCCAGTAAAAAAGCTCAGTTCTTCATCCTGACGACAGTCGTTATCGTTGGCGTCTTCTACACATTGAGTCAGTACATCAATCCTTATGCGTTCATAGATACTTCTAAAGCTGCGTCTGGAAGCGAAGCTTTCTTTTTCGACAATGTGAAAGAAAAGGCAATAAAAACTGTTCAGATAAGTAATCCTGATGAGGGCAATTTAACTGCTAACCTTGAAGAGTATAAACAATTTGTAGAAAAAATGGCCAGTGACAAGGGTTATAGTCTAATTTTTGATTATGATGTGGATTGGCCAAATGATGTAGACTTTCACATGGTTCTAACATCTGAAAGAATGACTTTGAAAGCAGATTTTACAGAAGGTTTGTCTTGAAAAATGGTAAAAATTCTTCTCTTATTTTTTTAGTCGAGCAATGCAATTTCTTTGAAAGTTCTGTTAGTTTTTCTTTCTCTTCAGCTCTGCTAAATTTTGTCCTGCCTAAAAACTTTATCTTATCTGGATACTGGTATCTTGAGAATTTTCTGTACATTTCTTTTTTTGCCACCGCCACACCACCAGTCATTAAATCGATCATGTATTTTTTGTACTTCCAGTTTTGTCTGATGTTTATCCTGTTTCTGAAGATATCGGCTCTTGAAAGCATGTCATAGGCTTTTGCTATTTCTTTTGGGTTTTCGTATTCGTTAAGGATGTTCTGTTCTATCCACCAGAAAATTTCATCAGCATCTTTGTCAACACTTTGTATGGATAGTTTGGCTGCTAACGCGGTCTTAGTTTTGAATATCATTTTTAATGCGTCAAATATACTGGTTTCCCTTTCCCGTTCTCCTAATTTTTCCAAGTCACTTAGTTTGATTTGTTTACTTTCTCTTGCCAAACTCTCTAAATCATTAATAGCTGAACGTAAGTCCCCACTCGATCTCTTAGCTATTTGTCTCAACACTTCCTTTTCACATTTCAAACCTTCTTCTTGACAAATGAGGTTTAATCTAGTGACTAAGGCCCAATAATAGACTTTTGTGAAAGGAATTAAGAAACAGTAAGAACGAAGAGATCGTAATTTCGGGTTGTAAGGATTGTTTGCTGTGAGAACTATCGGATACTGGGATTCTTTTATGATTTTTATCAACTCTCTTGTACCGCCTCTATCCTCTCGTCCAGCTATCCCGTCGATTTCATCAATGAGGAATATTTTTCCTTTTTTGAACAGAGACATTTGTTTCATTGACTGGCCCATTACTTCTTTTATTTGTGATGCAGTTCTGTAGTCACTCGCGTTCAGTTCGATAATTTCTAGATTTTTTTCTTTTCCTAATGCTTCTACTAAACATGTTTTACCCACACCAGCAGAGCCGTGAAATAATGCCGCTTTTTTCCCTGGTTTCCATGTCTTAAACCAAGTTAGAAATTTCTCTACCGCTTTCTTTTGTCCTACAACTTCTGATGTTTTTTGAGGAGCATACTTTTCGGTCCAAGGCATAAAAATCATTTTTTCTTAAGTTTGTCATAAATCCATATCATTAGAGAAGAAACAAAATACCAGATAATAAAATCAATGATAAAATTTAATACAAAAAAATTCTCTTTTATATACATCCCTGCAATCCCATAATTTCCACCAGGGTTATAAAAATAAAATGGAAAACCATACAATGGTGGGCAATCTAAACAATACCCACCAAAAAGAGATAGGTTTTTTATTGATCCTGTTATCGCGATAAAAATAATAGATAGAATAATTCTTATTCCGATCATTTTTGAAATTTTTTTCCAATTCACTAAATCACTTTTTACTGAACAACAAGAACTGGGCTAATAAAGCTTCGAGTTGAATTAAAGTAGAACCACCTTCAGTAATCCTAAAATCATACTCACCAGTCTTATCTATTAACTTAATCTTGTTTTCTTCAGGAATGTTCAAACCATAAATCTGTCTGTGTATTTCTTTTATTATATCTTCCCCAGCCAATCCTTGCTTTAAAATCATTTCATGTAATTTTTCTCTGGCACCCCTGAAATTACCTTTAAGGACTAAATCAAGCATATTCTTGACATCCTCTGGTTTCGCTCTGGATGCAACATCATAGACTGTATCTCCAGTTATTTTCTTACCTAAAGATGCAGAAGCTTGGAGTAAGTTCGCAACCCTTCTTAAATCTCCTTCAGCAAGTTCAAACAATGCATTTACCCCACTTTTATCTATCTTCAGTTTCTCTCCTTTTACTATTCGTTCGGTGTACTCTTCCATCTCTTTCTCAGAGAGTTGTTTGAACCTAAAAACAGCAGTTCTGCTCTGAATAGGGTCTATGATTTTAGAAGAGTAATTACAGATTAAGATGAAACGTGCAGTCCTTGTGAAATTTTCCATCGTCCTCCTCAAGGCTTGTTGAGCGTCTGGCGTTAAAGCATCAGCTTCATCCAAGATTATCAGTTTGAATCGAATGTCGCTTATCGATTTTGTCCTGGCGAAATCTTTTATCTTACCTCTTACGACGTTTATCCCCCTTTCATCACTCGCATTCAGCTCTAAGACATTGGCTTTCCAACCCTTTCCATAGAGGTCGTTTGCCAAAGCTAAGGCCGAAGCGGTTTTTCCTATACCGGCTCTACCCGCAAAAAGACAATGTGGAATGTTTTTTTCTTTAACGAACGCTTTCAATCTAGAAACAACATGCCTCTGATTGATTACTTCTTTTAATGATTTTGGACGATATTTCTCAGCCCAAACCTCGAATTCAACCATTTCATCACGTTATTATCTTTAAGGTTTACATAATTTATAAATGAAAAGTTTTTGTGATTATATGAAGATTTCTATATCCGGGACGCCTTGTTCTGGCAAGACAGAAGTCGCTAAATCATTATCGAAAAAGTTGAAATATAAGTTGATTCAGATAAATGAATTAGCCGAAAAACTAAACGCCTTCACGGGATATGATAAAAAAAGAGAATGTAAAATCCTTGACATGGACAAACTGGAAAAGGAAATCAATAAAATTAAAGGCGATGTTATCATAGAAGGCCATACTTCTCATCTATTTTCTGTTGATGTAGTCACAATCTTGAGATGCAACCCAGAAGTATTGAAGAAAAGACTGGAAAAAAGATATCCCTCTAACCCCTCAAAAGCCCAGGAAAATATTGAAGCCGAAATACTAGGAGTGATAACTTCTGAGGCTGTTATGAACAATAAGAAAGTCTATGAGATAGATACTTCTGATAAGAGTGTGGAAGAGTCTGTTAATGATGTTCTGAACATATTGGAAGGGAAGACTAAAGAATTTAAAATCGGAAAAATAGATTGGTTGGAGAAGTATTCCGATCTGATCATGCTTTGAATGAAAAAACACTATTGCCATTTAAGTTTGAAATTCCACATGCCTCTAGCATCTTCTTTTGGTTTAGAATCGTCGAAATCTCCTTCAAAATATACCAGAAAGTTAGACGTTCAAAACACCCCTTAATCGAAATTATTGTTTTAGAACTATTTATTTCATGCAGGAAATATCATAGAAAATTTATTACTATATGGACGATATGATGGGAATCATTGCATTAATAATCCGAATCATATAGAAACCTTGAAATAAGGGAAATCAAATAATCATAATATGAAGGAAAGAATTAAACATGGTGTGCATAGAATAAAGGAAAGAGCACGTCCAATTTATGACGCTTTTGATAAAAAAGATATCGCTCAAATGCTAACATCTTTATTCGTTATTGTTCAGATTTTTGTCATACCCATTGCAGAACTTGAACTCCACCAATCATTTCTATTGGTGGTCACAAGTTTATTCGTGTGCGGAATTATAGTTTGGCTGATATCAAAAAAGGATTTTTTAGATCATCTTCTGTGGGGAGTTCTGATAGTTGGGTCTTTTTCTTTTTTAATAGGGCTTATTCTAAATCAATCAATCCAGAATATATTAATTGCAATGACTGTGGCACTCCCGGTTGCAACAATGGTTAATGTTTTAAAAAAATAATCAGATAGATTTTTATTCTTTTCTACTCATCTTTGGATCATGGAAAAACTTCAATTGGCACCTTATGTGAAAACCCCTGTACAGGCCTATGAGACCATATTAGATTTGGGTGAATTAAAACCCGGAGGGATCTTTTATGATTTAGGTGCGGGCAACTTTGATTTAGTGTTTAGAGCGGTTAAACCACCTTACAATGCAGCAAGATCTGTTGGAATAGAATCAAAAAGAGACCTTACAACTATAGCAAAAGAAATAGTAAGAGGGAGCGGTTTAGAAAACAGGATAAAAGTTATCCATGGCAACGTTTTGAGTTCCAAGATAGACATCAGTGATGCTGATTTAGTTTATATTTATTTGTCTGAAGAAGGAAATAGCAGGATTAGACGTAAATTAGAGAAGCAATTAAAGGATGAAGCGAGAGTAGTTTCATATAATTTTTTCATGCCAAATTGGAATCCATATTCAGATTGTAAAGTTGTAAGAGCTCCTATAATATTTGAAGGTATAACTACTCCTTCCGTGCCTCATTATTTCTATTTATATAGAATGGACGAAGTAAGGAGACGTTAAAATCAACCAAATCAGATAATATCTTAAATCCCTAAAATCGAAAGAACAACTCCATTCAACCCAGTAAAGAAAAGCAAGGAAGGAATCAATAAAATTCCCATACAATGAGACCTTCTGATCTCAAGAAAAGAGCATAAAAGTCCTAAAGATGTAGAAGTGAAAAGAATTAACAATCCAAGAGGATTTGTTAAGAATAAAACTAAACCTGTTATGAAAATAATAACTGATATAATGAGTATCTTGTAATTCACTTTTTCTAAATATTTTGGAATTATTTTCCCAAGACACGAAGTTAAAAAAGCTGCTATACCAGCAGTCACCATTATCACACCAACCAAATACAGAACATCAAAGAATATTAGTTCACCTAATATCCCCTGTATAGCAACACTCGCCCCACTTCTTGGATTCCCGACCAAGAATAATGACACAAGAGAAAAGACATCGTTAGCGACATTAATACCGGACACGGTAACCAAAAAACTTCTCGACTCACCACTCCCACCTAAATATTGAACCATAACACCGGCTTCTGATATTCCTACCGCTGGAAGGAAACCAACGACAATACCAGCAATGCTTGCTAGAATCAAAGATTTTATTATCTCTTTTTTACTGATGAGCATTCTAGAATCTTCTTTCTGTTTGGGTATACTACTCCTCTCAAAAATACTTACTATCAATGTACTCAAGCCGAACAAACCAGTTAATGATGGAAACAGTACTTCTTGCGCTGGAACCAGAGAAGAATTCAAGACCAATACTCCAAAAATTCCAGTTATTGAAAGAATTAAGATTGAGGATAACATTTTCTTCAGTTTCTTCTCAGTGACAATCATGAAAAGCATCACTCCCATTATCAAATACTGTACGAAAGGTCTTGTCACTTCATAGAGCCACTGGAATGAACCTGCCAATAATGCAATGAAAATTAGAGAGACTAGAAGAGTTCCAACCCCACCTAGAACAGTTAACTTTATTGCCTCATAACCTCTTCCTTCTAGGAGTAGCCTATGCCCAGGCAACACAGAAAGCGATGTGTCTGCTTCAGGAGCGCCCAAGAATATCGACGGAATGTAATCGATGAACATCTCGGTCACTGCTACAGAAACGACCAAGACAGCTAGTATAGTAGTGTTTACATGGATTCCTGGAGTTAGCCCGGCAAAAACACCGATTCCTATCCCAACGAATACTAGTAAAATACTTTCCAGTATCATTCAATCACTCAGAATTTTTACGTCATCCTTTCTTCTTGGGATGATTTGTAACTGCCCTTGGTATTCATCGACCAAACCAGAAACTGAGATTTTTATTCCCTCTTGAAAAGCATCTTCTGTTAGGCCAACTTCTTTCAAATCACTCAGATAACCAGCAAATAAAGGAACTGCTATCTTAGTATCATCGTCAGAAATAGTCAAGAATAGATGTCCAGCATCATGTTCTCTCCTGTAAACTATCTCCCCTGTTGTGGAAACTGATCTCCCAACCAACTCAGAATTTATATCCTTTAATTCTATTCGTGTAGGTTGAAGGTTTATTGCCGCGATGTAGATTAACACCAGGCCAATGACAGAAGTAAGAAGAGAAATTAAAACCAAAATATTTTTAGCCATGATAAAAAACTAAATTTCAATCTTAAATCCGTTTTTTTCTATTGTTCATCCCAACTTTACTCTAGATATCAATTTATAAATATTAATTTATACCCTATTTATGAATAAAAAGAAAAAGATCTGGCCCGTTGCGAAAGGATGGATCCCAGTCGGCGAGAATAATTGGGTTAATTGGAGTTTATGGGATAATAACGTTCAGTTCCAGAGAAGAGTTAAAAATGGGAATGGTTGGGAAACAACCGAAAGTTTCCATTTCACTCCGAAAATCTTGAAGGATATCTGTTGGAGGATTCCTAATTGGTTGACAGCAATAGAATGTAAAAGAAAAAAGAACTTGGTTGTTTTAAATGGTTAATTTCAATCTTCTCTAGTTTTTTCTTCAACTTCTTTCTCAAGACCTAACTTTTCAACTAGTTCTTTGTATCTGTTTCTTATCGTGACTTCAGTTACGTTTACAATAGAAGCAACTTCCCTTTGTGTTCTCTTCTCGCCCGTCAAAACGCAGGCAATATATATAGCGGCTGCAGCTACTCCTGTCGGACCTTTACCACTAGTTATATCCATTTTCTTCGCCCTTTTCAGTATTTTTATCGCATTGGCCTGAACTTTGTCACTCAAATTCAATATCGAACAGAACCTTGGCACATAATCTTTCGGATTGGCAGGCAGTATTCTTATCTGAAGTTCTCTTGCAACATAACGATAAGTCCTTCCAATTTCCCTCTTCTCCAACCCCGAAGCTTCAGCAATTTCATCCAAAGTTCTTGGTGTTCCAAACTGTCTAGAAACAGCATAAACTAAAGCAGCAATAACGGATTCGATTGATCTTCCCCTCACCAATCCTTTATCCACGGCATCTTCATAGTATCTCGCAATTCTTTCATGAACTGGTTTAGGAAGGTTTAAGAATGAAATGATTCTTTGTAATTCTGATAAAGCGAAGGACAAGTTTCTATCCTTTGATTCAATCAATCTCTTATGCCACTTTCTTAACCTATAGTATTGGGCTCTTTTCTTCCCAGGAACCTTGTAAAGTTCTCCCAATCCCTTACCAATCTCAGTCGTCAATCCCTTATCATGTTTTGTGAAAGTTAATGGTGCACCTGTTCTGGCTCTTTTTGATATTTGTTCAGAATCAAAAGCTCTCCATTCTTGACCTCTGTCCACCATGTATTCTTTAATGATCGTTCCACATTTTGCACATCGAAGTTCTCCTCTCGTTTCGTCTTGTATGAACTGGTTGCTACCACACTCAGGACATTTTTGCATTTTCTTAACGAACTTCATTTTATCACTTTAAAGTAAATATAGAAAAGTATTTAAACCTTTCGGTTCAGCTATTTAAACTTATCATATTTTGTATCGAATTACTATTTAAATCTTTCCCCTTCCAGTTCTAGTTTTTACCATCCTTTTTTGACCGAAAAACCCGTCTTTTTTAAAAATAACATGTATTAGAACTTCTTTTAACAAAAAACTTTAAATACTAACTTCAATAATTTTTATCTATTATAAGATTGGAAATTGGGGGTGAATCTATGGTAAGAGCGTTTCCCTTGGCACCTTTGGAAAGGATAGCAAAAAAGGCAGGTGCACAGAGAGTGTCTGCTAAAGCTGTGGAGGCCATGAGAGAAGCAGTTTTAGATGCAGCTCAATCCATAGCGACTGATGCCGTGACCGTAATGGATCATGCAGGAAGGAAGACCGTTAAAGCAAAAGACATAAGACTCGCTTGCAGATAATTTTTATTTTGGTGAATATTTTGGCAAAAACAACTGCTGTAATTAAAAGTTTGAAAAAAGGTTCTTTTGTTCTGATTGATGGAGATCCTTGTCGAGTCGAATCCATTTCTTCAGGAAAGAGTGGAAAACATGGAGCCAGCAAATCACGCGTTGAGGCTATTGGGTTATTCGATGGTAGGAGAAGAAGTATTGTTAAACCTTCTGGCGATAGAGTCGATGTCCCGATCATAAACAAGAAGAAAGCACAAGTTTTAGCGATATCAGGTAACCGAGCTCAACTCATGGATTTATCAGACTATTCTATGTTTGAATTGGATATCCCAGAAGAATTGAAAGGCAAATTGAATTCCGGGGAAGAGATCAATTATTATGAATTGGTCGGAATCAGGACGTTAAAACAACTAAAATGATCAATTCCACTTAATAAGGCCAGACTCCTTCAATTTATCCAGGATTCCTTTTATCGCAGCCTTGACTATATCCCTGTTACCATTAACAGAAAAAACATCAGTCATCTCCTCAATAGAAGTTTTTCCATCGCACTGAAGCCAAACAAGGAATGTAATAGGATCGATAGTATGAGATTTTTTTGTTTCAGGGTCAATAAGGACGTAGGCATTTCCCAGCTTTGACCAACCCATTTCTTTCGTTTTTTTGGGATACTTCACGCCGTTTCTCCTTCTTCAGGCAGTGGTGTGGCAATGTGTTTGATGATGACCACATCACCTATCGACTGAACCATAGGATAAGGAACTATTATTCCCTTTTTTCCGCCCACCATTTTTCCAAGAAAGGTTCCTTTAGCTGCAGATATAACTAAAGACCTGACTTTATACCTATTTAAATCGAACTCTACGTCCGCCACTTTACCACAATAAAAACCCCTATCGGTAAAAACGTCCTTGCCAAACATCTCTGAAATATCCTTTGCCGAGATCGCCTAACCCGGTATGGCACTAGTCTGCTAAACTAGCGGGCTTCGGCCCTTGTGGGTTCAAATCCCACTCTCGGCGTATTGGGTCGATGGTCTAGCTCGGTTAAGACATCGCCTTGACGAATAATTTATTCAAAATGGCGGGAATCGCAGGTTCAAATCCTGCTCGACCCACTTGCCCCTGTAGTCTAGTCCGGTCAAGGATACCGGCCTTTCGAGCCGAAGACCCGGGTTCAAATCCCGGCGGGGGCATTTAGAATCAGATAGATTTTTCAATCTATAACAAACAATACCTCACCACCACTTACTCCTGTACCTTCCTCGATCGTTATTTTTTTAATGGTCCCACTCTTTGGTGCTATTATTTCATTCTCCATTTTCATTGCTTCTAGTATACAAATCACATCTCCTTCTTTTACACTATCCCCAACATGTTTTTTTATTGCAACAACTCTTCCACTCATAGGAGCCGTTATTCCACCTTTTTCAATAGGTCGTTTGTAAGAAACCATGGGTTTGATACTTTCATACGGAGTTTTTCTTGTTAGGGGTCTGAGAATTCCAGAGGTAGATGTTTCTAAAAATTTTGGTTCGTATACCTTTCCGTCTAATTTAAGCACGAGACCTTCTTGGTCCATTTTAATCAATTGTAATTTCCGTGTTTTATCATTGATCTTAATAGGAATAGAGGGCTGATAAGGTGATTTAAAATCTACATCCCCAAGATAAATTTCAAAAGGTTTATCACCCACTGTAACATAAATCTTATCCCCAACTTTCTTGAGGTTCGTAATTTTATACTTTTTTCCCTTGACTTCTACTTCCCGAATTGCCACAAATAGGATTTTCGAAGTGACGATAATGCAGGGGTAGCCAAGTCCGGTCAAAGGCGCAGGGCTTAGGACTCTGTCCGTTAGTCGGTTCGTGAGTTCGAATCTCACCCCCTGCATGGATTATCACAAAAATTTACCTTTTCTCAGTAGAAGCATTCCTAAAAAACCTAATAAAGGCGAAACAATTATAGAAGCCATCCAAGTTGATCTATAGGTAACTATGCCTAAAAAGAAAAAAGGTAAACCTTCTATATAACCACCTTCCATTCCTCTCCCCAGGTAAACATCGTAGTAATAACAAAACAAAAAATCACCTAAAATTTTGGCAGAAAGTAAAATTAAAGCCAAACCGATAAATGAATAAACAAGATACTTATCTTTAAATTCCCTTCTTAAAAAACAGAAAAATATCAACAGCAATGCCATGGGAAGTATGTAAAAAATTGGAATCCAGTAATATAACCGGATAAAATCTAATGGGACAGCTTCATCAAATACAAGTCCGATTCCTATGTCTGCGAAGCTTATCGCTAGTTGCAGTACATATATGGCAATTATGGTTCCAAGCGATGTTAACTTGACTCCCATCAAAATCTCGATAAATTAGATGTTAATTTGTTTTTAAATAATGAAAGAAATTTCTACCTCTGCATACTTATTTAAATTTCCTAGCACGACTTAATTTAGATAAAATGGTAAAAAGAAAGGGGTTTCCTGGGGTCGGAGAAGTTGTTATCGTTTCCATTACTCGAATCACTCCTTATTCTGCAATGTGTAAATTGGAGGAATATCCTGGAAAAGAAGGCATGATCCACATATCTGAAGTTTCTGGGAAATGGGTTAGGGATATTAGAAAATTCATTAAACCGAACAAAAATTATGTCGTCAAAGTACTGCAAGTAGATGAAAAGAAAGGCCATATAAGGTTGAGTCTGAAGAGAGTTGCTAGAATCGATAGAACTAGAAAGATGCAGGCCTACAAACGTGAACAGAAGGCTGAAAAAATCCTTGAAAAGATAGCAAAAAAACAAAAAATGACTCTGGATAAAGTCTATGAAGAAATTGGTTTTAAACTACAAGAAGAGTTTGGAGAAATATTCAAGGCCTTTGACCTTGCTTCAAAATCTCAGGAAGCGTTAACGAGTAAGGGCATTAAACCAAAGTGGGCAAAAATCATACACAAGATTGCAAAAGAAAGCATTCAAAGAAAAAAAATAAAGATAAAGGCCGAATTAGACATAAAATCTTATTCTGGCGATGGCATAGATCAAATCAAAAAGTTATTGAATAACCTAACCAATAAATATAGAGTAAACGTAAAGTATATTAGCGCGCCGAAGTATAGTGTTGAGATAGTGAGTGAAGACCCAAAAATGGCAAAGAAGGAGCTTAAAGAAAATCTAACTGCTGCTATTTCAGGACTAAAAGAATGCGAAGCAAGTTTTAAAATAATGGGTGAATGAGTTGAATAGTACTAAAATTAGAGTGTTGAAAAAAATTCCAAAGTTGAACAACCCTGTGTTCATAGAAGGATTGCCAGGAGTAGGTAATGTTGGTAGGATAGCTGCTGGCTATCTGGCTGAACAATTGGGAGCTCAAGAGTTTGCTGAATTGTTTTCGTCCCATTTTTTACCTTTTGTACTTTTACATCAGAGTTCTGCCGTTCATGTTTTAAAGAACGAATTCTATTATTGGAAAGGAAAGAAAAAAAATCAGAGAGATTTGATAATTCTCATCGGTGACAGCCAAAGCATTGACCCCACAGGACATTATGAAATCGTTGAAACAGTTTTAGATTTCTTGGAAAAGTATGGGGTGAAGGAGATAATCACTATAGCTGGCTTGAATGTGGGCAAGTTAGAAAAACAACCTAAGGTGATAGGTGCAGTCAGTGAACCAGATGTTATGAAGAAATACAAGGATCATGGCATAGATTTTCAGGCCGGTAGCAAGGTTGGGACGATTGTTGGAGCTTCAGGTCTGTTCTTGGGTTTGGGCCGGTACAGAGGAATGAAAGGCATCTGTCTTTTGGGGGAAACATCAGGTTTTCCGATAATCCCTGATCCTAAGAGTGCAGAAGTTGTGTTGAAGATATTGACTAAAGTTTTGAATGTTAAGATTGATATGTCAAAACTCAAGGATAAAGTAAAAGAGATGGAAGACTTCATGAAGAAGATAGAAAAAGTTCAGCATCGAGCCATAAAACAATTATTGGCACAACAAATGAAAAAACCACCAACATCAAAAGAGGAATTGAAATACATAGGATAAACTTATAAGATTTCTCGTTTATAAAGTGAATTCATGCCAGAAGAACTATTGATACCGAAACAAGATTATTTGTCTGCAGGTATACACATAGGAATGAAGTCCAGGACTAAGGATATGAAGAAGTTTGTCTACAAAGTCAGAGAAGATGGCTTGGCGGTCTTGGATTTAAAAACTCTAGACGAACGTCTCCGTGTTGCTGCAAAGTTTTTGGCCGATAAAAAGAAAATTCTTGTGGTTGGTAGAAAGTTGAATTCACACTTTCCGATAAAAAAATTCGCTGAAGCCACAAAATCAGATTTTCTCGTCGGAAGGTTTATGCCAGGAACATTGACTAACCCTAATTATGAGAAGTTTATGGAACCTGATGCCATTATTCTGACTGATCCCCTTTCCGACTATCAAGCTTTAAAAGAGGCTTTGAACAGTAGAATCCCGATAATCGCTTTGTGTGATACTTTCAACGAGACTAGAAACATCGATCTTGTCATTCCATGCAACAACAAAGGCAGGAAGTCACTGGGCGTGATATACTGGTTACTGGCTAGAGAGATTTTAAAGAACAGAATGGAAAAAGAGTTTAAGTATAAGTTGGAGGATTTCACTGAAAAAGAATAAATTTAAATACTACTCCTTCTAATAAACCCTTGAGTGAGTTGGTTAGATAGCTTCGCCTTTCCTTCAAAAGAAAGGTGAGGAAGTTCCGTCCACTTTAGGATGCTGAAAAGCGAACTGAGAAGTTCGTGGTCGATATCAGAAACGATACCATGCAAATGGATGAAACGGATCGGTCACATCCAATGAAGTGCAAGCTGAAAAAGCGCTTAGACGAATGCTATCTTAAAAACAAAAGACGGACTAAAACCGACACACTCATTTTTATATTTTCACTGAGTTAATTATTGAGTGATAGTATGGCTAAGAAAGACAGAGTCAGAATGCCTATGGGTATGGCAGGATTAGTGAGATACGGTGAGGCGGCAAAAGACCAGATTAAAGTTAAGCCTAAGTATGTCGTAGCTGTCTGTGTAGCAGTAGTTATATTCGAACTCATTCTGGGATTTTTAGGTTAGAGAGATTTTGCTATAGTCCTTCCAAATTCTTTTGCTGCACTTGGACCAGTTGCTGTTATTATATTTCCATCTTTTTCAACAGAATTTCCAGTAAAGTTTGCTCCTTTTGATCTGAGGTTACCTTCTTCGCTTGGATAAGATGTGGCCTTTTTACCTCTCAATAATCCAGCGTTAGCCAGAGTACTTGGTGCAATGCATATGGCACAGACCAACTTACCTTTCTCGTTTGCTGTTTTTGCGATTTTATGCGCCTTCTGGTCGTTGAAATAAATTGAGGAACCTGTACCACCAACAAAAACCACTGCATCATAATCATCGACATTAACTTCGTTTATTGTAATGTCAGGTTTTGCTGTCCCGTCCAACATTCCTGATGCTGTACCGGTCGTAGTTGAAGCTATCATTACAGAGTTTCCAGCTGCTTCCAATTCTTCTTTTGTGTGAAACAATTCTTCATCCCTAAAATTTCTCGGTGCTATTATCATCAATACTTTTCCCATAAACTCACCTACTTTTCTTTAACTTTTAAGGATATATTAATATTATGAAGAAGTTTGAGTTTTTGGATATCACAACTGCTGATGCTGCTTTTGCTGCTTATGGGAAGGATTTGAACGAGGTTTTTGCGAATGCCGCTTTGGCAATGTTTGAGGTTATGGTTAATACAAAACAGATCAAACCGAAAATTAAAAAAACTATAAAAGTAAAAAATGATGATCTTAAAGGTTTGTTATTTGCTTGGCTCAATGAATTACTCATATTCTATGGTTCTGACAATCTTGTATTTTCAAAATTTGAAGTGAAAGTGAACGAAGAAAAAATGGAGTTAAAGGCTGTTTGTTATGGAGAAAAAATAGATGTTAAAAAACATGAGGTAAGAACTGAAGTTAAGGCTGCTACTTATCATAAGATGGAAATTAAAAAATCGAATGGAAGATGGAAAGCAAAAGTTATACTTGATATTTAACCCTTAACAACACCCATCGGTCTTACTTTCGCAACTATCTTCGCAATCCCAGCTTCTTGACAAACTCTTACAACTTCATCCACGTCTTTGTAAACTCCTGGGGCCTCTTCAGCTATCCCTTTCCAACTCGCAGATCTTACAAAAATTCCCCTTTCTTTCAACATTTGTTTTACTGTCTCTCCTCGGAATCTTTTCAACGCCTTGTGTCTTGACATTAGTCTGCCTGCGCCATGACAAACACTTGAAAAAGTCAAATCTTTAGCCTGGTTAGTACCAATCAAAACATAACTTGCTGTCCCCATGCTTCCAGGAATTATAGCAGGTTGTCCTATTTCTTTATAATCTTCTGGTATGTCAGGACTTCCAGGGCCAAAGGCACGCGTCGCCCCTTTTCTATGAATGTATACTTTCTTTTTCTCACCATTCACTATATGTTCCTCAATCTTTCCAACATTATGAGCAACCCCATAAATTACATCTAATCCAAGATCCTCTTCACCCATGTTCAAGGTTTTAATTATACTTTCCCTAACCCAATGAGTTATCATCTGCCTGTTACAGAAAGCGTAATTAACAGCACAAGCCATAGCTTGGTAATAGTTTTCACATTCTTTAGTCCCTGCTGGTGCATACACCAATTCCCGATCTGGTAATTTCTTGACTTTATCCCTGAAAGTGTTCTCCAAAATTCTTAGATAATCAGTACAGACTTGATGACCAAACCCCCGTGAACCAGTATGGATCATAACACAAACTTGGTTCTCCTTGTTTATTCCAAAGATTTTTGCGGCCTCAGGAAGATAAATTTTTTCTACGTATTGAATTTCTAGGAAATGATTGCCCGCTCCTAGTGTTCCAAGTTGTGGGGCACCTCTTGTTAAAGCCTTTTCACTAACAGCATTTACATTAGCATCTTTCATGCATCCTCCCTCTTCCAAAAATTTCAAATCTCTTTCTTTACCGTAACCTTTCTCAACGGCCCATTTTGCCCCGACCTCTAGAACTTCATTCTTTAGTTGACTGGTGGATAATCTAACTTTTCCGCCTCTACCAACCCCTGCCGGAACATTCCTGAAAATACTCTCTATCAAATCCGGTAATTTTGGTACAACATCTTTTTTAATCAGGTTAGTTCTCAGTAAACGTACACCACAGTTAATATCAAAACCGATTCCTCCAGGACTTAGCCCGCCCTTTTCATAATCTAAAGCCGCAACCCCACCAATAGGAAAACCATAACCAAAATGCATGTCAGGAAGTGCAATAGAATGTTTGTAAATCCCAGGAAGAAAAGCCACGTTTGCGATTTGTTCAATTGCTCCTTCTTCAACTTGTTTTAGTAATTTATCTGATAAAAAAAGCAATGCAGGTACTTTCATTCCAGGTTTGGCTTCTTTAGGTAATTGATACTTACAATTCCCAATTTTCTTTAATTTTTCTTTTAAAACCATAAAATCACCTAACTTTGAATACGTACAGAATTAACTGCACGCACCCATTTCTGCAATTATACAGTGAGTACGCGCTATCATTAGTTGTATGAGTTTGTATTTAAATGTTATTACCACAAGTCCTCTTCTTTCTGCATCTTATCGTTCCAAACTTTTCTTACTTTTTCTTCAGGTTTTTCTGGTGTTATCAACAAAGAACGATTTTCAGTCTTTAAAGGTATTATGTAGTATTCACTTATTTTTCCATCCGTGTCTTTCAAATACAATTTCTTCTTGCTGTTTTCAACCTGTTTGAAAGTTTTTACATCTCGATAATCGTACATCACGAACTTGCCACAGGAAACCAAGTTTCTAACTTCTAAGTTACCTTTCCTATCCTTTGTTAAAACTGATTCTGGGTATTCTTTCATAATAATAGTTTCTCATTAAAACATAAACAATTTAACCTTTAAACTTTGGAAAGAAGAATAATAATTGTAGAGAGGTGAAAAATTGCCTATATCAACTGCACCATATACAAGAAAATACCAACACACAAAAACCAGAGGTAAAGAAGGAAACGTCAGATGTAGCAGATGTGGCCGACTTGTTCCTAGATGGAAGACTTTCACTGTGCACAGAGGCTTTAGAATAAGAGACCCAGTAATACTTCAACAAGTAGACAAGAAATTCTTGCATATGTTGAGTCGTAAACAAAGAGTCTGTCCAAAATGTGCGAGATTCTACCATGTCGTGAAAAGAGGAAAATCTGTTAGAAAAAAGCATTTGCCAAAATGATCGGATGGTATTAGAGAAAATCAAAGGTTTGAGAGGAATTTTGTGGAAAAAATTGCAGCGAAAGCCAGAAGAAGAAGTGAAACTCTCAGGGTTTACAATAGAAAGCCCTAAAGCATTCGTAGAACTACCACCTACAGATGATTTGAAGAAAGTTGATGCTCGTTATCCCCTGATATTACCGTTTGCTTATGCTCACATAATATGGAACCCAAGAGAAAAGCAATTAAATTACTTTTTAGAAGAGCCAAAACTAACTGAAGAAGAGAAAAAAATTCTACAAAGAATTTCTTCCAATCTGATCGATGTAATTGAAGTTGGGCTTTCATCCATAAAATCAACACCAGAAGCAATAAAATACTTGGAAGAACAGATAAAAAAAGTCGTGAAAGAATTTTCAATTCCAGTAAACCTGGAGCAATATACTAGAGTTATGTATTATATATACAGGAATTTTGTTGGTTTGAATGAGATAGAACCACTGATAAGAGATCCCTGGCTTGAGGATATTGGCTGCGATGGCACAAATATACCAGTATACGTCGTTCACAGGAAGTACGGTTCTATAAAAACTAACGTTGTTTATGAAAAAATCAATGATTTACGTGAATTCGTTATCAAACTTTCTGAGAGATGCGGCAGATACGTGAGTTATGCTGAACCAATCCTTGACGGAACATTGCCCGATGGCAGTAGAGTGAATGCCACTTTAGCTGGGGATGTCGCGACCAGAGGACCAACGTTTTCGATAAGAAAATTCGCTCAAAGGCCATTCTCACCAATAGATCAGATTTTGTTAGGAACAGCTTCCCCAACCGTAATGGCGTATTTTTGGTATTTAGTCGAGAATGGAGTTTCGTTAATGATTTCTGGCGGTGTTGCTACTGGAAAAACTAGTTTCCTGAACAGTATATCTATGTTCATCCCACCCGAAGCAAAAATTGTCAGTATCGAAGATACCAGAGAATTAAGACTTCCACACGAGCACTGGGTGCCATCTGTTACAAGAATTGGTTTTGGGATACCAACGCCCACAGGAGAAAAATATGGGGAAATAACACTTTTTGATCTGTTAAAAGGATCTTTCAGGCAAAACCCAGATTATGTTATTGTTGGAGAGGTTAGGGGTAAAGAAGCATACGTCATGTTTCAAGGTATGTCTTCAGGGCATCCATGCATGACTACTTTTCATGGTGGTTCTGTAGATACAGTTATAAAGAGACTGGCTACACCACCAATAGAATTGTCTCCAAGTCTAGTCGAGAGTTTAGACGCTATAGCTGTCATGGTTTACGCAAAGGCAAGGGGAAAATCTGCCAGGCGAATACAGTTAGTCGACGAAATTATATCAGTAGAGCATGAATCCTTTACTCCTGAAACCTTCCGTTCTGTCGAGTGGGATCCTAAGGGTGATTCATTTAAATTTAACAAAGATAGTTTTCTCCTAAAAAAAATAGCTAAAAACAAAGGAACGACTATTGAGAGTATCATTGAAGAGATAACAAAGAGAAAATCCATCTTGGAATGGATGGTCAAGAATGACATAAAAGACTTTGTTGCAGTAAGGAAAACAATCAACGAGTATTATAAGAACCCTGAAAAAATCATGAAACAGATGGGAGCTGTAACGCCATTAGAAGAAACTATACCAATAACAAAAAAAGAAGAGAAAAAAACTGAAGAAAAGAAAGAAAAAAAGGCAAGAAAGGTCAGAATTTCTGACATATTCGGGTATAAAGTGGTTTCAGAAAAATAATATACTCCAGAACACTAAATTTATTTTGATGTTAGACGGTTACAAAAAATTTTCTGAAGAAGAATTCGCATGGGTAACTGAAAAATGCCCAGAGATACTTAAACTTGTTGAGACCACACTACCGAAATCTGGGATGAATGTTTCTCCAAAAAACTATGTTAGTTTTATTTGTTTATCTGCTCTCATCGGTTACATTACCAGTTTAGTAGTTTTATCAGTCCTGAATTTTACTGTTTTAAACCTCAACATTTTAATTTCCGTGTTAATTCTGGTGTTTATTCCGGTTATTGTTGGCGCGTCAATTTTTATTGTTGGAATATTCTATCCATATCAGAAAGTTGTATCTAGAAGCCAGAGCATAAACATGAATCTACCCTTCGCTATTTCACACATGGGTGCCATAGCTGCTTCTGGTGTGCCCCCAACGGCTATTTTTAAACTTCTAGCAGAATTCAAGGAATATGATGTTCTTGCAGAGGAAATGGAGAAAATAACGAGAAACATAGAAGTTTTTGGCCTCGATCCAATGACTGCGATAAGAGAAGTGGCAAAGAGAACGCCCTCTGGAAAGTTTAAACAATTATTACTCGGTATCGCCAGCACGATCGAGGGGGGTGGCAACTTAAAGACTTACCTTAAGAATGCTGGTGAACAGTCTTTGTTCACTTGGAGGACAAGGAGACAAACATACCTTCAACAACTCTCTACTTATGCCGAATTTTACACAGGACTGCTAATAGCTGCACCACTCTTTTTAATCGCACTGTTCTCAGTCATGTACATGATTCAACCAGAGCTTGCTGGATTTGACATACTGTATCTGATGAGGATAAGTATATACATAGCCATTCCATCTTTAAACCTTGCGTTCCTGGTGTTCTTACAGATGACACAGGTGGAGATGTAGATGAGAAGGATAATTACCATAACGATAGCTAACGGAATAATCGTAACCATGATCATGTTATTAGCCTATTTTCTGTTCAGAGACGTAACAGAATTGTTTTCAACCATCATTATCTTAGGGGCAATAATGTTCATAGTCCCTATAGCTCTAATCAGGTACTATGAAATATGGAAGATAAAGGCAGCAGAAAATTATTTCCCACAATTCATGCGTGATCTGGTTGAAGTTATAAGGTCTGGTATGACTTTACCTCAAGCAGTAAAATCAGTTTCTGTGAACGAGTATGGTCATCTGAGCCCTTATATCAAAAAATTAGACGCCCATTTGGAATGGGGGATACCGTTCGACAAAGCTCTCTTAAAGTTCTCTAAAAGCACAGGATCCAAATTAGTCGGTAGGATAACATCAACGATAATAGAAAGCCATAGGTTTGGCGGTAACTTGACTGATATATTCGAGTCGATAAGCTCAACATCGGTCGAGATTGAGCGATTAAGGGAAGAGAGAAAACTTTACATAAACTCACAACTCATCACCGGCTACGTAATATTCTTCGTTTTTCTGATAGTCATAATAGGTCTACAGAAGTTTTTAGTACCATCTCTGGGAGAAACCACAGTAGGCGAGCTAACTACTACTGCACCAGAGGATATGGAAGTTCAGTACGCAGAGATATTTAGAAACCTTGTCATACTCCAAGGCCTGTTCGCGGGTCTGGTCATCGGTAAAATGGCTGAAGGAGCAATAGCTGGAGGAATTAAGCACAGCCTCATCCTAGTAATAGTAGGAATCACAATCCATACCTTATCTCAGTTTTTATAGTTAATAGGCCTCAGAAACATCGCTAGAAGTAGCTTCATCGTATACGTTAGAGCAATTTGTGATAACTCTTATCTTATTGTAGGGATTAGAAGAGGAGTTCATGTTGGTAACATTTTGGTTAAAAGTGTTCTTTTCCCCTGAATTTAACGTCATGTTGAGATCGAGTTCATCTCTACTCGCATCAGTGTAGAATATCTCGAAATCTATGTTGCCCAAAACAATTATATCAGTATTTTCAACTTTTCCACTGAAGTTTCCTGTAGTTTTATTGTACTCTAAATCTTCCAGAGCTATGCCACCATAGCTACAAGTCACTCTTTTTTCTGAATGTTCTTGTACTTCCTCAGTCGTTCCGCTAATAAAACTGCTCAGCCATCCTCCGAATATAGCTGCAACAGCTATAGTACAAACAATAAGTAAAACTGTAGCAATAAAAGGGGACACGCCCTTTTCCATTAACTCACCTGATCATAGGTAAAGAAAACGGAAACATCCGAGCATTGTGTTTTAACCTCTCCGGTTAAAAAATTATCTGTTACTTCATCAAAAGTTATGGATTTTATTTCATTTCCATTTAATGTTTGATTTATTGACTTAGATGTTACTTGGTTGTTATCGTATATTAAATACAAGTATGTTAAGTCCAAATCGACTGATTTTTTGTTATCTAGTATTAAAGTTAAAGTGTTAGAACTATAACTTCCTGAACGGAGCTCGAACTCTGCCTCCAAACATTGAGCGCCCCCAGTGATGCCTAGCTCCCTTGCCCCTTGAAGCTCACTTTTCACAAAACCAGAAGCCCAGTATGCCAGAATAGCAGCTATACTCATGGTAGCTGCGATTAGTATTACTGCTGCTATAAGGGGAGACATACCTTTTCTCTTTTTCATAAACTTAATATGTTTTTTGATAAGATAAAACTTTCGTTAATATTAAAACTTCCACATAATAATAATCATGAAAGGCATATCCAGGTTTGTCACTTATTCCCTAATCATTCTATCCAGTTTCGTTGTACTGACCCTTTTCACTACGTTAATATATAGTTATTATAATCGAGTGTTGGAGACAAACATTCAAGTTAGTTTGAAACAGATCGCAGGTCAAACCGCAGATAGCATACTCTATTTATACGATCAGGCAAAAGAATCGGACGCAAGTCCTGCCAATTCAACTTCTATCACACTCAGGAATATCGATTTAAATTACCCAAATCAGGTCGTGGATAGAAATTTTGAGGTTGAACTTTTATCCTCCCCAGGGATATGGAATGTAATCACTAACTTGACAATCAACAATGCTAACGCAACGATACGAAAAGAATCTACTTCTGGAACAAAAATAATAGCAAAAACTACACAAAAACCTATTGTTAGTTACGAGTATGATGTCGCTAATATTCCCATTATATTACAGGGAAAATACAGATCTGGAGGCAATGATAATTTGAGGTTAGTAAGGTATAACTATGACGATTCTTTAGAAGATGTTATAATTCTAGGCAATTCCAGTATCATAATTGGAATCACTAGTATAAAGTAATTTACTGAGAAAATACAAATATCATTCATGAACTATGTTGATTTTGTCATAGCAGTTTCATTATTCATATTCTTCTTTGTCGCAGTCATCATGTTCACTACAAATTATTTTTCTCGTTATTCAGGGCTAACCAAAACTTCTGAATTAAGACCTGTTGCCGAAAGTCTTTTCAATATTTTGTTGGAGAGAAAAGGTGTCCCTGAGGACTGGGATCTTAATTACTCCATATCTCCTGTGAAAGTGGGTCTAATGGAAGATCTATACAAAATTACAATTCTCTTGGAAGAAACTTCCGGATACAATAGGACAAATGAACTCATAAGTCGACACATAGTCTTTGATGAGAATTGTGAAAACAAAACATGGAATAATACCATTCGCGTTTTTGATGAAGATTACAATGAATTTGTTTATCAATTATCCGATGAAACCTTCTGTTCTAGTCAGTACTTGCAAGAAGCCAACATCACTTGGGAAGTTAATGTTATCATTCTCCAGATGATGGTGTTAACCCTCCTAGTTTTACGAGTAACCTTACTGTAGCAGGGGTTTGGCATTTCGATGAAGGTTCTGGCAATATTACGTATGATGAGACTGGAAACGATAATGACGGAACTCTTTACAATGGAACGCAAGTTAGCTCTCAAGAACCAACTTGGACATCTAGTTGTGAATCTGGAAATTGTCTGCATTTTAATGGTTTTAATGATTATGTTGATGCTGGGAATAATGTGAGTTTGAATATCACAGGAGAAATTACTATAAGTATGTGGATAAAACCCAATTCCACGCCCACATGGCCAGCGACGGGGAGATTTATTGATAATGCTTGTAGCAATAAGGGATTTGTCATGTGGGTTACTGGTTCTGGGGCATTTCATGAGATAGCTTTTGTTATTTATAATGGTACAAATGTTAATGTTGTTACAGCATCATTGACCCTAAATCAATGGCACCATGTCGTAGGAACCTTTAACGGCACTACTCACACTATTTATGTTAATGGTAGTGAAATACAGAGTGAAAGCTTCAACGATTTAGGAAGTTGTGATACTCAGATACTTGCGATCGGCTCAGATAATGATGGTGGTAATTTCTGGCCTTTCAATGGAACGATAGACGAAGTCTACATATGGAACAGAGCTTTATCACCGGAAGAAATAAACGCTTCCTACAATGCAAATCCATTAGTAAAGAAGACCTTTCCGGAAGAAAAAATAGAAGCAATTTCTTACTTACAATAAGTTTGATGCCATGAGGAATTTGAGTTACGATGAACTGAAAAGAACCATAGGCGAAAATTACAAGTTAAGTGTAAAAATAGACGGCGAAACTTACGGTGGAGCAGTTAATCAATCTGCTAATGCTGTTTGTTATGAAAACCCATCAATCATCCAATATAAAAACGGTACTGTAAAGAAAATTATTCCTAAGTTGTGCGCATGGAAGTAACTTTATTCATAAGAAATACAAATGTTAATTGAGGAAGATGAAGGGCCAACTTTACACTCTCGAGGTTGGGATAGCAATTTTAATGATACTGTCAGTCATAATTTTTTTATTTATGAAC